>Ga0194128_10011160_pt1 | contig 10474 bp, 8 predicted proteins | sample TA2KigCa65mmetaG_FD_148650 | JGI IMG/M metagenome (GOLD analysis project Ga0194128, IMG submission 148650) | Freshwater microbial communities from Lake Tanganyika, Tanzania - TA2015037 Kigoma Deep Cast 65m | ecosystem: Environmental > Aquatic > Freshwater > Lake | place: Tanzania: Lake...
TGATCGAGCACGTGTCGGCCGTGGCCTCCGCGCAGGTGAAGTCGGCCGTGCTCCTGGCGGGCCTGTGGGCCGACGCGCCGGTCTCGGTGCGCGAGCCGGCCGCCTCGCGCGATCACACCGAGCGCATGCTGCGCGCCTTCGGTGCGCGCGTCGAGACGGGGGAGTGCCGGGCGACGGTCACGCCGGGGCCCCTGCGCGCGGCGAGCGTGCGCGTGCCGGGCGACATCTCGTCCGCCGCGTTCCTCATGGTCGCGGGCCTCGTGGCGCGCGAGGGTGGCGTGCGCCTCACCGAGGTGGGCGTTAACCCGACGCGCACCGGCATCGTCGACGTGCTGCACGCGATGGGGGCGATGCTCGCGGTGGAGACGGCCGCGCCCGCCTCCGAGCTCGAGCCCGCGGCGACCGTGCGCGTCGCACCGAGCGCGCTGCGCGGCACGACGATCGCCGGCGCGACGATCCCGCGCCTGATCGACGAGGTGCCGGTGCTGGCGGTGGCGGCGCTCGCGGCCGAGGGCCTCACCGAGGTCCGGGATGCCGCGGAGCTCCGCGTGAAGGAGTCGGACCGCATCGCGGCGATCGTCCGTGAGCTCGGCAAGATGGGCGCGCGCGTGGAGGACCGGCCGGACGGCCTCGCGATCCGCGGCCCGCAGCGCCTCACGGGCGCCCACGTCACGAGCGGCGGCGACCATCGCATGGCGATGGCGCTCGCGGTGGCGGGCCTCATCGCCGAGGGTGAGACACTGATCGACGACGTCGGGTGCATCGAGACGTCCTTCCCGGGGTTCGCCGAGGCGATCAACACGCTCGCGGGCGGCCCCGCGCTGGTGGTAGAGAGCTGCTGATGGTGGGGATCGAGCGCGCGCGCGAGCCCGTGGTGACGATCGACGGCCCGGCGGGGGCCGGCAAGAGCACGGTCGCGCGCCTGCTCGCGGCCCGGCTCGGCTATCGGCTGCTGGACACCGGCGGCATGTACCGCGCGGTCGTCTGGAGCATCGTGGCGGCGGGGCTCGCGGACGGCGACGAGGCCGCGATCCAGCGGCACCTCGAGAGCGTCAAGGTCACGCTCGACGGCGACCGCTTCGTCGTCAACGGCCGCGACGTGTCGGGGGAGATTCGCACACCGGAGATCGGCCAGCTCACCTCGCAGCTCTCGGCGCTGGGCGCGGTCCGCGCCGCCGTGACGCCGCTGCAGCGCAGCGTCGCCGCGCCGGGCGGCGTGGTGCTCGAGGGGCGCGACACCGGCACGGTGGTGTGCCCCGACGCCGACGTGAAGTTCTTCCTCGACGCCTCGCTCGAGACCCGCGCCCGGCGCCGTCAGGCCGAGCTGGCGGCGGCGGGCCGCACGCTGCCCCTGGACGCGGTGCGCGACGAGCTGGTCGTGCGCGACGCGCAGGACCGCACGCGCGCGCTCGCGCCCCTGCGCAAGGCGCACGACGCGATCGAGATCGACACCTCGGACCGGACGACGGACGAGGTGGTGGCCGTCATGCTCGAAACCGTGGAGAAGCTCCGGTGCTGTACGCGATCCTGAAGCCGATCGCGCTGGCGATCATGCGGCTGCTCTTCCGGCTGGAAGGGCGGGGGATGGAGCGGGTTCCGCGGCAGGGGCCGGTGCTGCTCGTCGCGAACCACTCGAGCTTCCTCGATCCACCCCTCGTGGGCGGGGTGACGCCGCGACCGCTATCCTTCATGGCGAAGGCCGAGCTCTTCGCGGTGCCCGGCCTCGGCGCGCTGATTCGCCGGCTCAACGCCCGGCCGGTGCGGCGCGAGGGCTCGGACGCCGGCGCGCTCCGGACGGCGCTGCGGATCCTGCAGGAGGGCGGCGCGCTGCTGATGTTTCCGGAGGGCACGCGCGGGCCCGAGGGCCGGCTGCGCGACCCGATGCCGGGCGCGGCGATGCTGGCGGTGCTGAGCGGCGCGCAGGTCGTGCCGGTCTTCATCCGCGGCAGCGGGCGGGCCTGGCCGCGGGGGCAGACGCTGCCCCGGCCGGCGAAGGTCACGGTGACGTTCGGGGCCCCGCAAGTCTTCGGGCGGCGGGACGCCGAAGGGCGCAAGATCGACTATGAGGCGGTCAGCCGCGAGATGATGGCGATGATCGGCGGGCTGGCCGGCGTTGACGCAGTGGGTCGGCAATCGGGCGGTTCGGATGCGGGGGCACGGCATGAGCTGACGGCGAACAGCCGGCAGGGCTCATAGCCAAAATTCGACGGGAGGAACGGGCTGCATGGCTATGGATGAACGGAAACCCCTCGGCAACCTTCGAAAGGAGGACGGCGACGAGGCCGAGGAGCGGATGGAAGACTGGTTCAAGGAGGGCGGCACCAGCACCAACGAGTTCGAGGAAGGCGAGGTCGTCCGCGGCCGGGTCGTCCACGTCGGCTCCGGCGAGGTGCTCATCGACGTCGGCTACAAGAGCGAGGGCACGATCGCCGTGGAGGAATTCCGCGGGAACCTGCCCAAGGTCGGGGACGAGATCGAGGTCTTCCTCGAAGCCAAGGAAGACAACGAAGGCCTGATCGTCCTCTCGAAGGACAAGGCCGACAAGATCAAGGTGTGGGACTCCATCACGAGAGCCCACGAGAAGGGCGTGCCCGTCGAGGGCCGCGTGGTCGAGGTGGTCAAGGGCGGCCTCGCCGTGGACGTCGGGGTGAAGGCGTTCCTCCCCGGCTCGCAGGTCGACCTGCGCCCGGTGAAGAACCTCGCCGCGATGGTGGGGCAGATGGTCCGCGCCAAGGTCATCAAGCTCAATCGCCGCCGGGGCAACGTGGTGCTCTCCCGCCGCACGGTCCTCGAGGAGGAGCGCGAGGAGAAGAAGAAGCACACGATGGAGGTGCTCGCCGAGGGCATGACGCTCACCGGGACCGTGAAGAACATCACGGACTACGGCGCGTTCATCGACCTGGGCGGCATCGACGGCCTGCTGCACGTGACCGACATGAGCTGGGGGCGCGTCGGCCATCCGTCGGAGATCTTCAACGTGGGCGACCAGGTCGAGGTCGTCGTGCTGCACTTCGACCGCGACAGCGGCCGGGTGTCGCTCGGCTACAAGCAGCGCTCGTCCGATCCGTGGGAGCGCGTCGAGCAGACGTACGCGCCCGGCACGAAGTGCCAGGGCAAGGTCGTGAGCCTCACCAACTACGGCGCGTTCGTCGAGCTCGAGCCCGGCGTCGAGGGCCTCGTGCACGTCTCCGAGATGTCGTGGAGCCGCCGCGTGCGGCACCCCTCGAAGATCGTGAACGTGGGCGACGAGGTCGAGGTGATCGTGCTCGACGTCAACCGGGGGGCGAAGCGGATCTCGCTCGGCATGAAGCAGGTCGAGGCCGATCCGTGGACGACGCTGGAAGAGCGCTATCGGCCCGGCACCGTCGTGCCCGGCCGCGTGCGGAACCTGACCGACTTCGGCGCGTTCATCGAGCTGGAGGCGGGCGTGGACGGCCTGCTGCACATCTCCGACATGTCGTGGACGCGCAACGTCACGCATCCCTCGGAGATCCTCAAGAAAGGGCAGGAGCTCGACACGGTCATCCTCTCGCTCGACCGTGAGAACAAGCGCATCTCGCTCGGGCTCAAGCAGCTCCAGCCGGATCCGTGGTCGACGGTGTCCCAGCGCTTTCCGATGGGCTCCCGCGTCACCGGCAAGGTGGTGCGACTCACCGACTTCGGCGCCTTCGTGGAGCTGGAGCCGGGCGTGGACGGCCTCCTGCACGTCTCGCAGATGTCGCACCGGCCCATCAACCGGCCGGAGGACCTCGTGAGCGTGGGCGACGAGCTGACGCTGCTCGTCATCCGCGTCGATCCCAACGAGCGCCGCATCGGGCTCAGCCTGAAGGAGCTCGCGCACGCGGTGGAGGCGCCGCCTCCGGTCGACACGGGCGGCGGCGCCGGACGCGGGCGCGGCAAGAAGGGCAAGCGCGAGTACGACTACGACGATGAGGAATAGCCCGCTCAAGGTCATCGCGGCCACCCTCGGCATCTTCATCGGGGTGGTCGTGGTGTTCCTGATGCTCGGCCGCGCCTCGCTGCGCGGCGGAGAGGGCGGGGGCCCCGCGCTCTTCGGCGCGCGCGTGGCCATCGTCGAGCTCGAGGGCATGATCCTCGAGGTCGACGATCTCGTCCGCGAGCTGAAGGGCCATCGCGACAACCCCGGCGTGAAGGCCGTCGTGCTGCGGGTCAACAGTCCGGGGGGCGTCGTCGGCCCCACGCAGGAGCTGCACCAGGCGCTCATGCGCGTGCGGGAGGCCGGCAAGCCGGTCGTCGCCTCGCTCGGCTCGGTGGCGGCGTCCGGCGGGTATTACGCCGCGGTCGCGGCGGATCGCATCTACGCCAACCCCGGCACGCTCACCGGCTCCATCGGCGTCATCATGCAGATGGCGAACGTCGAGAACCTGTTCAAGAAGGTCGGCGTCGACTACATCGTGGTGAAGGCCGGGCAGTACAAGGACATCGGCAGCTTCTCGCGGCCCATGACGAGCGACGAGCGCCGCGTGGTGCAGAGCCTGCTGGACAACGTCCACGGCCAGTTCATCGACGCCGTCGCCCAGGGCCGCAAGATGGACCGCGCCGAGGTGCAGACGTTCGCCGACGGCCGCGTGTTCTCGGGCGTGCAGGCGAAGGATCTCCGCATGGTCGACGCGCTCGGGAGCCTCGAGGACGCCGTCAACGAGGCCGCGAAGCTCGCGGGCCTCGCGCTCCCGCCCGCCGTCGTGCGTCCCACGAAGCGCTTCAGTTTGTTCGATCTCATCCGCAGCCAGATCGGCCTCCAGCTCGGGTTGCCCATGACGCCAAGCCTGCCGTCCTTCCGCACCCTCCTGTACCTGATGGACTAGCGCCGGGCCTGGGTGGCCGTAAGTCATTGCGCCGGTTGACATTCTCGAACGCTGCATGCTAGCGTGCCCCTCGATTCCAGAGGCTATGGGACGGACGGAGTCGATGATGACCAAGGCCGATCTGATCGACGAAGTCTCCAAGCTCTCCAATCTGACGAAGAAGGAGACGGAGACGATCGTCAACACCATCTTCGACAACATCACCGACGCTCTCGCCAAGGGCGACAAGGTGGAGTTGCGCGGCTTCGGCAGCTTTCGCATCCGTCACCGCAATTCCCGCAAGGGCCGGAACCCCAAGACGGGCTCCAGCGTGGACGTGCCCCAGAAGCGGGTTCCCTTCTTCAAGGTCGGCAAGCGCCTGCGCGAGCTCGTGAACGCGTGAGGGGGGTTGGGGGTCCTGGGGTGTGTGCCCCCCATGTCCCAAGGCGGCCCGCGCGGCTCTGACGCGCCTCTGGGCTCCCTGGCGCATGGCCTGGATCGGGGCGGCCAACGCTCCCGCCGGCTGCATCTTCTGTGACGCCTGGTCCACCACCGACGACCGCGCGCGCCTCGTCGTCGCCCGCTCCGAGCACGCGTTCCTGATCCTCAACGCCTATCCGTACGCATCGGGCCACGTGATGGTCGCGCTGCGCCGCCACCTCGGCCGGCTGACCGACGCGCGCGTGGAGGAGCTCACCGACGCGATGACGCTGGTGCAGCGCGCGCTCGCGGCGCTCGATGCCGAGTACCGTCCCGAGGGCCACAACGTCGGCGTCAACCAGGGGCGCGCCGCGGGCGCCGGCATCGCGGACCATCTGCACATCCACGTGGTGCCGCGCTGGACCGCGGACTCGAACTTCCTGGCGACGATCGGCGAGACGCGCGTGCTGCCGGAGACGCTCGAGCGGACGTGGGAGCGCCTGCGAGGCCGATTCAATGGCTGACCTCGGCCCGGCGACAACTCCCATGATGGCGCAGTACCGGGAGCTGAAGCAGCGCTACCCCGACTTCCTGCTGCTGTTCCGGCTCGGCGACTTCTACGAGCTCTTCCTCGAGGACGCGGAGCTCGGCGCGCGCCTGCTGTCGATCACGCTCACGTCGCGCCAGGGCTCGCCGATGGCCGGCATCCCGCACCACGCCGCGGAGACGTACATCGCGCGGCTCGTGCAGGCGGGGCAGAAGATCGCGATCTGCGAGCAGATGGAAGCGCCCGGCAAGGGCAAGAAGCTGCTGCGCCGCGACGTCGTGCGCGTGGTGACGCCGGGCACGATCACCGACACCGCGTACCTCGCGGGCGGCGCCAACAACTTCCTGCTCGCGGTGACGCGCGCGCGCGAGGGCACCGGCGTCGCGCTCGTGGACGTCTCGACGGGCGACTTCTGGGCGGGCGAGGATCCGCCCGGCGAGGACGGCGTGCTGGCGGCGGCGCTGCTGCGCCGGCCCGCGGAAGCCGTGCTGCCCGATACGCTGCGCGATGCCGCCGGCCCCGAGGCGGCGCCGATCCTGACACGCCTGCGCACGCACGGCGCCACGCTGAGCTTCTGCGATCCCGCCACGTTCGGGGGCCGCCGCGCGGCGTCGGAGCTCTGCCTGCACTTCAACGTCGCGAGCCTCGACCCGTTCGGCCTGGGCGGCATGACGGTGGGGCTGCAGGCCGCCGCGGGCGCGCTCGCGTATCTCCGCGCCACGCAGGGCGACAAGCTCGGGCACCTCACGCGCCTCTCGCGCCTGCACACGGGCGACGCGCTCGCGCTGGACGCGACGGCCGTCGACACGCTGGAGCTGGTCGAGGCGAGCGACGGGCGCGCGCGCACCTCGCTGTTCGGCGTGCTCAACGAGACCGTGACGCCCATGGGGGCCCGCCTCCTGCGCCAGTGGCTGCTGCGTCCGCTCCTCGAGCCGGAGGCGATCGCGGCGCGCCAGGACGCGATCGAGGCGCTCGTGGGCGCGCCGGCCGCGCGCGGCACGCTCCGCGGGTTGCTGCGCCGCATCGGCGACCTCGAGCGGCTCACCAGCCGCGCGATCCTCGGCCTCGCGCACGCGCGCGATCTCGTCGGCCTGCGCGGCTGCCTGGAGCCGCTCGACGACGTGCGCGCCGCCTGCGCGGCCCTCGACGGCGCGCTGCTCGCCGCGGCGCGGGAGGAGATCGCCCCGCTGGCCGAGCTGCGCGCGCTGCTCGCGGAGGCGCTCGTGGACGAGCCGCCGCTCACGCTCCACGACGGCGGCCTCATCCGCGAGCGGTGGGACCCGCGCCTGGCGACGCTGGTGAGCGAGGCCCGCGAGGCCCGCGAGTGGATCGCCGGCCTCGAGGAGCGCGAGCGGGCGCGGACGGGGATCAGCAGCCTGCGCGTGAAGTTCAACCGCGTGTTCGGCTACGGCATCGAGGTGACGAATGCGCAGACGGGGAAGGTGCCCGACGAGTACGTGCGGCGCCAGACCCTCGCCGGCGCGGAGCGCTACGTCACCACCGAGCTCAAGGAGTACGAGGCCAAGGTGCTCGGCGCCGACGAGCGGCGGCGCAAGCTCGAGTACGCGCTCTTCGACGACGTGCGCCGCCGCGTCGCCGCGCACGCCGCGGCGCTGCTCACGACCGCGCGCGCGCTCGCGCGGCTCGACGTCTTCGCCGCCCTCGCCGAAGTCGCGCACCTGCGGGGGCACGTGCGTCCCGTCGTGGACCACGGCTCGGCGCTCACGATCGTGGACGGGCGGCACCCGGTGCTGGAGGCCCGCGCGGACGCGCCGGTCACCGGCAACGACCTCTCGCTGGATGCCGAGGCGCGCATCGTCATCCTCACGGGCCCGAACATGGCCGGCAAGTCGGTCTACCTCCGGCAGACCGGGCACATCGTGATCCTCGCGCAGATGGGCGCGTTCGTGCCCGCGCGCGAGGCGCGCATCGGCGTGCTCGACCGGCTCTTCACCCGGGTGGGCGCCCAGGACAACCTCGGGCGCGGGCAGTCGACCTTCCTCGTCGAGATGGTCGAGACCGCCACCATCCTGAACAACGCCACCCCGCGCAGCCTCGTGCTCCTCGACGAAGTCGGGCGCGGCACGTCGACCTTCGACGGGCTCGCGATCGCGTGGGCGGTGGTCGAGGCGCTCCACGACCGCGCGCCGGGGGCGAAGGTCCTCTTCGCCACGCACTTCCACGAGCTGACCCAGCTCGCGGACCGGCTGGCCGGCGTGCGCAACTTCCACGTCGCGGTGCGCGAGTGGAACGACGAGATCATCTTCCTTCACAAGGTCCGGAGCGGATCTACCGATCGCAGCTATGGAATCCAGGTTGCCCGGCTCGCCGGCCTGCCCGCGCCGGTGATCGCCCGCGCGCGGGCCCTGCTGGCCGAGCTCGAGGCCGCGGGGCACCGGCGCGCGGTCGTGGAAGAGGCCGCGCAGCTCGGGCTCTTCACGCCGGCGGCGGATCCCATCGTGACCGAGCTGACCCACCTGGACCTCGCGCATGTGACGCCGATCGAGGCGCTCAACCTGCTCGTGAAGTGGCAGGCGCTCGCGGCCGGCCGCGCCGGCGGCCCCGCCTCGTGATCGTCGGCCGGATCCGCAAGCTCCCCGACGCGCTGATCAACAAGATCGCCGCCGGCGAGGTGGTGGAGCGCCCGGCGTCGGTGGTGAAGGAGCTGGCCGAGAACGCGCTCGATGCCGAGGCCGGCGCGATCACGATCGACCTGCGCGACGGCGGCGCCTCGCTCGTGCGGGTGACGGACGACGGGTTCGGCATGACGGCCGACGAGCTGGCGCTGGCGCTCGAGCGGCACGCCACGTCCAAGCTCGCGAGCGACGCGGACCTCGACGCGATCGCCACGCTGGGCTTCCGCGGCGAGGCGCTGCCGGCCATCTGCGCGATCGCGCGCTTCACCGTGCAGACGCGCGCGCGCGGCGCCACCGACGGCACGCGCGTCGCCGGCGAGGGCGGCGCGATCACGCAGCGCCTCGCGGTCGCCTGCGACGCCGGGACCAGCGTGGAGGTGCGCGACCTCTTCTTCAACACGCCCGCGCGCCTGAAATTCCTGAAGACCGGCTCGACCGAGCTGTCGGCGTCGCTGCGCGTGGTGACGCAGCTCGCGATCGCGCAGCCCGAGGTCCAGTTCCGCGTGACGAGCAACGGCCGCCCCGCGCTGACGGCACCCCGGGCGGGGAATCTGCGCGACCGGCTCGGCGCCCTCTGGGGCTACGAGGTCGCGGGCCGGCTGCTCGCGGTGCAGCGCGACGAGCACGGCGTGACGATCCACGGCTGGATCAGCCCGCCCGATCTCACGCGCGGCGGCCGCGACGAGGTCGTGCTGTCGGTGAACGGGCGGCCCGTGCGCGATCCCGCGCTCTTCCAGGCGGTGCTCGCGGCGTATCGGCCGCTGCTCCCGCGCGACCGGTTTCCGTTCGTCGCGCTCTCGATCGCGCTGCCCGCGTCGGACGTCGACGCGAACGTGCATCCGAGCAAGGCCTGGGTGCGCTTCCGGCACCCGCGGCTCGTGCAGGAGATGGTCGTGGCGGCGATCGGCGGCGCGCTCCGGCGCGATCCCGTGATGCCGGTGCTCCGCTCGCCCGCGCTCGACGCGGATGGGGCGGCGGTCGCGGCGCTCCCCGAGCCGGGCATGCCGATGCGCGACGACGCCGAACGCGCGCAGCCCGCGCTCTTCGCCGAGACGCCGAAGCCGTACACGGTCGCGCGCTTCGGGCGCGTGCTCGGCCAGGTGCAGGATACGTTCATCGTCGCGGCCTCGGACGACGAGGTCTTCTTCCTCGACCAGCACGTCGCGCACGAGCGCGTCCTCTTCGAGCGTTTGCAGGCCGAGCTCGCGACGGGGCCGCTCGCGGCGCAGGTGCTGCTGTTCCCGCAGCCGCTCGACCTGCCGCCCGCCGCGCGCGTGCTGCTGGAGCGCTGGCGCCGCCCGCTGGAGCGCCTCGGCTTCGAGATCGAGGGACTGGCGGGGACGACGGTGTCGCTGCGCGCGGTGCCCGTGCTGCTCAAGGGCGACGAGCCGCGGCGGGTGATCGAGGCCGCGGTCGACGAGCTCTCCGGCCCCAAGGTCGGCGAGCCCACCGTCGAGCGCGCGCTGGCCTTCGTGGCCTGCCGCGCGGCGATCAAGGCGAACACCCCGCTGGCGCACGAGGAGATGGAGCGGCTCGTCCAGGACCTCGGCGAGACCGCGACGCCGTTCTTCTGTCCCCACGGCCGGCCGGTGGTGAGCCGGATCTCGCTCGCGGAGGTTCGCAAGGAGTTGAAGCGCACGTGGTAGTGGCGTGCGAGGCTGGAGTGGCATGAAGCTGCCGTTGCTCGTGATCGCCGGGCCCACCGGGGTGGGCAAGACCGCGGTGGCCGTGGCGCTGGGCGCCCGCGTCCCGCTCGAAGTCGTCAGCGCCGACTCCCGGCAGGTCTACCGCTTCATGGACGTCGCGACCGGCAAGCCGACGCCCGCCGAGCGCGCCGCGGTGCCGCACCACCTGATCGACGTCGTCGACCCCGACGACCGCTACCAGGCCGCGCGCTTTCGCCGCGACGCCGCGGCGCTCATCGCGGACATCCATCGGCGCGGGCGGCTCCCCACGGTGGTCGGCGGCACGGGGCTCTACATCCGCGCGCTGCTCCGCGGCCTCGACCCGGCGCCGCCGGCGGATCCGGAGCTGCGGCGCGAGCTCGCCGCCGTCACGGCCCGCGA
>Ga0194128_10011175_pt1 | contig 10466 bp, 10 predicted proteins | sample TA2KigCa65mmetaG_FD_148650 | JGI IMG/M metagenome (GOLD analysis project Ga0194128, IMG submission 148650) | Freshwater microbial communities from Lake Tanganyika, Tanzania - TA2015037 Kigoma Deep Cast 65m | ecosystem: Environmental > Aquatic > Freshwater > Lake | place: Tanzania: Lake...
GCCGGAAGGCACGAAGAACATCCGCTGGCGCACGCCCAACGGCAACATGAACAATGCCGCCCCGCGCGACAAGCCGGATCAGGTGAAGAAGGCGGCCCGCCAGATCCGCTGAGAAGCTGCGGATCGTCGCCGAAACGCCGTAAGGTGTACGAAGCGGCCCTCCAGCATGAGCCCGGCCCCGACCACGCCGCGGCTCTCCAGGCGGACGTCGTGGGCGGGCGTATCCCCAGTTGAGCGCTGTCCAGGTTCTCGGTTGCACGGGCCCTCCCGTCTATTACACAGGACGCGCGCGGGTCCGCGGTCATTCCCGCCCGGCCAGAGGACGACGCGCCCCCACGGCGAATCCCGAGGCACTTCACGTCGGAGGAACCGTCAATGCCTGATCGCCGCTCGTTTCTGACCCTGCTGGCCGGGGCCACGCCGCTGTTAATGACCGCGCGGGCGGTCGCGCAAGCGAAACCCGAGCCTGGACCACTGGTGGTGAAGGCTTTTCTCAGTCCGGTGGACGGCGGCCCGGTGCGCTCTTATCTCAAGGTCGAGAATCCCAGCGGCTCAACGTTTGCCTTCAAGCAGGCGCAGGTCGCGTACGTGGTGGCCGACAGCGCGCAGCAGACCGAGCCGCTTGCGCTCCAACAGTTGTCGGCGGGAGAGAAAAAAGACCTGGGCGTGCAGTACTTTGCCAATCCGTCGGCCAGCTATGATGTCAAGATCGTCTTGACGTTCAAGTATGCCGGCGGTGGAACAGACTACGAGCGCGTCGTGACGCTGAGCAAACAGACACCCGCGGTACCGCCGGGGTACACGCCGTAGCCGCGGCCACCTGATTCGATTGGCCCGGCAATCCTTCGATGCAGACAGACGCGATGTAGACGTTTCTCATTCGCGAAAACCTTCAGTTGACCGTGACGCAACGGTTTGATCGCCTCATGGCCATTGCAGCGTTTCGCGGAGGAATTGCAGCGGGCCGGTCTGTTACACCTCAAACATCTTCCGCTTGTGCTGCATGAAATCCACCAGCACGTACTTCGTCAGACTGTCCGGGCTGGGATAGAACAACCGCCCCCCGTTGATCTTCGCGATCGAGTCCACGAACTCGCGCTCCCCGTGATAATCGAACTCCCACTCGCTGGTCATCATGAACGTGTTGATCGTCACCCCCGCGTCCGTACAAGCCTTCACCTCGCGCAGCGTCTCGTGGAACGTCTCGTGCCGAGGCGGGTAGGTGAGCTTGAGCCGCGGCCCCAGGTAATACGCGGTGGGCACGCCGTCGGTGATCAAAATAATGTGCCGATTCGCCGACTCCTCGCGCAGCAACAGCCGCCGCGCCATCTCCAGCGCCTTCTGGGTATTTGTGAAATATTGGGGCAGGTCACGCCTCTTTAAGGCTGAGTCGTGGAAATCGACCGAAAACTGCACCGACGACCCGAAATGGGTCACCGGCTTGGGCGCCAGGGACGCAATGTCGCCCACCCGATACTGCTTCGCGAACGTCGCGAAGCCCACGAAGTACAGCCGATCCTCGGGATACTCCGTGCGGATCAGCGCGTCCAGCGCCAGCGCCACCTTCTTGGCGTTGTAGAACCGCCCGTGGCGCGCCATCGATCCGCTCATGTCGATGAGCACCGCGATCGCCGTGCGCGCGGTGCCCATCGTCTCGTGGACCTCAAAATCCGACGCCTTCAGCCGAATCGGCAGCCCCGCCCCCTCGCGGACCAGCGCGTTGACCATGCTTGAGGGCAGGTCCAGGTGGGCCAGTGAATCCCCGAACTCGTAGGGCCGCGTGCGGACGCTCTCCACCTGGCCTTCGCCGGTATACGCCGCCGCGTGCTTGCCCAGGCCGTCGCTCTTCAACAATTCAAACACTTCGTGCAAGAACGCCGTGCCCAGCTTGCGGGCCGCGGCCGGGGTCAACTTGTAGATGCCGTCCTCGGTGTCCACCATGCCGGTGTCTTCGAGCGCTTGATTGAACCGCGACAATAGTTCCTCGCGCTTCTCGTCAAACTCGTCGCCCATCTGCCGGCCCAGCAACTCGCGCACCCGCTCGGCGTCGATGCGCAGCAGATCGCCCGACTCCAGCGCGTCGCGCAGGTCCTGCTCCAGGCGATCAATCGCTTCAAAGCGCTCGCGCAGCCGGCGCGCCTCCCGTGGGTCCAGGGGCTCCGCGCCGGTAAAACGCTCCCCGCGGGCAAAGTCCTCCAGGGGGTGCAGCCGCTTCGCGCGGGCGGTAAAATCCTCCAGGCGGTCCGCCTGCTTTCCACCCAGCTTCCATTGCAGCTCCAGCAGGCGGTGCAGCGCCCCGGCCAGCCCTCCCTGGCGCGCCTTGCGAAACACGTCACGCGCATCCCGCTCCAGCCCGCGATCCACTGCTTCTCCCGCGCGGTCCATGGCCGCACGCTCCCGTTGAATCAAGCCGTTTAAATCGTACCGCTCCCGATCCGCCTGCTTCATTCCCTCGAGCTGCTTGATCAATTTCTCGATCAATTCATCCAGCCCGTTCACCTGCAAGAACGAGTTCATCGGCATGCCGCGCGCCAGCAGCATGCGCATCGCCTCGTCGAACGACACGTGGGCCCGCATCATCAGGTCCTGGATGGCCTTGATGACGTCCTCCACCGTGAACGGAGGCTTTTCCGGCTCGTGCCACTCGCCGTATTCGTGGACGATCATCGCCCGCGCAGATACTCCACCAGTTCGCCGCTCTTCGCCCGGGAAAGGCGATCCGTCACGTGGAGCCCTTCCAGCACGAACTCGATGCACGAGGCGCGCAATTCATCGGAGTCGTTTCCGCCCAGGATGTGGAGCGGCTCCCAGATCTGGGGCACTTTATCCAGGATCCGCGCATATTCCGAGGAAGGCATGCGATCGGAAGTCTGCACGGACCTCTCCCCGGCGAACGCCGCCACCAGCGACGAGAAGTCCTCACGCGCGAAATATTCCATGAACACCGCGCGCACGGCCTTCTCCAGGATCTTGCTGATGACGTGGAACTCGGTCACGGTCTCCTCGCGGAACGGATCCAGCTCGATTTTTCCCGAGGTGGACGTGTACAGGCTCGACAGGTCGCACATGCGGGGCACTGCCCGCGCTTCCTTGAGCACGATGGTCCGCCGCCGCGCGTTCGCGATCATCGTCTCGTAGTTGGTGATGGACAGCCGCGCCGACACCCCCGACTTGTGGTTCACGTACGGCGAGTTGCGCGCCTCGATGGTGATCTGCTCGACGATTTTCGCCATGAACTCCGGCACGTGCACCGCCACCCCATTGTCATGCGGCCGGCGCGCCTCCTGCTCCATGATGCGGATGCCCACTTCCCGTTCGCGCGGATAGTGGGTGCGGATCTCCGCGCCGATGCGGTCCTTGAGCTGGGTGATGATTTTTCCGCTGCGCGAATACTCCTCTGGATTCGCGGTGAACACCAGGCAGAGGTCCATCTCGAAGCGGATCGGATATCCCCGAATCTGCAGGTCGCGCTCTTCGAGGATATTGAACAGCGACACCTGGATCAGGTAATCCATGTCCGGCAATTCGTTGATCGCGAAAATTCCCCGGTGAAAACGGGGAACCAGCCCGAAGTGCAGCGCGTCCTCCGAGGACAGCGCGGTGCCGCCGGCCACTTTGGCCGGATCGAGATCCCCGATCAAATCCGCGATCTTGGTGCCCGGCGCAAGCCGCTCGCCGTAGCGCTCCTCACGGGGCCACCACGCGATCTCGGTCGAATCCCCCTGGGCCGCCAGCAGACGCTTGCAGCGCCCACAGACCGGCGCGAAGGGATCGTCGTGCACCTCGCAGCCGGCCACGAAAGGCACGGCAGGGTCGAGCAATTCCACCAGCCCGCGCATCAGCCGGCTCTTGGCCTGCCCTTTCTCCCCCAGAAAGACCATGTCGTGGTGGGCCAGCACGGCGTTCACGATCTGGGGAATTACCGTATTCTCATACCCGTGAATCCCGGAAAATATCTCGCGGCCCGCGCCCATGGCGGCCACCAGATTGCGCTCCATCTCATCCTTCACGGAAGCGCTGCGCCATCCACTCTCGCGCAGTGCCCCCAGGGTGCTCGGAAGCGTCATTGCAACGCGGCCCCTACGCCGTCGCGGCCGCCATCATTTTCGGAATAATGTCCCGCCCGAACTCGGCCAGGTTGCGGTGCTCCTCGCCGCTCATCAGGTACAGGTTGAACTGCGTCACGCCGACTTCCTCAAGCTGGGCCAGTTTCGCGCGCACCTGCTCGGCGTTGCCGATGACCGTGAAGCGGTCCACCACCTCGTCGCTGACGAAGCCGGCGTGTTTGGCGCCCACTTCGGCGTGCTCGTGGTAGTCGTACCCCTCGCGGCTGCGCACGTAGGTGGTCAGCTCGGGGGGCAGATCCTCGGGCTTGTAGCGGTTCACCAGGTCCACCACGTGGTTTGACACCAGCGCCGGGAACCAGCGCACGGCGTCGCGGGCCACCGTGATGTCGTCGTGGATGAACGCGGGCGCCGCCGCCATCACGCGGATGCTCTTCGGATCGCGCCCGGCCTGCCGGGCGCCCTCGTGCAGGAAGCCCATGCACCACTTGATCAGGTGCGGGTCGGCGAACTGCAACACCACGCCGTCCGCCACGCGGCCCGTCGACTGGAGCACCTTGGGCCCGTAGCCCGCCACCCACACGGGGATCTCGTGCTGCGCCCACTTCATTTGCAGCGGCGCGCCCTCGTGCTCGACCTCCTCGCCGCGGCCCATGCGGCGGATCTTGTCGATGGACTCCTCCATCACCGCGATCGTGGTGGGCTTCTTGCCCATCACGCGGCGCGACGAGTCCCCGCGGCCGATCCCCAGGTCCATGCGGCCCCCGGAAATGCGGTTGATGGTCGCGTGCGCGCTGGCCGTTACCGAAACGTCGCGCACCATCGGGTTGGTCACGCAGCACCCCAGGCGCATGTTCTTCGTGTTCAGCGCCATCATGGTGAGGTACGGGTAGGGCTCCTGCCAGAGCACGTGCGAATCAAATACCCACCCGTAGGTGAAGCCCGCGGCCTCGGCTTCCCTGGTGAGGGCCACCACTTCTTGCGGCTCCCAGTCCAGCTTCAGGGTAAATCCGAACTCCAGGCTCATTGCGGTCCTCCCCATGTGATTTTTTTATCCAGCGACCGTGGCGCGAACGCGCGCCACTCAGCCAAAGACCGTGGCGCGAGGGCGCGCCACTCAGCCAAAGACCGTGGCGCGAGGGCGCGCCACTCAGCCAAAGACCGTGGCGCGAGGGCGCGCCACTCAATTCGACCTTCACAACGGCCCCGCCTGCCACCCCACCACCCGCGTCGGAGCAAGCCGGATCAGCCCTTCCACCGGCACCCGCTCGTACTGCGCATACTTCTCGCGAAGCAGCGCCAGGGACGCCTCATCCGGCGGCGTCACGGCGGCATCGCACTCGACCATCAGCCAGCGCAGCCGCGACCAGTCCTCGTCGTAGACGTCGACCAGCAGCACCGCGCGGGGATTTTCCAGCACGTTGCGCACCCGCCGCAGCCTTTGCACGGGCACCCGCTTGGGCTTCCCGTCCAGGGGGACGAGCGCCTCGCGGCCGTTCCAGGCGAACACCACGGGGATGCAGTGGGGGCGCCCCTCCCGATCCGAAGTGGCCAGCCGCGCCACCCGCGCTTCGCAGAGGAAAGCGCTCTCCGAAGGGCTCAGACCGCGGCCCCCACCCGCTCCGGCCACTTCAGCGCGGGAATCACCTCAGCGCCCATCATCTCGATGTACTCCGCCTGGTTGCGGCCCACGTTGTGCACGTAAATCGCGTCAAATCCCAGGTCGATAAAGTGCTGCAGCAGATTGGCATGGAACTTCGGATCGCTGGAAATGTGCACCCGCCCCTTGAAGTGTTCGGGCCGCACCATTTTCGCGATGGCGGCGAACACTTCCGGCTCGCGGATGTCCGCCTTGGGGAAATTCATCCCGCCGTTGGGCCACTCGCGGACGGCGTTCTGGGTCGCCTCCTCGTCGGTGGGGGCCCAAGACACGTGCAATTGAAGGAGCCGCGGCATGATGCTGGGATCTTTCCCGACGGACGTGGCGCCCTTCTCAAAGCGCTCGATGATGCCGCGGATCTTCTCGTCGGCCGCGCCCACCGTAATCAAGCCGTCGCACACCTTGCCGGTCTGCAGCGACATGTACGGCCCGGAGGTGGCCACGAAAATCGGCGGCGGCTTTTCCGGCATCGTGTAAATGCGCGCCGACTCCAGCGTATAATATTTTCCCCTGTGCTTCACCGTCTGGCCGGAGAACAACTTGCGGATCATCTCGATGGACTCCAGCAACCGCTCCACGCGCTCCGCCGCTTCCGGCCAGTAGCCGCCCACGATGTGCTCGTTGAGCGCTTCCCCGGCGCCCAGGCCCAGCCAGAACCGGCCCGGAAACATCGCTTCCACGGTGCAGGCCGCCTGCGCGATGATGGCCGGATGATATCTCCAGCCCGGCGGCGTCACTCCGGTCACGAACGGCACCGAGGTCGCCATGCCCAGCGCGCCCAGCCACGACCACACGAACGCGCTCTGCCCCTGCTCCGGCGTCCACGGGTTGAAATGGTCGGAAGCCATGATGCCGCCGAACCCTTTCGCCTCCGCCTGCTGGCACCACTTGAGCAGATCCGTGGGGTGGAACTGCTCGAACATTGCCGCGTATCCGATGTGCTTTTTCATGGCAACCTCCTCAGGGAAACAGGTTTTTCTCCGGCTCCAGAACGAGCGCGGCGGCGCCGCCTTCGCCGCCGTGAAAATCGATGCCGCGCGCCACGGCGGCGGGAACGCCGCCGGTCTTCCCCATCACCAGCTCGGCAGCGGCCGCGATGGCGTCCGCCGTGCCCATCACGCTGGCCGACAATTCGTAGCCGTGTGGATCGCGCACCCCGCGATAATCGGTGACCGGCTCCATCCCGGCCACGCCGATGGCCACGTTCACGATGCCAGATCTCCAGGGCCGGCCAAACGAATCGGTGATAATTACCGGCAGGTCAAACCCCAGCCGACGGGATAATTTCTCGCGCAGCAAGCGCGCCGAAGCATCCGGATCCTCGGGCAGGAGCACCGCCAGCTCGAGCCCGCCGGCATTGGAAAGATCCACGCCCGCGTTGGCGCAAACGAATCCGTGGCGGGTCTCGCTGATAATCATGCCGCGCGCCATGCGCACCACGCGGCGGCTCTCGCGCAGGACAATCTCCACCTGCCGCGCGTCGCGCCCCCACTCGGCGGCGAAGGCGGCGGCCATCGACGACGGGGTCACGCTGTCGAGGCGCACCACGCGCCCTTCGGCCTTGCTGACAATCTTGTGGGTTACCACGAGGATGTCGCCGGCGCGCACGTCGCGATCGGCCGCGTCCCCCAGCAGTGCGGCGAGGTCGTCCCCGGCGTGCACCTGGGGGATGCCGCGCAGCGGACGAAACTCCACGGCTTTCATCGGCAAGTGGCCAGCAGCGGCATGCAGGCCGCCAGATCTTCGGCGGTGTCCACGTCGCGCGCGGCGGACTCCGAGCGGTACATCCTCACGTGAAGCCCCTCGGCGCGCGCCTCCGACTGATGCCGCGCGAAGCTGTCCGGCCCGAACTTGTAGTGGATGGCGGCCGGCGGCGAGGCCAGCAGCATGTTGGTGCCCTTCTCGGCGCGGTCCGGGGCCAGCACCACGGTGCCCTCGTCGGCCAGCGAGCGCATCGAGCTCACGTCTTCGGGCGTCAGCCAGGGCAGGTCGCCGTGCACGATCAGCAGGGCGTCCGCGCCGTCGCAGACCGCCCACATGGCGGCTTCCTCGGCGGCCTCGTTCAGCCCGCTGGTCCGCTGCAAGACGGGCGTGGCGCGGCTCTCCACGTGGCGCAGCACGTCGGGGTCGGGGCTCACCACCACGATCCCGTTCACCGCGCGGCTGGCGTGGATGGCGTCGAGCACGCGGTCGAGCATCGCCAGGGTCAGGCGGCCGCGGTCCACGTCCTCCTCCTGGAGTCGGCTCTTGGCCTCGTCGAGCGCCTTGATGGGGACGGCGGCCAGCAATCTCACGACCGCACCCCCATGGCGTGGTCCAGCACGGCTGTCGCCAGCTGCACCCGCTCCGCTTCCCCGTGCATCACCGAGGGGATGATCAGCGGCTCGACGCCTTCCGCCCGCACGGCCTCGCTCAAGGACGCGTCCGCGGGATCGATCACCAGCACGTCAACAATCCCCCGATACATCCGCGCGATGCCGACCGCGCCGGGCTCGTGGCCCATCGACGCCAGCATGTCGGCGGCCGGCCCGCGCAGCGCCTGTCCGCCCACCGTGGGACACACCGCGATCTTGCGGGCGGGCGCGGCCCGCAGCGCCTCGCGCATGCCGGGCACGGCGAGGATGGGCCCGATGCTCACGAACGGGTTCGAAGGACAGAGCACGATGACGTCCGCGGCGCCCAGGGCCTCCCGGGCCTCGGCGGGGGGGCGCGCGTCGGCAATCCCCTCAAGCTCCACGGACCGCACCGGATCCTGGTGATGGCGCTTCACGAAATACTCCTGGAAGGCGAGCCGCTCGCCGGCCCGGGTCATGATCCAGGAAGCCACCTGCTCATCACTCATGGGGATCAGCGCGGCGCGCACGCCGAGCGCCTTGCACAGGTGGCGCGTGACCTCGGTGAGCCGGTGCCCCTCTCCCAGCATGCGCGTGCGCAGCAGGTTGGTGGCCAGATCACGGTCCCCCAGGCGGAACCAGTCGGGCTCGCCGTACCGCTTCAGAGTCTCCATGCAGGCGAAGGTGTCGCCGCGCACGCCCCAGCCGGTTTCGGGATTGGCCTCCCCGGCGAGGGTGTACATCACGGTGTCGAGATCGGGGCTGACGTGCAGGCCGAAATGGTTGAAGTCGTCGGCGGTGTTGCCGATGACGGTCAATTCGTCTGGACCGAGCACTTTGTAAAGGCCGTGCGCCAGACGGGCGCCCCCCACGCCACCGGCAAGCGCCGTGACCCGGGTGGCCGAACTCCGCGGGGACATCTGGGCTCCTACTTCAGCAAGAACTGGCGGCCCTGGGCCGCAGGCGCGGGGGGTTCGACGGGCCCCGGAGCCCCTCCTACTGTATGCCGTAGAACGCCTTCCAGTCGGCCTCCACGCCCGCGCTGCTCTTGCCGAAGGCGTCCTGCATGGCGTCCGCCGCGTCCTTTCCGCGGGCGCCGCGCATCAAGCGGGAAACCGCGTCGCTGCCGTATTTCTCGCGTATGAAAAACACGATCGAGGTGAGCAGTTTGTCGTAGTCGCGATACTGCTCCTGCTCGTCGCTGTTGCGCTCGTTGACCAGTACCACGAAGGAGGCGTCCTTCGCGCTGTATCCCTTCATGTAGGATTTCACCGCGGCCAGGTCCAGCCGCGAGGCGGCCGGCTTGATGGATTCTTCCGCGTAGTGCGCGAGCGCCTCATACAGCCATCCCCAGATCTTCTCGCGGTCGGTGCCCAGCACCTGGAACGCGAACAGGTGGTTCATCTCGTGGCGGCACGTTTCTTCGACGCTCCACGGCTGGTAGTGGCGCTGGCTGCGCCAGTCGCCCAGGTTCACCAGGGTGGTGTTCAGCCCGCTGAGCGCGATGCCGGCGAAGCGGGTGCGGGCCCGCAGGCGGTTGGCGAATTTCGGGTGGGTGTGGGCTGGATTTTCCAACGAGCAGAAATAAAACGTCATCGGCGTCGGGGCGGACAGGCCCATCAGGCTCGCATTGTACTCCGCGGAGGCGTCGAGTCCGTCGACCACCTCCTTCACGTACTTGAGATCCGCCTTGCGCGCGTACACCGTGCAGGTGCGCGTGTTGCGGGTCATCCAGTCGTCGCCCAGCATCCCCTCGATTTTGCCGACGTCGCTCCAGTCGGTGGAGGAAAATCCGCCCGGCGCGCCCGCCGCGCTCGCCCCGGGGCTGGTGGTGGGATTGTAGGCCGGCAGCGGCTTGCGGTGTCGCAGGAATTCCACGCGGTCGCCGGCTTTCGGCGTGCCGCTGGATTTTCCGACCAGGAGCGCGGTGCTCGTCGCGGGCCCCACGGTCACCACCATGCCTTCCCCCAGCACCTTTTCCCCGCGAAGAAACCGCACCCGGTCGCCGACCTCGTAGCCATCCGCCTTGCCGGCGGAAAAGGTCCAGGTGTCAATGGTGCCGGTTGGCTTGCCGAGCGCGGCCGGCCCCGGCGTCGTGTCGGCCATGGCGACCCGGCCCAGCACGAGGATGAACAACACGCACAACATTCTCATCGTCATGAGGGATTGGCCACGGCCTGTTCACATCCTGTCTGAAACCGGCAACAAACCGGCCATGAATGGCAACACTTCGAAAACATTTTCGCAACATCGGGGACACGCCGGGTTCACGCGGCGCGATTACCATCAGCGTATCAGATAAACGGAGGGCAAATTCATGGACAATTTTGGAACGCGCGCCATCCAGATGCTCGGCCAGGTCCGCAACAACCAGCCGGAGGTCGAGGCCATGCGCGGCCCCGACCAGGA
>Ga0194128_10011181_pt1 | contig 10462 bp, 6 predicted proteins | sample TA2KigCa65mmetaG_FD_148650 | JGI IMG/M metagenome (GOLD analysis project Ga0194128, IMG submission 148650) | Freshwater microbial communities from Lake Tanganyika, Tanzania - TA2015037 Kigoma Deep Cast 65m | ecosystem: Environmental > Aquatic > Freshwater > Lake | place: Tanzania: Lake...
TTTTGGGAACACTTGGAAATACTTGGATAAAAAATGGACTTAAGCGTCTTGCTAATTTTTCTGTTGCCCCGGAATCGATCAATAGTTGCATTATGCCACAGAAAAAGGCCAAATAGGCAATCAAAGGCAGAATTATTTCAAGCAGACTATTCTTACATGTATCAAGCAGTCCATCGGTTTTTTGAACTCCAGAATAGATTTTAACCGTTTTATTCTTGTACTCATAGGTAGTGTCAGGATCTTTTGTATTCTTATTGAGAACTATCGAACCTTCGCTCGAATTTGTTAATGAGTCTTGAATTACTTTGGGGAGTTGGTACAAATATTTCTCTCCAATGAGAACTGGATCCCCTTTTTTACCATTCAAGACGAAATCAATTGAATAATTCCGCGAAGTAAGAACACCCGTTACGATAAATAAAATCGAAGAGATGAAAATTACGAGCCAAAATCTACTAAGAACCATACTTCGAAGTTCTGAATAAAAACAAAGGCATTTTAAATGAAATGAAAATTCTATCAACAATGGCAATTGAATAATCGTTACCAAGGATTTTAACGCTGACCTGTGAAAAAGTATTATGTAAATACAAACACAGCGCAGGGATTCTTGTTATTTTGTTATCTTTGAGACAACTAGAAATGAGGAATTTACTTTATTTATGGATCTTTTGTTTTTGTCAATTGTCCTTTGCTCAAGTTAAATTGAACTCAAATGATTGGCACGATATACGGTCACTTCAACTTGAAATCAACAAAGTAGGTGGCCCAACAGATGCTATGCTTAAAAAATATCCCCTGCAAGTAATCAACGGTGAGCCTTATCTGTCATTTATTGGGAAATTAGACTCTTCTTATAATAAGGATTATCCGGTGTATGAAGACAAGTGTGTCAATATATATTCGAAAGTCAGTGATATTGCAAGTGTCAGAATGCCAATTCATACCATCCGAGAAAAAATGGATCTTCCAGGCATCATTAAACTCCAACTTGCCTCCAAAATCGGAGACCAACTTGAAAAAGCCATTAAAGATACACGAGCTGATAGTGTACAACTGGGTATTGGATTGCCAGAGGGATATTCCGGAAAGGACGTATACATCGGTGTTACCGATTGGGGATTTGATTACACTTCACCCATGTTTTACGATACGGCCCTTCAAGAAACAAGAATCGTTGCTGCCTGGGATCAATTTAAAACAAGTGGTCCAGCTCCTCTGGGTTACGGTTACGGAACAGAATACAATACACAAACAGCGCTCCTGGAAGCCGGTTCTGACACATCAAATATATATTCTTTCGCTACTCACGGAACTCATGTTGCTGGAATCGCGGGAGGAAGTGGAGCAGGAACACCCAACCGAGGAATGGCTTTCGAGTCAAAATTTCTTTTTGTTACCTTTTTGGTCGATGAAGCAGCGGTCCTTGATGCATGGGAATGGATGTATCAGAAAGCGCTTGCTGATGGGAAAAGACTCGTTGTAAACATGAGCTGGGGCTTGTATCATTTCGGCACGCTAGACGGAACTTCCCTTTTGAGTCAGGCGATTACTGCCTACAGCGATTTAGGTGTTGTATTTGCGAACTCCGCAGGAAATAATGGTAACGTCAATTTTCACATTAAAAAAGAATTCAACAATGATTTACTGAAATCCAAGATTGATTTCTATCCCTATGCATCCAATCCAAACATGTGGGGGCAAAGTATACATGCATGGGGTGAGCCCGAAAAAAGTTTTTCAGCAGGTATTTTGGTCAATAATAACCTCAATTCACTTCTTGTTGAGAGCCCACTTTACTCAACGGATAACACTACCTCGTACATTGATTCATTTCTCGTGACTGGAACGGATACAATTTGGTATAACATTTCAGCAGATAGTGCCCATAGCTTAAATAATCGTCCATCCATGCGTTTGAGGGTAAAAAATACGAATACTTCGTTGAAGATTCTGCTAAAGTCAACAGCAATAAATGGTATCGTACATTATTGGAACGTAACAGAATTGACTACTGATGTTGGAAATTGGGGAATGCCATTTTCAGCTTCTGGGCCAGGTACCGTTGCTGGGGATAATTTAAATGGGGTAAGTGAACCCTCGTGTTCTGATGATGTAATCAGCGTTGCTGCGTACGCAACGCAATACCAAACACCAGGAGGCAGTAATGCAGGAGGTGCTATCGCTTCATTTTCGAGTTTTGGGCCTCGATACGATGGCGTTATGAAACCTGATATTGCCGCACCAGGCGTTTCAATTATCTCCAGCATGTCGTCCTTTACAGATGTTGCATTTACATCGCAAGGTTCTGTAGATTTTAATGGGAGAACATATCACTTTGCCAAGCTTTCGGGAACTTCCATGGCATCGCCAATGGTTGCTGGGATTGCAGCATTAATTTTAGATGCAAATCCTTATTTATCTGCACAACAAGTAAAAGAAATCCTGATGCAAACAGCACGGCAAGATAATTACACAGGGAGTATTCCACCAGAAGGGAGTAACCGTTGGGGAGCGGGGAAAGTGAATGCTTATGCAGCAGTTCAGTTGGCTCTTCAAACGATAGGACTTGAGGACATACCAGGAGAATTAGATTGGAGCGTCTATCCAAACCCTGTGGCCAATGAATTACATTTTACGATATTAGACGAACTTCCTGTGCTTGCAGAAATCATCGATTCTGAGGGGAAGGTATTTAAAAAATACATTAAAGAAGGAAAACTTCCTGTATCTGATCTAAACCCAGGGACCTATTTTATTCGATTGATCATCAACAACAAAGTACAGCAAGATCGCTTCATTAAACTATGATAAAAAAACTTTCCAGCGCCGAACTAGAGCTTGTGAGTGGTCTAGCATATTCCATTTGGCCAGTTGTGTACAGCAAGATGATATCGCAAGAACAAATAACTTATATGCTGAAATGGATGTATGCAGAGGATACACTAAAACTTGCATACAACTCAGGAGATTCTTTTTTTGCCTTTTATGTGAATAACAATGCTGTAGGTTTTCTGCATTTACACCCTGAAGAAAATACCCTAAAATTGGAAAAAATTTACATCCTTCCTGATTTTCATTCCCGAGGAATTGGTGAAACACTCATTTCATTTTGTGTAAAATTCGCTCGAGAAAAAAACTTTAATGAAATTCGACTTCAGGTCAACCGAGAAAATCCTGCCGTAAATTTTTACCTTCACCTTGATTTCGTAATTGACAGAAAATTAGATGTTGATATCGGCGGAGGTTTTTTTATGAATGATTACGAAATGAAAAAATTAATTCAAAAGAATTGATTTCAAATAAATTATGCACGCATAACAAATAAAAATTTACTACATTTGTCCAAAACAAGTTGTTATGCATAAACCGATCAAAGGAGGCCAATTTATAATAAGAAAAACAAGTCCTGCGGAAATCTTCACACCTGAAGAATGGAATGAGGAACACCGTATGATTGCCAAAATGTGTGACGATTTTATCGAACAAGAGGTTTTTCCCAATATTGAACGAATTGATCGTATGGAGGACGGTTTAATGTCTACCATTATGGAAAAAGCGGGAGAACTTGGCATGTTGGGGCTTTCCGTACCTGAAGAGTTTGGCGGCATGGATGTTGACTTTAAAACAACCTTACTGGCTGCTGAAAGACTCGGAAAAGGTTATTCATTTTCAGTAGCCTATGGCGCCCATACAGGAATCGGTACACTTCCCTTATTGTATTATGGGAATAAAGAACAAAAGGAAAAGTATGTCGCAAAATTAGCTTCAGGCGAGTGGAAATCGGCTTATTGTTTAACCGAACCAGGATCTGGATCAGATGCCAATTCAGGCAAAACAAAAGCCACGCTTTCAAGTGATGGTAAGTATTATATCTTGAATGGACAAAAAATGTGGATCACAAACGGAGGATTTGCAAATCTTTTAACAGTCTTTGCTAAAATTGAAGATGATAAAAATCTGACCGCATTTCTCGTTGAAGCGAATTCTGAAGGAATTTCCTTAAATCCGGAGGAGAAAAAAATGGGAATAAAGGGCTCTTCTACGCGTCAAATATTCTTCAATAACGTAAGAGTCCCGATTGACAATATTTTATCGACGCGCGAAAATGGATTCAAAATAGCATTGAATATCCTCAATATTGGACGAATTAAGTTAGCTGCATCCGTGATGGGTGGATCGAAAGGCACCATTTCAGAGGCTGTAAAATATGCCAATGAACGCGAACAATTTGGACGTCCAATTTCCAAATACGGAGCAATTCGTTTCAAATTAGCAGAGGCAGTAATTCGAACTTTTGCCGTAGAATCCGCCACCTATCGGGCAGGGCAAAATATCGACGATGCCATTGCCGGATTTATAAACGAAGGAATTGATAAATCAGACGCAACATTAAAAGGTATTGAACAATTTGCACCAGAATGTGCGATATTAAAAGTAGCTGGATCAGAGGCCCTTGATTACGTTGTTGATGAGGCTGTACAAATTTTTGGAGGCATGGGCTATTCTGCGGAGTCAGTTGTAGAAAGAGCCTACCGAGATGCACGAATTAATCGTATTTACGAGGGAACGAATGAAATAAACAGAATGCTAATTGTGGATATGGTTCTCAAAAGAGCCTTGAAAGGTGAATTGGACTTGATGGGCCCAGCAATGACAGTTGCCAACGAGTTAATGAGCATTCCGGACACGAGTAGTCCTACAGGTGACATTCTTGAGGAAGAGGACAAACTTATTGAAGGCTTTAAAAAATGTGTTTTAATGGTGGCAGGGTCCGCTGTTCAGAAACTTATGCAAAGTATAGCTAAGGAACAAGAGATTTTGATGAACATCGCAGATATCGCCATAATGACTTATTTAGCTGAATCTACTCTACTTCGCGTCCATAAAAAAATCGCAGCGCAAGGCGAAGGAAACTGTGCAGTTGAACTGGCAATTGTTAAAACATTGATGTACGATTATGCTGACAAAATTCAGAAAACTGCCAAAGATGCGATATATAGTTTTGCTGAAGGTGACGAAGCCCAAATGATGCTTATGGGACTTAAGCGTTTTACAAAAACAGGAGCTCACAATCCAAAAATGGCTAGACAACTAATCGCTCAAAAATTAATTGAGGCCAATAAATATTGTTTTTAGTACCTTGACTAAACTGAAATATTTTTAATTAGTACAAAAGATGTTTAGATGATCTTAAATTTTATTAAACGGAGTATATAGTTTCCATTATTCTTTTCACCTTCTTTTCATCCACACGTAAAATGGTTTCTGAGAAGGAAGAGTCTTCATCCAGAAGTACTTTGGATGTTCCCGAAAAATGAATGGAACGAGCCCTAGTCTCTTGAATGAGCCGTTTAATATTGTTAGAATTTACACCCCCACCTGGCATAATTTCAATTCTATCTTGAACATGAACCACCATCTGCCTCAAAATCGGTAAACCTAAATCAACATTTGAAGAAAAACCCGATGTTAAAACCCGATTAAATTTAAGTTCAATCAACTGATCTAATGATCTCGCCCAGTCGATACTCTCGTCTACCGCTCTGTGAAAGGTGAGGTGTAAATTACCGGTAAGCGTTCGTATTTCCTTTAAAAATAACATGTCTATTTCAAAATTCTCTTTTAGTCCTCCGATGGTTATACCAGAGGCGCCATTTCTACTAAAGTATGCTACATCGCGCAGCATTACCTTTTTTTCATCTTTGCTGTAACAAAACCCCCCTGCTCTTGGACGAATCAATACATGTGTTTCAATTCCGAGTTCTTTTGATATTTCAAATAAGCCGGGAGAGGGTGTCAAACCTCCTTGATCTAAGTCCTGACAAAGTTCAATCCGAGTAACACGATATTTCGATGCTATGAGCAAGGATTCCACGGAGGAAGCACATAATTCAGTAGCCACTGATTGATTCATACTTACCAATGTACGGAAATTTTTAAAAGTTACCTGAAAAGCCACAATAAAAGGGTCTATTTTCTTTATATTTGTACGTGGTATTCATCTATAAATGAAACTAAATCTCCGAACAACGTGAACATCGAATGAAATTTGACGAATTTAAACAAAACATCTTGTCAGACTTTCGCTTGGTGTGTGAGTCAAGGGAGGCTTCGCTTTTAGGTCGCAAGGAGGTCTTAACAGGAAAAGCAAAATTTGGGATTTTCGGTGATGGGAAGGAACTCGCTCAGGTGGCACTTGCCAAGCAATTTCAAAAAGGCGACTTTCGTTCCGGATACTACCGCGACCAAACTATTATGTTAGCAATAAATGAGCTGACATTGCAACAATATTTTGCAGGACTCTACGCGCACACCGACGTTAACATTGAACCCCTTTCTGCAGGTAGACAAATGGGAGGGCATTATTCTACCCGAAATTTAGACAAGGATGGACAATGGAAGAACTTGATGGAACAGCGCAACAGTTCCTCTGACATATCCCCTACTGCCGGTCAAATGCCGCGTTTGGTAGGTTTGGCGCAAGCATCGAAAATTTTTCGACAAAATGAACAATTACAAACCAAAGCATTTGAAAAATTTTCGAACAAAGGAGGTGAAGTTGCGTTTGGAACTATTGGCGATGCCTCAACATCAGAGGGACCTTTTTGGGAATCTATCAATGCAATGGGTGTTATGCAAGTGCCTGTTGTTATGTCTATTTGGGATGATGGATTCGGAATTTCTGTTCCGCGAGAATACCAAACCACGAAAGGAAGTATCTCAGAAGCGTTGGCTGGAATGCAGCGAACCAAAGAAAAGCCAGGATACGAAATATTTACAACCAAAGGATGGGATTATCCCCATTTATGTGATACGTATGAAAGGGCAGTTAAATTGGCAAGGGAAGAACATATTCCCGTTCTAGTACATGTGGAGGAGGTAAATCAACCTCAGGGACACTCAACTTCAGGATCTCACGAACGGTACAAATCGGCAGAGCGTATGCAATGGGAAAAAGATTTTGACTGTATCTCCAAATTTCGCGAATGGATACTTGCTTTTAATGCAAATGGTTTGACAATAGCTGATGATGCTCATTTGGACGACATTGCAAAAGAAGCCAAAGAAACGGTGCGAAAGGCAAAAAATGAGGCTTGGAAAGCTTTTAGCTCAGAAATAAAAAAAGATATCGACGGATTACTTCCCATTTTGCGTTCACTTGGTCAAACCTCTGAAATGGGAGCATCAATAAACGCCATTGCCGATGAGTTGGAAAAAGCATTTGAACCGATACGAAAAGATGTGTTGGGATATGCTCGAAAAGCGCTTCGAATAGCTATTCACACTCAGTCTCCAACGAAAACATCCTTACAGGAATGGATTCAACAAGCCCTTGAAGCCAATTTTGAGCGTTACAGTTCTGTATTGTACTCTGCTTCGGCAAATGCAGCAACGAAGATAACAGGCATTGCACCGGAATATTCAAGTGATTCAAACATGGAGGATGGCAGGATCATTTTACGTGAAAACTACAGGAAATTACTTGAAAAATACCCTGAAGTTCTTGTTTTTGGAGAAGATGCCGGCAAAATTGGAGGCGTGAACCAAACACTGGAAGGCTTGCAAGAACAATTTGGTGAAATTCGAGTTTTTGACACCGGCATCAGAGAGTGCACTATAATTGGCCAAGGTATTGGAATGGCTATGCGCGGATTAAGACCCATTGCTGAAATTCAATACCTCGATTATTTACTATATGCCATTCAAGTACTTTCTGATGACCTAGCCACCCTACAATACAGAACAAAGGGGGGGCAAAAAGCCCCACTCATAATTTCCACGCGAGGACATCGATTGGAAGGCATATGGCACAGCGGATCTCCTATGGGAATGATCGTGAATGCCGTTCGAGGCATACATGTTTGCGTTCCGCGAAACATGACTAAAGCTGCGGGATTCTATAATACTTTACTCAAAGGGGACGAACCTGCTATCGTGGTGGAACCACTAAATGGATACAGAACGAAAGAAAAAATGCCAATTAACATTGGTGAATTCTGCGAAGCGTTAGGTGTTCCTGAAATCGTAAAAGAAGGAAAAGATTTGACTGTGGTTTCTTATGGCTCTACGTTCAATTTGTGTCAGCAAGCAGCTCATACTTCAGAGGAACTTGGGATATCAGTAGAACTCATAGATATTCAAACGCTACTTCCGTTCGACATTCATCACCTAATTTCTGACTCTCTGAAAAAAACGAATCGACTGCTTATTGTAGATGAGGATGTCAGTTCAGGAGCCAGTGCGTTTATTTTGGATAAAATAATGGTAGAACAAAGTGGCTATTATCACCTCGATTCAAAACCCATTACATTAACTGCTAAAGATCATCGTCCTGCATACGGAACGGATGGCGACTATTTTTCGAAGCCAAGTATTGATGATATTATCGAAACTACTTACAGCATAATGCAAGAAGCTGATCCGGCAAGATTTCCTCCTTTGTATTAGGATTTTACTTTTAGGTTGAATTCAAAGTTCAAACTCAGCATTAATAAGATAAAAATTGAATCAATAAAACCTAATGTTAAAGGGCAATCTCATTTGCAAGCCTGACATACTTTCTATCTTCTTCAATTCCTTGTAGTATTCCAACAATTCTTCCGGAAGCTGATTGGTTGAAGTGACATCTTTCTCATCTTCCTCCTTTTCGTTTTCATCTTCGAGAAAATCTATGAATTTGTCAGCAAAATCTTTTTCCACCGAGGGATAATACAATACTTCGTCCTTATCTCCATTTACTAATTTTGCTGCATAGGCAATGGCTGCAGTTAAACCGCCAATTTCATCAACTAAGCCAATTTTAACTGCATCAGATCCAGCCCATACTCTTCCTCTTGCCACCTTGTTGACATTTTCTTTCGTCATTTTTCTTCCTGTCGCTACCTTCGATAGGAAATCGTCGTAAATTTCGTCGACCTCAGCTTGTGTTATACTCAATTCCTCCTTGGTTAGCTTGCGATTTAAGGACAAGGAGGCGTGTTTATTTGTTGAAACTCGATCAAAGGTTATTCCCAATTTATTTTCCAACATTTTGCCAGTGTAAGGAATCATCCCAAAGACACCAATTGACCCAGTAATAGTACTATTTTCAGCAAAAATTCGATGAGCCGGTGCTGCAATATAATATCCTCCAGAGGCTGCCACATCCCCCATTGAAACAATCACCTTCTTTTTTGCCTTGGTTAGCTCCACTTCACGCCAAATTTCGTCACTCGCTAATGCACTTCCTCCCGGACTGTTTATCCTAAAAACCACGGCTTCAATATTGACCTCCTCTCGAACTTTTTTCCAAAGTTTGCACAACTTTTCAGAAGCAATTCCGTCTCCATCGCGCGAAATATCACCTTCTGCTACAATCACAGCAATTTTCGGTTTTTCAATCTGTCTAATTTCTTGATCTTCAAAAAAGAAATACTTTCCGTATTTTTCCACGGCAAGCAAATTCAAACTACTTGGGTTGTCCACACCTACTTTTTTTGCTAATACTTGCATCACTTCATCCCGGTATTTCACTCCATTGATAAACTTAAATTTTACGGCATCTTGCATCCTCCGCAACGACAAACTATCCGCATAATTATTCAGTTTTTCAACACTAATGCTTTTATCTTTTGAAATGTCCTGGCATATATCGCTCCAAATTGAATTCATATAGGTTTTGGTTTGAAGCCTACTTGAATCGCTCATTTCTTTTCGAAAAAACGGTTCAACTGCACTTTTAAAATCATTGTTTTTTCCCCGAATGACCTCAACTTCGACATCCAATTTTTCTAAAAGCCCGGTATAAAACATCACTTCCCCACCTAAACCTGTCCATTGAAAAACAGTTGATGGAAAACCGTACACTTCATTCGCGGCAGAAGAAATATAATATGTTTTTTGAGATACATATTCTCCTGATAAATAAGCCACAACAAATTTTCCACTTTTTTCAAATTCGTTGATTGCTTTCCGAATTTCTTTAGCAGTTGAAACTCCGCAATTTACATCTCCGAGCTCCAAAAACAAACCTTTAATTCTATCGTCGTTCTGAGCTTTTTTCAATCCATGTAAAATGTCAGGAAGTCCTTTCTTTTGTTTAAAGGAGAACGTAGATATTGATAAATCGCTTGAACTTTGTTCCGCAATTTCACCTTCCAACTTCATGTGCAATACTGTGTTGTCTTTCACTTCTAATTCACTATCGCCCATCCCGAAAAATAGCGTTAAAACACCAAAAAGTGATAACATATAAATTACCGTGGAAATTATTCCTCCGATGACGACAGCTAAGAAGCTAGGCCAAAATATTTTTCCGAATTTGATTTTTCCTTCAGTCATTTTAGAATAGATTACCTAAGCGTAAGCTTGAATTTACCAAATTCATTTTTAACGAAAATCTTATTTCACGCCCATACTGATTAAATTGCAATGCATCCAACGCATTTCCGGCACGATAAAGTGGGAAATACACACTTAA
>Ga0194128_10011188_pt1 | contig 10455 bp, 7 predicted proteins | sample TA2KigCa65mmetaG_FD_148650 | JGI IMG/M metagenome (GOLD analysis project Ga0194128, IMG submission 148650) | Freshwater microbial communities from Lake Tanganyika, Tanzania - TA2015037 Kigoma Deep Cast 65m | ecosystem: Environmental > Aquatic > Freshwater > Lake | place: Tanzania: Lake...
TGTCGCGACAAGGGGTACGCCGCGCTGCTGCAGCAGGCGCGCGATGACGCGATGCGCTGCTTCGAGCGCGCGCTGGAAGTGGCGCCGGCCGGATTCGACGGCGACGGGATGCGCATGCTGCTGGCGCAGCAGCGCGAGCGCGAGGAAGCGGCGCGCGACCCGGCGGTCGAGGCGGCGCGCGCCGCGTTCGAGGAAGGGTTGCTGCTCCATCGCGGCGGCGACCTGCCCGGCGCGGCCGCGGCGCTGCGCCGCTCGCTCGAGGCGTGGTCGCTCAATCCGCTGGCGCACCTCTGGCTCGGCCGGGTCGAGTTCGAGCGCGGCGAGGCGAAGGCGGCCGAGGGCGCGCTGCGCACGGCGATCGCCGTCGGCGCGGTGCAGCGCATCGACGTCGAGGCGGCGTGGCCGCTGCTGCTCGAGGCGCTGCACGAGCAGGCAGCGGACGCGACCCGGATCAATCGCCTCGTCGATGATTACCTGCGCGAATTTCCCGCCGGTCGCCATCGCGAACGGTTCGCGGCCGCGCGCCTGCCGTGAGCGATCCAGCGACGCTCTATCTCGACCACGCGTCGACGTCGTATCCGAAGGATCCGCGGGTCGTCGCCGCCGTGGCGGCGGCGCTGGTCGATCCGGGGGTCGCCCCCGATCGCGGCGGCGGCGGGCGCGGACTGCAGGCGGCGCGCCTGCTGGCGCAGGCGCGGATGCTGATCGCCGAACTGCTGGCGGTCGGTGCGCACGAGCGAGTGACGCTGACGCTGAACGCGACCGACGCGCTGAACCTCGCGCTGAAGGGCGTGCTGGCGCGCGGCGACGAGGTGGTCACGACCGCGGTCGAGCACAACTCGGTCGGGCGTCCGCTGGCGCGCCTCGCCGCGACGCACGGAGTCGTCGTACGGGCGGCCGCTGCCGACGGGACGGGCGTGGTGGCGGCCGATGCCGTGCTGCGGCTGGTCACGGCGCGGACGCGCCTCGTGGTGCTCGGCCACGCCTCGAACGTGACCGGAGCGCTGCAGCCGGTGGCTGCGATCGGGCGCGCGCTCGCCGCTGCGCCGGCGTCGCGCCGCCCGCTGCTGCTGGTCGATGCGGCGCAGACCGCCGGCTACCGGCCGCTCGACGAAATCGCCGCCGTGGCCGATCTGATCGCGGGCGCCGGCCACAAAGGTCCGGGCGGACCGCTCGGCACCGGCTTCCTCTGGGTGCGGGATGGGGTCGCGGTGGCGCCTCTGCGCGAAGGCGGCACCGGCAGTCGCAGCGAGGAACTGCTGCAACCGGAGGAGTGGCCGGGCGCGCTCGAGGCGGGCTCGCCGAACGTGCCCGGAATCGCCGGCCTGGTCGCCGCGATCGAACTCCGGCTGCACGAGGCGACGCTGGCGGCGGTGGCGGCGGCGCGCGCCGCCGCGACGCGCGAGTTCCTGGATGGCGTCGCGACGATCGCCGGGGTCGACTGTCTCGGGCCGCGCGATCCGCGCGCGCGTGAACCGGTCTTCCCGCTGCGCGTGCGCGGCTACAGCGTGGCGGAGTCGTCGGCGCTGCTCGAGCGGGAGTTCGGGATCGTGCAACGCGCCGGACTGCACTGCAATCCGGGCGTCCATCAGGCGCTCTCCACCTTCCCGGAGGGTACGCTGCGCCTCTCCTTCGGGGCGGGACCCACCGCCGCGGAGGTCCACGCGACGCTCGCCGCGCTGCGCGAGCTCGCGCAGACGGCGCCGGCGGCGGGATGAGCCGGCGCGCGGCGGCGGCGGATCGGGAGAGGCCTGCGACGATGAACGTGGCGATGAGCGGAAAAGGCGGGCGCGCGGCGGCGCGTGCACCGCTGGTCGGGTTGCTGGTCGCTGCGGAAGCTCCGCGCGCGAAGTTCCTGCCGGCGGCGCTCGCCCGCGCCGCCGCGGCGCCGATCGACGCGCGCGATTTCACCGGCAAGGAGCTCGAGACCGCGCTGGTCTACGACGGGAAGCAGCGCGTGCTGCTGGTGGGCCTCGGCGAGCGCAAGAAGCTGACCGTCGAGACGCTGCGCCGCGCGGGTGCGGCGGTCGTGCGCCGGGCGCGGCAGTTCAGGCTCGATCGCTGCGGCGTGCTGCTGGCGGCCGGGGCGGTCGCGTCGGCCGAGGCGGGGCGCGCGCTGGCCGAGGGGATGGCGCTCGGGAACTACGTGTTCCACGGGCAGAAGAGCGAGTCGCCGCCGCCGCTGGTGAAGCAGGCGGCGGTGGAGTTCTCCGGCACCGCGGCGGAACGCCGCGCCTTCGCCACGGGCCTGGCGCAGGGCGCGGTGATCGGCCGGGCGCAGTGCTTCGCGCGCGACCTCGGCAACCACCCGTCGAACGTCGCCACGCCGCGCTTCCTCGTCGAGCAGGCGCGCCGGGCGGTGCGCGGCTCGCGCGTCCGGCTCAAGGTGGTGGCGCGGGCGGAGCTGGTCCGGCGCGGGTTCGGTGGCCTGCTCGGCGTGGCGCGCGGTTCGGCCGAGCCGCCGTTCTTCCTCGAGTTCGACTGGCGCCCGGCGCGCTGGCGCAAGTCGATCTGCCTGATCGGCAAGGGCCTCACCTTCGACACCGGCGGCATCTCGCTCAAGCCGGCGCAAGGAATGGAGGAGATGAAGTTCGACCTCTGCGGCGGCGCGGCGGTCATCGCCAGCTTCGCGGCCATCGCCGCGCTGCAGCCGAAGGTGCGCGTCTTCGGGCTGGTCCCCTGCACCGAGAACATGCCCGGCGGTCGCGCGATCAAGCCGGGCGACGTGCTGAAGACCTACGGCGGCCTCACCGTCGAGGTGACCAACACCGATGCCGAGGGCCGCCTGGTGCTGGCCGACGCGCTCGGTCGGGCGCAGGAACTCAAGCCCGACTTCGCCGTCGACCTCGCCACGCTCACCGGCGCCTGCGTCGTCGCCCTCGGCCACAAGGCGAGCGGACTGTTCTGCAACCATGTCGATCTCGCCGAGCGGCTGAAGCGTGCCGGCGACGAGGCGGGCGAGCGGTTGTGGCCGCTGCCGTTATGGGACGAGTACCTCGACGAGATGCGCTCGACGGTGGCCGACCTGAAGAACTCGGGCAGCCGTTTCGGCGGCGCGGTGACCGCTGCCGCCTTCCTGCGGAAGTTCGCCGGCGACCTCGCGTGGGCGCACCTCGACATCGCCGGCACGGCCTGGGACGTGCCGCGCAACGAGCTCTATGACGGCGGGGCGAGCGGCGTCGGCGTGCGCATGCTGGTGCGGCTGGTCGAGGGTCTCGAGTGACCGGCGCGACCCGCAAGAACGAAGGAAACAGGGAAACGAGCGCACGATGAGCGACATGGAACGACACGCGAAGGTGCTGATCCTCGGCTCGGGACCGGCCGGCTGGACGGCCGCGATCTACGCCGGTCGCGCCAATCTCGCGCCGATGGTGCTGCACGGCGCGGCGCGCGGCGGGCAGCTGATGCTCACGAGCGAGGTCGAGAACTACCCGGGCTTCGAGCACGGGATCATGGGCCCGAAGCTCATGGAAGTGTTCGAGCAGCAGGCGGTGCGGTTCGGCACCCGCGTGGTGCAGAGCTGGTGCACCGAGGTCGACCTCGCGCGGCGCCCGTTCACGGTGCGGACCGCCACCGACGGCGACTTCACCTGCGACACGCTGGTGGTGGCGACCGGCGCCGAGGCGATGTGGCTCGGGCTGAAGAGCGAGGAGCGCATCCGCGATGCCGGCGGCGGCGTCTCCGCCTGCGCGACCTGCGACGGCGCGTTCTTCAAGGGCAAGGAACTGGTCGTCGTCGGCGGCGGCGACACCGCGATGGAGGAGGCGAACTTCCTCACGCGCTATGCCACCAAGGTCACTGTGGTCCATCGCCGCGACAAGCTGCGCGCATCGAAGATCATGGCCGAGCGGGCGCAGAAGAACCCGAAGATCGCCTTCGTTTGGGACAGCGCGGTGGTCGACGTGCTCGACACGAACGGCAACCGGAAGATCCGCGCCGTCGTCCTCGAGAACCTGAAGACGGGAGCGAAGAGCGAGTTCGCCTGTGGCGGCCTGTTCATCGCGATCGGCCACAAGCCGAACACCGACCTCTTCGCCGGCAAGCTCGACATGGACGAGAAGGGCTACCTCGTCACGCGCGGCAAGACGACGTACACCAACGTGCCGGGCGTCTTCGCCTGCGGCGACGTGCAGGATTCGGTCTACCGCCAGGCGGTCACCGCGGCGGGGACCGGTTGCATGGCGGCGATCGATGCGGAGCGCTGGCTCGAGGCGAACGGCGGCGGACACTGACGCCGCCCACGCGCCTTCGTTCGCGCGGCGTGGTTGCGCGGTTCGGGCGACCGGCGTAAGGTGCCGCGTCTCGCGCTTGCGCTGCGGCGTGGCGCGATGGGGGCATAGCCAAGTGGTAAGGCAACGGATTGCAAATCCGTTATTCCCCGGTTCAAATCCGGGTGCCCCCTCCATGCAACTCCCTTCTTCACAAGGGGTTGCGACGACATCCGGCAACTTCGAGACAACCTCGAAACACGCCGGATTCACGTCGGATACGTAGCCCTGCTCCTCACCACGTCATTCCCGAGATTTCCGTCGAGATCTCGACATCCCGGGCAAGGAGTGACCTGCCGACGTGATCGGGGCGGTTGGGGCACTGGCTGCAGCGTGATGCTCGCATCGAGTGCAGGTGCTTCTGGGGTTCTCGAACGGTCGGCTCGTACCGCCCGCGACGTTCGGTGGTGTCTCCTCTCGTTCGGTCACGCGCAGGCTGCACACCGCAGCGCGCGGTTCGCCGCGAGCCGGGCAGAGCGTGCGACCCGTCGCGCTTCGGCGAGCTGGTCCGGGACGGCAGCACCGGTCCCGAGATCCATCTCGTCAGGCGTCTGGCCGCGGAAGGCGCAGTGGGGGACGCGCGAGTGGTGCTCGGCGACGTGGAACTCGACGAGCGAGCGGACCTTCGCCATCGAGTCGAGCGGATGCAGGTAGAGCCACTGGTGCTTCAGGCAGCGCCACCACGCCTCGATCATGGAGTTCGAGAAGCGGATCTCGGTCTGGGCCAGGAGGCGCTTCAAGAGGCCGGAAGCGATCAAGGCGTCGACGGGGCCGTTCTTGTTCTCGACTCCGGCGTCCGCGAGCACGGCGAGCCGGCTGGTCGGGACGTGGCGGTCGTCGGTCGCGGTCACCAGCGCGCCGACCGGCGCCACCTCGGTCGGCGTCAGCCGTTGCGGCGAGGAGTCGGGGCAGGACGACTGGTCCGCGAGCTGGCAGACCGTCGCCGCGTTCTTCCAGGCGTGGAGCCGAGTGGCGGAGATGCCCAGAAGGGCGAGGACTCGTTGCAGGCCGAGCACGGATCGGCCGCGAGCGCGGTGACCGTGCGCGGTCCTCGTCGAATCCAGCCGGCGGCCGTGGATCGAGGCACGCCGAATCGCGTCGCGATCGTCGGGTCCCCCGTCTCCCGCAGGAGTTGGACGAGGCGGTGGTCGTAGATTCGGAGGCGGCGGTGGGGCTCCGTCCCGCCAGGATCCACCGCCATGCGCGTGGAGGGAAGACGAGGCGTGCTCGCCCGGGCATGCCGGTCATGTCGAGAGGTCGCCCGAAAAAATCCAGAATGTCGCGGTGAGGAGCACTGCGGTCACCGCCTTCTCGCCTGCGGGATGCAGGTCAGGACGAACACGCCCGATCGGCGGATCCACTCCTGAAATCCGTCGCGGAGCTGTGGACGCCGGGCCCGCGACCGTCAGGTCCCCCACGCCCAGAGGACGGCGAAGACGGTCGCCGCGATCGTCACCAGCGTCAACGGGAAGCCCACCCGGATGTAGTCGCCGAAGCGGTAGCCGCCGGGGCCGTACACCATCGTGTTGGTCTGGTAGCCGATCGGCGTCAGGAAGGAGTTCGACGCGGCGATCGCGACCGCGATGACGAACGGGCGCGGGTCGACGTGGAGCTGCTGCGCGCTCGCGAAGGCGATCGGGAAGACGAGGGCGGCCGCCGCGTTGTTGGTGATCATCTCGGTGAGGATCACGGTCGCGACCACGATGCCGAGCAGCGCGCCGTGGACGCTGCCGTGCCCGCTCGCGCCGATCACCAGCTCCGCCGCGCGCTCAGCGAGCCCCGACTTCTCCATCGCCGTCCCGAGCGCGAACGACGCGGCGATCACGATGATCGTGTCGAGGTCGATCGAGTCGCGCGCCTCGGTCGACGTCAGCACCCGGCACGCCACGAGCGCGACGGCCCCGATCAGCGACGCCTGCAGGATCGGCATCACCCCCGCACCCGCGACGACGACGATCAGCAGCCCGACGATCCCGACGATCCACGCCTTGCGCGTCACGGCCGGCGGCGTCCCGCCCATCGGCGAGACCATCAGGAAGTCGCCGCGATCGCGCCAACGCTCGCGGAAATCGGGGTCGGCGAGCAGGATCAGCGTGTCGCCCGGCTTGAGGCTCACCTGGCCGAGCTTGTCGTGGATCGGCTGGCCGGCGCGGTGGATCGCGATCACGGCCGCCTGGAAGCGCGCCCGGAAGTCGAGATCCTTGAGGGTCTTGCCCAGCAGCGGCGAGGCGACGCCGATCACCGCCTCGTAGAAGCGGTGGCGCACGGTGTTGAGCTGCGACATGTGCGGCGCCTCGGCCGATTCGAGGCCGCGGCGCGCCTGCAGGTCGACCACCGTGTCGGCGCGGCCGACGAAGCTCAGGCGGTCGCCGCCGCGCAGCCGCCGTTCGGGGGCGACCGGGGCGATCAGCTCGCCGTCGCGCTCGATGCCGGCGAGGAAGACGCCCTGCAGGTTGCGCAGCCCCGCCTCCTCGACGCTCTTCCCGTCGAGCGGTCCGCCCGCGACCACCTTCATGCTGACGGTGAACTCGCGCGAGCCGCCCGCGAAGTGGTGGCGCGCCGCCTGGCGGTCGGGTTGCAGCCACGGCACCGTGAGCACGAGCGTCAAGAGGCCGACGATCGCGATCGGCAGCCCGGCCGGCGTGATCTCGAAGAGGCCGAGCGGCGCGTGGCCGGCCTTCTCCAGCATCCCCGAGACGACGAGGTTGGTCGACGTGCCGATCGTCGTGGTGACGCCGCCGAGGATCACGGCGAAGGAGAGCGGCATCAGGTAGCGGGCGGCCGATTCGCGCGTCTTGTCGCACCAGCGCAGCACCTGCGGGATCAACATCGCGACGATCGGCGTGTTGTTGAGGAAGGCCGAGGCTCCCGCTGCGGGGACGAGGAGCTTGGCCATCGCCCACCGGCCGCGGCCGCCCTTGCCCAGCAGCCGCTCCAGCACGGGTTGCAGGAGCCCCGTCTTCTCGGCCCCGCGCGCCAGGACGTAGAGCGCGGCCACCGTCATCGGCGCCGGATTGCCGAACCCCTCGAACGTCTCGGTCGGCGTGATGACCCCGGCGAGCAGCAGCGTGATCGCCGCGCCCATCATCACGTTGGACGGCGCGAGCCAGTCCTTGGCGAGACACACCAAGGAGGCCAGCGCGACGGCGAGAGTGAACCAAGCTTGCCAAGTCATGGGAGGCGGCAACGTAGCCGATTCGGCGCCCCGGAGCGCCCGACTTTCGGGCCCGCCGGCCCGCCTCGCGCGATCGCGAAAAACCGTCCCGGCCCCGCGACGCTCGCCATGTCACTCCGCTACGCGAGCCACGCCCCGCACGACGCGGGTGCGCGCGCCGTGGATGCGCTCGAACGGTTCAAGGCGACCCAAGGTCTGACGCCTGCGCAGGGCTCACAAGGGCGAGCGGAAGCTGTCGCCTGACTCGGCCCCCTCGCGTTTCATGCGCGCACTCGCGTCGGTTAGTTAGCCGCGGACGTAGCCGCGACATCGCTTCCCCAGAGCAGGCGACGAATTGCAGAAATCCGTGAAACCCCGGCGGAGACTGGGTGCCCCCTCCATCTTCTGCTTCCGTAACTCATGGATCTGAAATGAGTTGAAGCGCGACCCGCGCGCTGGTCGGGCCGCGTTCCGGCGCGCCGGCAGCGCGGCGACGCAGGGCTACACTGCCGCGCTCGAGGGCGGAGGGGCGGCGATGCGCGTCGTTGCGGTGATGAACCAGAAGGGCGGCGTCGGCAAGACGACGACCACCTGCAATCTCGGCGCCGCCTTCGCCCGGCGCGGCCTGCGCGTGCTGCTCGTCGACCTCGATCCGCAGGCGCACCTCTCGCTGCACCTGAATCACGACGTCAACTCCGGCAAGCCGAGCATCTACGAAGTGCTGGTCGAGGCGCTGCCGCTCGAGTCGGCCACCACCCCGTGCGCGCCCGAACGGCTCTCGCTGGTGCCGGCGCACATCGATCTCGCCAGCGCCGAGCTCGAGCTCGCCGGCGAGATCGGACGCGAGACGCTGCTGCGCAGCGCGCTGGCGGAACTGGCGACGAAACAGCTCTACGACGTCGTGCTGATCGACTGTCCACCGTCGCTCGGGGTCCTGTCCCTGAACGGGTTGACCGCCGCCGACGAGGTGCTGATCCCGTTGCAGGCCGAGTTCTTCGCGCTGCACGGCATCAGCCGCCTCACCGACGTGATGCAGACGCTGCGGCGGCGGCTCAAGCGGGGCCCGCAACTGCTCGGGATCGTCCTGTGCCGGATGCAGGCGACGACGCGGCTGGCGCGCGAGGTCGAGGAAGAGGCGCGCGGTCACTTCGGCGCCCGCGTGTTCCGCACCGCGATCCGGCAGAACGTCCGCCTGGCTGAAGCGTCGAGCCATGGCCAGACCGTCTACGAGTACGACCCCTCTGCGCACGGCGCCAAGGACTACGCCGCACTGGCGGAGGAGATCGCCGCGACGTGGTCGGCCGCGGCGGCCCCGCCGGCTGCGGCGGGCGGCGGCGGCGCGGCGGCGGCCGCCGCCAACTGAGGCGGCGCGCGGAACGGAAAGAAGTTCCGCGCGCGCGGGCCGCTGCTGCCCCTACACCTCGCACGGGGTGCCACTCGATGGGGGAGGGAGTCCCCACGAGGATCCCCGATGTCGCTCGCCGTGCTCGCCCTGTGCTGCCTGCTGCAGGATGCCGCCCCGCCGCGCGTCGATCCGGCGACGACGACGCCCGCTCCGGCCGCGACGCCGCCGGCCGCGACGCCGCCGGCGGAAGTCGCCACCGTCAAGGCGCCGCTGGTCGTGCCGACGCCGCGACCGCGAACGCCGGAAGTACCGAGCTATCGCGTGGCGCTCCGCATGAAGAGCGGTCGCCGCTTCACCGGCGTGGTCGGGCGCGACCGCGATTTCCACACGCTGGTCCACCAGGGCGCGCATCATGGGGCTGCGGCTTACGCCGCCGACGGACGGTTCAAGCTGCGCTGGGTCGACGGCCTCGACGGCGAGATCGAGCTGTGCTGGAACCAGGTCGAGAAACTCGAGGTCCGTGAGGTCCTCGACTCGTCGGGCTTCCGGGCGATGGAGCAGCGCTTCACCACGGCGCGCATCGTGCGCCGCCGCGAGGCCGAGCGGCCGGCCGACGACGGTTCGTCGGTGCCCGCGGCCGCGGAATCGACGGCGCCATCTGCAACCGGGACGGCACCGACCGCGGACCCGGGGGCGGCACCACCGGACGCGCGGTCGCCCAACCCGCAGGTCGCGCCGCCGAAGCTCGGGCTGCTGACCGAGTTTCCGCCCGATCAGGGCTGGTCGCCGGACCGCAAGAAGCAGATCGAATGGCGCCGGACCGTCGTTGGCGCATTCCCGGAACCGCGCGAAGTTCGCTTCCTCGAGGTGTACGACCGCTGGGAGCCGCTCTTCTCCGCGTGGGCGAAGGAACGCGACGAGCAGCGTGCGGCGGACGCGGCGAAGGACGAACGGGCGAAGAGCGAGGGCCGCGGCACCGTGCGTCCCGCCGAGCCGGCGCCGCCCGCGGCACCAGCCGAACCGGCGGTGCCCGCGGCGAAACCGGTGACGGGCAGCAACAGCAAGGACGGCTGAGCCCCGCGCCGCGGCAGCGGCGCGCCGGTCGCCCGTGCGCGGCCGCGTATCCTCTGCCGCGATGACGCTCCAGCGCACGATCGAGCGCGCGTGGCACGCCGAAGGCGGATCCCGCCTCTCGGCCTGGCTGCGCCCGGTCAGCGCGCTCTACGGTCTCGGTCGCGCGTTGCACCAGGAGCTCTATCGCCGTCGCCTTCGTTCGCGCGTGCGCCTGCCGTCCTGCGTCGTCAGCGTCGGCAACCTCGTGGCCGGCGGCGTCGGCAAGTCGCCCTTCTGCCGCTGGCTGGCGCAGGCGCTGACGGAGCGCGGCCACTCCGTCCTGATCCTCGCTCGGGGCTACGGCCGTGCGCGGGGTGCCGCGTGGAACGACGAGGGCGCGTGGCTGGCCGCGGAACTTCCCGGCGTGCGCGTGGTGCAGGATCCCGACCGTGCCCGCGTCGGCGCGGCGGCGTTGCGCGAGGCGGCGGCGGACGTGGTGCTGCTCGACGACGGGTTCCAGCATGAGCGGCTCGCGCGCGACGTCGACGTCGTGCTGGTCGACGCGGCGGCGCCGTTCGGGAACGGCCGGCTGCTGCCGGCCGGCCCGCTGCGCGAGGCGCCGACCGCCCTGCGCC
>Ga0194128_10011191_pt1 | contig 10454 bp, 9 predicted proteins | sample TA2KigCa65mmetaG_FD_148650 | JGI IMG/M metagenome (GOLD analysis project Ga0194128, IMG submission 148650) | Freshwater microbial communities from Lake Tanganyika, Tanzania - TA2015037 Kigoma Deep Cast 65m | ecosystem: Environmental > Aquatic > Freshwater > Lake | place: Tanzania: Lake...
CATGATCCCAATCCATACAATAGTCCCTATGAGAAGAACTGGAAGAAATTTCGGAGCGAATGCGAATGCAACTTCAGACCGACCCGCAGGCACTAGAAGAGTTGTATAGACGCCAAAAGCAGGAGCCTTAATTGCTGGCCGACCATTTATCTCTGCCTGCCACGATGGATGATGCAATGTTTTCCAGAACAACACATCTGCCCCATCTCGAAATTTTTGCACCATCTGAGGAATAAGTTCTGGTGGATCTTGAAGGTCGGTGTCCATGCAGATCACTGCATCGCCTTTTGCATGAGCAAGCCCTGCCATAATACATGGCGTCACTCCAAACCGACGTGACATGTTGATAATCGTAATAGGGTGTCTTTCTTGAAGCGCCTTTAGAACCCCAAGAGACTCATCTGAAGAATCATCATTGACAAAGATCATCTCATGACGCACATCAGCAATGGTCGCCACGGCTTCAGTAACTCGCCTAACGAGTTCAGGAATATTTTCCTCTTCGTTGCGAAACGAGAACACTATGCTGATCAGCATGTTCATTTACAGCACCTTAACATGGACTTTGAAAAACACCAGATCCAAGTATCAAATAATATCCACGCATACGCAAGATAGCTATCTTGTTTACGTTTACAGAATGTGACTGGCACGAAGATGGGAGGGGAGGCTGCACGCCCCCGCTTCTCAATCAGACATTCCCGTAGCGCGTGTTCTTGATCATTGTGTAGCCCTTGATCAAGTCTCCAATTCCCGCATCGAGCGAATACATGGGCTTGAAACCCGTGGCTTCGATCTTGGCATTAGAGACAATATAGTTCCGCTGATCCGGATCCTTGCCGACCGGCGCATCGAGAAATACAAAATCGGAAATCTGCTTCTGAATATGTTCGCACAGCTCTCGTTTCGACACGTTCGCGTCGGAAAGGCCGACGTTGTAGATCTGGCCTTTCATCTTGTCGAAATTCGCGATGGCATGCTGAAACACGCGCGAGACATCGCGCACATGCACATAGTTGCGCTTGAAGGAGCTTTCGAACAGGACGACGAAGCGGTCATGGACCGCCCGATAGGTAAAGTCATTCACCAGCAGGTCGATCCGCATGCGCGGCGACATCCCAAACACGGTCGCCAGACGGAAGCTGATCGCGTTCTCCCGCTGCATGAGCTCTTTTTCGATCCCAACTTTCTCCTTGGCATAGAGTGAGATCGGATTAAGCGGCGACTCTTCCGTACAATAATTATTCTTATCTCCAGTTCCATACGCACTGTTCGTGGTCGGCATCAATACGAACTGCTGCTTCGACAGCAGCTTCAACATGAGAGTAATCGCGTCATGATTGACCGTCGTGGCACCCACCGGATCCAGGCTACACATCGGCGCTCCAACGAGCGCAGCTAATGGGATGACGAAATCCGCCTTCTTGAGCAGCGGCGCAATCACGTGTTCGATACGGATATCGCTTCTGACCACGGAAAAGTTGGGATGGTGGCAGACATGGTTGAGACTGGCCTGCTTGTACATGAAGTTATCAAGTACCGTGACTTTGTGGCCTGCTTCCAGCAAGTCAGGGACCATTGTGGAACCAAGATATCCCGCGCCACCGGTCACAAGAATGTTATGCGCCATTATGCCTTCCTTTTGTCATGGGACCGTTAGGGTTTCGCGACCAGCCGCCACCCTGGTCAAACCGTCAACAGGGAAGCGGCTCGATGATAATCGTCAGGCACGCCGATATCAATGAAGGTCCCGACGACCTCCATGCCAAACAACCGCCGGCCGGACGCCATGGCAGATGGAAGAATGTCGTCCTCCAGAGAAGCCGTCTCGCCGGCGGAAAATCCGACACCACGCCATGCACGCGGGTGGACCCAATACACACCGCCATTGGCCAAACGTGATCCCCCCATATTCCCCGATTTCATCGACGTGATCCGTCCCTCAGGCGACACCTCCAGGCCCATGTACCGCCCTTGTTCACTAGTCCGGAAGAGAGAAAAACACCAGTCTGCGTCTTGCGCCAGCGCATAGGCATTCAGTGCAGTCCAGTCTGCCGCAAAATATGTGTCGCCGTTCAGCAGCAAGAACGGGCTGTCGAAGCCAGCCTTCTCCACGGCGAGCAGCACCCCCCCTCCGGTGCCCAGCGGTCGTTCCTCAATGGCGTAGTCAAGTACCGCGCCTTTGTATCGAATTCCAAAATATTTCACGATGACTTCGTGCCGATAACCGACGGACAGAACAAAACGGTTGATTCCCTGGGCGATCCAATAGTTAAGCTGATATTCGAGAAACGGGCGGCCGTTAATGGGCGCCATCGACTTCGGAAGGTCTGGCACCGCGCTGCGCAGCCTGGTTCCAAGACCGCCGGCAAGAATCACGGCTGAGGCCACGCGTCCCTCATGCAGCGTTCAGAATCGCACACAACTGATCGATCTCGTGATCCTGCAGGTCGGGGAAATTTCCGATGTAAAAGCCGTAGAAGTGGACGTGCTCGGTTTCAGGGAACTGCAGATGGTGGTCTTTCGGCACGATCCCTTCCAGATATGGCTGCCGAACTTGATTTCCCCCGCCGGCGCTGCCGCGCCTGAATTCAACTTCGGATGCCCGCATCTTCCGCATCAGTCGCTCGACCAACACATTGTCGGGACGCTTTAAGATGAGATTGAATGCATAGTTGCTCGACCCTTCCACCTTGAAGTCGGTGCGGTATTTGTCCGGATTGATCGACCGCAGGAAGCGAAGCAGGTTCTCGGTCCGTTGCACCACATTGCGATCCAATCGCTTGAGCTGACTGCGTCCAAGAATTCCTCCAATCTCAGTGTTGCGCGTGTTGTAGGCCGGATAGGCAAAGATGAAGTCCGGGTTCAAGCCAGGGTAGCGAGACCGATAGGCGCTTTGGAGCGCGGGATCCGATGCTTCGCGCACCATACCGTGAGACCGCAGCATACGAACTTGTTGGTACACCTCCGGATCATTCGTGCAGATCATCCCTCCTTCAATCGTGCTCATGTGATGCGCATAGTAGAAGGAGAAGTTCGACATCCACCCGAAGCTGCCGAGTTTCATCCCCCGATGCGTCGCGCCATGGGATTCGCAGACATCTTCGATCAGTGGAATCCCGCGCCGCTCCAATTCGTCCAGCAACATATCCGTGAGACCGTCAAATCCCTGCACATGGGTCAGAAACACCGCCCGAGTCTGCGGAGTGATCGTCTCCAGAATCTTTGCTGAATCCATGGCCAGCGTACGGGGGTCGATGTCGACAAAGACCGGCGTGAATCCGTTCTGCAGCACCGAGGCGATATCGGACACCCAGGCCAGCGGCGGAACAATCACCTCACCTCCCTCTGGATGACGAATTTTGAGAATTGCCATCGTCAGCAGATTCGCGGAGGCCCCGGAATTGACAAAAACACTGTACTTTACCCCCAGCCACCCGGACCATTCGGCCTCAAAGGCGCGCACATTTGCACCGTGGGTCAGGATCGGATCGTCCTGCTTCAGGTACTCGATCACGGCATCCAGGTCCTCCCGCAGAATATTGTTCCGCATTAACGGAAATTTCATATCATTCTTCCTGTTTGTTTCGAATGTGCCACGGCTCGATCGATCCTCTGCTACTTTTCACCGTAGTAATCTCCGTATTCCACCAGAATGGTGCTGCGACCATCCTCCCGCATTAACGCTTTCTCGTACGCCGGAAAAATATCGGCCGGATCTTCCAACCGGATCACTTCGATCGTGGCGCACATCGCCCTTATCGCTTCGGTATAGTCGCCTGTATGTTGTGATTGCGGATGTAATGGACGTTGCGAGCCGATTCCGGTCCGAATAATCGCTTTCGCTTTATAGCCTCCATTAGACATCATGGGGACTTTATCCAAATGATTGACCAACTGGTTGATGGCCAACAACACAAAGTCCCATCTTGGGTAAATGCTCACGGGAATCAACCCGGTCAGCGCCATGCCCGTGGTCATCCCCATCTGCATTTCTTCAGCTACCGGCAGTTCGATTCGTCGTTCCGGAGGCACATCCTTCAGCGTAGTGCTCATCGCAGTGCCAGCCACCGTCACCGCCTGCCCTAGAAAAACCGTGCGCGGGTCTTGCGCAAGGAAGTTCATTGACCGCTTCAGTTCATCGAAGTATTTCATCCTGGCACCTAAAACTGCACGCGCACGCCCGCTCCCGCATGCGGATACTTTGTTTTGTAGTGATAATAGCTGACATACTCGTCTCCAAAGCCCTCTAAGCTCAGCCGAGGCTGATTCCAGACTTCCCGGGTATCCGTGCAGACAGACTTTTCGTTGTCTTCGACGACAAAGTGAATTGGAAGACGGTGATTCCGGCTGTACTTTATGGCCTCATGTGCAATCCCCGTTTCCGAAGTCATATCTCCAAGGAAGCAGTACGCTTTGGCGTCTTCTCCACGCCTCGCAATGGACATTGCCACTCCAACGGCAATTGGAAGCACGCCACCGACAATTGCTGATGAGTAAATCCGGTGCTCAGGAAAGCACAAGGAGATTGACCGCCCCGCCATGATCTCCTCGCGAACATGCTCTTTCGGCACGCCTTTCAACAGACATTGGTAGTGCGAACGCCACGAACAGAACACCCAGTCCTGTGGGCGAATTTGTTTGAAGACAGCGATGATTTGCTCTTCATTGCCGGAGTAGAGATGGACCGGTGCCCGGATTTTTCCGGCATTGAACTGGGCCGCGATTTCCTCTTCGAATGCAATAAGCTGATCTTTCGTCATAAGACCTTCCTTTGTAGGCTGTGCCTGTACGCCCATCTTAGGTTACATCCCGCTCAATGCCTGAACTTGCTCATTCTCCACATACCACCGGTAGGTTATCGAGAGGCCTTCAGCCAGTCCGATTGTCGGGTTCCAGCCCAAAGCGCGAATGCGCCCGCTATCGAGCAGTTTGCGTGGCGCTCCATCAGGCTTGCTTCTATCCCAGTCCAGACGCCCTTTATACCCCACGACAGCGGCGATCAATTCTGCGAGCTCTTTAATTGAGACATCGGCTCCGACACCGATATTGAGCGGACATTCCAGCTCGCCCGAGTCCCGGCGCAGGAGATGAAGGCATGCCGCGGCGACGTCGTCCGCATGGATAAACTCCCGCCTTGGCGCGCCGCTTCCCCATAACGTCACATGCTCATCTCCTGCCGCCTTGGCTCGATGAAACTTCGCCATCAGGGCTGAGAGGACATGTCCAGACTGTGGACCGAAATTGTCATGCGGGCCATAGGTGCTGTTTGGTATGACAGGAATGAAACGGGTTTCACCGTCCTGCTTATTGTAGGCGAGACACAGATACGTACCGGCCAGCTTGGATATGGCATAGGGCAGACTCGTCGGCTCGGGTTTCCCGGTGAGAAGCATCTCTTCCGCCATGGGTTGAGCGCATTCACGGGGATACATGCAAGAGGAACCAAAGAAGATCAACTTCTGTATCCCTGCTCGGCGGGCGGCACGAAGCACATTGAGTTGAATAGCAATATTCTCATCCATGAAATCCGAGGGGAATGTCTGATTTTCGACGATCCCGCCGACTCGTCCAGCGGCAAGAACGACATATTCCGGACGAGCATCGTCGAAGAATTGGCTGACTTTTCCGGCATCCTGGAGATCCAACTAGCTTCGGGGTCTAGTGACAAGACTTCGATGTCCCTCCGCCTGCAACCGGCGAACGATCGCCGAGCCGATCAGCCCGGTATGACCCGCAACATAAATGAGGGCCTCACGATTCACGATGAACTCAACACAAACCGTCGGGCTGATACAAGACCACCCGGCTGCCGGAATTCTCGAACTCAAACGGCACATGGATCAAGTGCTTGAGCCGTTGCTGTACCTTGAACTGTAGTTCGGGTTTGACGAACAACAAGAGGAACCCTCCGCCGCCCGCGCCAAGAATTTTTCCACCGATGGCCCCCGCACGTCTTGCTTCCTCATACAGGTGATCGATCTCCGGCGTCGACACCTTGCCCGAAAGCGCTTGCTTACAAAGCCAGCCCTCATGGAGCAGCTCGCCGAACTCCCCTATCGGCGTTCTGGTGTTCTGGAGTGCCCGAATGGATTCATTCACCATTTCCTTTATTCGTTTCAACTCTTTCTCCCGGCTCTTAACGTTGCCGATTATCGACTCTGCTATTTCGGACGCGATCCTAGAGAAACCGGAAAAATACAGCATCAGATGACTTTGCAATTCGTCCAACCGATCTTTGAGCAAGATTACTGGAGAAACCCGGATGGTATCATTTTCCATAAAGTCAATCTGGTTGAACCCTCCGTATGCAGCCGAGATCTGATCTTGCGAACCGACATTCTCACGGATGATATTTTGCTCAATATGAATCGCCTGGGCCGCAAGCTCTTCTCTGGATATATACGTTCCCTTCAGCGCGGCAATCGCATGAACGAGACCAACCGTGAAAGATGAGCTGGAGCCAAGGCCCGACCGAGCCGGCAAGTCGCCGTCATGATGAATTTCCAGTCCTCGATCGCAACCAGCCCAACTGAGAATGGCGCGGACGGCGGGGTGTGTGATTTCTTCGATATGCCTCACGTTCTCAATGACGGAATAGACAATGCGATATTTGTGGTCAAAGAACGGCGGAAGATACCGGCAACTGATATAACAATACTTGTCGATCGTCGTCGCGAGCACCACTCCACCGTGCTCCCGATACCAGGCCGGATAGTCGGTACCGCCACCAAAAAATGAAATCCTGAACGGAGTGCGCGTAATGATCATGACTTCCAAACAGACGATGTCTCCATGGATCGGCCTCCCTGACTAATCACCGAGCAGTTTTCTCCTGAGTCGCACTGAAGCCATCGCTTCCACGTTTTTGCGCTCTTGCGCACCAAACTTTGTCTCCACCAAACTGAGGTAGGCGGGGTTTGAAAAGTACGTCCGCCATGCGTTATCTCGAAACCTCAGGACGTCGACCGCACTGACGTACTTGGTGGGAAGGGGCTCGCTATCGTACGACAGGAAGGCATATCCGCTATAGTTGTCCGGGAATTTCCAGCCGTTTCGCTTGGCCATGTGGTACGTAGGGCTCCCTGGAAGCGCCTGACAGGGATACATGTTGACCATTTCTGTATTCAGCTCCAGCGCCAACTCCAGTGTTTCCTGCATCGTATCCATCGTGTCGTCCGGAAAGCCAAAGATGTAGTTGCTGATGATGTTCATGCCCCCGGTCCGCATCTTATCGCAGACTGCCCGGATGTTGACCTCTTGAAAGGAGCCCTTCGAAACCTCCTGCCGCACAGTCTGGTTCCCCGCTTCGATTCCAAGCGCCAACCAGTTGATGCCAGCCCGCCTGAACAATTCGATATACTCATGGCGTACCGTATCCACCCGAGCATAGGCCCACATACGCAATTGAAGATCCCGATCCACGATGTCGTGCAGTAACGGTTCATAGTACTTGCGATTCAGGAAGAACATCTCGTCGCTGATTCTCACCGTCACAACGCCCATCCTTGCCAGCTTTTCCAGTTCCCCACCGATGAGCTTTGAGCTCCAGAACCGCATCACGCGGGAATCGGCGGCACTGATGTCGCTTCCATTATTTACACGGTTGATAATATTAATCATGCAGAAATCACACCCGAAGGTGCATCCAAGGGACGAATAGATAGCTGCGAAAGGCGTCCGTTTCTCGTGATCGAACTCCGCATGCCAAAAATGAGCCCGGTAGAGGTCAAGCGGACGTGACTTATACGGTAGAAGGTCCCACGCATAGCCAGGCATATCGAGATCCATGCGATCCTGCGGCACCACAGATTCCGGCTCATTCAAAATCGGTCGAGCCTCTCCTCGTTTCTCAATTACCTTATACCCGATGCCCCGAACCGCACTCAGGCCCGCCTTGAGATTGGTGCGCAACAAATTGTGCAGCGCATAGACCCCCTCGTTCAGCAGCACAAAATCGACAAAAGGAAGCTGCAGCACCTCGAGCGGCAACGCGCTCGCATGCGAACCGACAAAGCAGATGGGGAAGTCCGGATGCTGCAGCTTGAGTTCCCTGGCAAGCGCGGTCGCTCCAATCATACCAGTTGTGCCGGAATTTGGATTTTGTCCGTACACGACGAATACCACGAGCCTCGGATTCTCCGCCTTGATCCGGCTGACCGCATCTCCCAAAGACAACTTTTCGGCATCACAATCTAATATTGCCACGCCAAAGTGCTTCGCCCGGCACGATTGAGCAAGCAGCAATGCCCACGTTGGAGGTTCAATGGCCGCGTACGTGGCCGCCAATCCTTGATAGGCCTGCACCGATGAATCGGCATTGACGAACAACGCATCGAGCTGTCTGAAAGGTACATGCATTATTTATGGGGTGACCCCTACAGATTAAGTGGTAGTTCTTACTTTGAGAAGACTACAAAATCGCATTTCTAGGAGGAACTTGTGATATATCGGAGAAAGATTCAACTTCAGATATTGGTCGATGAACGCCATAACTGCTCAGTTGAGAACCCGGCTTTTGACTTTTTGGAACAACGTGTACGGATCAATTCTGAGAAATGGAGATCGAAGGAGTCGGTGCCGCCATATTCTTCCTCGCAATAACAAACGTTCACGAGGCGGAATAACTCCAATCTCCCGCGACCATCCGTCCCGAAAGTGATGCTCCCTGTTTCCACTCAAAATACTTCTACGATAGTCCTTCACCGCCCTCCAATATGCAGTTTGCGCTGGCTTTTCAATCTCGCGCAACCGTTGGCTTCGCTGGTCACGATGCGCGCGCCCAAAGTTTGCAACGGCTGGCAAAAAGTATGGGCAATATCCTTGCGTGAAGAATCGGTACATGAATCCAAGATGAGGACAGTGCCTGAACCAGCCATTGGACCGGGAGTCAGGAAACCATTGTTGAATGATGTCGCGTCTGACACAATAGTTGCCCTCCGGCAAGGAAAATCCGGTCGCCAGCCAAAAAGCAAAGAAATCCCGTTTCTGCGGAGGGGGATTGAAAAAAAACTCCTGAAAGGAAACATTCAGCAGATCGCCTTCCTCGGACATGGTCTGGGCAAATCCCCACACCAACGATACTTCATCATCCTTTTCAAGAATCTCCGCGCACTTTCGAAACCAGTTCGGATCAAGAAACCCATCCGAGACACAGCATTGAATCACATACTGTCCCCGCGCCATGGCCAAGGCCTTTTCATAGGCATCCACGACATGATTATCTCTCTCGGACACCCACCGGAGATGGGTAAATTCTTTCAGTGTCTCCACCGAACCGTCGATCGATCCCCCATCCACGACAATATGCTCAAAGCTTCTAAATGTTTGAGCGGCAATGCTCTCGATCGTCTGCCGCAGAAACCGACCATGGTTGAGCGACGGCGTCACAACAGAAATCAGCGGCTGAGCCACAGAGCAGAGATCGTCATAGACCTTAGGATTCATGTTTCACGAACCAGGGGAAGATTGAGATGCTCGTTATAGGCCCATGAACTCCCGCACCGCCTGTTTGCATGAGGCAGATGCGCAGCGGACCCTAGGACCGCCTCTTCGTGCTATGGGCTCCCGGCGGATCATATCCACTGGCACGGAGCGCAGATGATCTTTTCTCGAAATGAATATCCTTCTTAATCGGCGGCCCCTCCCTCAACCCGAGCCGTACCAAGCCCAGGCCGAACAGTGCTCGCAGACGAAGAATGGTAACCGCGACCCCAAATGTGTAGTGGGCACGCATTTTCAAGGTCCATTTTGCCGCCCAACTTAATTGAGACTCACTCACGACCTGAATAATCTTTACAAGAAACCTCCGCTGGTGTTGCAAAAAAAACCACCATGCGTGAAACCCAGATGTTCCCTTGGGACTGCCAGTGGCTAACGATGGGTCATACCCTCGATACTTATTTCGATAAAAGAAGAGGGCATCGTCAATTCCCTGAACTTTGGTCTGCACCAGGAGCTTGATGAGAAAAAGGTTATCCACATCCGCGATCGTTTCGTCAAACGTATCAAATGGCAAGGTAGCCAGGTAGGCCTCGCTCCGGTACAGACCAAAGATCGTCGGAACCACCCGCCGCTGCCCGAGGTAACGCCATGCGTTGGCTAAATGCGAATCGTCGCATGCATAGAGGTGCTGTGCAGCCAGCAACCGTTGCGTTCCTCGACGCCCCTCGATATCCACATAACAAGCATTGGGATAGACGAGCCCGACATCGGGATGTTGCTGAAGGTATTTCACCAGCGCACTGAGATAATTGGGCGCCCATAGGTCGTCATCACAGGCGAGCAGACAGAACTCACCGGCGATGAATGTGGCGAGATGGTTTGCGGCATCGTGCGATATCCGACTTGCAGTATCTCGAACGTACAGAATTCGCTTATCTCGCTGCGTATACGCCGAGCAGATCTCCTGGGTGTGGTCGGTCGATTGATTATCGAGGATCACGACCTCGAAG
>Ga0194128_10011192_pt1 | contig 10452 bp, 6 predicted proteins | sample TA2KigCa65mmetaG_FD_148650 | JGI IMG/M metagenome (GOLD analysis project Ga0194128, IMG submission 148650) | Freshwater microbial communities from Lake Tanganyika, Tanzania - TA2015037 Kigoma Deep Cast 65m | ecosystem: Environmental > Aquatic > Freshwater > Lake | place: Tanzania: Lake...
GCAGGCGCCGCTGCGCGCGCGCGTGCGCCGCATGCTGCCGTACGCGGCGCTGCTCGCCGGCTACTTCGCGCTGCGCCTGCTGGTGCTCGGCCGCATTGGCTCGGTCGATGCGCCGTTCGCGTTCGCCAACCTCGGCAACGTCGCCGTGCGTGTCGGCCAGCTGGTGGCGCCGCCGGCTGCAGCCGGCTGGACGCAGCTGGCGACACCGCTCGTGCTCGTGGTCGCGCTGCTGCCGTTGCTGCGCCGCCACCGTCTCGCCATCGCACTGCTGCCGCTTTGGGCCTTCGCTGCGCTGCTGCCAACGCAGCACCTCGCCGCCGATCTCACGGTCTTCTACGGCCGCTTCTGCTTCGACGCGCTGCCGGGCCTCGGCCTCGTCGCCGCGCTCGGCTTTGTGCTCGGCGTCCGCAGCCGCACGCCTTGGGACGTCGGCCTGTGGTCGCTGTGGCTCGCCGGACTCGCCATGACGAGCCACGGTTGGATCGACCGCTACGCCACCGACGACCAGCAGGCGCGCGCCGCGACCGCCGCCGTGGCGAACTTCGCCGCCAACGCCACCGACGAACGGCCCGTCGCCGTCGCCGGTCTGCCGATGCTGCCGGTCTTCCACCAGAAGCTCTGGGGCGTGCTCGGCCTCGCGCCGTTCCAGCCGCGCGACCTGCCCGTGCTCGGCCTGCCCGACCTCCTGACCCCCGACAACAAGGCGCCAGCGCAGGCGCACGACGGCGCGCCGATCCATGCGCTGCTCGCCGCCGGCGGCCGCGTCGGCAGCTACGACCCCAACCGCAGCGCCCTCGTCGACGTGGCGTACTTCGAAGCGGGCGCGGTCGAACTCGCCGCCGATCCAGCGAATCCCGGCACGTTCGTCGCCGCCACCGGCCTGTCGCCGGTGTCGTTCGCGTCCGTGCACGTGCAGGCAGCGGCCAGTGCGCGGCAGATCGAACTCGAACTGCTCGCCGACCTGCCGCCGCCGTCCGCGTACGGCCGCCAGCGCCTGCCCGCCATCGCCGGCGCGGCGCGCTTCGCCACCGTGCACGCCACAGCGCCCATCCTGCTCGGCTCGGTCGGCCTGCCGCTGCGCGGCGTGCGCGTGTTCGTCGACGGCCAACCAGCGCCAGCCACCACCGCCGTCGTCGTGCACCGCACCACGCCAGCGCGCGACCTGTCCGCGCCGCCGGTCGCCGGCGGCGAACGCGACCGCGCCTTCGTGCGCAGCCTGACGCTGCACCCACCCGGCGGCGAACGCGCGCGCTTCTACCTGTGGCTGCCCACCGCGCCGCGCTGGCAGGACGTGCCGCAAGGCGGCGCGCCGATGGACGCGCTGCTGCAGCGCGAGCTGGCGTGGGCGCTCGACCTCTTCGGCCCGCTCGCCGTGCGCTGGTGGTGGCAATCGCCGCCCGACGCCAACACGACGCCGTGGCGGACGCCGATGGACCGCGCGCTGCTGCGCTGACGGCTACAGCCCGACGCGCTCGCCCTGGGCCGCGATCGCAAAGCCCCGCGCTTCGATCTGCCGCCGCAACGCCGCGTCGTGCAGCGCCGGATTGGTGTGGTTGAGGTGCACGAAGCGGATCGTCCCCGGCCGTGCCGTGGCGACGTCGGCAAGGCGGTCCATCGTGCGCGTCATCAGCGGGTGAGGGATCTCGGCGAGCGGGCGATCCGGCAGTTCGCGGCCGTCGTAGAACGTGCCGTCGACGTACGCGACGTCGACGCCGTCCAGCAGCCGCTCGAGCAGGCCCGGCGCCTTCTCCCACGCGTCGACGTCGGGCACGAACAGCAGCTTGCGACTCGGTCCCTGCAGCACGAACGCCATCGTGTCGGAGAACTCGTCGCGGTGCGGCACCGCGATCGGCGTGACCAGCAGCCCCGGCCACGGCGAAAACGCCTCGCCGATGACGAACGGCCGCACGTCGAGCTGCCGCAGCGCCACCAGCTGCTTCCACGGCGCGTTGCCGCGCAGGAACTCGCCAAAGCGCGGCGAGCAGTGCAGCGGCACCTCTTTGCTGCCGGCGACCTCGCGGCCGAACCACGCCAGCCCGAGGTAGTGGCCGAGGTGCGCGTGCGTCGTCAGCACGGCGTCGACCGGCTGCCGGCCGCGGCCCTCGACGCCCGCCCTCTCGTGCAGCAGGTCGACCTGCGCCTCGATCGCCGGCGTCGCCTCGACCAGCAGCAGCTTGCCGACCCGCCGGTCGACGACACCGAGCGCCGCCGGATGCAGCGCGCGGCCGTCGATGCGCGCGCCTTCGCAGCACCACTGCTCGCAGCCGAAGTGCGGCACGCCGCCGTCCTGCGCGATGCCGAGCACCACCACCTCGACCTCGCTCGCGCCGAACAGCGGTTCCGCCGCTGGCCGCGGAAACGCGCCGAGCGCGCGCGCCGGCGGCGACGCGCAGGCGGCAAACAGCACGCTGGCGGCGAGCGCCACTGCGGCGACCACGGCGCTGGGCGCCCGCTTGCGCCGCGCGTCGCTCACAGCATGCCGACGACGTTGCCGTCCTGGTCGATATCCATGCGCGCGCCGCCCGGGACCTTGCCGAGGCCCGGCAGCGTCATGATCTCGCCGGCCAGCGGGTAGACGAAACCTGCCCCCACGGCGACGCGCGCGTCGCGCACCTTGAAGCGGAAGCCGGTCGGGCGGCCCTTGAGGTTCGGGTCGTGGCTCAGCGAGTACTGCGTCTTCGCCATGCAGATCGGGAAGCGCCCGTAGCCACAGGCCTCGAACTTGGCGAGCTGCTGCACCGCCAGCGGCTCGTAATCGACGCCGTCGGCGCCGTAGACCTTGGTCGCCAGCGTCTCGATCTTCTCCTGCAAGCTCGCCTCGTCAGGGTACAGCAGCCGGAACGAGCTCGGCTCCTCGGCCGCCTTGATCAGCGCGTGCGCGAGGTCCACGCCGCCCTTGCCGCCGTCAGTGAACAGCGTCGAGGCATGCGCCGCCGACGCGCCGGCGGCGATCGCGGCGCTGCACACGAACTCGATCTCGGCGTCGGTGTCGCCGGGGAAGCGGTTGACCGCGACGACCACCGGGATGCCGAACAGGCGGACGTTCTCGATCTGCTTCTTCAGGTTGCCGATGCCGGCCGCCAGTGCGTCGAGGTCCTTCTTGTTGAGGCCGTCGGGCAGCGGCCTGCCGGCGACGATCGCAAAGCGCCCGCTGTGCATCTTGAGCGCGCGCACCGTCGCGACCAGCAGCGCTGCGTCCGGCTTGAGGCCCGACGCGCGGCACTTGATGTTGAAGAACTTCTCCGCGCCCATGTCCGCGCCGAAGCCGGCCTCGGTGACGACGAAGTCGAGGGTGCGCAGCGCGATGCAGTCGGCGACGATCGAGCTGTTGCCGTGCGCGATATTGGCGAACGGGCCGGTGTGCACCAAAGCCGGCGTGCCCTCCAGCGTCTGCATCAGCGTCGGCTTCAGCGCGTCCTTGAGGATCGCCGTCATCGCGCCGGCGGCCTTGAGGTCTTCGGCGGTGACCGGCTTGCCGTCCGTCGTGTAGCCGACCACCATCGCGCCAAGCCGCTTGCGCAGGTCGTGGATGTCGATGCTCAGGCCGAGGATCGCCATGATCTCGCTGGCCGAGGTGATGTCGAAGCCGGTGCGGCGCGGCTTGCCGTTCTTGTCGCCGCCGTGCGCGACCTCGATCTCGCGCAGCGCGCGGTCGTTCATGTCGAGCACGCGGCGCCAGGTGATCTGGTCTAGGTCGAGGCCCAGCTCGTTGCCGTGGAACAGGTGCGCGTCGAGGAACGCCGCGCACAGGTTGTGCGCCGCGGTGATGGCGTGGAAGTCGCCGGTCAGGTGCAGGTTGAGTTCCTCGGGCGGGATGACCTGCGAGTAGCCGCCGCCGGCAGCGCCGCCCTTGATGCCGAACACCGGCCCCATCGACGGCTGGCGGATGACGCACGCCGTGCGCTTGCCGATGCGGTTGAGCGCCTGGCTGATGCCGACCGTGTGCACCGTCTTGCCCTCGCCAAGCGGTGTGGGCGTGATCGCCGTCACCACCACGTACTTGGCCGGCTTGCGCGTGGACGGCTGCTTGAGCAGGTCCAGCTTCACCTTCGCCTTGGCATTGCCGTACATCTCCAGGTCGTCGGCGCCGAGACCCATGATGCGGGCGACTTCGGAAAGCGGCCGGAGCGGGATGGAACGAGCGATGGTCAGGTCGTTGAGCGACATCGGAGGGCGAACAGGATAGCGCGCTAGCCGGCCCAGGCCACGGCGCAGTGGCCGACGGAGCGAGGAATACGCGAGGGCATCGCGATCAACGGCGGGGGCCACGCCTCGCCGACCTGGACGCGAACGCTGACTTGACAGCGGCCTACCGCGCCGTCGCGCGGTACAGGTCGGCGAAGCGCTGCAGGCAGACGTCAGCGGCGAACCGCGCTTCGACCACCGCGCGGTGCTTCTGGCCGAGAGAGCGGCGCAACCCCGCATTGCCGAGCAGCAGCTTGAGCGCGGAAGCCAGCGCATCGACGTCGCCCGGCGGCGCAACGCACGGCCCCGACTCGAACGGCAGCGTCGCGCGCACGTCGCCGACGTCGGTCGCCGCGACCGGCAGCCCGCACGCCATCGCCTCGAGCAACACCAGCGGCAGCTGCTCGGTGCGCGACGACAGCGTGAACGCGTCGAACTGCGCGTAGCACGGCGCCGTGTCGGCGACCGGGTCGACGAAGCGCACGCGCTCGGCGACGCCGAGCCGCGCTGCCTGCGCGCGCAACGCGTCGGCCAGCGGCCCGCCGCCGACGATCTGCAGGTGCGCCGACTCCGGACACTGCGCGAACGCCGCGAGCAACGTGGCGTGGTCCTTCTCCGGCCGCAGGCCGCCGACGGTGCCGATGACGAGCGGGCGCGTAATCGACTGCGAACCTGCTTCCCCCCGCGGCACGAAGCGCGCGAGGTCCACGCCGTTCACCAGGTGGTGCACGTCCCGCGCGCGCAGCCGCCACTCGCCCACCGCGATCCCCTGCAGCACCGTCGACGGCACCACCACCGGCACGCCGCGCAGCACCCACCAGCGCAGCGCGCTGCGGCGCAGGTGCCGGCGCTGCGCTTCGTCGGGCAAGAAGCCGTCTTCGTGGTGCACGAGCGGCAGCCGCAGCCGCCGCGCCGCCCACGCCGCTTCGATCGCGCCCCAGTTGTAGGTCAGCACGAGGTCGGGCTGTTCGGCGGCGAGCAGCGCCTGCAGCGCCTTCACGTTGTGCAGCACGCCACCGCGCGCGGGTGCCTGCAGCACGCGCACCGTCGCGCCGGCCGGTGCTTGCGCCAGCACGTCGGTGCAACCGTCCATCGCCACCAGCACGTGCTCGATGCCGGGACCGAGGTGCCGCAGCAACTGCATCGCGCGCACCTGCGGCCCGCCGGCGCCGAGCGTGGCGAAGACGTGCAGCCAGCGCACCGGCGCGCTCATCGCGCGATCCCGGCGAAGGCGCGTTCGACGAAGCGCGCACGATCGGTTTCGGGCCTAAAGCCCAGATCGCGCGCGGCGTCGGCGCAGTCGAGCTCGGTCGCAAGGCTGCGCGACGCGAAGTCGCGGAACGCCGGCCACTGCCGCGGCCGCCGCGCCAGCGCCTTGACCGCGTACTTGCCGACTTCCTGCAGCCACATCCAGCGCAGCGGCGTGCCGTGGAACTGCAGCGCGCGGCCGCTGCGTGTCGCCAGTTCGCCGACGTACTCACGCGCCGTCAGCCGCACCGCGCCGGCGAGGTTGTAGGCCTTGCCGACCGCGGCCGGCGCGTCGAGTGCTGCGACCAGCGCATCGGCGCAGTCGTCGGCGAGCACGAACGGCAGCGGCGCGTCGCCCGGGCCCCAACCGACACAGTGGTTGTCGCGCACCCACAGCCCGACGCCGGAGTGCTCGGCGATGCCGCCGGGGCCGACGACGATCGCCGGCCGCACCACCACCGTCGCGAGGCCGCGGCCGCGCAGCGCTGCGACTTCGTGCTCGGCCGCGATCTTGCCGCGCGCGTACGCCGAGCGATCGCCCGGCCGCGGATCGGGGCCGCTGCTGCCGTCGATGCGGCCGCGGTCGCCGAGCCAGAGCGCTGCCGTGCTGCTGGTGTAGACGAAGCGCGCGACCTTGGCCGCGAGCGCCTGCTCGCCGGCCGCGCGCACGGCTGCGGCCATCGCCGCTTCGACCTTGCTGGCGTCGTCGCCGGCGGCGGTCGCGAGGTGCAGCACCGATTGCGCGCCCGCCAACGCCTTGGCCAGCGTCGCCGCATCGCCGGCGTCGCCGACGAACACGCGCACGCTGCCGTCGCGCAGTTCGGCCGGCAGCAGGTTGGGCTTGCGCACCACCAGCGTCACCGGCCGGCCCTGCGCGCGCAGCCGCTGCACGCAGCGACGACCGAGGAAGCCGGTGCCGCCGAGCACCACCACTTCGCCCGTGCGCGCAGGTCCAGGTGCTGGCAACGGTGCTGGCGGCGGTGGCGGCGCGGTGGCGACCTGGGCGGCGGCGGCGGCGCGTTCGCACATCGCCAGCACCGCGACAGCCCCCGCGGGCGACAACGCCGGCGGCAACGCGGCGCCGCGCGCGGCGGCGTGGAAGGCCGCGATCGCGCCGCGCATGCCGCGCAGGTACGGATCGTCGGGGAAGCGCAGCTTGGACAACGCCAGCGCGTAGCCGAGCACGCTGCCGAGCGCGCGGCCGGCGAGGTGCACGCTGCCCGCGGCGAGCGACAGGCCGGCGTCGAGGAAGTCGAGCCAGCGCGACTTGCGCCGCAGCCAGCACGCCCCGCGCTGCAGGTCGATCAACGCAGCGCCATCGCTGCCGATCGCCTGCACCGTCGTCTCCAGCATCGGTTGGCCAAAGGCCATGCGCACGCTGGCGGTGCCGCGTTCGCAGTCGAGGTGCAGCAGCCACTCGCCGACGAAGTCGACGCCGTTGGGCAGCTTGGTGCGCGCGCCCGCGATCGCGCGCACGGAGCGCGCGGCGCCGAGCAACGCGAAGACGACGGCGAACAGGTGCACGCCCTGCTCCAGCAGGATGTTCGCCTCCGTCTGGAACATGAAGTGCCCGACGTCGCCGGTCTGCAGTTGGCGCAGCGGCACGTGGTGCTGGATCGCGACGTGGTCGAGCCGGCCGAGCTTGCCCGCGGCGAGGTGCGCCTGCAGCCGCGCGATCGCCGGATGCGCCGTCTGGTTGTGGTTGACGGCGAGCACGCGGCCGGCGTCGGCGGCGGCGCGTTGGAGTGGCGCCACGTCGGCCGAACGCAGCACCAGCGGCTTCTCGACCAGCACGTGCCAGCCGGCGGCGAGCGCTTGCAGTGCGAGATCCGCGTGCAGGTGCGGCGGCGTCAGCACGTGCACCGCGTCGATCGTGCCGAGGGCCTGCAGTTCGCCGAGCGAGCTGCACGCGTGCGCGATGCCGTGCTTCTTGGCGAAGGCCTGCGCGCGGCCGGGTGCCGGGTCGCAGACGGCGACCAGCGCGACCGTCGGCAGCGACCGCAGCGCCTGCACGTGCGCATCAGCGATGAAGCCAGCGCCGATCAGCGCGACGCGCGTCGGGCGGTTCGTCGGGACGGTGTGGCTGGCGGTCGGCACGGTGCGGGTGGCGAAGTGGAGTGCGTGAGGTGGAACGGGTCGTGCGGTCGGCGGCGGTGCGGTGTCGTGCGGAGTGTTGCGGCGTGGTTGGGCGCGTTGCGGTTCGGTTCGAGGCGACGAAAGTGGATGTTGGCGGCGCGTCGGTTCGTGTGCGACTGCAAGGACGCGTTGCGAGACGCCGGAACCGTCGGCGTGTCGCATCGGCCAAGCGCTGATCATCGGATGCTGGGCGAAGGTCCACGCAGGCGCAACCATCGACCCGGCACGGCAAGACCGGAGTCGTTGCCGGACCGGCCGTTGCGTCGGCGGGGACCGAGCGTTCATCGGCGCGACCGGGGTTTGGACTGGGAAGAGGTTTGGGCTCGCGGCGAAGGGATGCGGCGCGGGCGTGGCTGGAAGCGGGACAGCGGTGTGCCTCGCAGTGTGGTGCGGTGCGACAGTCGGTGGCCGACCGGGGGCGAAGGTGCGGCACGATCGGCGCGATGGCGTCGGGGGGCTGGGTGCAGGGGCGATGGGAAGGGCGCGGGGTGATGGCCGGCGGTGGCGGCGGGCACCGGGCGCCGGCCAACCCACCGAACACCACGCGCCGCGCGAACGCCCAGGCGAGACCACGACGACGGCAGCTGACCGCGCGCCAGCCAGCGCACGCCGAGGCCCGCTGCTGCGGCCTGCACTGCCCACGCAGCGGTCGCAGTGCCACCGACTCCGCGCCGCATCCCGCCCCCGCGACCCCGGACATCGACCCGCCCGCGCGACGAGCAGAGTGCTGAGCCTTCCGCGACTATGCCGTCGACCCACTGCGGAGCACCGCGCCGACCAAGCGTTCCCGCGCGCCAAAGCGCCGCACGCTTTCCCCCACCGCGTTCGCGCGCTACCGTGCTCGCCGTCGGGCTGTAGCGCAGTTTGGTAGCGCGACTGGTTTGGGACCAGTAGGTCGCCGGTTCAAATCCGGCCAGCCCGACCAACTCAGGTTCAAGCCGACCACGCAGTTGCGTTGAACTCGCTCGGGCGGTCCGAGCGACGCGGCTCCACGAAGAACGTCCAAATTTGACGATTCCGAGGAGTCCGAGCATGAGTCCGCAGATTGCACGCGCTGCCAAGCGCACGTCGATGGCCGGGAAACCGAAGGTCCCGAGCCTCATCTACAACCGCTCCAACGGCCACCACTACGCCATCGTCCGCTGGCAGGGGCGGTCCTTCCCCCTTGGGCGTGCTGATGATCCCGAGCACGAGTCGCGATACCGCGCCTTCGTTGGTCACCTGCTCGCGCACGGCGCGCCACCTGCGCAAGGACAAGCCGGGGACGAAGGAACGCCTCGACCTCAGCAGCCTGCGCGGCAGCGGGGCGATCGTCGGCAACGCCGACCAGGTGCTCGGTACCGAGGCGTTGGGCGATGGCGCGTGTCAGGTTGTCGTCCTGAAAGCGAAGGACGGTGCGAAGGCCGAGCCGCGCGAATATCGGCTCGACCCCCTGCCGACCGGCGTGATGCGCAAGAACGGACGGCCCGAGGATTGCTCGCCGGCCCGACCTACGACGAGCCACCGAAGAACCGGAACAGCCGCTCCATCGCCGAGGGCGGCGGCCGCTGGATCGGCGCACCTGCCGGCCCGAAAGCAGACGCTGCGTAGGCAGCGCGGCTGGCGCAGGCGAAGAACAGATTGGGCAGCAGGCCTCGCCGGTGGATGAGGTTGGGCAAGAACCCGCTCCAGTGCAAGCACCCATCGCGGTAGCAGTAGCTACCGAAGCCGTAGCCCTTGGCGTCTTCTCCAAGTTCCATCGCGTTCTCGCGCAGCGCGCGGACGCGCAGCTCGGCTTCGGACTGGCCAAGGTGCTCGACCGGAAAGGACTGCAGGATCATCAACCCGTTGCCGAGACGCGGGTGCGGTTCGTCCGCGACGATCCGGCACAGGGAAGTCACCGGTCCATACGGAAACTCGATCGTCACGCCCGCCCCGCCACCGCTCGCCATCACTGCGGGTGCTCGCTGCATCAACGGCAGGGTCTCTGCGAACTCCTCCTGGCTCCACCGGCTCTCCTCCTTGCCGTGCTGGTGTGAGATCGACGGGAACGACATCGCGATGGGGTCTGGCTGCTGCCGCATGCCACTGGTGGGATGGCCACTCGTCGCCTCCTGGGCGCCGAGGATCGGGGCGAACTTCGCCGCCAGGAAGTGGGCATCGACGATCTGCGTGATCGCCGCCACGCTCAGCAGCATGGACATCCACTGCCAGATGCCCTCGTGCACACGCGCGGCAGAACTCAGGTAGATCATGCCCGCCGGCTCGTCCCAGACGAGACCGGCCATCGACGCGGTCGACATCAACACGTCGAGCGCCTCCGCGTCACCCCCGGTCGCGCGCAACGGGCCCTTCATGCGCAGGAACTCGGTGCGGATGCGGACAAGGTAGCCCTTGTCGCCGCCTGGCCCTTCGTAGTCGCGCACGACGTCGATGTGCTGCGCGTGCCAGTGCGCCCACCAGCTGAAGCCGGTCGGTCGCGTCACCGACCACTTGGCATCGACCTGCAATTGATCCCGGCGCAACCACTCGATGGTCTTCTGTCCGGCGTTCATGGGTTCTCCCGTTCGTTCGCGGCGGTCACGAGTCCACGCGCAGGACGGGCATGCTACCGGATCACGTGCGTGCGGCTACTCGCGAAGCGCCGCTCCCCATCCGATGCATCCAGTCCTTCGACTTCGTTGCCAACGCCGGCCAGTAGGAAGTAATCGACGCTGTCACGGTCCCGCACTTCGGCCCGACTACTTCGCCGCCGATGTCTCGGTGCGATTCTCGACCAACCACATGCCAACTCCGCGCTTATAGCCAACTTGATGGCACATGCTTTCGACTTGGCCCCGCTACGCTCCCCCGCCCCCATGCCCCCCCACCGCCCTTCGCCCTCCCCGATCGCCCGCGGCGATC
>Ga0194128_10011194_pt1 | contig 10451 bp, 8 predicted proteins | sample TA2KigCa65mmetaG_FD_148650 | JGI IMG/M metagenome (GOLD analysis project Ga0194128, IMG submission 148650) | Freshwater microbial communities from Lake Tanganyika, Tanzania - TA2015037 Kigoma Deep Cast 65m | ecosystem: Environmental > Aquatic > Freshwater > Lake | place: Tanzania: Lake...
GGCCTCCAGGAAGGCGCCCACCAGGCCCGAGGCATCGGGCGCCGGGAGCTTGAAGCGCACCTCGCGGGAGACGGCCAGCGGCGAGACCGGCACCTGCCAGGCGCTGGGACCGTCCCGTTTGCCGATGTGGCCCACGGTGGTGAAGCGCCACACGGCCTGTTGCCAGGAGGCGACCAGCGCGGCCACCGCGGCCCCCTCGCCCAGCTGGGCCTCCCGCCAGCGGGTTCGGACCGCATCGAGAAGCGGCGAGGGCCCGGGCGCCTGCGGCGGATTCAATGCCTCCCACAGCCGCGCGAGGTAGCGGGCGTTCAGTCCCCGGGCTCGGGCCACCGCCTCGAGGGACTTGCTGGCGCGCCGGGAGCCGCCTCCCTGGGCACGCATCTCAAGGGTGGCCTCGAAGTACTCGGGCAGGGGCAGCACCCCGCCGTCCCGCGTGTCGAAGCGGATGCCCTGGAGATTGACCGAGGTGCCTCCGCCGTTGCGGGTGTAGCGGCCATAGAACGCGCGGATGGCGGCGAGGCGCTCCTCGGTCCAGTCGCGCTGCGAGGTGCTCGGCGAGAAGGCCAGCCCGTCGGGCAGGAACACCGCATGACGGGCCACCTCCTTGGCCGCATCGAGGTATTTGGTGACCAGCGAGGGCGACATCACCAGCGACTGACCCACGTTCATGAAGCCCTCGCCCGCGGCCGAGTCGACCGGGAACTCCCGGGCCGGGTCGAGCGTCTCCACGCCGGTCAGGTCGCGGATCGTGTGGGTGTACTCGGCGTTGGAGAGGCGGCGCAGCACCACCGGCCCGGGATCTCCGGCGTTCCGGCGGGCCCACCGGTCGAGCTGGGCGCGCACGCCGGACATCAACTGGTCGCGCGACCGCTCGTCCATGGCGGGCCGGTCCTTCGGGGGCATCTCACCCAGCGAGACCTGCTCCAGCACCTGCTGCCAGACCTTGGGCTCGGTCGCCCCGGCCGATGTCCGGACGAGGCGCTCGAGGTCGAGGTCACCCTTGTGCTTCTCGGTGGAGTGGCAATCCAGGCAATGCGTGTCGAAGAGCGCGCGGGTCCTGGCGTCCAGCACCTCGGCCGCCGCGATCGGGCGCACCGACAGCAGCAGGGCCGCCGCCAGGGCCGCCGCAAACCCCAGACCGACCGGGCCAGCCGGACCAACTGGACCAACGGGCCGCCCTGCGAATGGCACCGCACCTTGAAATCCCTGGTTCATCACCCGTTGTTTCATCCCGTGGTTCACCGATGGCCGACGACGTTCCTGACGCATTCCCTGGCGGGGTCCTTCAGAGGCGGATGAAGAGCCGCTTCTTCCACAGCCACCAGCACATCGCCCAGAAGATCGACAGCACCGCCGCCCCTTCCACCGCCGGGGCGTACACGCCGAACTGGTCGGACCAGAAGGTCTTGCCCAGGTGGGTCCGCAGGTTGTCGCGGAAGAACCCATCCCACAAGTGGCTGGTCACGTACATGAAGATGGAGTTCATGCCCACGACCTGGAGCGGGAAGGCGAGCCACGACTGCTTGAGCCGATCGGCCAGCAGGTGGAACCCGATGATGAGCAGGCAGCACCATCCGCCGCTGAAAAGCACCCACGACGGCGTCCAGATGCGTTTGACCACCGGGGCGATGCCCGTGCGGTCGAGGATCCATCCGACACCCAGGCCGGCCAGGCCGAACAGGGCGATCCGGAACAGACGCCGGCCGATGGCGACGTCCTCCCGGCGCAACCACCCGCCGACCAGCAGGCCGCAGATCATCGTGCCCAAGGTCGGGATGAAGCTCAGCGTCAGGTAGCCCCCTCCGTTGTAGAGGAAGGGCTTGGCGCGCGGGAACAGGTTGAGGAACCAGACATCGAACCGGTGGGCCGGATTGGCGTTCTTGTTCCAGTGGGCCGCGAAACCGTCCAGGCCGTGCTGCTTCATCCAGTCGGCCGACACGCCGACCGTCGCGGGATCGAAGTCCGGACCGGGCAGCGGAGCCATCGCGAACCAGGCCCAATATCCGAGCAGGAGGGCCACCAGCGCGAGCACCTGCGTGCGCACGCTCCGCCAGGCCAGGAGCCAGAGGAAGGTGTAGCCCAGACCGATCTGGGTGAGCGTGTCCTCGAAGGTGAAATTCGTCTGGGCCGAGTGCGTCGAGCGCAGCGCGATGCCCAGCGCCGACAGGGCCAGCGCCCGCCACAACGTGTGGACGAGCATCCGCAGGAATCCCTGGTCCGACTGCTGCCGGGAGGCGATGGACCAAGGCAGGGCCATGCCGACCAGGAAGGAGAACGACGGCTGGATGAGGTCGTGCAGCGTGCACCCCTGCCACTCGACGTGGTCCTGATGGTGCGCGAGCAGATGCCACACGCTGTCCGCGGGCATCTTGGCCGCCACCGCGCCGAGCCGGACCATCTCCCCGGCCATCAGCAGCATCACGAACCCGCGGTAGGCATCCATCGACGCCAACCGTTGCGGCAACGCCGGAGGTTTTCCTGCACTCGAGGACGGGGGCATGAGCCTTTGTGACAAGGTTCCCGGGGCCACGCAATCCCCATGGCGGTCGGGCCGAATCGGCGATCGGTGCTCCCCGCGCAGCGCCGTGCGTCGGCAGGTCACCACGAACACGGAGCCCGGCATTGGCGGGAGGGCAACCCGAGGGCAACGTCGGGACATGGAACCGGTCCCGCCAGAGACGCTTGCCGAGCGGTTGTTCCCCGAGGGCGACTTCGCCTTCGGCTTCGGCATGCAACGCCCCCGGCAGGAGTGGTTCCGGTGGAGCCCACCCGATCACGAGGCCTTGCAGGAGCGCCGACACTGGTTGTCAGCCGACCCGCATCGGCACCTCGCCTGGACCGACGACGCCGCCCCCGTGCTGCGCGAGGCTGGGGCCCTCTTCCCCGATCTCCCGGTCACGCGGTCGGACGCCGACGCCTTGAAGGAGCTGTCCCGGCGCTGGGAACCTGACCTGCTCCTCCTGCGACGGGACCCCTCGGGCCAGTTCCGCCTCGTCGCCGGAGCGGTCTGCTTTCCGTCGGCCTGGGACCTCCGCGAAAAGGTCGGCAAGACCGTCGACGCCATCCATGCCGGCGTCCCCACCCTCAACGACACCTTGGGGACGCGCATTCGCGCCTTCCTCGATCGCCTTCCCACGGGACAGACCTTCGAGCGCGACAACTGGGGCCTGGCCGCTCACGGCCAACGCAACGCCCATCCCGACCGCGCCCTGCCCCGGCTCACCGACGACGCCACCCTCGAAACCACCTGGCTGCGGCTCGAGCATCAGGCCTTCCGCGCCCTGCCGGACAGCGGCGGCCTGCTCTTCGCCATCCACCTCACCGTCCATCCGCTGGCCAGTATCCTGCGCCCTGCTGGCGCCCGCGATCGCCTGGCCCGGCAACTCCGCTCCATGCCCGACCCCATTGCCGCCTACAAAGGCATCCTCCCCGCCCGCGATCGCCTCCTCCGCCAACTCCAGACCGTCGTTCACCCACCCCAATCACCGCAGCGGAGCGGGATCAGTCCGCGGCGAGCGTAGGAACGTCACCATCCTGCTCCCCCCCAACGCGATAGCGCTGGACGTCCCGCTGGCCCCAACGTTCCCCGCGAGCGCGGACCGAGCCCGCGGAGCCCACTTGCTAGAGAGGGAGCCCCGGCTATGGTCGCGGCCCATGAGTTTCGTCGAGGCCTTCCGGGCCTTGCCCTTGGAAAGCCTGATGAGTCTGGCCCGGTCATCGACCCCCGAGCCCGTCGACGCCGTCCTCCGGCGCGGGCCGTCGTCCCTCGCCGAGTTCGCAACCCTCCTCTCACCGGCCGCCTCCACCCGGCTTGAAGAACTATGCCGCCGCTCCCAGGCCCTCACCCACCAACGCTTCGGCAAGACCATCCGCCTCTTCGCCCCGCTGTACCTCAGCAACGAGTGCATCAACAACTGCGCCTACTGCGGCTTCTCCCGCGACAACTCCATCCTTCGCGTCACCCTCGCCCGGCAGGACGTCGCCCGCGAAGCCCGCGCTCTGGCCGGACAAGGCTTCCGTAACCTCCTGCTGGTCGCCGGTGAACACCCCAGGTTCGTCTCCAACGGCTACATGGCCGACTGCGTCCGCGACCTGCACGCCTTCATTCCTTCCCTGTCGCTCGAAGTCGGGCCCATGGAGACCTCCGACTATCGACCGCTGGTCCAGGCCGGGGCCGAAGGCCTCGTGGTGTACCAGGAGACCTACGACCGCGAGGTCTACGGCCGCATGCACACCCTGGGGCCCAAACGCGACTTCGACTGGCGCCTGGCCACCCCCGAACGGGCCTACGAGGCCGGCTTCCGGCGTCTGGGCATCGGCGCGCTGTATGGCTTGGCCGACTGGCGCCAAGAGGCGATCTCGGTGGCGGCCCACGCCGCCTGGCTGCTCAGGCATTGCTGGAAAGCCCAGGTCACCGTCTCCCTGCCACGGCTGCGTCCCTGCGCCGGCGAATTCCAGCCCCTCACCGGCTTCCACGACCGGGACCTCGTCCAGGTGATCACCGCGCTGCGGCTCTTCCTGCCCGACGTCGGCCTCGTGCTCTCCACCCGTGAGCCGGCCTCCCTGCGCGACGGGCTGCTGCCCCTGGGCATCACCCATGCCAGCGCGGGCAGCCACACCGAACCCGGCGGCTACACCGGCGCCGGCAAGGAGGCCATCCACCACACCGTGCGCGGCCGCATCGAGGCCCTGGCGCCCGACGCCCCCGAACGGTCGGTCGCAGCCGGCCGGGCCACCAACGCCACCGGACAGTTCGACATCGCCGACGACCGGTCCCCTGCGGAAGTGGCGGGGGTGATCCGCAGGCTCGGCTACGAACCGGTGTGGAAGGACTGGGACGCCGCACTCTCGGAGTGAGGAGGCCGGAAGCGTTTCAAACCGGGAGCCCCATCGCCTCCACATGGGTCGTCCACGACCCGACCCGCAGCCCCCGGGCCCCACTCACCGGCCAACCAACCGGGCCGAGACGGCCGACGCGACCTGGGCCGGGGTGATTCCATTCAGGCAGGCCAGCGGCTCCGCGTGGTGGCAGACCGCCTTCAGGCAGGGCGCGCACGGTGGCGGCGGGTCCGCCCGGAGCACCGACTCCACCTGCCCGTAGGGACCCGTCCGGGATGGATCGGTCGGACCGAACAGGGCGACCACCGGTTTGCCCAGGGCGGCGGCCACATGCATCGGCCCGGTGTCGTTGGTCACCAGAAGGTCCATGCGGCGCAGCGCCTCGATCATCCCGGGCAATGGGATGCGCCCCGTCAGGTCGAGGCAGCGGACGGGATCGGCCTGGGTCACCGCCTGCCCGAGGGCCCGGTCCTCAGGCCCTCCGAAGAGGGCGATCCGATGCGCGGGGTGCGAGCGCGACAACAACCCGACCAGCTCGACAAATCGGGGCACCGGCCACCGCTTGTTGTCCCAGCGCGCGCCCGGCTGGAGACCGATCCAGGAGCCTTGCCAAAGCCCGGGAAAGTCCAGCGCCAGGCGCTCGGCGGCCGCGGTCCGGCGCGGAATCCATTCCCACCCGGTCCGCAGCGGCACCTTCAGGTGCGCCAGCAGGGCCCGCTGCCAGTCCACGGCATGGGCCCTCGGCGAAGGGCGGCGCACCGACTCGCCGTGGAGCAACGGTGCCAACTCCCGCCAATCCCGCACACCCACGAAGCGCGACCCGCCACAAGCCCGGCCGAACCATGCCGACCGGGCCAGTCCCTGGAGATCCAGCACCCAGTCATACCGCTCGGAACGGAGCTGCCTCACCAGGCGAAGCACCGCCGGCCAATGGCGCGGCCTGCCCCAATCCCTGCGATCGAAGGGGATCAGGCGGCGGATGTCCGGGTCGCCCTCCAGGAGCGGCATCAGGCCCCGGAGGATCCACCAGTCGACCTGGGCCCCGGGGACCTCCAGCTTGATCAGGCGCAGCACGGGCAGCGCATGGATCACATCCCCGAGGGAGCTGGGCTTGAGGAGGAGGATCTTCACGCGCTGGACCGATTGCCGCCGGGGATAATCCAGGCCAGCCCGATCCGTCGAGCCCGCAAGCCCCGGAATCGATTGGCGGGGCGAACCCCGGGCCCTAGCGACCCACGGCCAGGCGCTCGGCCAACCGGGGCGGCAGGCCGGCGGCCAGGATCTTCTTCTGGGCCGTCGGGATGTCGTACTCGAGCCGGCGCAGTTCCACCGTCTGGGTCGGGAAATCGTACACCACGTAGGCCGCCCGGGGGTCGCCGTCCCGAGGCTGACCGACGCTGCCCACGTTGATGAAATACTTCCGTCCCGGCTCGATCTTCAGCTTCGAATACTGGCCACCCCGGATCCCGGTGTCCCGGATGAAGGCCACGGGAACATGGGTGTGGCCGAAGAAGCACAACTGGGTGTTCTGGTAGGTGAAGCTCGCGGCGGCCTCGAGCTTCTCGAACACGTATCCCCAGCGCTGCGGACCGTCGAGGGTCGCGTGGACGATGGAGAAATTGGCCACCAGGCGGAAGTACTTGAGGTCGCGCAACCACTTGCGGTCGTCGGCCGTCAACTGGGCCCGGCTCCACGCCACGGCCTCGGCGGCCGCGTCGTTGAAGCCCTCCGGATCCTCGTCGAGGCCGATGTACTCGTCGTGGTTGCCCTTGACCGTGGGGAGGTTCATCCCGCGCACGATGTCGAGGCACTCCTTGGGATTGGCGCCGTAGCCGACGACATCTCCCAGGCAGACGACATGGGTGCACTTCTGCTCCTGGATATCCGCGAGCACCCGCTGGAAGCCCTCCAGGTTGCCGTGGATGTCCGCTATGATGGCGTACCTCATTCTCGTCTACCGCACGATCTCGAAACCCCGGAATCCGCCCGTGGCCTCGGTCCATGTCACGTCCTCGTTGCGGATCATCGGCCCCGCCCCGCACTCGCGGATCGCCTTCCGAAACTCCTCCAACTCGGACCGCTCGCCCTCGGCGATCAGTTCAACCCGTCCGTCTAGCAGGTTCCGCACCGTTCCAGAAACCTCGAAGCCCGCCGCCTGCCGTTTGGCCTGGTAACGGAAGCCCACGCCCTGCACCCGACCCGAGTACAGCACCTGCATGCGCCAGCGCTTCATGGTATCTCCCACGTCGAAGAACCGCCAATTCCGGGCCGTTTGCCCGGAAAGGCGCGAAACTTAGCCACACCCCGGACCGGGGGCGCAACCCCCATTTTCCCCGGCGCCCCGGACCGGGGACGGCAGGCCCGTCCGGAACGACGGCTTGATGCCCGGTCGCCGGCGGGTAGCCTCCGGTGCGTGAACTCCACGCAACGGTCCTGTTCCGCCCGTCCCTGGACCCTCGCCCTGAGCCTCGGGATCGGCCTGCTGGCCTCGCCGCTCATCGCCGAGGGACCTCTCGACCGGCTGACGGCGCTGGCGGCCTCGACCGCCGACCCGGCCCTGCGCCTCGACGTGCTGCGCGGCATGGAGGCAGCCTTGCGCGGTCGCAACGGGGTGGACGCCCCGGCCGGATGGAACGACCTCGAAACCCGGCTGGCCGGGAGCGCGGACGCCGAGACCGGCCGGTTGGCGCGGAACCTCGGCACCGTCTTCGGCAGCCCGCGCGCGCTGGAGGCCCTTCGCACGATCGCCTCCGACCCCAAGGCCCCGGCGACGGACCGCACTGCCGCCCTCGAGGCGCTGCTGCGGACCCGCGACGCCGGCCTCGTGCCGATGCTGCAGCGCCTGACGGCCGATCCCGACGTGCGGGGTGCGGCCCTGCGGGGCCTGGCCGGGTTCGAGGACCCGAACACGCCGTCGGTCATCCTCGGGGCCTTCGGGCGATTCACGCCGGCCGAGCAGCGCGACGCCCTGAACACCCTGGCCTCGCGCACCGCCTACGCCCGGCCGCTGGTGGCGGCCGTCTCCTCCGGCCAGGTGCCCAAGACGGCCCTGACCGCCGACCTGGTGCGCCAGTTGCGCTCCCTCAAGGATGGCGACCTGGCCGCGGAGCTGACCCGGATCTGGGGGGTCATGAAGGAGACCAGCCCCGACATGAAGGCCGAGGTGGAACGGGTGAAGAGGGTCTACTGGGCCGGCGGCTCCCAGCCGGGAGACGCCCCGCGCGGCCGGGTGGTCTTCAACCAGGTCTGCGCCCAGTGCCACCATCTCTTCGACACCGGCGGCAACGTGGGGCCCGACATCACCGGGGCCAACCGCGCCGACCTCGACTACCTGCTGCAGAACATCCTCTACCCCAACGCGGTGATCCCCAACGAATACCTCGCCTCGACCGTCGAGACCAGGGACGAGCGGGTGCTCACCGGCGTGATCAAGTCGCAGGACGCCAACACGGTGACCCTGCAGACGGCCAACGAGCTGGTCACGCTGCCCCGTCCGGAGGTCCGCAGGATCGAGCCCACGGCCATCTCCATGATGCCCGAGGGACTGGTCGCCAACCTCACCGATCAGCAGGTCCGCGACCTGCTTTACTACCTCGGCCGGCCGGGGCAGGTGCCGTTGCCCGCGGGGGCCAAGTGAAGGGCCCCAAGGCACCGGCGCCCACGCGCTCAGAGGCGATTGCCGCCCAGCGGCCCCACCGGCTTCTGCGTCACCCCGGGGCTCTGCAGCACCTTGCTGTAGTCGTCGCAGGCCACGGCGTACTCGAACCCCTGGCCCGTGCCCGCCGCGCCGAAACGCCCGCGCTTGTCGAGGGCGATGAAATTGACGCTCAGGTCGTAGCCCTTGGGGTCGAGCGAGGCGATGCGGTGCAGCGTGGCGAGGCAGGCCTCGGCGGGCGACAATCCCTGGCGCATGAATTCCACCACGAGGAACGACCCGCAGTAGCGCATCACGTTCTCGCCGATGCCGGTGGCCCCGGCGGCACCGACCGTGTTGTCGACGTAGAGGCCGCCGCCGATGATCGGGGAATCCCCCACCCGACCGGGGATCTTGTAGCCCCAGCCCGAGGTGGAGCAGGCGCCGAAGAGGTCGCCCGACGGGGTGAGGAGCAGCAGTGCGATGGTGTCGTGGTTGGGGGCCTTGGCCTTCTCGGCCTCCTGCGCCGTCTTCCAGGTCTCCCAGGCGGCCCTCTGGCCCGGCGTCACGGCCGGACCCTCCTCGAACTTCCGCTCGCGGGCGAAGCGTTGGGCGCCCTCGCCGACCAGCATCACATGGCGGGTCTCCTCCATGACGCGCCGGGCGATGGACACCGGGTGCTTGAAGCCCTCGACCGCGGCCACCGATCCGGCCCGGTGGCCCGGACCCGACAGGATGCAGGCGTCGAGTTGAACCACGCCGTGGGCCGCCGGGATGCCTCCCAGGCCCACGCTCGGGTTCGACAGGTCGGCCTCGGCGAGGCGCACCCCCTGCTCGACGGCGTCGAGGCCGGTCTTCCCGGAACGCAGGACCTCGAGGGTGCGGTCGTTGGCCGGCTTGCCGAAGGGCCAGGTGGAGATCACCAGGGGCGGCCGGGCGGAGGCGTCGGCCGGGCGGGAACCGCCCTTGGCCGACCTCGACTTGGCCGACTTGGGGTTGGCGGCCAGGAGCGGACCGGCCGACACGGCCGCCATCGAGGAACCCAGGAACACCCTGCGGGGAATCTTCATGGCCCCAAGGCTCCCGAAGAACCGGCGCGATGCAAGCATCCGGGCGGGAGGCCCTCCGGCGGATCCGCGCCTTCCGGCCTTCGTCCCCATCCACCGGCGTTCCCGGACCGGCCACCGCGCGCGGAATCCCCGTGGGAGGCCCATTTCCCGCCTGTTCAGGGCCCTGGTCGCCCGTTAGGCTTCCGGCTGTCATCATGCCGGCCGAGACCCTCATCATCGTCCCGACCTACAACGAGCGCGAGAACCTGCCCGAGCTGGTGCGCCGGCTCGGTGCGCTGCCCGTCGCCGTGGAGATGCTGGTGGTCGACGACAACTCCCCGGACGGCACCGGACGGATCGCCGACGAACTGGCGGCGCAGCATCCGTGGGTGCATGTCCTGCACCGGACGGTGAAGGATGGCCTCGGCCGGGCCTACGTGGCGGGCTTCCAGTGGGCCTTGGCCCGCGACTACCGCTTCATCTTCGAGATGGACGCGGATTTTTCCCACAACCCGGCCGACATCCCCCGCCTCCTGGAGGCGGCCAAGGATCAGCAGGCCGACCTCGTGCTGGGTTCCCGCTACTCCGGCGGCATCCGCGTCATCAACTGGCCGCTGCCCCGCCTGCTGCTCTCGCTCTGGGGCGGCTTCTACACCCGGCTCATCACCGGCATGCCCTTCAGCGACCCGACCGGGGGCTTCAAGTGCTTCCGTAAGGAGACCTTGGCGGCCATCGACGTCGGCTCGGTGACGGCCAACGGCTACAGCTTCCAGATTGAGCTGACCCACCGCGTCTGGCGGCGCGGCCTCCAGGTCGCCGAGGTTCCCATCATCTTCACCGACCGCGAGCAGGGCGTCTCAAAGATGTCCCGCGACATCGCCATCGAGGCGGCCTGGATGGTTTGGCGGCTCCTGCTGGAGAACCGGCTG
>Ga0194128_10011195_pt1 | contig 10447 bp, 11 predicted proteins | sample TA2KigCa65mmetaG_FD_148650 | JGI IMG/M metagenome (GOLD analysis project Ga0194128, IMG submission 148650) | Freshwater microbial communities from Lake Tanganyika, Tanzania - TA2015037 Kigoma Deep Cast 65m | ecosystem: Environmental > Aquatic > Freshwater > Lake | place: Tanzania: Lake...
TGGCGGTAGACCAAGAAAAGCTCAGGGAAAGTCTTGGGGGTAGCCGTCCGCAATAACATTCCGGCAATCGTGGCAAGGGCAGGGAGGAAGGTCAAAAGGGGATTGCGCGCCCCTTGGGCGGGGCGAGAATTTCATCATGAACAAAAACACACGTTTAGTTGCTCTTGGTTTGGCGTTGCTCTCTCTGGCCACCCCCATGCTGCATGCGGACTATTTCAAAAAAATTGAACCACGCCTCTTCAAGGTCGTGGACGGGAAAAGGGTCGACTACAAAAAACCGGCCACGAATCCCCAATACACCGCCTTATACTTTTCCGCACATTGGTGCCCGCCTTGCCGGGCTTTCACCCCGAAGCTGGTGGAGTGGTACACGGAGTTTAAGGCTAAGCACGAAAACTTCGAGCTCGTGTTCGTCAGCTCGGACGAAAGCGAAAAGGCCCAAATCGAATATATGAAGGAAGCCGCAATGCCCTGGCCGGCGGCGAAATTTTCCACCACCAGTGATCCGAATTTTAGAAAGTATGCTCCTTCTGGCATCCCTTATTTGGTTCTCATCGGCGAGGACGGTAAAGAACTGACCGAGAAAGGAAGTGCGGGCAAAACGCTTCAAAAAATTGAGGAACTGGTTAAATAATGACCAACGGTCGCACTGGCTTACTGGTGGTCGCCTTGGGGGTGCTGTCGGCCGGCCTCGCCGGGGCGGAGAGCTACGAGGAGTATGTCGCCCGGCATAAAAGGGTTCAGAAAATGATGAACCCGATGAATGTGCCGGTGGCCAATGTCCTCAACGACGCCTGGAACGAATATCCGGAGTACGCGGATCCCAACAACAAACCAGCCTCCAGGCAGGGCCCCAAGGATTTTTACATCAAATCCTCCCGCGATGATGGGCGGTTGAAAACCCGTTAGTCGACCCTCGGATAGGGGCCGCGGTGGACCCCCTGATTGAAAGGGGCCTACCCTTTTCCAACTCCTAAATAGCCGGCGATTGTGCGGAATTCGCCGTATTCGCTGAGAGAGCGGATCAGGGTTTCCATCCTCTCGATCCGGCGCTCCCGGGAGCGCCGCCGGATCCACCAGGGAATTTCTTTTTCCTTCAGTTCCGAGAGTTCCCAAGGGTGAAAGTAGAGGGTCAGCACCCCGTCCCACGCCATTAGCAATCGGCAGACCACCAAATAGAGGGGCAGGGGCAATAAATGGAAAGTGGCCCAAAAGAGGGGGAATCTTATCCAAGGCAAAACGGAGGCCGGAACCGCCCAGACTCCCGCCTCCTGATGAGGCTTCCGTTTTTGCGAGAGCCTCCAATATCGACCTGGAACGATGGCGGGGTTGGAAGAGGCATCATACCGATATTCGGCTGCCTTCACTTCTTGCAACGAGACTGGTCGTAGACGAGGGGATCGGAATCCCACCACTTCGGCGCCCGCCAACTCGCTGATGCGCCGGCGGCTTTTTTCCAGGTCCAAAGCCGCGTTTTTTTCGTGGGACCAGGCGTGGGAGGCAATTTCGTGACCTCGCTGCCGGGTTTCACGCAAAAGATCGGGGGCGGTTTCCGCCAACCGTGCGGTCACAAAGACCGTGCCGGGAGCTTTCCAGCGGGCGGAAACCTCCAACCATTGTCGCCAGATTTCGAGCCCGCGGCTGAGGCCCCCGTCCAGAAAGGGGCGTGCACCGAAATCGGCAGGGGCATCGTACTCCTCCACGTCCCACGTGAGGAGGATGGTGCGCTTCACGGATACCGATACTGCCCGCTCCAGGAGCGGAGACGAATCAGCAAAAAGTCCCACAGACAAATTAAGGTGTCGACGGATAGCTTCACTTGGGAAGTTTTGTAGCTGTGGGCACCCGAGACCTGCGCGGGAATTTGACCGACCTTCAGTCCTAATTTGCGCGCCAAATAAAGGAGCTCTGCGTCAAAAGCGAATCCGTCGACCTTTTGGCGGAGAAATAGTTCCCGGGCCGCTCGCCGGCGAAACCCCTTCAGGCCGGCCTGGGTATCCGGGTAATCGAATCCGAACAGCAGGCAGGCTAGCCGGTTGAAACCCCAACCGAGGAAGGCGCGCCGTTTGGGGAGGGAACCTTCCGCTTGGGCCACCATCGAGCGGGAGCCAATGACCATATCGCTGCTTTTTAGCGCCGAAATCATCGGTCGGAGGTGAGACAGCGAGTAGGCCAGGTCGCCGTCGAGAAAGATGAGATAATCCTCCTTGGCGCCGGCGAAGGCCAGGCGGACCGCCTTGCCTTTTCCGCCGTTGGCGTGCAACCCCATCACTGCGGCTCTTTTGAGTCCCCGCAGACCTCGCCGGAAGGCTTCAGCCGTGCCGTCGTGGGAGCCATCGTCGACGAAAATGGCCCTGCAATCACGGTGCTTTGCCAAAAAAGGTCGAACTTCTTTGCAGACTCGGCCCGCCTCATGGGCCTCGTTGTAGATAGGCAACACCAAAAGCACCGAAGGTTTTTTGAATCGCCGGGATAATGGCATGCTTCCCCTTAGAGAATTAACGTGCTGCAAGCAACCCACCGAAACGCCCTTGGGGCGTTGGTGCCCGACCTAAAGGTCCCGTCCGGATTTTTTGGCCGCTTGTTCTTTGATGGCACTGTAGAGAATCGCCTGTTCGCCGTATTCGATCCAGGGGCCGTAAGGCACTTGATCGTCCTTGACGAATTTCCAGTCCGTCTTGTCCAGCCCGCTCAATCCGAGGTAGTCGCGCACGGCGGGGGAGACATCGAGTCCGGCCCGGGAATGGCGGGTGGGTAGCTCATCGCCAAAAACATACTCCGCATGGTCGTAGCGAAGGGGGCCAACATCTTCCCACTGGGCGTAGCAGACCTTGTTGTTGAACCTAATCATGATCCAACGACCTTTGCACTGGGAATCGAAGCGGCCTTTTTTGTACTTCTCCTCATCCCACCAGTAAACCCATTTCCGGGACTTTTTCGGGAAAGCGATGTCGTTGAACGGAAGGGCCACGTAGAACGGATTCAGCGTCGGGGCGAATTTCCGGGGCAGGCTGGCTTCGCGGAACTTTTTGGCGTCCTTCCGCTGGTCGGGGCAGTCGATCCCGCCAAAATTCTTTTTCCAAAATGAGTCCCAGGCGCTCTTGATGTTGGTGGTTGCGCTGATGGGCGTATCTCCTTGGCCGATCCAAAAATAGGTTGTCACAATGTTTCGCCGGAGCGGGAAACTAGATGTTGTTTTTCCTTCAGTATCGGTAGGAGTTTTATTCTTATAAATACTTGGCTTAACCGATTCTCCAATAACCAATTGTGGCAAGAAAACCATAAATAAAAGGATGCCCAAGGAAGATAAAATCCTTCGCATATTTCTCTGTCCTATGGCTTTGCATTACTTTGTCAACAAATTTTTATAATAAATAGATTCCATAAGGTCCCAGCTAAAGATTTGGGGTCAGAGGTGGGGTCGGAGGTCGAAACGGGGGATATGTAAGTTGAAGAGGGGGAAGGGGAAAAGCTTGGCGAAAGGGACTTAATCAGTATGATTTTCGATTCTTCGTCATCCAGGCCATGGAGTGGGCTGGTTGGCGGGGCCAGAAATAACGTCTGCGCAAGCGGACACCGAAACAGAAACCTTATTCCCTAGAAAGGGAAGCCCTGAAAATCGGGGTCATAAGCGGACAGGAAAGACAAACCATGATGGCAACAGAAGCGGAAGTGAGACGGCTGCTCGAGGCCGGCGTCCATTTTGGACATCGGACAGATCGCTGGAACCCCAAGATGAAGGAATTTATTTTTGCCCCCAAAAACGGGATTTACATCATCGATCTTTCAAAGACCGCAGAACAGATCCGCAAGGCGGCTGATTTCCTTCGCAATGCCGCGTCCCAAGGCGGGCGCGTCCTTTTTGTCGGCACCAAGAAGCCGGCCCAGGAAGTCATCAAGGAACTGGCCGAGCGCACGGGCTCCCATTACGTCAACGGCCGCTGGCTCGGAGGCACCCTCACCAACCTCACCACCATCCGTCGCAGCGTGGCCCGCTTAAAGAGCATCGAAGACAAAGAGCGCACCGGTGCCATGGACCTCATGCCCAAGAAGGAGGCCGCCACGCTCCGCCGCGAAAAAGCCAAGCTCAGCCGTAACCTCGCCGGCATTCTCGAGATGGATAAAAATCCCGCGGCCGTGGTGGTCATTGATCTCACCCGCGAAGACATTGCCGTCCGGGAGGCCCACCGTTTGAACATTCCGGTGATCGCTTTGGCTGACACCAATGCCGATCCCGATCAGGCGACCGTGCCCATTCCCTGCAACGATGACGCCATCCGCTCGATCCGCGCCATCCTCGAGCCTCTGGCCGAGGCCATCGAAGAAGGCCGCCGGAGCGCACCCCCCGTTCCGGCAAGCGCCGCCCGCGAGGAGAAAACAGACGCCGGGGAGAAAAAGCCCCGGGGCAGAGGCCGGTCCCCCAAAAAGGAAGCGGCCACCCTCTCGGCCTAAGCAGCCCCGTCTAATCTAGGAGCATAATATTCATGAGCACTGCGACCGCTATTGATCCCAAAACCGTCAAGGAACTGCGCGACCGGACCAACGCCGGCATGATGGACTGCAAAAAAGCGCTCTCCGAGGCCAACGGCAACATGGAGGAGGCTGAAAAGATCCTCCGCAAAAAGTTCAACCTGGCCGCCGGCAAGAAGGCCGGACGCGAAACCCGCGAAGGCGTGATCGCCTCCTACATCCATTTGGGTGGCAAAGTGGGTGTCCTTGTCGAGGTCAACTGCGAGACTGACTTCGTCGCCAAGAACGAGATCTTCCGCGAGCTTGTGAAAGACATCACCCTCCAGATCGCTGCCGCCAGCCCGCTCTATGTGGGTCGCGATGAAGTTCCGGAGAAGGCATTGCAGGAGGAGAGGGAGGTGGCCGCCGCCCAGATCAAGGGCAAGCCTGCTCCGGTCGTGGAGAAGATCGTCGCCGGCAAGGTGGAGAAGTATTACAGCACCGTCTGTCTCCTTGAGCAGGCATTCGTGAAGGACGCCAACCTCACCATCAAGGACGTGATCAACTCCAAGATTGGCGAGTTGGGCGAGAACATCGTCGTTCGTCGTTTCACCCGTTATGCCGTGGGAGAGGGGATCGGCGCGAAGACGGAAGAAGCGGCGGGTTGATGGGCTCGGTACGGACGGCTCTCCGAGCCGTCCTAGGGCGCCTGGGACAGGCGTCCGTATACCAACTATTGAATTTCCCGCTTTCGTAGTTTGGTAGGCCGCTTTTGATAAAAGCGGCTGCCACTTCCATCGGAAGTGGCCTACCTAATTCGACAATCAGTGGTTAAAAACAGCCACTTTACCCAAATTTATCACGACTATCCCGCCAGCGCTGAAAAATGTAAACCACTACCAATCAATATTTAAAAATCAAAAATCCAAAATTTCACAAACTTGGCACGAGGGTTGCTTAATAAAATCCTGCACTCGTGTTTCCCCGGGTGTTGCAAGGGTCGTCGCAAGCGGTCCCCAAGTTCAAAGCCGGGAAACAGATCAGGAGGTGAGACCGAAGATGAACTGGAAGCAATGGTGGTTGGGAACGCTGATGGCAGCGGGAATCTTGGTGGCGGGGAGTTCCTCCCTCGTCGCCCAAACCGAGACGGTGACGGAAACCAAGGTGGTGGTGGAACAGACCACGACCGAGGTCAAGGAGGAGGCCGCCGCGGACGGTCCTTCGGTGGAGCTTTTCACCACCAACAACCTCTGGATGATGATCGCGGCCGCCTTGGTCTTTATCATGCACCTCGGCTTCGCATCGCTGGAGTCGGGGCTGACCCGCTCCAAAAACACCGTGAACATCCTCAGCAAGAACGTGCTGGTGCTGGCCATCGGGATCGTCACCTACGCCTTCATCGGCTTCAACCTGATGTACCCGGGATTTGCGGATGAGGACTCCCAGTTCTGGTTCAAGTTTGCCGGCTTCGGTATCGGCACCGATGCGGCGGGCGTCACCTCCGCCTACAACGTGGGCTACACCTACTGGACGGACTTCCTCTTCCAGGCGATGTTCGCGGCCACCGCTGCCACGATCGTCTCCGGCGCCGTCGCGGAGCGCGTCAAACTTTCGTCCTTCCTGATCTTCACGATTCTGTTCGTCGCCATCGCCTATCCGCTGGCCGGATCGTGGAAGTGGGGCAACGGCTGGCTCAACCGGCTGGAGACCCCGTTCTATGACTTCGCGGGCTCCACGCTCGTCCACTCCGTGGGCGGATGGGGCGCACTCGCCGGGGCGATCGTCCTCGGCCCCCGTCTGGGCAAGTACCTCGCCAACGGCAAGATTCGTCCGATCCTCGGGCACTCCATGCCGCTGGCCACCATTGGCGTGTTTCTCCTTTGGCTCGGCTGGTTCGGGTTTAACGGCGGCTCGGTCCTCTCGGCCGACCCCGGCTTGGTTTCCCTTACCCTGGTGACGACCTCCTTGGCCGCCTCGGCTGGTGCCCTCGGGGCCACCGCGACGAGCTGGATTCTCATCAAGAAGCCGGATCTCACCATGATCCTGAACGGTGTCCTCGCAGGCCTCGTCGGCATCACCGCCGGCGCGGATCAGATGACCCCGAACGGGTCGCTGCTGATCGGCTTGGTCGCGGGCATCCTTGTGGTGGTCTCGGTGGTGGCGTTGGACCGGATCAAGATCGACGACCCGGTCGGCGCGATTTCCGTCCACTTGACCTGCGGCATCTGGGGCACGCTGGCGGTCGGCCTGCTCGGAGCCAAGGCCGGCGGCGCCCAGCTCTGGAGCCAGATTATCGGCGTGGTCGCCTACGGCGTCTTTGCCTTTGTCTTCGCCCTGGCCGCCTTCCTGATCATCAAGTCTTTCCTCGGCCTGCGCGTCAGCGCGGAGGAGGAGTCGAAGGGGCTCGACCTCGGCGAGCACGGGCTCGAGGCCTATCCGGACTTCGAAGGCGTCTCGGAGCGCTTGAGCTGAACCGGGCAACTGTGCTTGGGTGCTGAGATGAAATGTTCCTCCCTCATCCGCTTGGGCACCCAAGCCCTCTGCCTTGGGGCGATCTCCTGGGTCGTCGCCGCCACCGCGGCGGCGGCCCCGGAGCCGTCCCTCGCACAACGTGTCGCCGGCCTCGAGGCCTACCTCGGCAACGGCGATCCCACCGCCGCCCTGAAAAATGACGCGGGCGAGATCCGCGAGGGTCTCACCACCGCCTCGGTGGGGATTCCGGGTCCGGCCCACAACGCCTGGCTGATGGTCTCCACCGCGCTGGTGCTGTTCATGACGCTGCCCGGACTGGCCCTGTTCTACGGGGGCTTGGTCCGCAGCAAGAACGTCCTCTCGGTGTTGGCCCAATGCCTCGGCATCGCCGGGCTGGTCACCATCCTTTGGTGGGCGGCCGGGTACAGCCTGGTGTTCGGCAAAAACTTCGCCAGCCCGGTGATCGGCGGGACGGAGTTTTTCTTCTTCCAGGGGGTCACGTCCGCGCCGAACACGGACTACGCCTACTGGATTTCCCAAAATGTCTTCTCCATGTTCCAGATGACCTTCGCGATCATCACCCCGGCCCTGATCGTCGGCGCGATCGCCGAGCGCATGAAGTTCTCGGCTGTGCTGCTCTTCGTCGGCGCCTGGATGTTTGTGGTCTACTTCCCGCTGGCTCACATGGTGTGGGGGATCACCGGCCTGATGAACGGCGTCTGGAATGCCGATGCGGCCATCAAGTCGATCGACTTTGCCGGCGGCACCGTGGTTCACATGTCCTCCGGTTGGTCGGCGCTGGTTCTGGCGATCATCCTCGGCCCGCGCATCGGGTTCGGGAAAGAGGCGATGCCTCCCCACAGCATGGTGCTCTGCATGGTCGGCACGGCCATTCTCTGGGTGGGTTGGTATGGGTTCAACGCCGGTTCGGCCCTCGCGGCGGACGGCGTGGCCGCGAACGCCTTCTGCACGACGACCCTTGCGACCGGCGTGGCCGCGTTTGCGTGGGCGGTGGCGGAGTACTTCGACAAAGGGAAGGCGAGCGTGCTCGGCTTCTGCTCGGGCGTGGTGGCCGGACTGGTCACCATCACCCCCGCGGCCGGCTTCGTCACTCCCGGCAGCGCCGTCCTCATCGGGATCGCCGCCGGCATCGTCCCGTGGTTTTTCTGCACCCGCGTGAAGAAGTGGTTCAAGTACGACGACGCCCTCGACACCTTCGGCATCCACGCCGTCGGTGGCACCCTCGGGGCGTTCCTGACCGGCGTCCTCGCGACGCCCGAGGTCAACGGCGCCTTGAGCACCAACCTGGCCGACCTCGTCGGCAAGACCCTTTACGTGGAGCAGTTGAAGGCGATCGCGGTGACCTTGGTCCTCTCGATCGTCGGCACGGCCGTGGTCGCATACGTCATCAAGTCCCTCTTCGGCCTCCGGCCCACGCCGGAAGCGGAGCGCGAGGGCCTGGATGTCAACGATCACGAGGAGAAAGGATACATCTACTAAACGGGGTCGCCCCCGGGAATCAGGAGGCAGCGTATGTCACTCAAGAAAATCGAAGCCATCATCAAGCCCTTCAAGCTGGAGGAGGTCAAGGAAGCCCTCACCGAGGCCGGCATCGAAGGTATGACCGTCACGGAAGTGAAGGGGTTCGGCCGCCAAAAAGGCCACACCGAGATCTACCGTGGCAGCGAATACACCGTCGACTTCCTGCCCAAGGTGAAGCTCGAGATCATTCTCGGCGCCTCGGTCGTCGACAAGGCGGTGGCGGCCATCATCAAGGCGGCCAAGACCGGCAAGATCGGCGACGGGAAGATCTTTGTCCTGCCCGTGGAGGAGGCCATCCGCATCCGCACGGAGGACAAGGGCGAAAAGGCGATTTAACCGTCATTTCCGGCGTGACCGACCTTGGGGGGCTAGGTGATGATCACCCTCTTCCCGGGGTCGGCCCCGGAAACCATCTGAACAAGGAGCAACCCCATGGCACTGAAAAAAATCGAAGCGATCATCAAGCCCTTCAAGTTGGAGGAGGTAAAGGAAGCCCTCACCGAGGCCGGCATCGAGGGCATGACCGCCACCGAGGTCAAGGGGTTCGGCCGGCAAAAGGGCCACACCGAGATCTACCGGGGCAGTGAATACACCGTCGACTTTCTCCCCAAGGTGAAGCTCGAGATCGTGGTGCCGGACTCCCAGGTGTCGAAAGCCACCGGGGCCATCCTCAAGGCCGCGAAAACCGGCAAGATCGGCGACGGCAAAATTTTTGTCCTGCCTGTGGATGAAGCCATCCGCATCAGGACGGAAGACAAGGGAGAAAAGGCGGTCTGACATGGCGAAAGCGAAGTCAGCCCCCACCAAGAAAGGAACGAAGGCCATGGCAGCAAAACATTTGAATGCAAAATCCGGCAAGGAAGTCCTCGACTTTGCGAAGGCGCACGGCGCCAAGCTCGTCGATTTCAAGTTCTGCGACATCCCCGGGACCTGGCAGCACTTCACCACCACCCTCGGCGAGATCGACGAGTCCACCTTCAAGGAAGGCTTGGGCTTTGACGGCTCCTCCATCCGCGGGTGGAAGGCCATCAATTCGTCCGACATGCTCGTCCTTCCGGATGCCGGCACGGCCATGATCGACCCGTTCAACGCCGAGCCCACCCTCAGCCTCGTCTGCACCGTGATCGACCCGATCACCAAGCAGACCTACGAGCGGGATCCCCGCAGCATCGCCCTCCGGGCGGAGAAATATCTCCAGAGCACGAAGATCGGCGACGCCGCCTACTTCGGCCCGGAGCCGGAGTTCTTCATCTTTGATGACGTCCGCTACGACTCCACGTCGCGCGGCTCGTTCTATCAGGTGGACTCCATTGAGGGCATCTTCAACAGCGGCCGAGAGGAGTTGCCGAACACCGGTTACAAGATCCGGCACAAGGAGGGTTACTTCCCGGTGCCCCCGGCGGACACTCAGCAGGACATCCGCAACGAGATCACCCTGATGCTTGAGGATCTCGGCGTCCATGTGGAGCGGCAGCACCACGAGGTGGCCACGGCCGGTCAGGCGGAAATCGACATCCGCTTCGACACCCTCGTCCGCACGGGCGATGCCGTCAATCTTTACAAATACGTCGTCCGCAACGTGGCGCGCCGCCACGGCAAGACGGCCACTTTCATGCCCAAGCCCCTTTTCGGGGACAACGGTTCCGGCATGCACACCCACCAGAGCATCTGGAAGGAGGGGAAGCCGCTCTTTGCCGGCAAAGGCTATGCGAACCTGAGCGAGCTCGCCCTCTACTACGTCGGCGGGATCATCAAGCACGCCCGGGCGCTCACCGCGATCACCAACCCCACGACGAACAGCTTCAAGCGGCTCGTCCCCGGGTTTGAGGCGCCGGTGAACTTCGCCTACAGCGCGCGGAACCGTTCCGCGGCCATCCGCATCCCGACCTACTCGGCCAACCCGAAGGCGGTCCGGATCGAGTTCCGCACGCCCGACCCGGCGGCGAACCCGTATCTGGCCTGCGCGGCCCAGCTGCTGGCGGGC
>Ga0194128_10011199_pt1 | contig 10444 bp, 9 predicted proteins | sample TA2KigCa65mmetaG_FD_148650 | JGI IMG/M metagenome (GOLD analysis project Ga0194128, IMG submission 148650) | Freshwater microbial communities from Lake Tanganyika, Tanzania - TA2015037 Kigoma Deep Cast 65m | ecosystem: Environmental > Aquatic > Freshwater > Lake | place: Tanzania: Lake...
CTGGTCATTGGCCTATCCATTCTCATCGGAATAGTCCTCGCACGCGCGGCGTACAAGACATGGCGCCGGCGTCCGAAGATTGCTTTTTCCATTTTTCTCATTATCTTAGGCGCGCTTGGCAACTTATACGATCGGATCATGTACGGATTTACCGTGGATTACATCATCGTGATGGGACGAATCGCCATTAACTTCTCCGACGCCCTCATCCTGCTTGGTATTGTCGCTTTGTTGATACTCCCAGCCAAACGCCCGCGCCAAGGTGTGGATACTTCGCATTGACAACTCACGTCTTTTCATCTATCATAAATGTGACGAGTTGGAAAAAGACCTCCCGTATTGGAGGTCTTTATGTTTACCATCACATCTTCCGCTACTTTTGGTATTAAGGCCGTGCCCATTTCGGTTGAAACGGACATCGCCTCTGGACTTCCGGCCTTCACGATCGTTGGTCTGCCAGACACCTCGGTACGCGAATCGCGCGATCGCATTCGAAGCGCCATTCGCAACAGCCGATTTTCCTTCCCGCGCGGACGGGTGACAGTCAACCTTGCCCCGGCACATCTTCGCAAACAGGGGGTCATCTACGATTTACCGATCGCCCTTTCTCTTTTGATTGGGATGGGAAAACTGTCCGAAGATCGGCTCGTAGGAAGCGTGTTTTTGGGGGAACTCGGTTTGCACGGGGAAGTGCGAAGCGTGCCGGGGGTTTTGCCAAGCGCGCTCATGGCCAAACGCACGGACCGTCCGAATGTGTTCGTACCAAAGGGGAATGCGCCAGAAGCCGCCCTTATTGAGGGGGTACGGGTGTTTGGGGTTTCCACATTGCTGGAATTGGTTGACTACTTAAATGGGGAAAGGGAGATCTCGCCGGAAGCGCCTGGGAGGCCACGCGATGATCCTCCAAACGCGCCGTGTTTCTCCACGATTCGCGGACACGCTTTTGCCAAGCGCGGACTTGAAATTGCCGCGGCCGGACGCCATAACGTTCTCCTGCAAGGCCCGCCCGGCACGGGAAAGACCTTATTGGCCAGGTCGTTTCCATCGCTTCTACCGGCGCTTACGCACGAAGAGGCGATTGAGGTCGCAAGTATCGCATCGGTCGCCGGTGTGTGGGCGATGTCGGGCACCCTGCCGCGCGAACGCCCGTTTCGCGCCCCGCATCATTCCTGCTCGGCCATCTCGCTCATCGGCGGAGGGACCTGGCCAGCCCCGGGGGAAGTGTCGCTCGCTCACCATGGGGTCTTGTTTCTGGACGAACTTCCGGAATTCGGGCGGCACACGCTGGAAACGTTGAGACAACCGCTGGAAGACGGGACCGTTACCATCGCGCGGGCATCCGGTGCCTTCACCTTTCCGGCGAAATTCCAACTCATCGCCACACGCAATCCGTGCCCATGCGGATTTTTACATGACCCAAGGCGCGCCTGTTCGTGCGGGGCGCGAGAAATCCAGCAGTATGAACGACGCGTAAGCGGTCCGCTCATCGACCGAATTGACTTGGTCATAGATGTTCCCAATGTGCAGACTAAACAACTCTGCGGGGAGGCGCTGGAGGAACCATCATGCCTGGTGCGCGCGAGGGTTGTGCGGGCACGAGAATGCACAGAGGTCCTCGCCCTTTCACCGGCAGCAAAACGCCTTCTGGAGGCGGCGTTCTCAAAGGGCACACTCTCCACGCGTGGGTTCTTCCGCATCCAAACCGTCGCGCGTACGATCGCAGTGCTCGCCGATGCCAAGCGCATTGAAGAAGATCACCTCGCCGAAGCCATCCAGTACCGCACAGACCGAGGAGTCTTAGGTGCCTGACCCTTCCTTTGACCCCTGGAGAACATTGCTCTAAAACTGAGTACGCCATGCGTACAATCCGGCCAGCAGGATGACCCACGCCAGTGCAATCCCATCGAGCAGGCGCATGCGCGCGATGAATTCTTCCCAGCTCCCCCAGCTGCCGTGTTTCCAAGACCAGCGCCGACCAAACGCCACGCAGACAAACAGGGCGATGAGGCCAAACACCGGAATAAGCGAGAGTAAAAACCAACCGTACAAACGCGCCCCAAACGCCCAGCCCTGCGTAAACAAGAGTGCGCCAAGTGATGGAATGCGCAAATATCGCGCACGGCGCTCCTCGTCCGGTTCCATGACAAGATGCACACCGCACGATCCGCACGTTTTGTTCCATTGCTCAACCATCTGTTTGCAGTTCGTGCACGTGTTCATAATGAGAAGATACTATCTTGGTCATGGAGTCAGGTCTGACTCCATCTTTTTTATCTTACAAAATCGAGCGGATTCTGGAACCGGCTGTTTCTGATGATCTCAAAATGCAAGTGCGTTCCGGTGGAACGGCCGGTCGTACCGGTCCTGGCGAGCGCCTGTCCGGCGTTCACAACCTCCCCTCGCGCCACCAAATTTTTTGAGTGGTGCGCGTAACGGGTCACATACCCGTCTCCATGGTCCACCTCAATGGTCAATCCATAACCGCCCCTCCATCCACTATAAATCACAACGCCATCACGCGCCGCATAGCTAAATGTGGAATAATCCCCATCAATATCCACGCCCGTGTGGCGCCACCCGTAATACTGGGTGATGACCCGCCAGTCGGTCGGCCAGAGCCACCCCCCGCCGCTTGGCGCAACTTTGGACGGCGGAGAGAACAAATTCGCGACCGGCGCGGTAATCCGCGGCGCGGCCTGAAACGGCTCGCCGCCAGGAATCAACAGCGTCTGTCCGATTTGAAGCGTGTCTGTGCTTGCAAGCTGGTTCTCATCCAAAATCTGATCCGCCTCTACATCGTAGCGTCGCGCAATACGCGAAATCGTATCGCCAGACACAACCTTATAGACCACACCGTCCTTTGGCAGGATCGTAAGTTCCTGTCCGGGGCGTATGGTACTGCGAATCGTCAATTGATTCGCCCACAAAATCGTGCTCAAATTCAACCCATAGCGCTCGGCAATGCGTCCGAGCGTGTCACCTTCCTGCACCAGATAGGTCTCCACTTCCTCCCGCACCGGCGGCGCGGGCGCCGGCTCCGTCTCCCCGCCCGTGAGCGGCGTCGCATATTCATCCGACACATCCAGATCGGCGTGCAGGCGCGTGTCCAATACGGTATCGGTGAGATACGAAATCTGTGTACCCGTGGTGACCACGCGATCGCTTGCCTCCACAACCTCCAGCGTCTGGGAATCATCTACGGCCACCAGCGCATACAGGATGCTCTTTTGTCCAAAGGTCTCGGCGCGCACCTCGCGCGTTCGCGCATTAGTCACGACAACCGCCGCGACCAGCACGACCATCACCACATGAATCGTATAACGATTGGTGATCACTTGCAGGAGGCGATGCTTGGTGGGACGCAGAAGGGCGAGCAGATGCCGACGCAGGAAAAAGGAAAAACGAAAGAGGGGAACGCCAATCGCGCGTACAAAAAAGAGCCCGACCACGGTGAACGGACGTGAAAGCGCACGAAGAAAGGGGCCGGCATAACGCTTGACGACGATCAACCCACGCAGGAGAGCCAACAGCGTGTGGACAACAAATTGTTTGATTTTCAGTTGAATACGCGTTGAAATGATGCGCGCCCAAATTACGCGAAAAAGGGCGTTTCGTCAATGCGTCCCGATGGGGCCCCATCCTTTGCGATGGATCGCGCAGGGGCCGTACAGGGCGATTGCGCGGCGATGGTTCTGTGTCCCGTACCCTTTGTGTTCGTCAAAGCCGTACAGAGGATACTGCTCATGGCAGTCGCGCATGAGCCGGTCTCGCGTCACCTTGGCGAGAATAGAAGCGGCGGCGATGGACTTGACCGTGCGATCTCCGCGCACGATTCCACGCTGGGGAACAGCGATGTTCGGGATCGTCCAGGCGTCCACAAGCAAGAACTGCGCCTCCTGAATCTGTTCAACGGCGCGACGCATGGCAAGCAGGGTGGCGCCGCGGATGTTGCGCACCGCAATCTCCTCCACGCTTGCCCAACCAACCGCCCATGCGGCAGCGCGCGCCACAATCACCCCGTAGAGCGTTTCACGAAGATGTGGACTGAGGAGTTTACTGTCGCGCAAAGCCCCGATGTGCGAATCCGTCGGAAGCACGACCGCCCCCGCGCACACCGGTCCGGCAAGCGCTCCGCATCCGACCTCGTCCACGCCTACAATCACGTGAAAACCCTCTGCAATCAGCGCGCGTTCATGCGAAAATGTTGGATTTTTCATGCGTTCTGCGTTGACAAGGATAGGAATTATTTCTAGTATATCACCGTTGTTTGTTCACTTAACTTCCTGTTCTTGCAAGACCAGCTTGCTGGACAAGTCATCTGACCCAAGGATCCTGTGACTGTGATGTCCCGCCAAGTAGGACTCCTTGTAAGAACGGACGCACTGTTTGTCCTCTCTATGCCCATCACCACCTACGCTATTCTCGCTGGTGTCCTGGCCCTGCTCTACGGAGGCGTGCTCATTCAATGGATCCTCAAGCGTCCCGCCGGAGAAGGCAAGATGAAGGGAATTGCGCTTGCCATCCAGGAAGGGGCAGGCGCGTACATGGCCCGCCAATATAAAATGGTGGCAGTGATCGGCGCGGTCGTGTTTCTCGTTCTCGTCTTCGCGCTTGGCTGGACGCTCGCGCTGGGCTTTCTCGTAGGCGCCGTGCTCTCTGGGCTCGCCGGATTCATCGGCATGTCCGTGTCCGTACGCGCCAATGTGCGTACGACAGAGGCGGCGAAGTCCGGCCTTTCTGCGGCGATGGATGTTGCCGCGCGAGGTGGGGCCGTGACAGGACTCTTTGTCGTTGGGCTTGCGCTCATCGGGGTCGCCGGTTTTTACGCGGCAACCGGGGATGTCAGCGCGCTCGTTGGCCTGGGGTTTGGCGGATCGCTGATCAGCGTGTTTGCCCGTCTGGGCGGCGGCATTTTCACCAAAGCCGCGGATGTTGGCGCTGATCTTGTCGGTAAAACGGAAGCGAATATTCCCGAAGACGACCCCAGAAACCCGGCAGTGATCGCCGATAATGTCGGCGACAATGTGGGTGACTGCGCCGGCATGGCCGCGGACTTGTTTGAAACATACGCCGTGACGACCGTGGCCGCGATCCTGCTTGCAGAACTCCTGTTTCCGGGCACAGAAATCGTCCTCATGTATCCGTTTGCACTTGGCGCGATTGCGATCATCGCTTCCATTGTCGGCACATTTTTCATCAAAATCGGCCCGGATAAAAAAATCATGAAGGCGCTCTACAAAGGCCTGCTTGTCGCGGGCGTCCTGTCTGCTATCGGGTTTTATCCGGTGACCCTCCAACTGCTTGAAGGCGTGCAAGGCCTGGAGCCCATGAACGTCTATTGGAGCTCCCTTGTGGGACTCATTGTCACGGGGCTGATGATCATGATTACCGAATATTACACCGGAACGCAGTACCGCCCGGTGCAGGATCTCGCCGGCGCTTCGGCGTCAGGCCATGGCACCAACATCATCGCCGGCATTGCCCTTTCCATGAAATCAACGGCTCTGCCGGTGATGACGATTATCTTGGGTATCCTTGTTTCCTACCAACTCGCTGGACTGTTTGGAATCGCGATCGCCGCGATGGCCATGCTTTCGCTCACAGGCATTATCGTCGCGATTGACGCGTACGGTCCGATCACGGACAACGCCGGCGGCATCGCCGAGATGGCCGAACTCCCCAAGGAAGTGCGCGAGGTGACGGATCCGTTGGACGCGGTGGGCAACACAACCAAGGCCGTGACCAAAGCCTACGCGATCGGGTCGGCAGGGCTTGCCACGCTCGTCCTGTTTGGCGATTACATCCATGCGATTGAAGCAGAAGGGGTGAGCATATCATTTAGTTTGATTGACCCGCGCGTCATTTCCGGCCTCTTTCTTGGCGGATTGATCACCTATCTGTTTGGCGCAATGGCAATGGAGGCAGTCGGGAAAGCCGCTGGTGCGGTCGTAGAGGAAGTGCGCCGGCAATTCCGCGAGATCCACGGAATTATGGATGGAACTGCCAAACCCGAATACGGCAAAGCGGTGGACATCGTGACACAAAGCGCACTCAAACGTATGGTGGTGCCCTCGCTCCTTGCTGTCTTCGCACCGGTCGCGGTCGGATTCACGCTTGGACCCGAAGCCCTGGGAGGTCTGCTGGTGGGTTCGATTATCACGGGCCTCTTCGTCGCCATTTCCATGACGACGGGCGGGGGCGCATGGGACAATGCAAAAAAATATATCGAGGCGGGCAACTACGGCGGCAAGGGTTCAGATGCCCATAAAGCGGCTGTGACCGGAGACACGGTGGGCGATCCGTACAAAGATACGGCCGGCCCGGCCATCAACCCGATGATCAAGATTTTGAACATCGTCGCGCTCCTCATCGTCGCGCTCATCGTGTAGATCGTTCGTTTGTCCTGCTTCGCCGGACTGATCAGGCTGACAAAAAGAGAGGTGGGGTCTGGGGACCCCACCTTTTATTTTCAAACACACACTTGTTTGCACCCCCGTGGTGTTGACAAAAATCCTACTGTTTATTAGTGTAAACCCTCCCGAGATCGCCTCGGTGAGAAAGGAGGACTGGTGGTACAGACCAAAAGAACGATCGTCCCGAGTGGTGATCTTCACCGTGCTGCGGACGACCATCCCGTGCGCGTTCTCTACCTCACCTTCGAAGAACTGTGGGTGTTCGAACAGTTCCGCAATCACGCAAAGCAGGTGTTCGACGGTTCGAAGCGCGTACGCGTCTCCAAAGATGAGGACGCGCGGCTCGCGGAGCTCGAGTTGGCGCAGGGTGATCTCGAACCGGAAATACTCGACCTGATCCTCGAGCGGTTCGAGCAGAGTGGCCTCATCGAGAAGGCCGGCGTACCTGGCACGAGCGACGGGCTGATCTACAAGTTTCTCTGGAGCCCCGAAGACATCCATACCATCGAGATCAAGGAGCGCGCGCAAGTCACCATCTCGCGCGTCCACATGAAGATCATCGAGCAGATCTTGCGCGAAGACGGCCCAGACCCAAACCGACGCGGTACGAAAAACTTCGCCGATGAGTTGGTGAAGTGGCTCAAGTACCATAAGCTCGCGGAGCCCCCGTACGTAACGCTTGTCAACAAGCTGCGCGGCTACGCCCCGAAGGATCCGAGCGATTCCAAAACGCTCTATAGGGGCTTTGGAGTCTGGTACCACGAAAAGACGTGTGGCCGGTGGCTGCTCGCCTTCCGCGACTTCTTGCCCGTCACTTTCAAGGTGTTCGAGCGCGATCCGATCAGGAGGCCTCGACTCCCCAAGACCGATAATCTGTTTCCGCTGCCCACTCCGGAACCAGCACCTCCACCACCCCCTGCTCAGATCGACTACCTCGCAGAGGTCGAACGCGAGGCCACCGCCCTCATCTCGCGCCAGCAACAGGCCGAGGAGGCGCAAGCGGAGGTCGACCGGCTCGAGCGCCAGCTCGAGGCTGCGCGCAAGCGAGCCGAAGAAGAGCGGATGCCACCGCAGGATCTCGACCGCCTCAACGATCTGCAGATCGCCCTCGTGGTCCTGAAGAGCATCAAGAACTCCTGATGCTCACCCGCGTCTTGCCAAGACGCGGTTTTTCATTTACGCTTCGCACACTATGCCAGACGTCAACGTAGAACAACTTGAAAAAAACCGCGTTAAACTCACGTTTACGCTCACGACACAAGACATCCGCCCCTACCTTGAAGAGGCGGCGACTCGTTTGTCGCAAGCAAGCGCCATCCCTGGATTCCGACCGGGCAAGGCGAGCTATGAGATCGTACGCCAGCGCCTTGGCGACATGAAAATCCTTGAAGAAGCTCTGGAGAGCATCGTACGTTCCCAGTATGTGCAAGCGCTTCTGACACAGAACCTGGAGACGGTCGGATCGCCAAAAATTGACGTTGAAAAACTCGCGCCAGGCAATGATCTTGTCTTTACGGCGGAGGTGTCCCGCATGCCGCGCGTGCTTGACCTCGCTGATTACGCATCGCTTTCCATCACGCAAAAATCCTGTGAGGTCGAGGACAAAGAACTGGACCTCGCGCTTCGCGATCTCCAGCGCATGCAGACCAAAGAAGTGCGCGCCTCAGAGGGCACGCAAGTCGGGAAAACGGACAAGGTGGTCGTTGCGATGGAGATCAAAAAAGACGGCGTCGCGATTGAAGGTGGCTCTTCACCAAACCATGCGATCTACCTCACCGAGGACTACTACATCCCCGGTTTCAAAGAACAGCTCATCGGCCTCAAAGAGGGCGAACAAAAATCGTTTACACTTCCGTTCCCCAAAGAGCATGTCCAAAAAATGCTCGCGGGGAAGGACGCTGAATTTTGTCTTACGCTCAAAGAACTGTTCCATCTTGAAATCCCGGCGCTGGACGATGCCTTTGCGGCAACCGTCGGGATGAAAGACCTCGCCGCGCTTCGCGAGACGATAAGAAAAAATTTGGAACAGGAAAAACGAGAGGAGGAAACCGCACGGCAAGAACGGGAACTTCTGGAACTCATCGCCACAAAATCGCGTTTTGAAGATATCCCCGATCTTCTGCTCAATGAAGAGATTAACAAGATGGTCGCCGAGCTCCAGCGCAGCGTGGAATCCCAGGGTCTTGAGTTTGAAACCTACCTGGCGAACCTCAAGCGCACGCTCGCGCAGCTCAAACTAGATTTCACACCCCAGGCGCTCATGCGCGTGAAGGTGGCGCTGATCCTGCGCGCGGTCGCAGACAAAGAGGCAATCACGTTGGACGAAAAACAGGTGGACGAAGAACTTGACCGGATCGCACAGCACTATCAAGACAAAGAAGCCAAAGAACAAATCTACGCGCCCGCATACCGTTCGTATATTGAACAGGCCATAAAAAACCGCAAAACAATTGAGCGCTTGACCTCCTGCGTAAAACGCTCTTAGATGGAAAGCGGACGCCTAAAACCGTCCGTCTATGTTTCGTGAGACCACGGTTGCTGTCCAATGCGCCCTCGCGGCAGGCGCACTTATCAAACAACGATACAAATCGTCAAACGACATTCGGATCAAGGAGGATAATTCTCTGGTCTCTGAAGTTGATTTGCTTTCACACGACCATATCGTGACCGCGCTTTCAAGCGCATTTCCCAGCTATTGCCTCTTAAGCGAAGAACAGCCGGACGCCCTGCATTCGGGGATCACTTCCGCTCCCACATGGGTCATTGATCCATTGGACGGGACCTCCAATTTCCTCGCCGCAATCCCTCTTTTCGCCATTTCTATTGCCCTTCTGGTGGAAGACAAAACGCGCCTGGGCGTTATTTTTGATCCAATTCACGACGAGCTGTTCGTCGCCGAAGCGGGAAAAGGAGCGACACTCAACCAGCAACCGATCCGCGCCTCCCAAAAAGCGGTCGCGCGCGGAGCCATGCTCTTTGCGGGACGCGGATACAAAGATGAACACCGCCGCCGCCATGCGCAGATTATTTCGGCCATGGAGCAACAGACGCCCTATTTCCGACGCTTGGGAACCGCGACAATTATGCTTGCCTATGTGGCCGCCGGCCGCGCCGACGCGGTGATTCTGACCGGCAACAACCCATGGGACACGGTTGCTGGCGCTCTGTTAGTTGAGGAAGCTGGGGGGAGTATTTCGGATTACTGTGGGCATGCCTGGACGCACCAAAGCGAAGACTTGGTGGCGACCAACGGACCTCTTCACCACAACTTGATCAACATCACGCGTTCTATTGAAGAAGGTTGCAACTATAAAACGGTATGATCCTGACCGTCCATGTCAAACCTGGGGCGAAAAAAAATGAGCTGACCTGGGTGGACGAGGATACGCTCAAGGTAAGCGTTCTTGCGAGACCACAAAAGGGCAGGGCAAACGAGACGGTGATTGAACTCATCGCCAAAGAACTGGGGATCAAAAAAACCGCGGTGGAAATCGTCCGCGGTTTCACTACACGGATCAAACACGTGGCCATCCATGCGTGACAGGGATGTCAACGCAACAGCTCCAATTCCGCGAGCCCTACGCAGACGCAGGGTGCGTGTGGTCGTTGGACCCCTGTGGGCCGTCAGATCGCTCGTGAGAAATTACCCCCTCAAACAAGTTCGTCTAACCCGCCTTTGGACCACGGATTACAGCGCAAAATTCGCCAAAGAGTGAGGGCGCCGCCTCGCAGAAGGCCATGGCGGTCAATCGCACGGTAGCCGTACTCCGAGCAGGTGGGATGAAAGCGGCAATACCCGTTTGGGAACAGGCGCCGTGGCAAGCCATGGTCAAAAGAAAGGGTTTTTTGATACGCCCGGATCGTAAGAAGCGCCAACATTTTTGGAACCAAGAAGACATTCATGGCAGAAGCGGCGTCTTGCGCTTGAGGGTGGCAACCAGCTCCTCCTCAATCTGGCGGCTCTTTTTCCCGATCGCCTCTTTTTTAATGAGAAGCGCGACATCGTAGCCAGGTTTCATTTCAGCGAGATA
>Ga0194128_10011208_pt1 | contig 10441 bp, 21 predicted proteins | sample TA2KigCa65mmetaG_FD_148650 | JGI IMG/M metagenome (GOLD analysis project Ga0194128, IMG submission 148650) | Freshwater microbial communities from Lake Tanganyika, Tanzania - TA2015037 Kigoma Deep Cast 65m | ecosystem: Environmental > Aquatic > Freshwater > Lake | place: Tanzania: Lake...
TGCACTCGTCTTGCTGTACTACCCTGCATGAACATCAACGGTTTCGAGATCATCGAAGAGGTCGACGTGGAGCCGGACGAGTGCTACAAGTCGTTCTTCTACGCCGTCGGCCCGGACGGTAAGCGTCACAGCCTGGACATCTCCCCGTACGCATGCGGCGAGGAGGTCGCCGAGCTTGCCCCGGTCCTCATCGAGGCGGGCTTCCCGTTGCGCTACAACCTCGGCCTCTGCTGCCCGATCCACGTGGAAGACATCCCGGCGATCCGCGAGTACGCGGCCAAGAGGAAGGCCTGAACCATGCTCGTCCTCGAAGTAGATCAGTGGACCAGCACGGGCAACGTGATCGGTCGCGCCATCGAAGACTTCCGCCTGGAAGACGTCCAGGGCGGGGACGCCAAAGCCGTCCGCGACCTGGGCATCGCGTGCGCGCGGCTCCGCGAGGTCGGCGACACCGCGCGCCCCAGCACAGGCTACGTCTGGTTTCGGCCCGATGAGGACGGAAAGCTCGTGTTCTACCGGGCGACGTACGACAGCTCGGACTGAAGGCCCGGCACTCGTCTTGCTGAGTAGAGACCAGGGGGAACCAATGCCGAGACGTGGATGGGAACGGGCAGTCGAGACGCAGGACACCTGCAAGCACGGGGTGGTCTACCGGTTCGACACCAAGTTCCGGTGCCAGCACTGCTTCAAGATGGGCCCGGCGGTCAAGACCCAGGTGAACGGCGTGGACGCGCCCTGGGACGAAGCGACCTGGAGCAAGTGGCACGAGGTCTCGAAGAAATGGCCTGGAGTCGACCGCATGAGCGTGACCCAGGCAAACTACTTCACACCGCACCCGTACGTGGACGAGTGGGACCGGGGCGACACCAAGGAAGGCTTCGTCTACACCCTGCACGGGCGGGACGTCTGCATGGCCGTGATCAGCGGCGGCGTCCCCTGGATCGTGAGCCCGCAGCGCCCCTGAAGTGGCTGGCACTCGTCTTGCTCTACCACCGAGCATGACAGACGAACACAACATCCTGGTGACCGGCGACGCTCCCGAGGAGCTGCTTCGGTTCTGCGCCAGCGAGATCCTCCAGGCCGAGGACACCGAGATCACCGCATTCCATTCCGTGACCATGATCGACCTCCTGGTCGCGACCGGCTGCTTCCCCTCGAAGGGCCAGGCTCGCAAGAACTGGAAGGGGCCGATCGAGGTGCCGCTGGGCTTCTCGACCTGGGAGGTCGGCAAGCGGCGTGTGCGGCTGGACATCCACCGTGTGGTACCGGAGGCGTGAAGATGGACCTCGCGACGAAGATCAGGAAGAAGCTCGATGCAGGGCAGTGGGTTCCCGCCTGTGGACGCACTGAGACACCCTTCAAGACCCGCACCGGCAAAACGTTGCTTTACGTTTGGAACAACGTCACCCACGAACATGCGTACCTCGACTGCGGGACGGACCTGATCCTCTCGCACGAGGAAGCGAGGGCAGCGCTCGCGATCGACTGAGGAGATGCGTGGGCCTAGTGGCTGGCCCGTGAACGACCGGAATTGACCGGGCGGGGCGCACCCCTGGGGGACAACAGGGCGCCTGCGAGAGGGCGAAAAAACCCGGTCCTTGGTCTCGCCTGGGGACCGGTGCAGCCTACCGGCAGTCGGTGGGTGAGGAGCCCTGGGGTGTGTGCTTCCCCCAGGGCTTCCGACATTCTGGCACTCGTCTTGCTGTAGTAGTGGTCATGAACGAGACGTGCAGAAATCCGAAACACCGCGAAGAGCGCTTCCCGCTCCACGACGTCGCCGGCATCTTCGTCGCCTACGTCTGCGATGCCTGCGAGAAGGCCGTCAAGAACCGCTACGCCCCGCACGTCTTCGGGGACAGCCTGACCGAGTACATGCGCGTCGTCGCCGAGAGCGGCGAGGCAATCGAACCGGAGGACTACTGAGATGGGATGGAGCTTCACACACGGGGCGAGCAAGCAGGACATCGTCGCTGACCTGACGAAGACCTGGGAGTCCGACACGATCCGCAGCGAGACGATCGCGAAGAGCTTGAACGGCAACCGTCTCTGGTTCGTCGTCGAGCACACGAGCAAGGTCGACGGGACGAAGTCGCGCTTCATCGCGCTGTCGCTCCTCGCCTGTGATCGGAGCTACGGCTACGGCTCGAAGGACATGAGCGAAGACTGCGGTCCCTGCTACTACGACTGCCCGCTCAAGTTCCTCGACATGGCGCCGCCGAGCGATTCGCAGTTCGCTGAAGGCTGGCGCGACAAGGTCCGCGAGCACCACGCCTCTCGCCGCACACAGCGCAAGCGGAAGGTCGAGGAAGGCAAGACGTACCAGCTGCTGCGCACGGCCAAGGAATACGGCGACAGGGTCGAGATCACGCAGGTCCGCGTCAGCACCCGTCGCGGCCGGACGAAGCGGGAGTTCGTCGGATTCATCCCTGCGGTGCACCGCGAGCTGCTCATCCCTCGCACGCGGATCGGTGACGAGATCACGGCGTAGCTGGCACTCGTCTTGCTGGATCCCACTACATGAAGAGAGCGTACGAAGCCGAGATCAGCCTCCCGCGAGTGCGCGAGGAAGTCCCCAAGGTGATCAACAAGATCAACAGCTGCCTCCGGGTGGCGACCGAGGATCCCGAAGTGGACCTCTCGGAGCTGATCGACATCCTGAGCTGCATCGAGGTCGAGGCGCGCAGCTTGCGCCAGAAGCTTCTCGAAGAAACCTAACGTCTGAATGTCGAGGCCAACGGCCGAGGAGAGCAGATCAATGAGTGAGAGCAACAACAGAGACGCCGCCTACGAACTCGTGACCGAGGCGATCCTGGCCGAGCTGGCCAACGGAGTGGCACCCTGGCGCAAGCCCTGGCGTGCGATCTGCTCCGGTGCGCTCCGCGCGAGCGGCGAGGAGTACCAGGGCATCAACCAGTTCCTGCTGAGCCTGCGCGGCTCCCGCGCCGGCTACTCGTCGCGGTTGTGGATCACGTTCAACCAGGCTCGCAAGTGGGGCGGGGCGGTCCGCAAGGGAGAGAAGTCGAGCCCGGTCGTGTTCTGGAAGTTCCTCCAGACGAAAGAACGCGACGAGAAGACCGGCGAGGTCAAGCAGAAGACGATCCCGCTCCTGCGCTACTACCGGGTGTTCAACGTCGAGCAGTGTGACAACGTCGAGACCCCGGCAGCGCTCGCGAAGAAGATCGAAGCTGGGCTCGTTCGCCCGGCCGATCCGAACGCCGAAGCGGAGAAGGTCTGCAGCGAATACCTCGCGAAGGACGGGCCGAGGCTCACCTGGACGCCGACTGACCGGGCCTGCTACTCGCCGGTGCGCGATCACGTGACCATGCCGGTTCGCGAGCAGTTCGAGACGAGCAACGGTCTCTACGGGACGCTCTTCCACGAGCTGGGTCACTCGACGGGACACTCGTCACGCCTCGATCGCGGCCTCGACAAGGTGCTCGCGCCCTTCGGCAGCGAGGACTACTCCCGCGAAGAGCTGGTCGCCGAGCTGACCTCCGCGTTCGTCCTGGCGAAGCTCGGAACCGACCCGGAAGTGCCGCTGCGGGCGTCGTACTTCCAGAGCTGGCAGAAGGTCTTCGAGGACGACAAGCGGGCGATGGTGTGGGCCGCGAGCCGTGCGGAGAAGGCCAGCAATCTGATTTTGGGCGTCGAGAAGGCGGCGTCGAAAGGCGCCGCCGAGACGACCGACGAGGGCGAGGGCGGCGAGAGCGAGCTGGCGGCCTGAACGTCGGACCTGGCTCCGAACGGGTACTGTACAGAGTAGGGGGACAACATGAGGCACTGGCTCCACAAGCTCGCTTACCACTCGGCCCTGGGTCGGGTGGCCCACAAGCTCTCAGATCGCCTCTGGGCGCCGTACAGGCGCCGCAGACAGCGTCTCTACGACCAGGCTGACACCGACTACTCCATCATCCACGACAAGGGGCTCTCGGTGAACGAGACGGCTCGCAAGATGGTTCGCATGCGCTGCCGGGCCAGGACAGACGAGATGGCTGCCTGGATCCTCGGGGCGGAACCCTACGCCGTGGCGGTCGTGGGCAGCGAGATCTGCGTCGAGATCGACCGCGACATCGCGAGCGCCATTGCGAGCGGCAACGTGATCGAGCTGTGCGAGGAAGATGTCGTAGGGGAGTGAGCTTCGGCACTCGTCTTGCTCTGACCACTACCATGATGACAACGAACGAAACCTTCCGCATCCGGGACGACGTCGTCCCGGTCCTGATGAAACGCCTGGAGAAGATCGAGAAGAAGGCCCGCAAGCTGGGCTCTCTCCCGATCGAGGTGCGCGAGGTCGGCACAGAAGTCGAGGACGACGGTGACGGCACGCCGATCCTCTTCCGCCTCTTCGAGGTCACCGGCAGCGCGCCGAAGGCGGGCGGCTGGTCGTTCCTCGGCACTCTCGACCACACCGTCGAGTCAGGCGTGATCCTCCGCTCGGTGCCTGGTGTCTCTCTCAACGAGAGGTACGGCGAGGCCGAGCCGGTCTGCGACCACTGTGGTTTCGAGCGGCGGCGTCGGGAAACTTTCGTCGTCCACAAGGAAGAGACCGGCGAGTACAAGCAGGTCGGCCGTAAGTGTGCGAAGGACTTCCTCGGCGGCGGCACGGATCCGACGGAAGTCGCCCGCATGCTGCAGTACCTCTACGAGATCAAGAGCATCGTCGAGACCGCGACCAGCTGGAGTGCTGGCACCTTCGGCGGGCACGCTGGACTGGCCGCGTACCTGCGTCGTTACCTGACGGTGACGGCAGCGGTGATCGAGCGCGACGGCTGGCGGTCTCGCCGCAAGGCGTACGAAGAGGGTGGCGCGACGACCTCGTCGACGGTTAACCGGCTGGTGTTCACCAAGCGTGAGAACCTCTCCAAGGACGACCTCGAATTCCTCGCCACGCTCAACGCGGAGCACGAGGCGAAGGCCGAGGCCGCGATCGAATGGGCGAGCAGCTTGCGCGACAAGGAAGGCATCTCCGACTACGAGCACAACGTCTGCGTCGTCGCCGAAGGCAACGTCGTGACAATGAAGCTCTCCGGCGTGGCAGCGAGCATCGTGGCGGTGCACCAGATGCGCCTGGAGCGCGAGCGCCGCGAGGCGGTCGAAGAGTCGATGCGCAAGAACAGCGTCGGCCTGGGCGCTCCTGGTGATCGCGGCGAATACACGGTGAACGTCCTCGGCATCCGCGAGTGCGAGAGCGACTGGGGCGTGAGCTTCCTCGTGAAGATGGTGACCGACACCGGCTGCGCTTGCGCCTTCTTCACCAAGCACAAGCCCGACATGAAGCCCGGAGGCGTGTACCGCATCAAGGGCACGGTCAAGGAGATCGACGAGTACAGAGGCATCGTCGAGACGCGGCTGATCCGCTGCACGGTGGTCTAGGATGCTCGCGCGGGCGGGCATACGAGAAGAGAGGAAGACAACATGAGCTACAAGGTCGAAGTAATCGCAGACTCGTCTGGCAAGTGGAACGGCAACGCACTCCGCTTCGCCACCGAGGAGGAAGCCGAAGACTACGGCAACGACCTCTACTCACGGTGGACACTGGTCACCAAGAAGCGCGTCGTCACATCCGAGGATCCCGTCAACTACAGCTTCACCGACGGCACGCTCAAGAGCCTGAACGCGTGAAGAAGGTCATCTGGAAGTTCACGCTGCGCGACACGGGCCGCAACGACATCGACGTACCGCACGGGGCGCAGTTCCTCAACTGCCAGGTGCAAGGTGAGCGCGCGTGTATCTGGATGCTCGTTGATCCGACTGCACCGAAAGAAGCGCGCAAGTTCGACATCATCGCCACCGGCGAAGAAGTTCCAGGTGACATGAAATACCTGGCGACGTTCCTGTCGTACGGCGGAATGCTCGTGTGGCATCTGTTTGGATACTGAGGAGATCAGGATGAAAACGCTCTGGAATCACCGCTGGACTTGGTTCGCATTCTTCGTGTCCATGGCAGCGCTGAGAATTCTCACTGGCTGCTCGAACGCCGACAGAGCACTGTGGACAGCGCTCGGCTCTCCGGGTGATATCATCTGCTACTCTGGCGGTCGCGAGATCTACCGCGCGACAAGCACCGGCAAGATCTCGACCGATTCGAACGGCTGGTACTTCCGCGAGAGCGCGACCAACAAGCTCGTACGTGTCTCAGCAGACTGCGTGATCACGAACTGAACGGCACTCGTTTTGCTGAGAACCAAGAAGCAAGGAGGACTACTCAGATGATCACCGACTATGGAGAGATCCCGGATCCGATCATGACCGCGATCAGGAACCACGTCGATCACGGCCGGCACGTCGGCAGCTTCACGACTGCCGTCCTGGAGAATGACCTCGCGACCGCAGTCTTGCGGGGCGACGAGAACAGCCTCCGGTGCCTCCAGGCCATCGTGAAGTACGTGTACAACGACATCCCGTCGCGGGCCTGGGGATCGCAGGAGAAGGTCGCCAAGTGGCGCCAGAACATCGCGCAGCTGTGCGAGTCGACGAGCGCACGGCACCTGACCGTCGCATCCTAGCTTCGTGCACCTCGTCAAGCGGCAGAGGAAAGTGCTCGTCCGGCTCGTTGAAGCGGGAGGCTTCTCGCAAGCGGAGTGGGGCCAGGTCGACAACGACACCAGGAACGTCCTGGTGAACCACCGGCTGGTCAAGAACGATCAGCCTAGAGAAATCGCGGTCGTGCCCACGAAGAAAGGCCGGCAGCTCGTCGCCGAGTGGAAACCGTGAACAAGGAGAAACCCTAGTGAACCCAAGGCCGTGACACAGCCGAACGATGCGCCACCTGTAAACACCGGCAACCAGGTGCTCGCCGCTGCCTTCATGACAAAACGCCCGCAGCTGATCGAGCTGTGGATGACGCAAGTCCTTCGCGATTTCGACGAGGGAAGGTTCTCACGAGAAACGCTTGTAAGGCTCTGCGACGCGTGCAAATGGACGAACGCGCACCAGACAATGGAGGCGCTGCTCAAGGAGCACTACCAGAGCATCCAGGGAGCCTTGAACAGCGCGTCGCTTCTCAGCGCGGTGCAGCTCGCAGGCTGGAACGGAGAGATCCCTGAGGAGACAGACGAGCGCGCAGCGTGGGTCAAGGACATGAGAGCCTACGTGAAAGGCCACGAGGAAAACGAATGAAGAGGATGCTCGCGCGGGCAAGCATCGCTGCCCTGGTGATCGCCGGGCTCAGCGGCTGCGCCATCAGTGCATCGAACTGCCTCGCGCAGTGTCAGCAGGTCATGAACAACTGCGCGGCCGACAACGTTCAGAACTGCGACATCGTCGTCCAGACCTGCATGGCGACCGTCTGCAGCAAGTACTGGTAAGATGATCACCAAGTACAAAAACGAAGCTACTGGGACTGAAATCGAAGTCGAGTACTTCAAAGACAAGAGGTCCATGATAGCCATCCACACTCTGGCAGTGGCCGCAGTAAAGTACCGCAACAACCAGCAGCCGAGCGCCGGTTCTCTTCTCTGTCCCATCCGACTGGCAGTGGCCGCAGTAAAGTACCGCAACAACCAGACGGAAAGGTACGAGTTCGGAATACGAGAGCACACGGGGCTGAACAGCGACAACGGTGGGCCACGCTGGGTGTACACAGTGTACAAGGTCGGCTTCGTACGCAAATACGGAGAATGCTCCACCACATTTTTGGAGGCTCTCCCTAGTCTGTGGGAAGCGTTGGGGCGGATAGCCGAAGCACTGGCAGAAGAAGAACGCTCAGAAGAAAGCTGAACCGGCCCATAGGGCCGTGTGTGGAGGTGAGTGATGGAGAAGGAAGCAGCTGAAGCTGCGAGTGTGTTCACACCGACGGTATTGCTGATCGTCGGCATGGTGGTCAACGGATTCGGTCTCTGCGCCATGGTGGCCATGCTCTTCGGTCTGCAGCGCAGGATCGGCGATCTCGGCAGGCAGCTGGGTGAGTTCGAAGCCGACTCCAGAGGCGACGCTCGCGTCGTCGCGGAGATCCTCCGTGGCTTCTTGCAGGGAGCACGGCCGAGGGAGAACGAGCTGGCCGCGATCGGGCTTCGCCGCGACAACCACGCCGAAGCAGAGTGAACACGCCGCGCAGAAAACCGGGCGGCGTTGCCATCGAGCCTCTGTTCGGCGCGAACTTCACGAGCGACGGCAGCCGGCTGACCGCTTCGATGGCGAACCTGGTGCCGCCGGCTGTCACCGCGCTCCTGGTCAACTACGGCGCGGGGGTCGTACTCGCGGGCGGCTTCGTCCGGTCGTTCCTGGACAACCGCCAGCCGGCCGACATCGACCTCTGGCAGATCGGCGACGACCCGCTGGTCAAGGAAGAGTTCAAGGCGATCGGAGGGAGAGACATCCGGCAGTCAGAGTTCGCGTTGAACGTCGTCGTCGACGAGCATCGTGTCCAGTTGATCACCAAGTGGGGATTCCAGTCGCTCAGGGGTCTCTTCGAGAGCTTTGACATAACAGTCTGCCAGGCAGCGATCTACTGGAACAGACTCGCAGGTAGTTGGGACGGAAGCTGCGCCAGCGACTTTTGGTATGACTGGGAGAACAGACAGCTGCGGTACACGTACCCGGAAGACCTGTTCTCGTCTCCGTATCGCAGCCTGCGTCGCTTCTTCAAGTACCGGCGGGCAGGCTACTTCGCCGTGCGCGAGTACGACGTCAACTACCTACACGAGTGCAACGGCATGAAGTGCACCGAAGAAGAGTTCGGCGGCGGAAGGCAAGGGCGCAGATTGAGGCTGCCACAGCTCGCTTTGGCTAGAACGGGCAGGTGCTCTACGATAGTTGTCTCGACGTCCCTACCGAAGGAGCGATGGTGATAGAACGACAGCAAGAGATGCCCAAGGTTGTCAGTGTCTTTTGTGGATGCGGTGGGCTGGACCTTGGCTTCAAGGCGGCGGGGTTTGAACTTGTCTACGCCTGTGACAACGATGAGGCAGCGGTAGATTGCTATTCTCGCAACGTGGACCGTAATGTGTTCGTCAGGGACGTGACCTCAAACGAGTTCCACGCGGACGTTGCAAACATCGGAGCGGCGGACATCGTTCTCGGCGGATTTCCCTGTCAAGGGTTCTCTAAAGCCGGGCCGAAGCGAGAAGCCGATAATCGCAACACGTTGTATGTCGAGATGCGACGGGTTGTGGCGAAGCTCCGTCCCGCTGTGTTCATCGCGGAGAACGTAGACGGCATCCGGCAAAACTTCGGCGGGTCGTACCTGAAACGCATCCTGGCCGACTTTGAGCAGATCGGCTACGACGTTGACCACCACATCGTCGACGCCGCAGCGTATGGCGTTCCGCAGCACCGCCGCCGCGTCTTCTTCGTGGGCACTCGGCAGGGGAGCGGAAGCCCCTTCCCGTGGCCACGTCCCACCCACCGGGCCCCAACCCGAAACGGCGAGTTCAAGGTTGCGGAACTTGAACAGGGGGGCTTGTTCGGTGCTTCGGTAGTGGTACAGAAGCGAGAACGACGCCAGCGGGTCCGCACGATCAAGGACGCCATCGCAGACCTCGTGCGGCTTCGGCCAGGAGTTCCCGACCACGCGGTTACGAACGCGTGGCCGAAGAAGTACGAGGCGGTCTTCCGTGCCATCAAGCAGGGGCAAAAGCTGTGCAACGTCCGCCATGCCGATACGTCGGTCTACACTTGGCAAATCCCTGAAGTCTTCGGGGCAGTGACCGAACGGGAAGTCCTTGTCCTGGAGACAATCTCCCGACACCGGCGACATAAGCGGTACGGCAGCATCCCGAACGGCAATCCGCTTCCGCTCGACGAAATCGAACGACTCGCCAGGGCAACTGGGCTTCGGAAGGATATCGCGTCCCTGTTGGCGAAGAACTACCTCAAGGACATGGACGGCAGGTACGACCTCAAAGGGGCCATGTTCTGTTCCGGGTTGTTCAAGCGCCCGAACTGGAACGATTCATCCCCTACGGTCCTGACGAACTTCCACAATCCGCGATACTTCCTGCACCCGTTGGAAGACCGGCCCTTTTCTCTCCGTGAGTGTGCTCGACTCCAGAGCTTCCCCGACACCTTCGAGATTACTGGTGATGGGTCAAAAGTGGATTTGGTGAGTGGGTATCGCTTGATCGGGAACGCCGTGCCCCCGCTTCTCTCGCGGCACTTCGCCGACGCGGTACGGCAATTCATTGCACATCAACCCGAACCCCAGGGTGTTCAATGAAACTCGCAATCCCGACCCTACCTCTGGCTGCGCAACTCTTGGAGTTCGACGTTTGGATTACTCCATCTCTGGGGGAAATTTGCGACACCGAGAAGTTCAAGGATCAGATGGAGACCGTGGTCAGGACGTTTGAGGCCATAGGCGGGGTTACGGACAGGTTTAGGGACATGAAGGACTGCCAGCCTATCGCCATCGCGGACAGCTTCATTGACCTTACGCGGGGGAAGACCGAGGAACAGGCCGGGGCCATCCTCGGGGCACTGGCATCGGTATTGTTCCTCGTTA
>Ga0194128_10011217_pt1 | contig 10437 bp, 6 predicted proteins | sample TA2KigCa65mmetaG_FD_148650 | JGI IMG/M metagenome (GOLD analysis project Ga0194128, IMG submission 148650) | Freshwater microbial communities from Lake Tanganyika, Tanzania - TA2015037 Kigoma Deep Cast 65m | ecosystem: Environmental > Aquatic > Freshwater > Lake | place: Tanzania: Lake...
GAAGCAAAATCCAAGCATAAAAAATGCCGAAGATCTCGTTCAAGACAAAGAAGCACGTCTTCAAAGTGTTAATAAGCAGCTTAATGGTACAAGTCCAGGACCCGCATTAGATTTGAAGAACCTGAATAATCAAAAGACTGAAAAAACTACTGAACGAGATAAACTGGCAAAAACCGATCCGCAGTATGCCGCCTTGGATGCACAAATTAAAGGTTTGGAAGGTCAGATAAAGGCTCTAGAACCAGCTGTCGAACAGCTGAAATCAGAGCGAGATCAACTTGTTGCAGATATTAATAAGATTAAGAATGCACAGAATGAATCCAAAGAGGAGCAAGTCAAATTGAGAGGTACGGTTAATACTATTAAGGCGCTCGCCCGCAATGCAGATATTGTAGGGCGTCCTCTCGGGCCCGAGCTTAAGGCGATTGCTGAATCCATCAATGTTCAGGATGGAACGGATGGTGTCAGCATTGCTTTGAAGATCAATCCAAAAAACCCTGCGACCATAGATGGGATTCGTGTTAGCTTGCAGAAATTCGGCATGGATCCGGCTGTCATAGACGGAGATGGCAAGGTGAATGACCCCAAGCCCCTTTTGGATGCCGTTCAGAAGGTGGTGGAACGTGTACAGAACCCAAACCGAGAGATTACAGAAGTTAAAGGCCTAACGGTTGATCCTGTTACTGGTGATATTAAGGGGCTGGAAACGCTAAGTAATACCGCATTGGGCGATGCCTATTTGAAAATATGCAAGGGAACAACCAGCACAGACAGGCAAAAACAACAGATTGCTTATGCTGTTGAAGCCAAATTTAAAAATGGTTTTACATCAGAAAATCAAGAACTAGCGCAAAAGCTTTTAGCGAATACCCCTTCAAGCTTCTCTTCAAAAAGTGCAATGTCGGAAGATTTGGCAACTCAGGTATCCACGATACTTTCGGATCGCAGTTTCCAAGGTAAAACTACGGTAATTATTCATTACAAAACCCCAAAAGCTGTAATTCATATAGATCCCGGAACTCTGGATACCTTCGCAAAATCCGATCTCGCTAAACAATTTCCAATAGCCGCAAGGCTCCTTGCTTCATCCAAAACGTAAGTGAAAAATTTCCATCGGGTAGACTCAGTGGAAGTGCGGCAGGGTAATTGGAAGATTTTTCTAGTAGGCACATTTGGTTGAGCATGAGTTTGGTGACGTATTTACATAATGGTAAATATGGTATATAATACTAATTATGAAAAACATCAACACATCAGCAGGCAGCGAAATGCAAAACTTTGAGGACAGGTTCAGAGAGATGGTGAGCACGTATGTCGTCGTTGGATTGAGATCAAAAATCAGCACAGATCGTGAGCGCATAGAACAGGGATTACTGCAATGGGCTCAAAATCTAGCTGAAAGAATCCGCACAGCGCATCCTGGAGTGGAGAAGCTATAACCTCGTTCAAGGAAACATCAGAGTAGTGGGATTGTGTGGTGCCGGGGAGAGGACTTGAACCTCCATGGGATTGCTCCCGCCAGCTCCTAAGGCTGGTGCGTCTGCCATTTCGCCACCCCGGCGTAATCGTAGAGTAATTGAATATTCCATTATCTCAATCCCCAAGGGGCACCTCCCCGGAAAGGATTTGCTTCTCCATCTCTACAGCATCCTGCTTTTTCGTCCATTCCTTCTTCTCCGCCATGTGCTTCGCCTGCCGGAGCTGTGCTTCCGCCTCTGTTTTTTTGCGGTTTTCCTCCTGCACGGCGTCATCACGTTTTCTCTTCGCGTCCTGCTCCACCTTTGTCACCGCTTTCTGCGTCTCCACCTCGATGTCGTTGCTCAGCTTCCGGTACTTCGCAGTGATCTTGTCGGTTTCGGAACGCTCCTTCATCTCGAAAGCGCGCAGCAATTGAGTCCGCGTCGGTTCGGGCATCATCTCGATTCGCGCGCGCTCATTGCGGAGACTCTGTTGCTGATTTCCCGCTTCCGCCCGTTCCTTTGCCTGCAGCTGCGACTGCTTCGCGCGTGCTTCGTCCCGTAGCGACTGGATCATCTGCTTCTCGCGGACATCGGCTTCGCCGCGTGCTTTGCGGGATGCATTCTCTATTCTGCGTAACTCAGCACGCTCCTGCATATCCGCCTGAGATTTTTCCACGATCGCTTCCCGTTCGGCCTCTGCTTTCAGCCGCAGCTTCGTATTCTGCGCTTCGTTCTTCTTCCGTTCCTTCAGCATCATGACGCGGTTCTGGTTCCCGAGTTCGCGCATGTAGGCCATCTTCTCCTGCAGCTCTTTCTCCTTTTTCTCCTGATCTGCCTTCATGCGATCCGCTTCCTCTTTCTTACGACGCTTCATCTCCGCAACCTCCGCGTCCCGTTGTTTCCTCTCTTTACGGAACCGAGTGTCTTCGCTCTTGCGCTTCACTTCCGCCTGCAGCTCCTCTTTCACCACTTCCCGTCCATGTTCCTGTGCTGCGGCCTCGGCACCTTCATGTTTTTCACGGATCTTCTCCTGCTTTTTCTGCAACGCCTCACGTTGCTTCTGATTGCGGGCATCCAGTTTCCGCAGTTCGTCCTGAGGGTCATTGGTGGGCATCGGATACAGCATACCACGCGTTGCCCCTGTTGCCCTTGGCTGCCCGCGCTACGCTTCCACTACCTTCACATGTGCTTCGTCGAGCTGCTTCTTTGGCATCACCGATGGCGCGCCGAGCATCAGGTCTTTCGCCTTCTGGTCTTTGGGGAACGCGATCACCTCGCGGATGTTCGGCTCGCCGGCGAGAATCATCACCACGCGGTCGATGCCGTACGCAAAGCCGCCGTGCGGCGGAGCACCGTATTCAAATGCCTTCAGCATGTGGCCGAAACGTTTCTCCTGGTCCGCCTTCGAGATGCCAAGCAGATCGAATACCTCCTGCTGCAGCTTGCGGTCGTGGATACGGATGGAACCCGAACCGAGTTCGTATCCGTCGAGGACGAGGTCATAGCAGATAGCGTGCACGGCGAGTGGGTCGGTGTGACGCTTCTCCCATTCGTTGATGTTCGGCGTCGTGAACGGGTGATGGGAGAAGGTGATGCTGCCGTCTTCATCCTCTTCGCACAGGGGGAACTCCGTCACCCAGAAGAGCGAATGCACCGAATCATCGATGAGATTGAAACGCTTTGCGGCTTCCGTGCGGATCTTCCCGAGGCTTGCACACACGACGCGGAATGCATCGGCGCCGAAGAATAGTGCGTCGCCTGTTTTTGCACCGGTCGCCTTCTGCAGCTTGTCCAGGAATCCCTCGCCGAAGAACTTCAGGAGAGGGGACTGCGGTCCTTCCGCCTTGAACAGGATGTAGGCCAGCCCCTTTGCCTTCTGCTCTTTGGCCAACTCCGTCCAGCGGTCGATTTCGCTACGTGATAACTCCGCTCCGCCGGGAACCCGAAGTGCACGGACGGTACCGGTTTTCACGCCGAGAGCGTCCTCGAACACTTTGAAGCCGCACCCTTTGCAGAGCGGCGAAATATCGACAATCGGCAGGTCGTACCGGAGGTCCGGCTTGTCCGAACCGTAGTTATCCATCACATGCTGCCAGGTGAATGTTTCCACTTTGCCGTTCTTCAGGGGTTTCGTGCTGCATTCCTTCAAGATTGCTTCGATGGATCCCTGAATCATCTTCTGGACGTCTGCCTGTTCACAGAAACTCATTTCGAAGTCGAGCTGCGTGAATTCCGGCTGGCGGTCGCCGCGCTGGTCTTCGTCGCGGAAGCACCGTGCAATCTGGAAGTACCGGTCCAGACCGCCGACCATGCAGAGTTGCTTGAGTTGCTGCGGACTCTGCGGGAGCACGAAGAACTGTCCGGGGTAGATGCGTGACGGAACGATGTATTCCCTCGCACCTTCGGGCGTTCCTTTGATGAGACATGGCGTATCCACTTCCACGCACCCCTGGCCACTGAAGTACGAGCGGATGATCTGGAAGATCTTGGATCTAAGCAGCATGTTGTTGCGCATGCGTTCCCTGCGCAGATCCAGATAGCGGTACTGCAGACGGAGCTCCTCATTCACTTCCTTTGCCTGGTCGATTTCGAACGGCGGTGTGACGGCTTCGTTGAGTACAGTCATTTCCTTCACGCGCACTTCGATGTTCCCTGTGGGGTTGTCATCGCGCTCCGCGCCTTCGAGGCGCTTGCTCACCGTGCCTTTTACTTTGATCACCCATTCGGGACGAATGGTCTCGGCCACCTTGAAAATGCTTTTATCCTCCGGATTGCACACGACCTGCGTGAATCCGTAACGGTCGCGAAGATCGATGAACACCAGCCCTCCATGATCACGGCGCCGGTGCACCCAACCGCACAGCGTCACCTCCTGTTTGAGGTTTTTTTCGGTCAGCTGGCCGCAGGTGTGGGTACGGAGCATGGGGTCAGTGTAGGGGCTTTGTTAGGCTGATTCTAGCGTTCTTAAAAGGAATCCGAGGAAACCGAGGCAACCGAGGTTTCTTTGGAATCATTGGTTTCTACAACAACTTATTCATTGCTTCCTTGAATTCCTCAACGTCTTTGAATTCCCTATGTACGGATGCAAAGCGGATGTACGCGACTTTGTCGATCTTCTTGAGTTCTTTCATCACGTCATTACCGATGGTGGAGGAGGCGACCTCTTTCTTATTTGCGCCCCACTTTTCCTCAAGGCGGGAAAGCAGTCTGTCGATCTGTTCCTGTGTTACCGGTCTCTTGGTACACGAAAGCCATATACCGCGTTCCAGTTTGGTGCGGGAGTATGGCTCTCTTGTTCCGTCACGTTTGATGATGATCAGTGTCGCAAGTTCCTGGCGCTCGAAGGTGGTGAAGCGGTGGCCGCACTTACCGCACTCGCGCCTGCGGCGCACGGCACGGCCTTCTTCGGAGAGGCGCGAGTCCACCACAGCCGTATCGTCATTCTTGCAACGAGGACAGTGCATAGGACGAGCGTAAAGCTTTTAGCTCCTCGCTTCTAGCATCATGCAGACCTTTTACCTTTCTCACTAGCGGTGTAAAAGCGAGCGGAAGCTGCTGTTTCCGGCGGCAGTCGCTAATTCGCGCTGTAGCGATTGCCCGATCTGAAATTGTGTGAGCGCATCTATTTCTTTCGGCGTTAATTCCCTGCGGGCCATTTCCGACTGGAGGTGCAGCGCGTAGTCCGGATCTGGTGCCTTTCTCGCGTCTGCTGTATTTGACGTTTCCATAATAATAGTTGGAATAGATTAAAAGTCCGGGATGTATACGGATGACTTCTTCGGGAATCAAGGGTTTACCCCCTCACAAGGTCCTCCGAACCCGACGAAAGATCGATAATCCTCGACGGGGAGCGACGCTCGAGGGTTCCGGAATCCAGGATGATATCGGGTGAAACGTCATTTTTTTCAAATTGCGCAAGGATCTCCTCCGCGGAGTAGGGACTGGGGAGTCCGTGCAGATTGGCGGATGTTGTCGAAATAGGCCGTCCGAATTGCGCTACCAGTGACTGCGCGACGGGGTGGGGAGAGAGACGGAGCCCGACGGTGATGGGCGTTGGGGGTAGGGCGTTGGGGGTAGGGAACAATTGATGTGGTGCGTCCGGGCGCAGTGGGAGGATGAGCGTAAGAGGCCCCGGGAGAAATTCTTTCGCAAGCTCTTTGGCGCGGGCATTCCAGACAAGGTATTGCTTTGCCTGATCGAGGGAAGAGAAGAGCGCACTCACAGGCTGCGTGTCCGAGCGTTGCTTTATGCGGAAGAGCCGTGCGACCGCTTCCGAATTTCCGAGGTCGCATGCGAGTCCGTAACAAGTTTCCGTTGCATGAGCCACGGTGAGGCCCGAGCGGAGCGCTTCGACGGCGCGGGCGATGCCGGTGGAGTCGGAGGGAAGGATGATTATAGAAAGTATGGTACGTAAGGTAGGTATGGTAGGTAAACCAACACATACCCTACTTACTTTACCTACCTTACCTACTTATAGTGTCCAACAATCTCCTCCAGCTTCGCTTCCAGCGGCGTGGACATATTGATGGTGACAGGAAGCGAGATGGTCTGCTCTCCGATCTTGAGCTGCACTTTTTCCTTTCCGGGGAAGGTTTCCAGCGCACGCTTGATGTCCAGGAGCAGTTTTTTCGGTGCTCTGGCGGGGAGTTCGATGGTGTGGATGGAGATGGACGGTGCAGACGGGACAGAGGGTACAGATGTGACTGAAACCGCAGAGGTGCTAGCCTTTTTATCGGATTTCTTCTTCTGCACCTCAGTATCTTCCCTGGCTTGAGCAGCTTCGGCGCGTTTTCGCGCCGCATCTTCATCGATGCCTTCGTCGAGCACTTCGTCGATGCGCATGCCCGCCAAAATCCATTTTCCGAGCGGTCCGAGATAGTCATCACCTGTTTCCGTCCTTTCGACGATGTTCACAGTTTCTCCGGCGATGACGTTGCCCTCTTCATCCAACGCCTCCACCTGTTCGTCCTCTTCCAGGGTTGCCTGTTTTATTGTTAGCCCGCGCTTCGCTTCTTCTTCATCGAAGAATCCGTTCGTCTTCGCACTCTCGATCATGCGCGAAAGCGACGCCTTCTTCACGGCATCAGCCCGCAACTGCAATTGCCCGCCGCGCATGTCCAACGTTCCCCCGAGGACGATGACGGTATCCGGTTCTTCCAAGTATCCCGCGCATTCGGCGAAGGTCCGGGGGAACAGTGTCACCTCCAGTTTCCCTGTCGGGTCTTCCAGAAAGACGATACCCATGGCGTCACCCTTCTTTGTCGTGATTTTCTTCACACCTTCCACGATGCCGGCGAGCGTCACCTTTTTGCCGATCTCATTCTTCGTCAGATTCCGGATCAATTGCGCTTTCTTGCCGATGTATTTCGTGAGACCGGCGAGAGGGTGGCTGGACACGTACATGCCGAGTGTTTCCTTCTCCCACTGCAGCTTCTGCTGCGCCGTTGCAGGGGGTGTCGCCGGGAATTCGATGCCGGCGGCGTCCTCTTCTTCGATGTGTCCGAACATGTCCGTCTGATTGCCCGACACATCGCCGGCGGCTTTGGCGAAATCGGCAACGAGTGCGTAGTTTTCTACGATGTTTCTGCGTTCGGCCAGGCTATCGAGCGCACCGGACTTTGCGAGTGCTTCCAGGAGCTTCTTATTGAGGATTTTTCCCGGCACACGCTTGGCGAAGTCCTCGATGGTTTTGAATTTTCCGGTTCCGCGGGCATCAATGATCTGTTGAACAGAGGAAAGCCCAATGCCTTTGACGGCAGTGAGACCGAAACGGATCGCATTCTTTTCGCCTTTACTCTTACCTGGCAGCGCTGTGAAATGCCGAAGTGATTCGTTGATATCCGGAGGCAACACTTCGATACCCATGGTGCGGCATTCTTCGATTTCGATCATGACGCGATCGGTTCTCTGTGCGTCCGCGGAGAGGAGGGCGGCCATAAACTCTGTTGGATACCGCGCTTTCAGGTATGCGGTTTCGTATGCGATACGCGCATAGCCCGCCGCATGCGATTTGTTGAAGCCGTATCCGGCAAACGGAGTGATGACATCATCGAAGATCTCCTCGGCCAGCTTCTTGTTGTACTTCTTCGCCACCGCGCCTGCGATGAACTTCTCGCGTTGCGCATCGAGCTCGGATTTAATCTTCTTGCCGATCGCACGGCGGAGAATGTCGGCTTCACCGAGACTGAACCCGGCGAATATCTGCGCTATCTGGAGAATTTGCTCCTGGTAGATACCGATACCGTACGTCTGTTCCAGAACGGCTTTCAGATCTCCATGGACGTAGCGCACTTCTTCATGACCGTGTTTCCGCTTAATGTAACTCGGAATCCACTCCATCGGTCCGGGGCGGTAGAGAGAGACCATAGCGGTGATGTCGTTGAACTCCGTGGGCTTGAGCTGTTTGAGGTACCGGCGCATACCCGCGGATTCCAATTGGAAGACGCCGGTCGTATCGCCTTTCTGCAACAACCGGAATGTTTTTTCGTCATCGAGTGGAATGGAGGCGATATTGATTTTCTCACCGTGGATTCTCTCGATGATCTCCAGTGTCGTCTGAATCACGGTGAGGTTCATGAGTCCGAGGAAGTCCATCTTCAGGAGCCCCAGCGCTTCGAGGGGTTTTGCGGATGTCTGGGTGATCACCGTGGTGTCGTCCTTCGGCGCACGCTGCAATGCCGTGTATCGCACGGTCGGTTCTTCCGTAATGATCACACCGCAGGCATGCACGGAGACGTGGCGCGCTTTTCCCTCCAGCTTCAGGGCTGTTTCTGTGATTTTCCGGTAGGTTTCGTTCCCTTCGCATGCCGCTTTCAGCTCCTGCGTTGCAAGAGCTTCCTCCAGTGTGGTCCCCGGTCGTTCGGGAATGAGTTTCGCGAGCGAATTCATCTCCATGAACGGGACGCCGTAAGCGCGACCGACATCTTTTACCGCTGCGCGCGCAGCGAGTGTTCCGAATGTGCAAATCTGCACGACGCGGTCTTCTCCGTATTTCTTGCGGACGTACTCGAGAACTTCGTCACGGCGGTTATCGGCGAAGTCGATATCGACATCCGGCATGGTCACGCGTTCGGGATTCAGGAATCGTTCGAAAAGCAGACCGTGTTCGAGCGGGTTCAGTGCTGTGATACCCATGCAGTACGAGACGATGCTCCCCGCGGCGGAGCCGCGACCCGGTCCGACGGTGATTCCGCGGCGTTTGGCCTCATTCACGAAGTCGGCGACGATGAGAAAGTATCCGGAGAATCCCATTTTTTCTATCACGGACAGTTCGTATTCCATTCTCTCCTTCTCCATAGCTCCGGCTTTGGGGTATTTCTCTGCAAATCCTCTCTGACAGAGCTTGCGCAGGTGCTCCGGTTCCGTTTCGCCGGCCGGTGTGGGGAATTTCGGGATGTGATAGGTGCCGAAATCGAGACGGACCTTACAGCGGTCTGCGATGACACGGGTGTTCTCCAGTGCTTCGGGCACATGAGAGAATGCAGCCTCCATTTCCTCGTACGGACGCATGGAGAAATCACTCTCGCGCATGGTGAATCTGCTCGTGTCATCCACGAGAGCGTTCTTCTGGATGCAGAGCAGCACGTCGTGCGCCTCCGCGTCGTTTGCGCGGCAGTAGTGGCTGTTGCAGGTCGCTACCAGTGGCACATCGAGCTCTTTCGCCCACTTGATCAGTTGCTGGTTGATCTCGGCCTGGCCGGTCACTGCCGGAAGGTCGTTCAATTCAAAGTAGACATTGTCTCTTCCGAAGAACCCACGGTACTTTTCCGTGAGCTCGCGGATCCTTTCGCCATCCTCGGTGAGTGCGGCCTGCGGTATCGCGCCACTCATGGGGCCCGTCAGCGCGATGAGCCCTTTGCCGTATTCACGCAGCAGCTCTTCATCGACACGTGGTTTGTAGTACATGCCTTCGAGGGCAGCCTTTGTCGCAAGCTTGAGAAGGTTCTCGTATCCTTCCTGCGTCTCCGCCAGCAGGACGAGCGGGTAACGGCGTGTATCGGTGCCGGTTTCTTTGTCGTGCCTGGTGCGGGACGCTATGTATGTCTCCAGTCCGAGGATCGGTTTTACCCCGTTCTTCTCCGCGTACTGGTAGAACTCTATGAGTCCATAGGTGCATCCTTTGTCCGCCAGGCCGACCGCGCTCTGTCCCAGCTCCTTCGCGCGCAGCACGATCTCCTCCGGGCTCGGCAGTGCCTCCAGGAGGGAATAGGTGGAGTTGCAGTGGAGGTGGACGAAATCCTGGGGTTTCATAAGAGGATGAATGATAGCAGATGGGTGGGTGAGTAGGTTATTGGTTATTTGGCGTCTATGTCGCAGATTTTCGTAGAGATTGCGCAGAGGTGCAATCACCGATTATAGATGCGCATCATAACGTATGGACCCAATAACCTCATAACACCCTGAAAGGGCTGGGCGTTACAGTTTTGCTGCGCTCTTGCAATTCCTCGCGGCGTTATTGTCTTTCTCTGATACTTGCTGTTCGCGTACGGGAAGCAATCGTCCTGGAAGATGATTTTCAGAACGGTATCCAATTGCTTTCCACAGGGTCGGTCGATACATGAACGCCGGAGGAAATATGCGTAGTCGCGAACGAACGTCCGCAGGCTCTTCCCCTGAGCAGACGTCACCGGGTCTGTTGTGCCTGCGACGGTCTCGCCCGGTTTTTTCAGGAGGTCCATTGCTGATTGCATGTTTTTGCGGACAGGCTGGAGTGTTTCCGTCACCCGCTGGGGAGCATCGACGACTTTCGGGTATATCGCGCTGTCCAGAGATGCCTGCTGGTAGGTGAAGTCGAGGACCAGATCGCGGAAATTGTCGCGGATGACCCATAGTATGGGAGTGTCATTCGCCTTGGCGCTGCTGCGTTCGGGTTCCGTCCAGAACTCTTCCGGTTTCTTGTAGATGTCGGGCAATTCCCGGTCGTTCGCATAGCGATGCATCAGACGGAGGAATGCCTGCCAGATGGTCAGATGGTCTT
>Ga0194128_10011219_pt1 | contig 10435 bp, 9 predicted proteins | sample TA2KigCa65mmetaG_FD_148650 | JGI IMG/M metagenome (GOLD analysis project Ga0194128, IMG submission 148650) | Freshwater microbial communities from Lake Tanganyika, Tanzania - TA2015037 Kigoma Deep Cast 65m | ecosystem: Environmental > Aquatic > Freshwater > Lake | place: Tanzania: Lake...
ATCGCTGCTCGCCGATCTCGCCACGCTCACCCGCAACACCGTCCGCTTCGGCCGCGCAGCCTCCTTCCCGGTGCTCGCCACCCCGACCGAAATCCAGCGCCGCGCACTCGATCTGCTCGCCGTCAAGCCCAGCCTGTAGTCAGGACCCGCAGACAAACGCGAGTCACATCAGTGGCTTGGTCAAAATTCGGGCAAAGTTCAGTCTAGTCGCCGAAGGCGCGCGTCAGCACGGAGAGCGCCCAGCCGTGGTGTGCGATGTCCGCGCGCGGCGGCAGCTTGCCGAGCGCAAACCAGCGCATCTCCGCCAAATCGGCCGACAGCGTCACGTGCTCGGGCCGCTCGACATGGGCGAGGTAGTGGAAAGCCAGGTGCCAGCTCTGGTCGCGCCCCTTGAACGACTCGATGTGATTGAGCTTCGGCGCCACCTCGCCAAGGCCTAGTTTCGTGCCGAGCACGCGGCGTGCGGCATCGTCGGGATGCTCGAATTCGTTGATCAGGTCGTCGGGCAGGAACCAGCCGGTTTGACCATCGCGGGCGGAGGCATAGCGGACGAACAGGATGGTGTCGACCGACCGGACGATCAGGCCCACGATCATCTTGCACTGGACCATCGCCACCCCTCGCCCGGCCGAGTCTGCCGGTGATCAGCGCCCTTCGCGTCTCCACGCAGCGACCAGCGTGCCGAGAGCCAGCGCCAGCACGACGAGCGCCGGCAACAGCGCCGTCTCCTTGACGCCGGTCACCACGTAGTCGCCGTTGGCGACGATGCCGAGCCAATCGCGTCCTTGATTCTGCCGGCCGGGCCGCACGCGGCGCAATTCGGGCAAGGTGCCGTCGCTGATCCAGCTGAGGCCGCCGCCCGAGGCGTCGACGGCGGGCCGCAGACGCTTGTCGGTGGCGCGCACATCGGCCAGTTCGATCGGATTGAGCGCGCCAACCGCCGCCAGCGCGGTGCGCACGCCATCGGTCAGGTGATAGAGGCCGGGCTCTTCGACGGTCATCACCGCGGTCTGCCGACCCGACTGCTCCTCGCCCAGCTCGACGGAGTTCGTCTGGCCCGCTGGCGCGGTCACCGTTACCGGTGCGGTGGTCGGCTCAAGCGAGCGGCGGAAGATCTCGATCTTGTCGCCGCGCACCACGGCGTGCAGGTCGTTCTCCTCGAGCTCCGGCTCCTTCATCAGCCAGTGGGCCAGCCGGCGCAGCAACTCGGCCTGCGGGCCGCCGCCTTCGTAGCCGCGTGACCAGAGCCAGATCTGGTCACTCATGAGCTGCGCCACGCGTCCCTTGCCGACGCGGTCGAGGATCAAGATCGGCTTCTGCTCCGCACCGGCCATCACGACATTGCCGCGCCGCGCCGCGGCATCGATCAGGCGGAACCACCGGCCCCATTCGGGCTGGCGGTTGCGCTGCCCCGCCTGCTGCGAGGGCTGCACGCTTCCCGGCAGGTTCGCCGTCACGGGATGGCGCCGGCCGAGATCGGTCAGGTCGGCCTTGAACGGCTGCTCAATGATGGCGCCGGTCGGCTCGCCTGGCAGCACGGCCGAAAGCGGCGAGCGATAGAGGCTGAGCGAGGTCGCGAAAGCAGGGCCAGCCGCCTCGAGCAGCGCGCCGCCATTGTTGACGTAGTCCGCGATGTTGCCGAGATAGGTGCGCGGCAGCACGCCGCGCTGGCGATAGTGATCGAAGATGATCAGGTTGAATTCTTCGAGCTTGATCTCGAACAGCTCGCGGATCGGAAAGGCGATCAGCGACAGCTCGCGGATCGGCGTGCCGTCCTGCTTTTCCGGCGGGCGCAGGATGGTGAAGTGGACGAGGTCGACCGAGGGATCGGCCTTGAGCAGGTTGCGCCAGGTGCGCTCGCCGGGATGGGGCTCGCCCGAGACGAGCAGCACGCGCAGACGGTCGCGCACGCCGTTGACGGCTACGACGACGCGGTTGTTGTCGAGCGTCAGCTCGACCGGGCCGGGATCGGCCATCAGCTCGAGCACGGTTTGCCCGCCATGCTCGAGCGTGAACGGGATCTCGTGGTCGCGTCCGATCGGCACGGGAATCCGGCGCGTCTCGCCGCCGTCGACACGCATGGTCAGCGCGGTGGCGCCCTGGCCGGCCGGGTCATCGATGCGCACGGTCATCGACAGCTTGCGCCCGACCAAGCCGTAGCTCGGCGCCTGCACGACGACGAGCCGCCGGTCGCCTTCGTTGCGCTGGCCGGTGATCATCGCGTGGATCGGCCCGAGCGCCTCGGTGCCGCGCCGGTAGGGGCCGTCCTCCGGCGCGTCGTGGACCTGGCCGTCGGTGATCATGACGCCGCCGCCGAGCCGGTTGCGCGGCACGTCGGCCAGCACGCGCTCGAGCGCGCGGAACAGCTGCGTGCCATCGCCGGCGTCGCCACCCTGGCCCGCACCCTGGCCGAGCAGATTCCCGCCGACGCGCACCACGCGCGACTCGACGTCGCGGAGCTGCGACAGCTGCTTCTCGACATGGGCGAGAGCCTTGTCGGCGTCGAGCCGGCGCTGACCGATGCGCTGGCTCGGGCTGTCGTCGACCACGACGACAGCGACGTCCGGCCGGTTCTCGCGCTCTTCCTCGATGAGAGCGGGATTGGCCAGCGCCAGCCACAGGATGAAAGAGGCCAGCGCGCGCCACCATGTCCCGCCGGCGCGCCGCCACAGGCCGAGCGCCACCAGAGCGGAGATCAGTCCGGCAAGCGTCCACAGCGCCCACCAGGGGATGAGCGGAGCGGCGGCGATCGAATAGGCGCCGAGGTTCATCGACCCAACCCCGTCATTGGCCCTACCCCGTCATTGACCGAGCCTCTCCAGAATCGCCGGCACGTGCACCTGGTCGGCTTTGTAGTTGCCGGTCAGCGCATACATCATGAGGTTGACGCCGAAGCGGAACGCCATCTCGCGCTGCGGCTTGCCGCCGGGAACGACCGCGAACAGCGGCCGCCCGTTGGGTCCGACCGCCCAGGCGCCCGCCCAGTCGTTCGAGCCGATGATGACCGGCGAAACCTCGCTCGAGCCCTCGCGCCGCTCGACCCACACCGTGCCGCCGGCGAAGCGGCCAGGGAAGTCCTGCAGCAGGTAGAATGCCTTGGTCAGCACGTGATCCGGCGGCACTGGCGCCAAGGGCGGCACTTCGAGGCCGCGTACCAGCTGGCGCAGGCGCTGCGCGCCCGGCCCGCCGCCGCCGACCTCGGTCGGGATGTCGGCCTGGTCGCGCGTGTCGAACAGGATCGTGCCGCCGTTGCGCAGATAGATGTTGAGCCTCCCGATCGCCTGAGAGGAGGGCAGCGGCTGCTCGGGCGTGATCGGCCAATAGATGAGCGGGAAGAAGGCCAGCTCGTCGGCTTCGATATCGACCGCCATCGGCTCGATCAGCTCGACCGAGGTACGCCGCACGAGCACGCCCGCGAGACCCTGCAGGCCAGCGCGGCTGACCTCGTCCAGCTGCGCGTTGCCGGTCCGTACGAAGGCCAGCTTGTTCTGCAGCGCGGCGGACATGGCGAAAGCGTCGGCGCCCGAGGTGGGTGCGCGCTGCACCTGGGCGCGCGGCATCTGGCTGAACGACGGCGTCTGGCCGAAGGACTGCGCCTCGGCGCGGGGCACCGCGACGAACACGGCGAGCGCGAGCATCGCCGCTGCCGCGCCCTGTCCGATCGGCAGCAGGCCGCGCAGCGCCAGGCCGATCAGCACGTCCGCAAGCCCGATGAGCAGCGCCGCCGTCATGAGCCAGGGCCGGAGATCGACCTCGCGCGCGCCGACATAGGCACCATGCAGCACCCCCGACGGCAGACGATCGAGAGGCGCCAGCGCCTTGAGATCGCTCGACATGTTGAGCGCCACGCGCGCCAGGTCGTTGCCATAGTAGCCGGGCGGCACATGCGGGCCGACCGTGGCGTCGACACCGCCGCGCGGCAGCGACAGCACGCCCGGCGGCGGCGCGCTGCGCCGACCGAAGGCGTCGAGCGTCTCCAAGGGCGGCAGTGCCGCGTCGCCAGACGATCCCGCGATGCCGCGCGACAGGCCGACGATCCGCTGCAGCATTTCGACGAACAAGCCCGACAGCGCCAGGTTCGACCACTCGGCGTTCGAGGTCGTGTGCACCAGGATGAGCCAGCCCTGGCCTCGTTTCTCGGCCGTCACGATCGGCGTGCCATCGACCAGGCGCGCCCAGGTCTTGTCGCCGAGATCGAGCGCCGGCTCGGCCAGCACCTGCCGCGAGACCAGCACGTCGGGCGGCACGCTCAATCCATGGAACGGGCTGCCCGGATCGAATTGCGCGAGTGGCAGCGGCTTGGCCCAGGACAGCGCGCCCCCGAGCGCGCGGTCGCCGCGCCGCAGCCGGACCGGAACGAGGTCGTCACCGCCGCCGGCCAGGAGCGGCCCGGCAAAGCGCAGCACCACGCCACCGTCCTTGAGCCAACTGTCGACTGCATCGCGGTCGTTGGGCGCCATCTGCCCGACATCGGGGAGCGCCAGCACCGCGAGCTCGCGCTTCAGCAGATCCGTCGCGCCGCCGCGTCGCACCTCGCTAAAGGGCGACAGTGCGCGATCGAGATAGTGGTGCGCATCGAGCAAGGGCTGCGAGGCGTCGAAGCCCGTCGTGCTGACGATGCCGACGGGGCGGCGGCGCCAGCGCTCGTCGAGGAGGACGACGGCGCCCGTCGTGGTTTCGTCCTCGATATCGAGACGCGCGATGTCGTTGCGCAGCTCGGTCGGAAGATTGAATCGACTCGTCGCGCGGTTTTCTCCGTCGGCGAACACCAGCGGCTCGCGCGCGATGAGCCGCCCGTCGGTGCCCAGGGCGCGAACCCAGCGGCGCTCCTCGCCCGAAGGATCGACGCGCTCGGCGACGGCGACCAGGTCGCCGGCGCGGCGCTCGGGCGGGCGCAGGACGCGCGGCAGCGCGCGCGGTCCATCCTGGATGACGGTCAGGCTGCCGAAACGCTGCAGGCGTTCGGCCAGCGCCTTGGCATCGGGGTCGTCGAGACCATCGGCGAGCCACATCGCGTGGGCCGAACCCTGGATCGGCAGACGCTCGACGGCGGCGAGCGTCGCCTTGCGATTCGTGCCCCACGGCTTGGGCAGCAGGGCCTGGGCTGCGCCGCGCGCCTCCGCGGCGCGCAGCGGTCCGGTCGCGCGCGCCGGCGTCTCGCCGGTTTGCGCCGACGTCGTTACCAGGAAGACCGGGCGTTGATCGCGCTCGGCACGATCAACCAGATCGGCCAGTGTGCGCTGGCGCTGCGGCCAGTCGCGCGCCGCGGCCCAGCCGTCGTCGACGACGACGACCATCGGGCCGGAGCCAGGCAGGCGGCCGCTCGGATTGAGCAGCGGATGGGCGAGGCCGAGGATGATCAGCGTGGCGAGAATCACGCGCAGCAGGATCAGCCACCATGGTGTCTTGGCCGGGGTCTGCTCCTGCTGGCGCAGATCGTAAAGTAGACGGATCGCCGGGAAACGCAGCTGGCGCGGCGCCGGGGGAATGACGCGCAGAATGCGCCACAGGATCGGCAGAAGGGCGAGGGCGAGCAGAATCCAGGGCGAGGCGAAGGCGATCGGGCCGAGGGCAAGCATGGCTCAGGATCCCGCGATGCGCGCCAGCGCCATGTAGAGCGCGAGCAAGGCTGTTTGAGGCGGACGATCGGTGCGGTGCACGGCGTAGCTCCAGCCGAAAATGCGCGCCAGATCCTTGAGGCCAGCCTGGTGCGTGGTCATCCGCTCGGCATATTCCTCGCGCACCGTGTCGGTGCGGCCGATCAGCGTCGGCGCCTCGCCTTCGAGGCCTTGGAAGCGGATGCGTCCCTTGAAGGGCAGCGTTTCCTCGGCCGGGTCGAGCACCTGGACGAGATGGCCATGGACGCCGCGCGACACGTAGGCCGCCATGCGCGCCTTGATGTCGTCGAGGGGCGCCAGAAGATCGCCAACCCAGACCACGTGACCATGGCGCGGCAACAATTCGATGGCGGGGAGACCCTCCGTCTCGGTCACCTCCGCAAGAACGGCGTGACAGAACCGGTTGTAGGCCATCCTGCCCGACGTGGGCAGATGGCCCGTCCCGAGCAAAGCCACGTTCTCGCCGGCTGCGATCAGCAGCGAGGCGAGCGCCAGGACCAGCATGTCGGCGTGCTCGCTCTTGTCCTGCAGGTCCTTGCGCGAGCGATAGTGCATGGAGGGCGAGGCGTCGCGCCACAACCAGATGCTCTGCGCGGCCTCCCATTCCGTCTCGCGCACGAAGACCGCCTGGGTCTTGGCCGATTGGCGCCAGTCGATCATGCGCACCGGATCCCCCGGCTGGTAGCGGCGGAACTGCCAGAACGTCTCGCCCAGTCCGACGCGGCGCCGGCCGTGCACGCCCTGGGCAATGGTCGCGGCGACCCGCTCGGAAGCGACCAGCAACGGCGGCAGCGCCGCCGCAAGCTGCTCGGCCCGATGCTGCAATCGCTCAGTCACCGCCATCGTCCGGACCGACCGCGCCGGTCAGGCGAGCGGCTGGCACAGGCGTTCGACGACGTGGTCGATGGTGACGCCTTCGGCACGCGCGCTGAAGTTCAGCGCCATGCGATGACGCAGCACCGGCGAGGCGAGCGCGAGCACGTCATCGATCGAGGGCGCGAGCCTGCCGTCGAGCACGGCGCGCGCGCGGGTCGCCAGCATGAGCGCCTGACTCGCGCGCGGTCCCGGGCCCCAGGCGACGTGACGCTGCACCAGCTCGATGTCGCTCGTGCCTGGACGCCCGGCGCGCACCAGTCCGAGAATGGCCTCAACGACGCTTTCGCCGACCGGCAGCCGGCGCAGCAGGCGTTGGGCCTGGATCAGATCGTTCGGCCGCATGACGGCGATCGGCTTCTCTTCGTCCGGACCGGTGGTGGCGATCAGCATGCGCCGCTCGGCGTCCATTTCCGGGTAGTTGACGTCGATCTGCAGCAGGAAGCGGTCGAGCTGCGCTTCGGGCAGCGGATAGGTGCCTTCCTGCTCGAGCGGGTTCTGCGTCGCCAGCACGTGGAACGGCGCCGGCAGGCTTTGATACTGTCCGGCAACGGTCACGCGCCGCTCCTGCATGGCTTGCAGCAGCGCCGACTGGGTGCGCGGGCTGGCGCGGTTGATCTCGTCGGCCATGAGAAGCTGGCAGAACACCGGACCCTTGATGAAACGGAAGGCACGCCGACCGCTGTCGCTCTCCTCGAGGACCTCGGAGCCGAGAATGTCGGCCGGCATCAGATCTGGCGTGCATTGGATGCGCCGGTCTTCGAGCCCGAGCACGATGCCCAGCGTTTCCACCAGGCGCGTCTTGGCCAGTCCGGGCACGCCGATCAACAATGCGTGGCCGCCGGCCAGGAGCGTGATCAGCGCTTGATCCACCACCGCCTGTTGGCCGAAGATGATCCGGCCGATGCGCTCGCGCACCAGGGCCAAACGCTGGCCCAGCGCCTCGAAATCGGCGACCAGTCGCTCTTCCGTAGGAGGGTCGAGGGGGGTGGGTTCAGATGCGCTCACGCCGTGGTCCTCCGTTTGAGAGAATACGAGACGATCAGATCATGACCGCCGCGTCCCCGCAATCCGGCCTCCCCGGCCCCGGCACGCTCGATCAGAACGCCTCGTCGCATCTTCCGTTCCGGCGCTCCCCAGGGAGCGACGCGCATTGCGGCGACTTCGGCATCCGTATCGCGCGGGATGGCACTTGGTTTTACCACGGCTCGCCGATCGGTCGCAAACCATTGGTGCGTCTTTTCTCTTCCGTATTGCGTCGCGACGAGGCCGGCGAGTACTGGCTGGTGACGCCGGTCGAGAAAGGGCGCATCGTCGTCGACGATGCGCCGTTCACGGCAGTCGAGCTCTCCGTCACCGGTTCCGGTCGCGACGCGGTGCTGACCTTCCGGACCAACATCGACGATGTGGTCGAGGTCGGAATGGACCGCCCGATTCGGGTGAGCGAGGACGAAGCGACCGGCGAGCCGCGACCCTATGTCCTCGTGCGCGACCGGCTGGAAGCGCTGATCCTGCGCCCGGTTTATTACCAGTTGGTCGAACTCGGTCAGGTCGAGCCGCAGGCGAGCGGTGCCGGGGAACAGTTCGGCGTGTGGAGCAAGGGCGTGTTCTTCCCGCTTGGCCGGCTGGACGGTCCGCCATGACGCGCGGGGAAATCCTGCGTCGCTTGTCCGAGGGCGCGTTCATCCGCCCCGACGACCGCGGCGATCACGATCTCAATCCGGGCATGCGGCCCGAGCCGCCCTTCACGGCGGCGGCCGTGCTGGTGCCGCTGGTCGAGCGCGAGCAGGGCGTGACCGTGCTCCTCACCAAGCGGACCGACCACCTGCCCGACCATCCGGGTCAGATCAGCTTTCCCGGTGGCCGCATCGATCCCGATGACGCAGATCCGGAAATGGCGGCGCTGCGTGAGGCGCGCGAAGAAGTCGGCTTGTCGTCCGATCGCGTCGAGTTGATCGGACGGCTCGCGACCTATCGCACGCGAACCGGATTCGAAATCACCCCCGTCGTCGGCCTTGTGACGCCGCCCTTCGACGTGGCGCCCGACCCTCACGAGGTTGCCGAGATCTTCGAGGTGCCGCTCGCCTTCCTGCTCGATCCGGCCAATGCGCAGCGTCACAGCAGGATCTGGAAGGGCATGGAGCGCTATTTCTGGGTGTTCCCCTATGCCAATTATTACATCTGGGGCGCCACCGCAGGGATGCTGGTGAATCTCGCCCAGGTCCTGCGACGCTGAGGAGGAGGCGCCCTCGATGCGCCAGTTCCTGAGCATTGCCATTCCCATCCTGACGCCCATGGCGCTGTACATGGCGTGGATCGCGCTGGCGCAATGGCGCGCGCGCGCCAAGGGCGTCGGTGAAGCGCCGCAATATGGCGATGCGCCGTGGACCATGCTTGCGGTCGCCGGCGTGGCGTTGCTGGCCATCACCCTGGCGGCGACCGCGCTGCTGTCGGGCGACGATCCGGCAACCCGCTACCTGCCGCCGCGCATCATCGACGGCAAGATCGTCCCTGGAACCGCGGTCAAGCCGTGACGCCGTGAAACCCGCGGGCCGCCTGCCGCCGCAGCCGTGGATGACCATTCCAGCCACGCGCGCCGTGGTGGCTGCGCTGACGCGGCGCGGCCAGACGGTGCGCTTCGTCGGCGGCTGCGTACGCGACGCCGTGCTCGACCGGTCGGTTGGCGACATCGACATCGCGACCCCCGATCAGCCCGATGGCGTGATCGAGCTTGCCGGGGCGGCCGGTCTCAAGGCGGTCCCCACCGGCATCGCGCACGGCACGGTCACGGTCGTCGCCGAGGGTCGTCCATTCGAGGTGACGACGCTGCGCCGGGACGTCGAGACCTTCGGGCGACATGCCCGCGTTGCCTTCACCGACGACTGGCAGGCGGATGCCGAGCGGCGCGACTTCACGATGAACGCGCTGTTTCTCAATCCCTATGGCGAGCCGCGCGGCATGGAGGACGGCGCAATCTTCGATCCGACCGGCGGGCTCGAGGATGCGCGCGCCGGCCGTGTGCGCTTCGTCGGCGATGCCGAGACGCGGATCGCCGAGGACTATCTGCGCATCCTCCGATTCTTCCGCTTCCACGCCCACTACGGACGCGGTGCCGCGGACGGCGCTGCGCTCAAGGCCTGCACGAAGCTTGCCGCACATCTCGCCGCGCTCTCGGCCGAGCGTGTGCGCAACGAACTGTTCAAGCTGCTGGCCGCGCCCGTGCCGGCCACGGTCGTCGCGCTCATGCGTGGCGCCGGCGTTCTGCAGGTCGTCCTGCCCGAAGCAGCAGCGCCGGCGGCGCTCGAAAACCTGGTGCCGTTGGAGCGGGAGTTCGATCGGGCCGATGCCGTGCGCCGGCTGGCGGCTCTGCTGCCGCCCTCCGCAGAGACCGCCAAGCAGGTGGCGGAACGCCTGAAGCTGTCCAATGCGGATACCGGTCGGTTGACGGCGTTGGCCGGGCAGGGCGCCGACGGTTTGCGGCCGACCACGGCGAGCGCGGACGCGGCCGTCCTCCGCCGCATGCTGCGACGAAGCGGCGCCGGACGCGTGCGGGATCAGGTGCTGATCGACTGGGCGCGCTCGCGCGGCAACCGGTCGGACGCCGCCGTCGAGGCCGGCTACCGCGCTCTGCTTGCGTCAATCGCGCTGTGGACACCGGTCGTTTTCCCGCTCAAGGGCGCCGATGTCATGGCTCTCGGCGTGCCGAACGGCAAGTGGATTGGCGATCTGCTGAGGTCGGTCGAAGAATGGTGGGAGGAGCGCGACTACGCGCCCGATCGCGCCCAGTGCCTGGCGGAGTTGCGGCGGCGGGTCGCGGAGACTGACGTCTAGACTGAACTTTGCCCCATTTTCGAGCTAAGCAATTGAAAGTGCGGGGATTTTGGCTTTGACGGTAGTCATGGAATTTGTTTGAGGGGCTCGACAGGCTGGTTGTGCCGTGATTC
>Ga0194128_10011222_pt1 | contig 10433 bp, 9 predicted proteins | sample TA2KigCa65mmetaG_FD_148650 | JGI IMG/M metagenome (GOLD analysis project Ga0194128, IMG submission 148650) | Freshwater microbial communities from Lake Tanganyika, Tanzania - TA2015037 Kigoma Deep Cast 65m | ecosystem: Environmental > Aquatic > Freshwater > Lake | place: Tanzania: Lake...
ATGCCTTGAGCAATTCCGGAGATTCGAACGCCTTTATCGGCGGGTCTTGGCGCCTCATGGCCCTGTCGATTTCGTTCGCCGCGTTTTTCAATGCCTGCTCTTTGGCAGTCTCAATTCGTTCACCATGACCGACAACGGTGCTCGGCAGTCCCTTGGGCAGCGTTTGATCCTTGGATAACGCTTCCCCGGCGCCGCACAGCAGGCTGACAATCGACAAACTGGTGAATGCCAAAATGGTACGCATCGAACAAATCCTCAGCGCCGGTGGCGGCGCGGCAATCTAGTGCACCGTCTACGATCCGTTGATGGATAGACGTAGGGTGCGTGCAACGCACCGATGAGCGGACCGGTGCGTTTCACGCACCCTACATCCATCAATCCATGGAAGCCAAAGCATTAGCGGGTCTCTTGCGAGCGCTAAGCCGCAAGCGGCATCACGCAGTGGCCAGGCGTAGCTTCTTCTTCGGCTTCAGCGCTCCCTTTTCCTTCCACGGGCACGCGATCTGACACACGACGGCTGTCAGGAATACCGTCAGGAAGCCGATCTCACGCTGATGTTGCCCGGGCAAGAGGAACAACAGCAAATAGCCCCAAAACGCCACGCAGATCAGCGACCAGATGGAGATTCGCGACGGCCGATGCACTTCGGTGACCTTCCACCAGCGTAGCACCATGAACATCAGGCCGAAATAGCTCAGATAGCACGCCAAGATCGGCATCGAGGTGTTGACGCCGTACCACCAGCCGGCCCAAGAGCCTTTGAGCACTTGCACATCGGTCGGTCCCGGTTGCCAAGTGTGCAGCACCTCAAGCCTGTTCGCAGGAACCCACGGCGCCGGCAGTTCGTAACCCTCAAGCCATAGGGCGAAGAGGGCTAACACGAACCCGAGGGACATGTGCATTAATCGCCGCGTCCAAGACTCCTCGTCATCACTAGGAACCCAAAGCTTGCTCGGAATCATTACGCTCGCCGATGCCGCAAGCACCAAGAAGAAGAGGGGCGCCAGGTGCGACCAGTCGCCGCGTCCAAAGAACAATGGCCACGCTATCGCCAGGATGGCCGACGCGATGATGGCCGTCAACAGGATGCCGGTGAGTTCGGACCAGCGCTGCTGAAAGATCATGCTCGGCGTGGCCGGGATGACTTCGGGAATTTCGTCGGCGCCGACAGGCATGGTGACGTCGGCGGGTCGGGTCGCACCGGGCTCCGTCGTCGGGATCGCACACGCCACGTCCTTGGCCATGTCCATGATCGTCTGGTATCGCTGCCGGGGGTCTTTCGCCAGCGCTTTCTGCAAAATCAGCTTGAACGGCATCGGCACCGTGGTGAGGTCCGGAGCATCATACAGATGCTTCTTCAAGATTTCTTGGACGGACTGTCCTTCGAAGGGAACCCGTCCCGTCACGAGTTCGAAGAGGATGACGCCGGCGGCGTAGATGTCGACGCTTTCCTTGTAGATGCCGTTGCAAATCTCTGGGGCCATGTAGGGGGCCGTGCCGACCTCGCCGGTCATGGCTTGAGCGCTGTCGGCAATGATCTTGCACAGCCCGAAGTCGCCGACCTTGATCAGGCCGTTTTCGAGAAAGATGTTGGCCGGCTTCAGATCGCGATGCAAGATGCCGTGCTGATGCAGGTACTGCACGGCCGCGGCGAGGCCCTGAAACCACTGAATCGCAAGTTCCGCGGGCGCCCCGTTGGGATACCGCGCCACGATCGACGACAGAGGTTCGCCGGCGACATATTCCATAATCAGCCAATGAAAGCCGGCGTCGTCGGTCCGAACATCGTAAAGGTGGACGAGATTTTGATGCTTGAGATTGAGGCATTGCTGAATGCCGCGCATCTCTTTTTCGAGGTTCTTGTTGTGGATGAGCTTGAGCGCGACCTGCTTGCCGCTGTCGGTGACGGCAAAGTAGACTTCGCCGAACGCGCCCTGACCGATGCCGCGCTTGATGGTGTAGCCGGGCAGGGGCTTGTATCCGCTTTGGTAGGTGAACTTCATCGCGATCATTGCTCCCGTAGGGTGCGTGAAACGCACCGATATCGCCGCATTCCCGACGGTGCGTTTCACGCACCCTACTACCGCATGCGTTCGAGCGCCAACGTGATTTGGTCCGTTGACACTGTTGTTCCCGGTACAAGCGGCGCTCGGCCCTGTACCACACCGTCGGGTCCACTGATCTCGCCCGGCCAACACACGACCATTCCTGTCTTCGTCCGAAGCAGCTTCAGCGATTCCGTCATTTCCGGCACTTGAACATGTGCCTGCGCCGATGGCCCAATGACCACGGGCGTATCGGCCAACAACAACACCGCCTCGATCGGTTCCGCAAAACGATGCCCACTCACGATGTCCAGCCGGGCCGAGATGCTCATCGGCACGGGCTGGAAGAACTGCAACTGGCACGACTTGCCCAGCGTGATCCGATCTCCGTTTCGCAGAAACTCCTTTGCGATCGGCTTGCCGTGAATCCTGGCCGGCTTGAGCGCTTCCAGCCAATATCCTTCCGAGTCGCGATGCAGGGTCGCATGGTGCCGTGAGATGTCGGCGAGCAAGGCGATGTCGGCCTGGCCATGTTGCTGCACCTGGGCTTGGCCGATGGTGACGCAATGGCTCAGGCACAACAAGTATCCGCCGACCCCATCGATCCACAGGGCATACGGAGCAGTGTGGTCCTGTACGTCATCCGTGATGGGAGCTGGCGATTCGTCGCTCACGGTCACATTTCCGAATAGTAGGAGCCGGGTCGGTGAGGGTTATTATATCAGGTGGTTTAGCCCCTCCTCGTAGAGGCGGGCGGGCTCAGGGCGAGCCCGCCCTTGCGAGGCGGGGCTAATCGTTGGCATTAGCGATCATCGGCTGTCTTCTGGGCCGCCGGTTCACTCCTGCCTTCGAGGTAGTTGCGAATGGCTGTCAAGTCCGGCGTGGTGTCCTTGCGGCCTCCGAGCGGGATCTCCACGAGATCGTTTTTCTTCAGCTCATTGATGTGGCGCTCCACGTCCTGTTTCTTCTCGACGTAACGGATCGCTTCTTCAATGGTCGAAGTGCGCGTCGTATCCAGTTTCGAATCGGTGCCGATTCGGCTCAGTTGCAGATTCTCCTCGGCAGCTTCAAGCTCGGCCAATCGGACTTCGTACTCTCGCTTTTTGGCGATGACCGTGGAAATCTGCTCCTTCATGGCGAGAAACGACTGTTCTTTGGCCGACAGAATTTCCTGCTGAGTCTTGACGTGCCGTTCGAGGTGCTTCAAGCTGTCGGTGTTGCGCTGGAGTTGCTTGCGGACCTGCTCCGGGGTGTAGCTGATGTTGTCTCGAACAATGCGTTCAGGCTTGGTGTCCAATTCCTCCAACGTATCGAGCAACACCCTCTTTTGCTTCTCGATGTTGGTCTGTCCCTTGGCAATGTCCTTGCGGAGTTTTTCGATGGCGGATTTCTGTTCGGCGACGGGGCGGACCATTTGGCCGATGTCGTTGTCGAGCGCCGCGATTTCATTGCGGATGCGTTCCAGCTCGAACTTGGTCGGAATCTGTTCCTTGGCCGATTCGGTGAGTTGGCTGCACGCCGTGGTGACGTAACTCCAGGCGTTGGTTTTCTTGGCAACGATGACGAGGGCGACGGCGCCGAGCATGCCGACAATCAAGTAGGTTTTCATCGAGGGACTCCTGTGTAAAAAGATGATGTTGCCGATGCGGAGTCCGGCTAAGCCGCGAGAGGACGTCCGATCGTTACATCAGGTATTTCGTTGGCGCATGCGGATTATTTGAACTGCATGGAAATAATTCTGCCGCTTGCGGCTTCGCGCTTGCTCGGCGCCATGAGAGCGCGAAGCCGCAAGCGGAACCAGGAGGAGTCGATGCCGCTATTCGGAGCGCATATGTCGATCGCCGGCGGATGCCACAACGCCCTCATCGCTGCGTGCGAGCACGACTTCGATACGGTCCAGCTTTTTACCAAGAACAACAACCAGTGGAATGCCAAGGATCTGACCAACGATGAACTGAGGGCTTTTCACGACACGCTCAAAGCATCCAACTTACAGTTTCCGACAGCGCACGATTCGTACCTGATCAACCTGGCCTCGCCTGATCCGGTGCTCTATCGAAAGTCTCTCGAAGCGTTCGTCATCGAAGTGCAGCGAGCAGACGCGCTGGGACTTTCGTATCTCGTCATGCATCCCGGCACGCCGACCGATGGAGACGATGCCGCCGGGCTGAAGAGGATTATTTCGGCGTTCGACGAAGTGCACCAACGATGCCATGACTGCCGCGTCATGATCCTGTTGGAGGCTACTGCCGGCCAGGGCAAGAGCCTGGGCTGGCGCTTCGAGCATCTAGCGACGATTCTAGATGGCGTCCAAGAAAGCAAGCGGCTCGGCGTCTGTGTCGATACGTGCCACGTCTTTGCTGCCGGCTATCCGCTCGCGCCCGTTGACGAATACGAGAGGACCCTGCACGAATTCGACTCGCTGATCGGACTAAAACGGATCAAGGTCTTTCACATGAACGACAGTAAAAAGCCGCTCGGAAGCCGGGTCGATCGGCACGAGCACATCGGCCAGGGACATCTCGGGCTTGAACCATTTCGGCTGCTTGTGAACGACCCGCGATTCGAAAAGGTTCCGATGATCATGGAGACGCCGAAAGAGGGACCGAACGACGAAGACATGGACGTGATAAATCTTCACACGTTGCGCGGCCTGGTGGGCAAAAAGCGGGCTGGGCGCTCAAGAGTTTTGCGAGGCACGTCGATAAGTTAGGCAGAAAGAAGCCGTCGGCCAAGGACAGGGCCGGCGGGCCGTCGAGAGGATGCGCCGCGTGCGTTCAAGGAGGGGAACGGCGTGGCGAACCCCGCCTCTCGAAGGTGTGGCCGACGCCCCCGGTTGGCTCCATCGTTTGGCATCCGGTTGCCATGATCGTGCCATGCTGCCCCGAGCCGCTGGACAACCCTCTACGAGATCCTCCCCGAAGTCCACCCCCAACGCGGTCCACTGAGTTCCCCAGGATCGACGCAACCGACTTTCAACCGCCGAGCGCCTCAAGCGTCTCGGCGGTTTTTTTCTTTGTTGATTTCGTTGGGTGCCCAGTCGGTGCACTATCTGCCGCTCGCCTCGCAATGGCGCCGGCCGAAAATTTCTGGCATTCGCGGCGGGAGGACGGGCCGCGATTGCAAAGGCCAGCGCCTTCCTGATAACGGGTAAACGAACCAAGGGCTTGGGAGAACCATCATGACCACACACGTCCGGTGGCTCGGACACGCCGCGATGGCGATCGAAACGGCAGGGGTTCACGTCCTGGTCGATCCCTTTCTGACGGGCAACCCCAAAGCAGCGATCACGGCCGACAAGGTTCATGCCGACTTTATCTTGATCTCGCATGGACACGGCGATCACGTCGGCGACAGCATCGCCATCGCTCAACGCACCGGCGCGACCATCATCAGCAATTACGAGATCAGCGTTTGGCTCGAAAACCAGGGGATCAAGAAAACGCACGGCCAGCAGCACGGCGGCGGGTTCAATCATCCTTTTGGCCGGGTCAAGCTCACGCTGGCGTTTCACGGCTCCGCACTGCCCGATGGATCGAACGGCGGCAACCCATGCGGGTTCCTCATCTACCTGAAGGACGGCAAGAAAATCTATCACGCTGCCGACACCGGTCTTTTTGGCGACATGCGACTCATCGGCGAAGAGGGGATCGACCTGGCCGTCCTGCCCATCGGCGACAACTACACGATGGGGCCTGACGACGCCGTGCGAGCTGTCAAGTTCATCCAGCCGAAGAAAGTGATCCCGATCCATTACGACACGTTCCCGATCATTGCCCAGGACGCGAATGCGTGGGCGGCCAAGGTAAGAGCGGAGACGAGCGCGACGCCGGTCGTTTTGCAGCCGGGACAGGGAATTGATGTATAGGCAGTTCGTTTAGAAACGTTTGGACCAATGACTTCCCGAATCGTCGATTGGAGCCGTGGCCGGGGTCACGGTACTCCGGACCCCGGATGGACAGTCCGAATCCTGGCTCGCCGGGGTCACGGAGTACCGTGACCCCGGCCACGGTTCTCTCATCGGGAAGGGCTTCTTCACAAGGAGCCTTAGCGTTCCCGTAGCGTCGGGCGAACGGTAAACGGGAATGGCGGACTACTCCAGTTTCCGTCGTTCCTCCGGCGGGTAACTGACGAACGTCTTCGACAAATCGTTGGCAATCGCCATGAGAAACAAGTTGCGGTACATGGTGACGCTCATGCTGCTGGCGTCGAGCGGGCTGGTGTCGCGCGGATGGACGCGGGCGTATTCCTTGTCGAAGACCTTGTGCAAGCCGTCCTTGCTTTCCGTCTTGTACAGCCCGATCATGAGGTTGGCTCGCCCACGGTACATCGGCGGGAACGTGCTCTTCTCGTAAAGGCCGAACGATTCGATCGTCACGTCGAGAACGTAGTCGGCTTTGAGGCTCTTGCCGAGCTCGACGGCGGCAGGTTCGCCGCCGGTTTGCTGACGCAACTTGGCGATCTGGCTGCGCACCTGGGCGTCGGGAACGAACTTGATCCGGTGCTTGTTTTCTTCGCAGCGTTTTTTGATGGCTTTCATCGTCAAGTCGGCCAACTCAACTTCGGAACCGTGCGCGTCGGTCCGCGCTTCCAGCTTGCCAAAGTTGCATAGGACGGCCAGCGTGATTTCTTTGCTGTCGGCGAACAGCTTGTATTCGGGAGGAATGTTGTTGTCGGTGAACGGCATCAAAAACATGGAGAGCGTTTGCGGGCTGCAGCCGATGGACAGCCACGCCGCGCCGAACACGAGGACGACGATCCAGCGCCAGCCAACGCGCGACCCGGCCGAGGTGGTTTGCTTTTCCATCGCTTCTCCTCCGTGAGACCGTAGCACGGGTTCTATACCCGTCCTGCGAATGCGTCGGCTACTTGAAGAACAGCTCCCAAATCAGCACCAGCGCCCAGCGTCCAAATAGCAGAAACAGGAACACCACGGCGAGCCGGAAAATCAGTAGTTCCATCGAGCGCACAAGCACAAAGCGTCCGAAGAAGGCGCTGGCGAACGCCCAGGGGACGAACAAGAGCCCGAAGGTCGCCAAGGCCGTCCCCGCAAAGTTCGCTTGCACCGAGTTCCACACGTCCGCGTGAATCAGGAGCGCGAAGCTCGTCGTCATCCCGCACGACGGGCAAGGCACACCGGTGAGCACCTTGAAATTGCAGTCAGGCAATCCCTCGTCCATCCCCGGCACGCGGATTTGGCGATGCGTCCCCAATCGCCTGGCTTCACCATTTTCATAAGGATCCAGCGTGCACGCCACAGCGAACACCGCGATCCATGGAACTGTCAAAACCATCAAAAAGATGCGAATCCACCGGTGCAACGGCGTTGCCTCGTCTACCGAATCCTCCTCGACAGCATCCGGAGTCAGATCGACAGCTTTTTCTTCAGTGGCCATAGCGTTTTGGACGGGGAGTGAATAGCGTGAGGACATCTTTTTTGCAAGGGCAATCGCTCCCCACGCTTACGCGGGAGGCTCGCTAGCGCGGGAGGCTCGCTTACGCGCGAGGCGCGCACTGCCGATCATCATGGATATTGTACATGAGATGAGGTTCAGCGCGAGGCTAAATGTTCAGCAAGGTCGCTGGCGTCATTCAATGCCTTTTCAACCTGTTGCCGGTATAGCTCGAGTTCCGCTTTCGTCGCGTTCTCCGGAATGTAGATTGGCTCCAACGAGACCATGACGGCCTTGCTGAATGGACGCGGCAGCACGAACTGATCCCAGGTGTCAAGGCGCCAAGGGCGATCATGGCCGAATCCCATCACGACGATCGGCAATCCAGTCTTGGCAGCCAAAAAAATTACGCCGGGCTCGACATGGCGGCGCGGTCCGCGCGGACCATCGGGCATGACGGCGATATGGCACGTTTCGGCGGCGCGCATCATCTCGCGCAGCGCCTTCATGCCGCCGCGCGTCGAGGAGCCGCGTACCGTGCCGAAGCCTATGTGCTTGCACACCTGCGCGATCAGTTCGCCGTCGGCGTGTTGGCTGATCAAGACAAGGATATTTCGTTGAGCGTGCTGATAGCACGGAACCAGGATGTTCTCGTGCCAGAAAAGGTAGAGATAATGTCCTTCGAAGCCTTCCGCCGTTGGATCGAGGCGCGGGCCGAAGGTGTAGTAGCGATAAGAAAGAGTGCCGATCCAGACACGAATGAGGATCGCGACAAAAAAGGCGACCCATTTGATGAGCGTGGGATTGCGCAGCTTCATGGCGAAAACGTCCTTGTTTGATCTCGTTCAGCGCCCGCCGGGCGCCGCGCGAACGCTAAACAAATCAATCTCCAATCCACTCGCCGCTGAAGACTTCGACGGCCGGACCGGTCATGTAGACATGATTGCCGGCCTCAGCCCAGTGCAACTGAAGATCGCCGCCGCGCAGGTGGATCGTTACCTTGCGTGCCGATCTTCCCGTAAGAACGCCGGCAACGCAGACCGCCGAGGCGCCGGTGCCGCAGGCCAATGTTTCGCCGGAGCCACGTTCCCAGACACGCATCGTGAGATCGTCGTTGCGATTGACCATGACGAACTCGACATTCGTTTTTCGCGGAAAGATCTCTGCCGTCTCGAGTTTCGGGCCAACGCGATGTACGAGGTCATCGGTGATCGCATCGACGAAGACAACGCAATGCGGATTGCCCATCGACACACACGTCCCCTTCAGAGCCTGAAGCGTAAGCGAAGAGGGGAGTGCCACTTCGATCGGCGGATCGCCAGGGAGCGTCGTCGGAATCTTGGCGGCTTCCAGGATCGGCTCACCCATGTCAACGCGGACTTGCTGTACTTTGTCGCCGCGAATTTCGAGGTCCAGTGTGAGGATACCGCGGCCTGTCTCGATCTTGAGGGTCGGTTTCCTGGCGATGCCGTGGTCGTAGACGTACTTGGCGACGCAGCGGATGCCGTTGCCGCACATCTCCGATTCGCTGCCGTCGGCGTTAAACATGCGCATGCGCGCGTCGGCTCGCTCGGAGGGGCAGATGAGGATCAGTCCGTCGCCGCCGACGCCGAAATGCCGATCGGCGATTTTGATGCTTAAGGCGGCTGGATTGGTCGGCGGCTTCTGGGCAAAGCAATCGACGTAGACATAATCGTTGCCACAGCCTTGCATCTTGGTGAAACGCATGAGTTCAAATCCTGCGATCCAGGTTCTGCCTGGGAGCGAGATAATTGCATTGTATCAATGCACCTCGCCAAACACATAGTACACGAGGCATAGTCCGCCGAGCAAGGCGGCGCCGGGGTGAATCTCGCGCCAGCGCCACGATACGAGCTTCAGTGCCGGGTGCAGCACGAGCCCCGCGGTCAAGCCGTTCGCGATGTTGTAGGAGAACACCATCATCACTATGGTCACCAGCGCGGGCAGAAACTCGGTCAGGCCCTCGGTGTCGAGGCGCCGCACCGCCATGAACATCATGGCGCCGACGATCATCAGAGCCGGGTAGTACGCGAACTTCAACGATTGCAATGGCTGCACGAGCGGAACGAAAAACAGAGCGGCCGCGAACAGAAGCCCGGTGACGACCGCGGCGAGTCCGGTGCGGGCGCCTTCGCGGATGCCGGTCGCCGATTCGATGTAGGCGCCGCTCGTGGACGTGCCGACAAGGGCGCTGAACATGCACGAAATCGAATCGACGATCATTGGCTTCTCAACGTCCTGCAGATAGCCTTTTTCATCGACCATGCCGACCGCCAAGCCGAGTGCGTAGATGGTGCCGATGGTGTCGAGAAAGCTGATAAGAAAGAGCGTGAGCAAGATGCCGGCGAAGTCGAAACGCAGGCAGCCCAGGATGTCGAGCTGCCCGGCGACGTGCTCGGCATGGTAATCGCCCGGCCAGGCGAGTACGGCATCGGGCGCTTCGCCAAGGCCAAGGAGGAATCCAATTGCGGCGATGACAGCAATGCCGATGAGGATCGCGCCGCGCACATTCCAGTAGGTCAGGACAGCCATCAGGAAAAAACCGGCGATCGCAAGCAGGACTTTCATGTCGCGGATTTCGCCGATCTTGAGCGGGGTGGCCGGTGATGGCGCCCGAACGACGATGCCGGTCTCGTACATGCCGATGAGCAGCATGAACAAGCCGATGCCGATGGCGAAGCTGTGCTTGAGATTGGGCGCGATGGCTTCGGCCAGCCACGACCGCGCACGCAGCAGCGTGAGAGCAAGGAAGATCGCGCCGGCGATAAAGACGGAACCCAGGCGCTGTTGCCACGTGATGACAGCTGCCATGCTGAAGGCAATGAACGCGTTTTCGCCCATGTACGGTGCGACGGCAATCGGCCGATTCGCGTACAGCCCCATGAGCAGACAGCCGAATGCGGACGCCAGTATCGTGGCGATCGTGCTGGGACCGATCGGGATGTTCGCGTTGGCGAGAATGGCCGGATTGACC
>Ga0194128_10011223_pt1 | contig 10432 bp, 9 predicted proteins | sample TA2KigCa65mmetaG_FD_148650 | JGI IMG/M metagenome (GOLD analysis project Ga0194128, IMG submission 148650) | Freshwater microbial communities from Lake Tanganyika, Tanzania - TA2015037 Kigoma Deep Cast 65m | ecosystem: Environmental > Aquatic > Freshwater > Lake | place: Tanzania: Lake...
CGCCGGTGAGCACCATGACCAAGACGGCGCTCACGCCGTTCATGACGATCACGGCGCTCACGCCGTTCATGACGATCACGGCGCTCACGCCGTTCATGACGATCACGGCGCGAAGGGCCCGCACGAGAGTCCGAAACTCATCACGGTTCCGCTCATGATTCTGGCCGCGTTGGCCGTGGTGGCTGGTCTGGCCAACGCCACGCCATTCGGATCGAACTGGGAGCGCTTCAAGAAGTACGTCGAGCCGAGCAGCGAGTACGTCATGGTGGAGTCGGCCAGCGCGAGCGGACCCGGCGAGTCGATCGTGGTTCCCGCCGCCGAGGAAGGCGCCAAGAAAGAGGGTTGTGCCACGGTTGCCCCCGACGAGGGCATGGTGTGTTATTTCCCGACGGTCAGCCACGCCAAGTTCAAGTGGTCGAAGGCGGCCCTGTCGCTCGTCATCGTGGCCCTCGGGTTGGTCTCCAGTTGGCTGTTCTGCATTCAGTACTACACGCGCCGCGACCGTCGACTCGTGGGACTCACCGAACGCAACACGGTCCTACGCGGTGGCTACAAGGTGCTGTGGAACAAGTACTATCTCGATGCCCTCTACGAGACGGTCATCGTGCGAGCGGTCGCGTATCCCATCTCCCGAGCGGCGTACTGGTTGAATCAGAACGTGCTCGACGGCATCGTCAACACGGTGGGCAAGGTCGCGCGTCGCGTGGCGGGTTGGGTGTACCGCAACATCGATCAGCGCGTCGTCGATGGTGCGGTGAACGGCTCGGGCGCCGCGGCCCGGGGCTCGGGCGGAGTGTTGCGCCCCGTGCAGTCGGGCAAGGTCAATCAGTACGGAGCGCTGTTGTTCGCTGCGGCCGCCATCGGCGCTCTGATACTCGTCATCATCAACACCTGAGGGGAACACGGCATGGACGTACTCCGAGATCAAAACTGGGTGCTCAGCGCGGGCACGTTCCTGCCGCTCGTCGGCGTGCTCGTGATGCTGTTCATTCCCAAGGCCGAGGAGGAGCTGAGCAAGCTCGTCGCCCTCCTCACCGCTGTCGCGACGTTGGGTGTGGGTGTCTACACCCTGACCCAGTTCGACTTCGACCAGGCCGACAAGTTGCAATTCTTCGCCGATGCCGAGTGGATCAAGGTGATCTCCAGCAATTACACGATCGGTCTCGACGGAATGAGCCTGCCGCTCTACTTCCTGTCCATGGTCGTGACCGTCTTGGTGATGATCTATTCCTGGAACCACATTCCGTCACCGGGCAACCCGAAGGCGTTCCTCATCCTGATGCTCATCCTGCAGACGGGTATGGCAGGCACCTTCGTCTCCCAGGACCTGATCCTCTTTTTCGTGTTCTTCGAAGTGGTGTTGTTGCCGATGTACTTCATGATCGGCGTCTGGGGAGGCGAGCAGCGGCAGTACGCGTCACTGAAGTTCTTCCTCTACACGATGTTCGGTTCGGCTCTCATGTTGGTGGCGTTCATCGCGCTGTTCTTCAAGGTGCGCGGCGCGTTGCCCGAGGGCGTCGAGGCCTCGTTCTCGATCCCGCAGTTGGTCGAGTACGGTGGATTACTCGGACGGTCGGCGCAGATCTGGATTTTCGGTGGCATGTTCGTGGGCTTCGCGGTGAAAGTTCCCATGTTCCCGTTCCACACCTGGTTGCCCGACGCGCACACGCAGGCCCCCACTCAGGGTTCGGTCATCTTGGCCGCGATCTTGTTGAAGTTGGGTACCTACGGCTTCGTTCGTATCGCGATTCCGGTGCTGCCCGAGGCGGCCAAGGAATGGGCTCCGTGGATCGGTCTGCTGGCGGTCATCGGCATCATCTACGGAGCGCTGGGCTGTCTGGCCCAGACCGACATGAAGCGTCTCATCGCCTTCTCGTCGGTGGCGCACATGGGTTTTGTCATGCTCGGCATCTCGACGCTCACGCCGATGGGCTTCAACGCGGCCATCTTCGGCATGGTCGCCCACGGTCTCATCACCGGCATGCTCTTCTTCATCGCCGGCAGTGTGAAGGAGCGGTATCACACCCTGGAGATCGCTCGTCTCAGCGGCATGCTCAAGCAGATACCCAAGTTGGGCTGGATCCTGGGATTCTGCGCCATGGCCTCGCTAGGACTCCCGGGTCTGGCCGGATTTTGGGGAGAGTTCCCGGCGATTCTCTCGGCGTACTCACCGGCGGTCGGGTTGCCTGAAGAGACTTTCCGTACCTTCATGGTGATTGCCGCTCTCGGCACGGTGTTCGCCGCGGCCTACTTGCTGTGGCTCTTTCAGCGCACCGCCTTCGGTGAACCCAAGCCCGAGTTCGCCGGTGGCGATCACGGTCACGGTGCGCACGGTGACGACGGGCACGGCGACGACCTTCACGACGTCAACATCTTCGAATGGATCGCCTGGACTCCGTTCCTGATCGCCATCGTGGTGTTCGGTGTGTACCCACAACTGATGTTCAAGGTGATCGACCCCGCCGTTCAGGTGGCGCTCCGGGCCTTCGGAGGCTGATCCGTGTCGTCCTCGATCCTCGCTCGGGTTCCGTGGCAGTCGCCCGCCATCGATTATCACGCCATCGCCCCGGAGATCGTGCTCGCGGGCGGTATCTGTTTGATCATCCTGGTCGATCTCTTCATCAGCGAGAGTCGCAAATGGATCACGGCGTCCCTCGCGGGTTTCGTCATGCTCGGCGCGTTGTTGCCCATCCTCACCCTGGCGGTGTCCGACTCCGATGTGCGAACGATGTTCGATGGGCGCTACGTGGTGGACGAGTTCGCTCTCACGCTGAAGGCGTTGTTCCTGGTGGCCGGATACGTGGTGGTGCTGTTGTCGCAGAATCATGTGGAAGAAGGCGACTACTACCAAGGTGAGTACTACACGCTCCTTCTAACCTCGGTCACCGGCATGGTGATGATGGCCTCCAGTCGCGATCTGGTGAGCATCTTCGTGGCCCTCGAGTTCCTCAGCATTCCGGCCTACATGCTCGCCGCGTGGCGCAAGCGCGATCGCAAGAGCAACGAGGCTGGTGTCAAGTACTACCTACTCGGGGTCTTCGCATCGGCCGTGATGCTCTACGGCATGAGCCTGTTGTACGGAGTCACCGGTAGCACGCTGCTATCCGAGATCGGATCGCGGCTCACCGTCGAAGGGCAGTTCGGAGGCGTCGAGGCTCTGGGCATCACGTTCGTCGTCATCGGCTTCGCTTTCAAGGTGTCGGCTGTTCCGTTCCACTCGTGGGCTCCCGACACCTACGAAGGTGCTCCCATCCCGGTGACCGCTTTCTTGTCGGTGGCCAGTAAGGCGGCGGGCTTCGTCGCCTTGGTGACTCTCGTCTACGTCGGCTTCCCGCGGGCGCAAGACGTTTGGCAGCCGTTCATCTGGGTGCTGGCCGCCATCACCATGACTTTCGGAAACTTGTTGGCTTTGCGTCAGAGCAACATCGTGCGCTTGCTCGCCTACTCGAGCATCAGCCAGGGCGGGTTCATCCTGATGCCGCTGGCGGTGGCCGGCACCGGTGACGCCGCCGGACCGGCGCTTCAGGCGGTCGTCGTCTACCTGCTGGTGTACGCGGCCATGAACCTCGGCATGTTCGCCGTGGTGATCACCGTCTCGCGCACCACTCGCAGCGGCGAGATCAGCAGCCTCGGTGGTCTGTTCTCGTACGCGCCCGCCCTCGGTGTACTGATGACCATTTTCCTCGCCTCGCTCGCGGGTATCCCTCCGCTCGGAGGTTGGATCGCCAAGTTCGGCGCCTTCCGTGCCGTGCTCGAGGCCGGAAGTGGTTGGGCGTACGCGATCGCTGTCATCGGCGCCGTCAATTCGGTGGTGGCCTTCGGCTACTACGGAAACATCATGCGCGAGGTCTGGATGAAGCCGGCACCGCACGGTGAAACCACGACGGTGCGCACACCCAGCTCGTTGGTGGCGGCCCTGTCGATCACCGTGGTCGGCACCCTGCTATTCGGCATCCTGCCGGGAACGATCATGCGTTTCGGTGACCTGGTCGACCTCACTGGTGCCTTCGGCGGCTGACCACATCGCGCGGACCATCGAGTCCGGCGGGGGAGCGATTCCCTTCGAGGCGTTCATGAATCTGGCCCTTTACGGGTCCGAGGGCTTCTACAGCGTTGGTGGCCGCGCGGGACGACGAGGTGACTTCATCACCTCACCCGAGGTGGGCCCACTCTTCGGTGCTGTGCTGGCGAGAGCCCTCGACGCATGGTGGATCGAGATGGGCTGCCCCGATGAATTCAACGTGTACGACGTGGGAGCCGGACCGGGCACCTTGGCCCGATCGGTGTTGGCCGCCACCCCGCGTTGTCTGGGCGGCGATCGGTCACGATACGTGTGCGTGGAAACGAGTCCGGCCCAACGGGAATCGCACCCCGAGGGGGTGACGTCGCTCTCGGCGCTGCCCGAGGCCGACCTGCGCGGCGTGGTGTTGGCCAACGAGTTGCTCGACAACCTTCCGTTCGGATTGTTGGTCTTCGACGGACAGTGGCGCGAGACCTGGGTGTCCTGCGAAGGCGACGCGTTCGTCGAGGTGTTGCGGCAATGCGACAAACCCCCGTTCGCGTTACCCGCGCGACCCAATTTGGGGGCACGAGTGCCGTGGCAGCGGATGGCGGGGACCTGGGTCGGCGAAGTGCTCGGTCGTCTCGTTGGTCGACTGGTGGTTTTCGACTACGCGGTGATGGCCACGTCGGAACTCGCTGCCCGTCCGTGGAGAGACTGGTTGCGCACCTACGCGGGTCAGCAACGTGGCTCGCATTATCTGCGTGACGTCGGCGGACAGGACATCACGGCCGACGTCTGCCTCGACCAGTTGATCGAGATGTGTGGCGAACCCGATGCGGTTCGCTCGCAGGCGCAGTTCCTGCGACGGTGGGGTATCGACGAATTGGTGGAAGAGGGACGTCGGGCGTGGGACTCCGAGGCGAGTCGACCGGGGCTGAACGCGATGCGTATGCGCAGCCGCATCAGCGAATCGGAGGCGCTGTTGGATCCCGCGGGGCTCGGCGGTTTCACGGTGTTGGAGTGGGTTAGGGTCGAAGAGTGATCACCGTCGAGGGTCTGACTAAGAAGTACGGGTCCACGGTGGCGGTCGACAATCTGTCGTTCACCGTCGAACCCGGAGTTGTCACCGGATTCCTCGGACCGAATGGTTCCGGTAAGAGCACCACCATGCGTTGCATGATCGGCCTCGATCGCGCGCAGTCCGGTCGTGCGTTGTTCGACGGCAAGCCGTACTCGTCGTTGCGTTTGCCTCTTCACGAGGTGGGAACATTGCTCGACGCCGGTAACGCGCACGCTAGTCGCACCGCGCGCAATCATCTGCGTTGGGTGGCCACCAGCAACGGAATGCCGGTCAAGCGGGTCGACGAGGTGCTGGAGATAGTCGGACTCCAACAGGTGGCCAAGAAGCGTGTCGGTCAATTCTCCTTGGGCATGAAGCAGCGTCTGGGTATCGCATCGGTGTTGCTCGGCGACCCACGGGTTGTCATTCTCGACGAGCCGGCCAACGGCCTCGACCCCGAGGGCATCCGTTGGATCCGGGAGATGTTGAGGCACCTCGCCACGCGGGGTCGCGCGGTGTTGGTCAGCAGCCATCTGTTGTCCGAGATGGCACTCATCGCGGACTCGCTGGTGGTGATCGGAAAAGGTCGTCTGATCGAACAGTGCACGGTCGATCAGTTCATCTCGCGCCATGCGAAAAAGTGGGTCGTGGTGCGCAGTCCGCAGTTGGGCACTCTCGTTGATCTCGCCCGTGCGAAGGGTATGCAGGTGGTCACCAACGAGAACACCGCCGAAGTCCACGGGGTGGAGTCCGCGGTCGTCGGCGAACTGGCGGCCGGCAACGGAATCGTGTTGCACGAGTTGTCCACCCAAACCGGATCGCTCGAGGACGCGTTCCTCGAGGCGACCGCGATGTCGGTGGAGTATCACGGACGTTCGGAGGCGCCGGAATGATCGCCACCATCCGTTCCGAATGGATCAAGTTGCGCACGGTGCGCTCGAACGTCACCACGGCCATCGTGGCGACGGTGATTTCCTTGGCGATCTCGCTGCTGTCGGTGACGTTCATGGGCGAGAGCAACATCGACTCGGGAACTCTACCCGGCCTCATCGTCGGTTGGGGCCCGGTTGCCGTTTTGCTCATCGGCGTCATCGGGGTCCTGTGCATCACCCAGGAGTATTCGCAGGGGACCATCCGGCTCACCTTGGTCGCCACTCCGTCGCGTCTTCGCGTGTATCTGGCCAAGGCTGTCGTGGTCGCTACGGTCGGTGCGGCGCTCACCGGTGCGATCGTACTGCTCGGCAACGTGGTGGGCTCGGCCATCATCGATGCCCGTGACGTCCCGGCGCTCGACTCCAACCCGGATGCCACCCCGGCTTTCCTGGCGATGATCCTGATGGGCACCGTTGTCGCGATGCTCGGAATGGCGATCGGTGCGCTCACGCGTAATCCGCCGAGTGCCATCACCATCCTCGTGCTGTGGCCGTTGTTGGTCGAGGGCATCGTGGGCGGACTCATCAGTTTGGCCCTCGACGACGACGTCGCCCGTTGGATGCCCTTTCAGAGCGGACTGATCTCGTTGTCCCTCGAGCTGCCCGAGGACGGATTCGGGCGGTGGGGCTCATTGGGATACTTCGCGGCGTGGGTGCTGTTCGTTTCGCTGATCGCCGAGCGAAGCCTGAAGCGTCGCGACGCCTAAAGTTCTGTCGTCAACACGTCGCGACTGCGATGGGTGTCGAAGGGGGAGCCATGGCTGGCGAACAGAACAACATCGACGATCTACTTCTCGAGAACCGCAAGTTCCCACCGCCACCCGACTTCCAGAACGACGCCCTGGTGGCCGGTACCTTCCTGTACGACGAGGCCCGCGCCGACGACGAGGGTTTCTGGGCCCGGCAGGCCGCCGAGTTGCTGCACTGGGACACCGACTGGGACACCATCTGCGAGTGGAACCTCCCGTACGCCAAGTGGTTCGTGGGTGGACGACTGAACGTGTCGTTCAACTGCCTCGATCGTCACGTGTTGGCCGGTCGTGGTGACAAGGTGGCCATCCACTGGGAGGGCGAACCCGGCGACACGCGCACCATCACCTACTCGCAGTTGCTCGACGAGACGAAGAGGTTTGCCAACGTCCTGAAGTCCCTCGGTGTCGACAGGGGCGACCGCGTGAACATCTACCTTCCCATGATCCCGGAAGCCGCGGTCGCCATGCTGGCGTGTGCTCGTATTGGTGCCGCACACAGCGTGGTGTTCGGTGGGTTCTCGTCGCAGGCTCTGGCCGATCGCATCAACGACGCCTCGGCCAAGGTGCTCATCACCGCCGACGGTGGATATCGCCGCGGCGAGGTGTTCCCGCTGAAGCCCGCGGCCGACGAGGCCGTGGCGAACACGCCCACCATCGAACACGTGGTGGTGGTGAAGCGTGGTGGCAACGACGTGAACATGGTGGATGGTCGCGATCACTGGTATCACGATCTCATGGCCGGGGCCCCGCTGGACTGTCCGGCCGAGCCGATGGACAGTGAGCAACTGCTTTTCCTGTTGTACACATCGGGTACCACCGGCAAGCCCAAGGGCATCATGCACACCACCGGTGGTTATCTCACGCACGTCACGTATACGCACAAGTACGTGTTCGATCTGCACCCCGACACCGACGTCTATTGGTGCACGGCCGACGTGGGTTGGATCACCGGACACAGCTACATCGTGTACGGACCACTGTCGAATGGCGCCACGCAAGTGATCTACGAGGGCGTGCCGAATTTCCCGGGTAACGATCGCTTGTGGTCGATCGTCGAGAAGTACGGCGTCACCATCTTCTACACCGCACCCACGGCCATTCGAACGTTCATGAAGTGGGGTGATCACGAACCCGCCAAGCACGACATGTCGTCGTTGCGACTGCTGGGTTCGGTGGGCGAGCCCATAAATCCCGAGGCCTGGATGTGGTATCGCGACACCATCGGTCGTGGTACCTGCCCGGTGGTCGACACATGGTGGCAGACCGAGACCGGCGGCATCATGATCTCACCGTTGCCCGGTGCCACCACGTTGAAGCCCGGCTCGGCCACGTTCCCGGTGCCCGGCATCACCGCCGAAGTGGTGGACGAATCGGGAGCACGCATCGATCATGGTGGCGGGTATCTCACGCTGACGCGACCGTGGCCCGGGATGTTGCGTGGAATCTGGGGTGACCCCGCGCGATACCAGGAGACGTACTGGAGTCGCTATGGAGACCGCTACTTCGCCGGTGACGGCGCCAAGCTGGACGCTGACGGATACCTGTGGTTGCTCGGTCGCGTGGACGACGTGATGAACGTCAGTGGTCACCGCATCAGCACCACCGAGGTGGAGAGCGCATTGGTTTCTCATCCGGCCGTCGCCGAGGCCGCGGTGGTGGGCGCCAACGACGCCACCACGGGTCAGGCGATCATCGCCTACGTGACGTTGCGGGGCGGATCGAGCGTGGGCGAAGGCGATCTGCGCAATCACGTGGCCAAAGAGATCGGCGCCATCGCCAAGCCCAAGACCGTCTACTTCACACCCGAACTACCCAAGACCCGCAGCGGCAAGATCATGCGACGGCTGTTACGCGACGTGGCCGAAGGGCGCAATCTGGGTGACACCACCACATTGGCTGACGCCAGCGTGGTGAACGAGTTGCAAAAGCGCGCCGCCGAATCGGCCTCCGAGGACTGACGACCTCGCGGCCCGTCAGTCGCGGAAGTTTCCGAACTGCAGGGGGATCCCCAGATCCTCGCTTTTCAGCAACGTGATCACGGCTTGCAAGTCGTCGCGTTTCTTGCTGTTCACGCGGATGGAATCACCTTGAGTCTGACTGCTGACTCCCTTGGGCCCTTTTTCCTTGATCATACGGTTGATCTCGCGAGCCTTGTCCGAGGAGATGCCCACCTTGATGGTCACCACTTGGCGCACCGAGTTCTGGGTGGCCTCTTCCACCTTGCCGTAATCGAGGCCTCGTAGCGAGACACCCCGCTTCACGAGCCGTTCCTCGAGAACCAGTCGCAGAGCTTTCAGTCGGTCCTCGGTGATGGAGCGCAGGGTGAGCACCAACTCCTTTTGCTCGATCGAGGAGTCGGTGTTCTTGAAGTCGAATCGGGTGGCGATCTCACGTTGGGCTTGATCGACCGCGTTACGCACTTCTTGGTGGTCGACTTCGGAGACAATGTCGAAACTGGCCATGCCGTCAGCGTAATCATCGGCCCCATCGACCCCGCGAAGCAGATTGCGTCGAGGTGGTGGGCGCCGAGGTCACGCCGATACGATCAATGTCTGCATAAGTGGGGTCGGTGCCCGAGCGGCCAAAGGGAGCAGACTGTAAATCTGCCGGCACTGCCTACGTAGGTTCGAATCCTGCCCGGCCCACTCGTCGACGGCTCGTCCTTTCGGGACGGGCCGCTGCTCGTTCGGGCTCATGTCGGGGCGGGTTCGCGGAGATGACGTCAAAGGAGTCGCTGCATGAGGATCATGTCGATCCAGCGGTTGAACTTGCGTCCCACCTCGATCTCGATGCCCACCTCGCGGAATCCGCAGGAGGCGTGCAGAGCCCGACTGGCCTCCCCGGAGGCCTCGATTCGGGCCATCACGGAGTGAAATCCGGAGGTGGAGGCCATCTCGATCAACGCGGTCAGGAGTGCTTTTCCGATGCCGCGACCTCCCGAGTCCCGGCGCACGTAGACCGAATCCTCCACCGTTGGACGATAGGCGGCCCGCTCCTTGTAGGGGCTCAGGCTGGCGAAGCCGACCACCTCGCCGTGGAGTTCGGCCACGATGGTCGCAAAGGCCCCGTTGCGGGCCGCCAACCACTCCAACTGGTCGTCCAGACTGCGTGGCACCAGGTCCATGGTTGCCGTGGTGTTCTCCACCTCGTGGTTGTAGATCGCCCGGATGGCCTCGGCGTCGGACGGAACAGCGGTCCGGATGATCACCGAATCCGAGCCGGAGGACGGGTCACGGGGCGGACTCTCGGGCACGACGCCAAACTAACGGCGGGCCACCGGCCCAAGGTGGTTTCGCAGGTCAGGGCTATACACTCCGACGGCGGTTCGTGGCGCCGCTGCGTACCCGTGCCCTCTTAGCTCAGTCGGCAGAGCATTTCCATGGTAAGGAAAAGGTCGTCGGTTCGATTCCGACAGAGGGCTCAGCACTCGCGCAACGGGTGTCATACAACCGGGCAGCCAACCGGCTGCGCGCCAGGCGGCGTAGCTCAGTTGGTCAGAGCATCCGGCTCATAATCGGAAGGTCATCGGTTCGATCCCGATCGCCGCTACAACAAGTTCAACCAGCACCAAACCAAAGGAAAGATTGTTATGTCGAAGGCGAAGTTTGAGCGTACGAAGCCTCATGTGAATATTGGGACGATGGGTCATATTGACCATGGGAAGACGACGTTGACGGCGGCGATT
>Ga0194128_10011224_pt1 | contig 10432 bp, 9 predicted proteins | sample TA2KigCa65mmetaG_FD_148650 | JGI IMG/M metagenome (GOLD analysis project Ga0194128, IMG submission 148650) | Freshwater microbial communities from Lake Tanganyika, Tanzania - TA2015037 Kigoma Deep Cast 65m | ecosystem: Environmental > Aquatic > Freshwater > Lake | place: Tanzania: Lake...
TTCTTGGCATGTATAGAACATCTTGTCCATACATTTTAAGTTGTTCGTTGATTAGATCTTGAATAAGTCTTTGCTCACTCGGAGATCCTTGCAAAAAATAAGAATTGAGTGGTGTCATATTAACCTATAAGATCTAATGGTGGTAATTCATATTCATTCTTAAGTTGTTGTTCAAGTTTTTCTACTTCTGAGACTCCATCATCATAAATCTGTCTTCCATTGAGTTGAACTCCACCTGGGAGTTGAACACCATTAAACTTAATCATATTTTGCCCCCACTGTTTTTTGATAAGAGCAGTGAGATATTTCTTTAGCCACCAATCATTATAAAGTCTTGGAGCATCTCCAGGATTTACGATTCGATAGCAATCAATAATTACATAATCATTATCTGAAACTTCCTTCCAATCAATATCCAAATACAATTTATGATTTAATTTATTAAAACGAATTTGTGCGTGTGGATTCAAAAGATAGTCTAAATCCTCTAGGTATCTTTTAACCATCGAATAGTTTAGAAGATCTAACGCACCATAATAATAAACATCATTTAAAAATAATTGATATTTTATATTAAACAATCCAGCAGATGCAGTATTTGTTGAGTTTATCTTGAGAATATTATTAACACCAATAATAGAATCGGGTAAAGGTAAATAATTTACCCCTTCAACATAAGTAAGAGATGTTACTCCCGCGCCTACAACATTTGGTGAAGTTGTTGAGGATCCAACTGGGCCAGACTGCTTTAAAATATTTTTAGTTGCGGGAGTAAGTTTATGTTTTAAAAATACACGATCAATGCCATCATAATGACGCTCATGAAAATACTGAATTGCATCGTCAATTAAGTTATCAATCTGATCGTCATCTACATTTATTTCTAAAACTGGCTTACCTAGTTGTTTGAGGCAGTAATCTTTCAATCCTGCTCTACTAGATGGTTGCGCCATAAAAAATACCCCTAGTCTTCTAGAGGTATTTATAAATCAAGGTTTTGGATATTTATCTTTAATTTTATTTATCTCATTTTTCCACCCGTCGTATCCCTGATGATATAAAATATCCAATTGATCTCCAATAGATGGATATGCAATTTCTCTATCTCTTTGATACTGTCTATTTACCCATTCACTTTCAAGTCTTTCAGCTTCAGCTAAAACTTCTTTTTCGGTTGGAGGAGGAAATTCATTTTCATCAAACCAAATCAAATCTTTATAGTCATTTCCCAAAAGAGAACATTTTGCATCCGGTCTTAAAGACAAGACTGCTCTAAAAACATCCATTATCCTGAAACCTCCATTAGTGTCAGAGTAGTAAGAGGAGTTGTGTTATAGTTACCAGCGGAAGCTTGCCAGTTTTCAGCTCTATTTAAATATACAACAGAAGAACCAGAATATCCGCCAAGTTGAATTTGGTAAGTAAAAGCACTAGTTGCTCCTGGACTATCATAATGAACTCCAGTCAACATAAACATCTGATATGTTGATCCGCTATCAGGGGATTGATATGCGTTGATAGATCCAGAAGCTTGTGGTCTAGAGCCTTCTCCAGCACCTTGTTGTACTGGAGTTCCATTTCGAAGTATTCTAAATGCTTGTTGATAACCACCAGCAGCAGTTGTTTTTCCAATATATAAACTAGTCAATATAAGGATTCTATTTGCTGATGAAGATGGAGTTATGGTGGCATTTAATCCAGTTATATCAACATAATAACCACCATTGTTTGATACCGAAGTGGCACTGAAACCTGTACCTAAAGTTGTATGAACAACTTGAAGAATACTTCCAGTACTATTCAGTAATGGTTTACCACTTACTGTTGTTATTGCATTAGTCTTTAGAGTACTCATAATGAATCTAATTCCTCTGGTCTAGGGTATTTAATTTTGACTGCATTACACTTATCTATATATGCTTGCACTTGGGCATCATCACCTTTCACCACACCATCAATATATTCTGTGATGTTAGGATACTCTAGCATTCTTTTCATTTTATATGAATTTAATTCTGCAAGTTTTTTTTGCCTTTCCCATTCAGCATCCCATTCTTCTCTTGTGGGTTTTCTTTGACCACCTTCCCATACAGGTGGTTCAAACCATTCTAGACCTTCATATTCTGTACCATTGCAAGAATAGTTTGCTCCAGGTCTCAGTGCTTGTATAATTTTTGCAGGATTACTCATGATAATACCTCAATTGCTGTAAGTGTAGAAATTCCATTTCCATAATAAGTGTCTGCATTATCATCAGTGTAAACGTTATAATTGACTCCAATTGAATAAGAAGCATTATAAGATCTCATTTGAACACCATATGTAACTGAACTAGTTGTTGTTGGACTATCTAAGTAATTTATATGCCCACAATACATACCGTATCCAACTGCGGCGCCATCGTATTCATTCATAACAAATGTAGCAACTGCTCTATTTCCCCTTGGAGCTCCCATTGCGCCAGCAATTGCATTACCATCTCTAATCAATCTTCCTTTTACTTCCCAGTATCCAGCTGAACAGGATACTTGCCCAAGAATTAAAATTTTGTTACTAGAACTTGTTGGAGTAATTGATACAGAAAGTCCAGTAACTGTGCCCCAGTTTGGATAAGCTCCACCAGACCAAATATCTTGTTTAGTTGATGAAACTATTTGAATAACACTTCCAGTACTATTCAGTAATGGTTTTCCAGCAGTTGTTTGAATTTGATTTGTTTTTAAAATGCTCATTGATCTTAACCCTCAGGTTTTTGATATTTTTCTTTTATATCATCACACTTCTTTATATATTCAATCATCTTTGTATCATTACCTTTTTTATCCCAATAATATGCATCAATGAAGTCTTCAATTGGTGGATATTCTGATCTTCTATTTCTCTTATATTCATTAGAATGAAATTCGTCAATCAGAATATTTAGTTCTCTTTCCCATTCTTCCTGAGTTGGTTTTTCATGATTTTCATCATCCCATTCCAAACACTCATAAGTAGGTTCTCCTCTTATAATCCACCCAGTAGCTCCTGGTCTTAGTTTTTGAACAATTTTGGGTGGAGATCTATAAATTACATCCACCAAAGTTTCTTCTATAGTCATTTTAATTTAAAATCTCCATAATTGTAAAAGTACTAAGTCCATTTGGACTTCCAGAAAGGTTTGTTGGATAATTATAATAAAATTGAGTTACATACTCTTCAATCCTTAAATTATAAGTTATAACTCCAGCTGCAGCTCCAGTATCTGTCCAAGTAAAAGTATCAAGGCTCATAGACCATCCACTATTTCCATGCCTTAATCTATACATTCCAACTTCAGGGCTAGAACCTCTATAAACAGTATATCTTTGAGCTTGAGAACCTTCTTGTAAATTATTAACTCCAAAAATTCCAAAAACTGTTGAGATTGAAGATGAAAACTTTTTAGTAAAATTGAATGAATCAATAACCCTTGGAGCTGCACCGCCAACAGCATAACTTGAACTAGTATACTGAGTTAGAGTTACAACTCTACCAGATAAAACAGGATCACCATTTACTTTTGTAATATCATTTGCTTTTAAAGTACTCATTTTTTCAATTCCTATACAATTGTCCAGACGGCTCCAGAGTTAACCGTAACAGTAACTCCAGCTTGAATTGTGATGGGTCCAATACTCATGCAATTTTTTGATGTGTCTATAGTTGTATCTGAAGTAACAGTTGTATCATTTTGTATCAAGACACCGCCGCCTCCAGCTCCGATTACTACTGCCATTTTACACTTCCTCCGCGTCTTTATAGTAATTAGTAGACTTTAAATGATTATAAGCCTGCTTTACAATATTTTCAGATAGAGATAAATCTAAATCAAAACTTGTTGGCAAATCACCACCAGCAAGAGGAGTATGTCCAATTGGAGACTTGCCTTCATCTCTAGCTTCTTTGGAGGAAAAGATCTCTAGGTTAACTTTTGCTCTAAATTTTGATTGAGCAGTGTCGTAAACCTTTTCAATAACAACATCTCTGATCATATGATATGCATTTTCTACTTCAAAACCAGATCCTGGAAATTCATAACTTTTTATTAGGGCCATTAAATCTTAACCTCCTAGTTTTTTCTTAAGATTATCTAGTTCATCTCTCAAGTTATTTATAACGCCGTTTTGTTCCTTAACGGCCTCAATGAGAAGTGCGACCATGTTTTGATATGCAACTGACTTAGTTTCAGATCCATGAACAATCATTGGAAGTACTTCCTCAACTTCTTGAGCAATAACACCGATAGAATGTTCATTAGTATCCACTCTATCAAACTCTACTCCGCGAAGAGCAAGTGTCTTTTCAAGAGCATTTTCAATGGTGATGATATTCTTCTTGAGTTTGATATCAGAGTTTGCCGTAACAGTACCAGTGAATGTTCTATTACCAGGATGATAGACTCTAATTACCTTCAAACCAGAGATATAACATGTACCACCTCCAGTGTAGTTAAAGAGTGCCATTGGAGTCCAGTACTTAGTTCCGGACTTAAATTGACCAACAGAGTTTCCAAATCCACTAATTTGTCCACTTACCTTAGTCCAAGAAGCTCCTGGGTTAGTATTAGACATAACCCAATAACCATAACTACCTGGGTTGCCTCCAAGTGAGGTAAACGAGTGATCATATTCATTTGAACCCATGTAGTGACCGTTAGCCCCACTAGTATTTCTGATCCAACATTCCATGTAGAAGATATCGCTAGAATCTACTGGAATGTATGGGAATCCAGAATCATACTCACCACCAATATTAACAGAACCTGAAATTTGAATTGCATAACCACCAGGAGAGGTAGAATCAGCAACCCATGTAACATTTGTACTATTGAACCATGACTGTAATTGATCTTGTGACCAAGTTGGATCAATTGCAAAACAAGTCTCAGATCCAGAATAATGACCTACTGGTACAAACTCAGAATCAGTTATTCTTTGGTTTGTTCTATTGAGGCCTCTTGCATAAACTGTACCATTCTCAGCGTTAAGGAATATTGAGTTGGTTCCATTCCGAGCAACATACATTCCCCAATTATTGTTTGGAGATCCAATTCTTGAAATTCCACCATTTCCAGCATAACCATAACCAATACCATACATATTTCCTAATGTAGTGGTTCCTGGTAAATATGAACCTCCAATTGAATAAATTGCACCAGAAGTGCCAGATGTTTCAGAACTGGAATAATTTCCACTTAAGAATCCTTGACCCGCACCAAGTCTGTTATATGCGTTACCTGTATTGACTGTGTAAAGATCAGTGCTGAAGAATGAATCACCATAATTCATATTTTTAGTCTGACCTGTTCTAAGTCTTACTCCATTATTGAAGTAAATTACATCTGGGTTGTCACTATTTCTAACTGCAATAAGAACCCAATTTACTGGAATATCAAAATCACTTGTATAAGTTGCAACTCTAAAGTTTGCTACAAGAGATCCATTGCTACTTCCGATTGGAAGAATGTAATAAAGAGCTGTCCAACTTGCAAGAGGGATACCAGAAGCAGTTGCAGTAACATTAGAAGCACCACCAACTCCAGTAATTGTTCCAGATGTTGGGCAATATATATCAAAATATCCATTAGTAGAGAAGTTTGAGCCTCTACCATTGGAGATTACAATGAATCTATTACTCCAATAAATATTGAAACTTGCATCTACAGTTATTATTCCACCACCAGTAATATTTCTATTGGATCGCATAGATGGAGTATAAGACGCAGAGGATGATCCATTCCAATATTCTGCATTAAGATTACTTACGAGAGTTGTAGAAGAAACTGTGAGTGGTGCAGTGCCTGTAGTGACTGTGGAAGTAAAGCGAGTACCCTGAAGAATTCCAGTTGCAGTAAAGTTACCTGAACCAGCAAGTGTTGCAATGTTTGTGGTTCCTGCATACCACTTAAATTGATCACCCGCAGCTCCAACAGAAGACCATAAAGTGGAACTCTCAATACCAAATGCATAATCAACAGAAGAGGCACCAACAGCAGGATATAAAACTAACTTAGTTCCAACACTTCTTGTTGTAAATGTAGGAGCAGCAACACCATTAATATTAAAGTCAATTCGGTTTCCTGTTGCACCATTTAGGTAGATTTGTCCACCACCAGTTGTAGTGGAGTTGGCAAGAGTTGAACTAATTTGACCAGTAAATGCACCAGTTGTTGCGGAAACTGTACCACCAGAAAGACTACCACTAAATGTTGTAGCGGTAATCGTTCCTGCAGTAAAGTTACCAGAACCATCACGTCTTACAATAGAATTTGCAGTATTAGCTGTTGCTGTTGAATATCCTTCAAGGAACGAAGCATTTAAGTTAGCAACTACAGTTGTAGAAGTGACTGTTAGTGGTGCAGTTCCAGTGGCAATTGTGGAAATTAATCTAGTACCTTGAATTGTGCTTGCAGCAGTTATTGCACCTACAGAACTGAATGTTACAGTATCTACTGCACCGGTTCTTAAGATTAAACTTGTTGCAAAGGTTAGGTAGAGACTACTATTGTAGTACTGAATCTTACCGTTAGTATTTCCACTCCAAGTTCCACCCGAAATTAGAGTAATATCAGAATTGGCTGAAAGAGTAATCGCGTTAGCACCGCCGCCGAATGTTACATCTCCACTAAATGTTGGAGTTGTCGTTAATGTATAAGAACTTCCATTACCGATGAGAATTGCTCCTGCAGCTGGAAGAGCTTGTAATCCAGTACCACCTCTAGTAATTGGAATATTACCAGTAATATTATTGATATCTAGATAATAAGAAGCAGCGTTTCCGTTGAAAGTTGCAGCGTCAACATCACCACCCTGAGAAGTAGTCTTAAGGAAAACTTGACCAGTACCAGTGGTAGAAATACCAAAAGTAGAGTTTTTAAACGCAGCAATACCTAATGTTCCGTAAGTATCTATTGATGGATAAACTCTGTTTAGAGCGAAGTTTATATTTCCATAATAAGTATTAACACCAACTCCACCAGGAGCAAAATCAGTACTAGTTGCAGTAACTGCGATGGGTTGAGTTGTACCAATACCAACAGACATTATCACCTTCTGATACGAAGAATCGCCTCTTAAGAATGTTTGGTTATTTGCAGTCCCACTACCAAGTCTGGTGGGAGAAACAGTGCCACTAACAATGTTTGCCGCATCTACTGTACTTGTTGCAAGTAACGCCCAGTTGTTAAGATCTGTAGAAGATGTATTAACTGTACTGGTATAAGTAATATTTTGTTTTGTGAATGAAGTTATTCCAGCAGTTCCTACTCCAGTAATGTCAACGGTGTTAAACAACAATCCGTTTGTTGAAAGTAATGCATCAGATCTTGTTAAATGTAATGTAAATGCGTTTACTGTTTTAGATCCAATAAAGTAGAAAGCATTTGTTGTAATTCCAATTGGAGTTACACTACCGGTTGGAACAGTAATTCTAATAGGATCACCCTGAGTAAATGGATGATTTACAAATGTAATTTGATTTGTGGTCGTATTAATTCCAAGTCTAGTTAGTGTATGAGATCCAGTACCGCTATCGGTAAGATTAACTTTACTGGATAATGCATAAGTATCATAAAGTTCTACAGAAGTTATACCTACCTTCTTGATAAAATAAGTATCTTGAAGAATAAGGGGAACTACTGGATTACCACTTGAATAATAAACTACAGGATCTCCATCAGAGAATATTGTATTAGAAGCTCCAACTACGATTCTATCATTAGTGAAGTCAACACTTCCTCCAACATCAATACCAGTTCCTGTAAATGTTGCAGTTGAAGCCAATCCAACATTTGTAGAAACTGCAACAGCATTTCTATCTGCAAAATAATCTGGTAATGATACAGATCCTAGGAATTTCTGATTATTTGTTAATGTTAAATAGAGTCTTGTTTCAACAGTTCCAATTCTAATTGTAAAATCAGAACCACCTGTTCTACCGCCAACATTTGCAGGAGCAACGGTTACATAGTCACCAATAGCATATCCTTTACCACCAGTTTCAATAGCAACTGCAGAAACAGTTCCGGCAGCACTAACAGTGACATTCAGAGACATTCCAGTACCAATACCAGTTGTTCTGAGTGCTTGTACTCCACTATAGATACCAGCAGATGAATATCCACTACCACCAGCAAGAGTATTCAGAGTAAGTCCAACACCCTTGACAAGACCTGTTGTACCGTATCCAATTGCACCACCAACCTGATATGGAGGTGCTGTTACTAGACCTACTGCTCCGCCTTGAGAAACTGCACCTATTACAGAGTCTCCATTTTGTAGATTATAAGTTGTATTATTATCAAGAATAATAAACTGACTTAAAACATCAGATACGAGAACATATGCATTGATTGGTTCAACAACTGTATCACCCGAATTTATATTTGCTGCAGGAATTCTATTTGCTAAACTTATTCTTCCATCAGGATAAATTGTTTTAAAGTAATTAACTACCTTAGGTGGAATTAAATCTGCATTAATTTGACCAATAGAGTTTAATTGAACAACCGCAGAAGGAATCGCATTTGTAGAAACGGTTTTATCTATGAAAGAACCAAGTCTATTCTGTAAGAATGTCCTTGTAGCTAATTGTGTAGATACTCTTTTGTCTGCTGGACCACCAATTTCGTTATCACCCAACCCAACATCAGTTGAGAATTCTTCAATTTGAACACCACCAGACAGGGACAATCTAATAGAATCAAGAGTACCAATTGTTACAGTATTATTAAAGATAATATTACCAGTTCTGTTAAATGCAGTAATAAAATCACCAATCAAGAAGTCTCCTAGTTCATTTGTACCTGAAGTATAAACACGACCTCCAAGTTCTGATACCTGTTGAGAAGAAAGAACAGTTTTACCACCGTTTTGTGGTAAGGCATTATAGTCAACACCAGAACCGGAATATTCCCAAGTATGGGAAGAAGAGTTAACGATAGATGGGCGATGGAAGTGACACTTATAAGTTTCTGGTAGTGATGAAATACCAATAACTTGCGTTCCTGACACTGTTGAAGCTATTTTAAAGTTAATAGTCCAATATGTGCTGACTCCAGCTACTGATGTTGCAGCAATCGCAACTGGTACTGGACTGTGATCCGAAATTGTGCCATTAGCACCGCCTGTAACAGCAAAGTTTCTTCTAACTCCACTTACTGCCTCTACAGAAACAACTAGTTGCCTACTTGCACTTAGATATGTTAATGCAAATCCAACCGCGTTACCGCCTACTACTGATTGTGTAACTTGTCTACCAGAAACGAATCTAACTGTTGAACTGGTAGATGCAAGACCAACTGACTGATAAGAATTGTGAGTACCAGATGTAATAATTTCTTTCACGAAGAATTCTTGATTATTCTTTGTGAAAGTATTAATACCAGTAGTTCCTGCAGTTAGATTTACTACTTTTGTAAAACTATTATCTTCAAATAGTTTAAAGCTATTTACATCAAGGACCTGGACATAGTATTGGTTTTGGTTTACAAGACCACCAATAACTCTTGAAGGAATAACTCCCTCATCACCAAAATATACCACAGAATCACCTTGATTAAATCCATGAGCAGTAATATTAAATTGATCAAGAGCGAGATCTACAACTCCTGCGGCGCCTGCATTAAATTCTTTTGTAACAACTAATGGCTTAAAGAGATTAGTTTGGTCTACATTAGTATTAGTAAAGAATCTAGTTACATATAAGTCTTGATCACTTCTACCAACACCAATAGTTACCAGTGTCTGGAATCCACCAGCAGTACCAGTAGCAGCAACTCTACCACGATCAAATGCAAATGAATTTTGACTAAATCCAGTAGATCTTAGAGCAAATAGTCCAAAGTTTGTTGCAGAGTTTGTAATAGATAGATATCCACCAGACTGAGTTAAAGATCCATATTTACAGAAAATTTGGAAACAAGATACAACCTGAGAATAACCATCATTAATTACACGCCAACCAATACCACCGAAGGAAATCATGGTAAATGCCGCAGCAACCATGGATTTACCTTGTTCGGGTTGAATAAGGTCTGGAGCAAGTTCCGCTTCTTCTGGAACAACTGGTTTGTTTGGTGATAATACCTTAGATCCATCAACTAAAACACCATTTGCACCTAAGAAAGAAAGAATAGAACAGTTTTGAATATATGGAGATCTTATGATAAATGTTTTGCTAGTCTTGACCGCATATCCTGTTCTAGATACAAGGGGATCTGCGGGATCATCAAATGCAACTGCATAATCAAAAGTAAACTGTGGAACGCCTGCAGCGTCCGCATAATCTTTCAGTGCAAATCCAGTTAGATAACAACCATTTCTAACCCTAAAGAGGTCTTTACCTGCGTTTAGAGGACGAATAATAGTGTTTCTAAGATTATCACCAACAACTGCAACATCATCATAAAGAATAA
>Ga0194128_10011232_pt1 | contig 10426 bp, 9 predicted proteins | sample TA2KigCa65mmetaG_FD_148650 | JGI IMG/M metagenome (GOLD analysis project Ga0194128, IMG submission 148650) | Freshwater microbial communities from Lake Tanganyika, Tanzania - TA2015037 Kigoma Deep Cast 65m | ecosystem: Environmental > Aquatic > Freshwater > Lake | place: Tanzania: Lake...
CGGGCAGCGTGTAGGCCGCGAGGGTGGCGAGGGTCTGCGTGGCCAGCGTGGCGAGCAGCGGCCAGAGGGGGAGGGAGGTTGGCGTCACGCGCCGACTTACGCGACAGGGCAAGTGGCGGAAGAGGCAGGAGTCGAACCCACCAGGGACGCGAAGCGCCCCTCCATGGCTTTGAAGGCCACGCGCCCCACCGGGGACGTTTCTCTTCCTTGTTCGGTTCTCATACCGGCGCCCGCATCCGTCGCAGGTCGCCGGTGCGGCGGGTGTAGCCGGCCTGGTCAAGGTACTCGAGCACTTCGATCGTCAGGTTGCGTCCCAGCGCCGAACGGTCGCGATACTCACGCGCCGGGAAGCCCTCCGGATGCGCCGCCGAGAGCTCTGCCGCAAGCGCAACCAGCTTGCCGATGGTCCCGGGCAGGAAATAGCGGTTCGCGGCGACGCGGTGCACGCGGCCGGCGCGCGCGGCGCGGTTGAGGAAATCGCTCACCGCTTTCGGTTCCATGGACAGCAGGGCCGAGAGCTCATGGACCCGCGGCGCCCGCAACCCTTCGCCGGGCAGCAGCGGCGCGAAGCGCTGCCACAGCGTCTCGTCCTCGCGCGACAGCAGCGGCACGTGGTCGGGCCGGCGCAGGCAGGGGCCGTCGCGCGCGAGCCTGCCCTGCTCGAGGAGCGCATCGACGACCCCCGCCAGGGGCGCGCCGGCCTCCGCCGGTTTCGGGCCGACCGCCTCCGGATGCGCGCGATGCCAATCGGAGACGGCGCTCTCCAGCGCCTGGCATTGCGCGTCCCAGGCCGCCTTGCGCATGAGGTGGCGCGCGCCGCGCTGCTGGAACGCAACCAGGCTTCGCGCTTGCTCGAAGCGGCGCAGTTCTGCTTCCGGAAGGTGATAGGCGGCGGCGAACCACGCGGCGTCCACCATGCGCGCTCCGGCCTCGAGCAGCGCGTCGAATGCATCCTCGGGGCCTCGTCCGGCGAGCGCTGCGAGCACGGCCAGACGCTGCGGCTTCGCCGCGCCGCGCGCCGGCGGTGCCGGGTCGAGCACCGTGGCCGAGGCGACCAGCGTCCGGCTGCCCGAATCGCGCAGCAGCAGGCGATCGCCGGCGAGCGCACAGACATCCGTGGCGAAGGCAAGACGCGCAAAGGGGCCAAACCTGCGCAGCTTCGCGGCGTGCTGCGCGGTGCCGAGCTGGACGGTGACCGCGCCCTCCTTCATCTTCGCGCCGGGGATCGAGTCCAGCGTGACATCCAGCAGGCGCGACAGCGGCGCGGGCGCCGCATCCAGCACGGTGTCGCCGCGCTCCGCATCGCCGCGCGCAAGCCCGTGCAGCGCGAGCGCGCAGCGCTGGCCGGCCAGTGCGCGCCAGGCCTCGCCGCTGTCGGCGCGCAGGCTGCGCACGCGGGCCCGCAGGCCGCGCGGCAACAACCGGATCTCGTCGCCGGCGGCAATGGCGCCGGAGAGCACGGTGCCGGTGACCGTGAGGCCCAGGCCGTCGATGACGAAGGCGCGGTCCACGTGCATGCGCAAGCGCTGCATCGACCGGCGCGGCGCGACGCCGGCGGCGATGGCCTCCAGCCGCGCACGCAGCTCGGGCATGCCCTCGCCCGTGATGGGCGACAACGGCAGGATCTCGGCGCCCGCGAAGCGCGTCTGCGCCAGCACCGCCGCTATCTCCCGCGCCGCTTCTGCCGCGCGCCCGGGCGTGACGCGGTCCACCTTGCTCATCACGGCGAGGAGCGCGGGCGCGCCCAGGCGCTCCAGGATCTGCAGGTGCTCCCGCGTCTGCGGCATCGGGCCATCGTCGGCGGCCACCACCAGCAGCGCAAGGTCGATGCCCTGAACCCCGGCGGTCATGTTGCGCACGAAGCGCTCGTGGCCCGGCACATCGATGAAGGCGATGCGCGCGCCGTTCGCGGCGGGAAGATAAGCGAAACCCAGGTCGATGGACATGCCGCGGCGCTTCTCCTCCGGCAGCCGGTCGGTGTCCTCGCCGGTGAGCGCGCGCACCAGCGACGTTTTGCCGTGGTCTACATGTCCCGCGGTTGCGACGATCATGCGAGGGACCGGCCGCAGAGGTTGGCGGCGAAGCCCTCCTCGTCCTCCAGGCAGCGCAGGTCCAGCCACACCGCGTCCTCGTGGATGCGTGCGATCACCGGCACCGGCAATGCGCGCAGCGCCTTCGCGATCGCCGCCGGCCGGACTTGCGAGGAGGCGATGCGCAGCGCCGCGCTGGGCAGGCGGTCCACCGGCAGCGAGCCGCTGCCGACCTGGCTTGCGCAGGGCGCGACGGTAACCTTCGCCAACCTGCCGCACCAGTCCTGCAACACGGGGCGCATGCGCTCGGCGGCGGCCGTGATGCCGGCGGTGGTGCGCGTCAGCTGCCGCAGCGCGGGCAGGCGTTCGGCCAGGCGTTCCGGGTCCAGGTACAGGCGCAGCACCGCTTCCAGCGCCGCGATGCGGCCCTTGTCCAGGCGCAGCGCGCGTTTCATCGGGCTCTTGCGCAGGCGCTCGACCAGTCCGCGCTTGCCCACCACCAGCCCCGCCTGCGGTCCGCCCAGCAGCTTGTCGCCGCTGAAGGTGACCAGATCCGCGCCCGCGGCGAGCGCCTGCATCGGTGTGGGTTCCGCGGGCAGTCCCCAGCGCGCGAGGTCCACCAGGCTGCCGCTGCCCAGGTCGGTGACGAAGGGCAGTGCCTTGGCGTGCGCCAGTTGCGCGAGTTCTGGCTCTGCCACCCCGGCGGTGAAGCCGACCACGGCGTAGTTGCTGGTGTGCACCTTCAGGATCGCGGCGGTCTTCGGACCGATCGACTTTTCATAGTCGCGCAGGTGGGTGCGATTGGTGGTGCCCACCTCGCGCAGGCTGCAGCCGGCGGCCTCGATGATCTCTGGGATGCGGAACGAGCCGCCGATTTCCACCAGCTCGCCACGCGATACCGGAACTTCCCTGCCGGCGGCGAGGGCGTTGAGCGCAAGGAGCACCGCGGCTGCGTTGTTGTTCACCACTGCGGCGGCCTCGGCGCCGGTGATGCGGCACAGCAGTGCTTCGAGGTGATCGTCCCGCTCGCCGCGCTCACCAATCTCGAGGTCGTACTCCAGGTTCGCGGGCCCGGCCTGGACCCGGGCGCAGGCCTCGATCGCCTCGCGCGGCAGGAGCGCCCGGCCCAGGTTGGTGTGCAGCACGGTGCCGGTGAGGTTGAAAACCGGACGCAGCGACGGTTGCGCGGCGAGTTCGAGGCGCGAGAGCAGGGCGGCGACGATGGCCTCCTCGTCCAGCGCGGCGCCGGCCCCGCCCTTCAAGGCGGCGCGGCGCTCGGCCAGCTCGGCGCGCAGCTCCGCCACCACAAGCTCGCGGCCGTGGCGTCCGATGGCGGAGGCGAGGCGGGAGTCCTGCAGGATCCGGTCGACCGACGGGATGGCCGCAAGGCGCATCTGCCTATCCTACCGCTGGGCTGGAGTATTCTCCGCAACTGGTTCACAGCAGCAAAAAGGCATCCATGTCCGCCCAACTCGCCCCGCAACCGGCGCCCACCCAGGTCCCCGAAGGCACCGACCTCATCGAGTGGTACTACGAGAAGGGTTTCTCCGACGGCCTGCCGGTGGTCCCGCCCACGCCGGAAAAGCTGGCGGCCATGCTCGCCGCCCTGGGCGGGGAGCCGCAGAAGGTGGAGTGCCGCGTGCCGCCGCGCTGGGGCGTGCTGACGCGCGAGGTGCTCGCCGTGAACCTGGTGATGGCCGGCTGCAAGCCGGCGTACGCGCCGGTGGTGCGCGCGGCGATGCTGGCGCTCACCGAGACCGCGTTCAACCTGAACGGCGTGCAGGCCACCACCCACATGTGCTCGCCGCTGCTGGTGGTGAACGGCCCGATCGCGAAGACGATCGGCATGAACGGCGGCTGCAACGCCTTCGGCTCGGGCAACCGCGCCAACGCCACCATCGGCCGCGCCATCCGCCTCGTCCTGCTCAACGTCGGCGGCGGCTGGCCGGGCGACCTGGACAAGTCGACGCTCGGCAACCCCACCAAGTACACCTATGCGGTGTGCGAAAACGACGCCAGCCCGTTCCCGCCCTACCACGTGGAGAAGGGCTTCGCCGCCGGGGATTCCACGCTGTTCGTGATGGCGGCCGAGGCGCCGCACAGCGTCACCAACCACGTCGCCAACGACCCGCAGGGCATCCTGGACAGCATCTGCTCGGCGATGAGCACCTTCGCCCACAACAACGCCGTCTCCGGCGGCCACTGCGCCGTGGTGCTGGGGCCCGAGCACGCCGCCACCATCGCCAAGCACGGCTGGAAGCGCAACGACATCAAGTCCTACCTGTGGATGTACTCGGGCAACAAGTTCCGGGAACTGGCCTTCGAGCACCGCTACGGCAAGGTGTACAACCGCTCGCTCCCGGTCTGGTACCGGCGCGACCTGGATTCGCACATCCCGGCGGTGCCTTCGGCGGAGAACATCCACCTGTTCGTGATCGGCGGCGAGGCCGGGCGCTTCTCGGCCTTCATTCCCGGCTGGGGCCACATGACCTCGCCGGTGCTGCGCGAGATCGGCGGCGGCGGACCGAAGGACGCCGGCCCGCGCTGCGTGGATGGAACCTGTTACCTGTGAAAGGAGATAACTGCATGCCGCAAACCTACGATCCCCGGGGCGTGGTGCGGGCCGACGCGCGCGCGCTGGCCAGGCGCGTCGGAACCCTGGAGGGGCTGCGCGTCGGGATCCTCGACAACACCAAGTGGAACGCCAACAAGCTGCTGCGCGCGGTGCGCGACCAGCTGCAGTCGGAGCACCAGCTCGCGGCGGTCAACTACTACCGCAAGGAGAGCTTCTCGCGCTTCGCCGATCCGGCGCTCATCGACCGGATCCGGGCCCAGAACGACGTCGTCTTCACCGCCATCGGCGATTGAGGTTCCTGCACATCGTGCTGTATGCATGATGGCTTCAGCCTCGAATCGCTCGGCGTCCCGACCGCGGTGATCGTCACCTCCACCTTCGTGCACGAGGCGAAGGTGCAGCGCGCGGCGCTCGGCATGGAAGGCCTCGCCCCGGTGGTGATCGAGCACCCCTTGAGCTCGCTCTCGGAGGAGGAGATCCGCGGCCGCGCCGCGCAGGCGCTGGCGCAGGTGGTGAGGGTCTGGCGGGGCACGCACGCCGACCCGCCCACGCCGCAGTGAACCCCGCATGAGCGGGCCGCTCGCCCGAACCGCGGTCCTGGATAGAATGGCTACATGAAGACCACGCTCGTTCCCGGGCTTTCCTTCACCAGGATCCTCATCGTAGACGAAGCGCGCTGCATCTCCTTCATGGGCCGCGAGAACATGGTGTACGCCACCCCGTGCATGGTGAGCGACGTGGAGTACGCCTGCCGCGACTTCCTCCTCCAGCACCTGGAGGAGGGCGAGGACTCGGTCGGGGCCCACGTCACCATCGAGCACCTTGCCGCGACGCCGCTGGGGCTGGAGGTGGTGATCGAGCAGAGGCTGGTGAAGGTGGAAGGCCGGCGTGTGAGCTTCGCCTTCAGCGTCCGCGACCCGGTTGAAGAGTGCGGGCGCGGCCTCCACGTGCGCGTCATCGTCGACGGAGCCAAGACCCGCGACCGCCTGGCCGCGAAACGCGCCAAGGCCGCCGCGCTGATCAAGTAAAATCCGCAGCTTGATCACGCGGATAGCACTCCTCCTGGCGCTGGTTTCCGGCTTTGCCCTGGCGCAATCCGCCAAGGATGCCAAGTCCCCCTCCAAGGGCCCGCCGATCTTGCCGGTGAAGGCCGTGGCCGCCAAGGTCGCACCCGCCGTGGACGAGGCGAGCGCCGTGGGTACGCTGCGCGCGGACGAATCCGTGGTGATCCGTCCCGAGATCGCCGGCCGCATCGCCGAGATCCGCTTCGAGGAAGGCCAGCGCATCGCGCGAGGCGCGTTGCTGGCGACGCTCGATGCCGGCGAGGCGAAGGCGCAGCTTGCCTCGGCCGCGGCGCAGGCAAAGCTCGACGCCCAGCGCCTGGAGCGCGCCGAGGACCTGCACAAGAAGAACTTCATCAGCCCCCAGGGCCTGGACGAGGCGAGGTCCAACGCCGCCCGCTCCGGCGCGGCGGTGCGCGAGATCGAGGCGCGCCTGGCCAAGTTCGAATTACGCGCGCCGTTCGCCGGCGTGATCGGGTTGCGCAGCCTCAGCGTGGGGGCCTTCGTCGCCGCCGGCACCGACATCGCGCGGCTGGAGAAGATGGACCAGCTGAAGATGGACTTCCGCGTGCCCGAGTCCTTCATCTCGCGCGTGCGCCTGGGGCAGAGGGTGAAGGCGGCGGTCGATGCTTATTCCAACCAGGATTTCACCGGCGCCATCTACGCCATCGAGCCCGGCATCGACGAGGGCACGCGCACCATCCTGCTCAGGGCCCGGGTCGCCAACCCGAACTTGAAGCTGCGCCCGGGCATGTTCGCGCGCGTCAACCTGCAGCTGGGCAAGCGCGACAAGGCGGTGTGGATCCCGGAGCAGGCCATCGTGCCCAAGGGACGCGACAGCTTCGTGTTCCGAGTCGCCAACGGCAGGGCGGACATGGTCCGGGTGCAGGTCGGCATCCGCAAGGCCGGCGAGGTGGAGGTGACCAGCGGCATCGCCGGCGGCGAGCTGGTGGTCACCGACGGCACGCTGCGCCTGTTTCCGGGCGCGGCGGTGATGCTGATGCAGGACAAGCCGGCGGCCTCGGCGCCGGCGAAGAAGGGCTGAGGAAGCCGCGATGCAACTGCCCGAGCTGTGCATCCGCCGCCCGGTCTTGGCCACGGTGATGTCGCTCCTGATCGTGCTGGTGGGCGCGATCTCCTTCGAGCGCCTGTCGGTGCGCGAGTACCCGAAGATCGATACCCCGGTGGTGTCGGTGCGCACCGTGTACAAGGGCGCAAGCCCCCAGGTGATGGAATCGCAGATCACGCAGCCGCTGGAGGATTCCATCTCCGGCATCGAGGGCGTGCGCACGGTGAAGTCGGTCTCCCGGGAGGAGGTGTCGCAGATCACCGTGGAGTTCGTGCCGGAGCGAAACGTGGATTCGGCGGCCAACGACGTGCGCGACCGCGTGGCGCGGGTGCGGGCGCTGCTGCCGGAGGCGGCCGACGACTCGGTGGTGTCGAAGATCGAGGCCGATGCGCAGGCCATCATCTGGCTGCGCCTGACCTCGGACCGGCATGCCGCGCTGCAGATCTCGGACCATGCCGACCGCTACGTTGCCGACCGCATGAAGACGCTGCCCGGGGTGGCCTCGGTGATCATCGGCGGCGAGCGGCGCTACGCCATGCGGTTGTGGATCGACCGCGAGCGGCTGGCGGCCTATGGCCTGACGACGCAGGACGTGGAGGCGGGCCTGAGGCGCCAGAACGTGGAGATCCCCTCGGGTCGCATCGAGTCCCGCCAGCGAGAGTTCACCGTGTTGACCGAGGCGGACCTGAGGAACGTGGAGCAGTTCAACGGCCTGATCCTCGCCGAATCGCGCGGCTACCCGGTACGGCTGCGCGACGTCGGGCGGGCCGAGCTGGGCGCGCGGGACGAGCGCAACATCGTGCGCGTCAACGGCAACCCCTCGGTGGGTCTCGGGGTGGTGAAGCAGTCCACCGCCAACACGCTCACCGTGGCGCGCGCGGTGAAGGCGGAAATGGCCCGCATGCAGCCGGCGCTGCCCGAGGGCATGAGCCTCGCCATCGCCTTCGATTCCTCGGTGTTCATCGAGCGCTCGATCGAGGGCGTGTACCGCACCATGGCCGAGGCGGTGCTGCTGGTGATGCTGGTGATCTTCGTGTTCCTGAGGTCGTTCCGCGCCACGCTGATCCCGTTCGTCACCATCCCGGTGTCGCTGGTGGGCGCGGTGTTCTTCCTGTACCTCTTTGGCTTCACCATCAACGTGCTGACCCTGCTCGGGCTGGTGCTCGCCATCGGGCTGGTGGTGGACGACGCCATCGTGGTGCTGGAGAACTGCCACCGCCACCTCGAAATGGGCAAGGATCCGCGCCGCGCCTCGGCCGAGGGCTCGCGCGAGATCGCGTTCGCGGTGATCGCGATGACCTTCACGCTCACCGCGGTGTTCGCGCCGGTGGCCTTCGTGCCGGGCAACACCGGGCGGCTGTTTGCCGAGTTCGCGCTCACCGTGGCGGGCGCGGTGGCGGTGTCCGGGTTCGTTGCGCTGACGCTGACGCCGATGATGTGCTCGCGCATCCTCAAGGCCCACCAGGTTCACGGCGGGGTCTATCTCGCCATGGAGCGCTTCTTCAACGGCATGGGCGCCGGCTACCGGCGCGTGCTGGGCTGGCTGCTGCGGGTGAAGATCCTGGTGGGCCTCGTCTTCCTGGCGGTGCTGGCCGGCACCGCGGTGACCTACACTACGCTCAAGGACGAGCTCTCTCCGCTGGAGGACCGCGGCTTCTTCATCTCCCTGGTGCTCGCCCCGGAGGGCGCTTCGGTGGACTACACCGACGGCTACATGCGCCAGGTGGAGGGCCTGTTCTCCCAGGTGCCCGAGATCCGCTCCTACTTCACCTCGGTGGCGCCAGGCCTGGAGCGCCCGAATCCGGTCAATTTCGGCATCGGTTTCGTGCAGTTGAAGCCCTGGGAAGAGCGCACGCGCAGGACGCAGCAAGTCACCGCCGAGCTGGGGCAGAAGATGTTCATGGGCCTGCCCGGGGTGCTTGCGTTCCCGGTCAACCCGCCGTCGCTGGGCCAGAGCTTCCGCAATCCACCGGTGCAGTTCGTGATCCAGGCCAACTCCTACGAGGAACTGGAGACGCTGAGCAACAGGCTGCTGGCGAAAGCGCGGCAGCTCAGGGCCATCGCCAACCCGGACGTGGACCTGCGCCTGAACAAGCCCCAGCTGGCGGTGGACATCGACCGCGAAAAGGCCGCGACCCTGGGTATCGACGTCGACGTCATCGGCCGCACCCTGGAGACGCTGCTGGGCGGGCGGCAGGTCACGCGCTTCAAGCGCGAGGGCAAGCAGTACGACGTCATCGTGCAGCTGGAGGGCAAGGACCGCAGCACGCCTGCCGACCTGACCTCGATCTCGGTGCGCGCGCGCGATGGGCGGCTGGTGCAGTTGTCGAACCTGGTCTCGGTGCGCGAGACCGTGGGCCCCAAGGAGCTCAACCACTTCAACCGCCAGCGCGCCGCCATCCTGTCGGCCAACGTCGCCACCGGCCACACCCTGGGCGAGGCGCTGCAGGAGCTGGAGGCGGCGGCGAAGGAGGTGCTGGAGGCGGGCGCCCGCACCGCGCTCGACGGTCCGGCACGCGAGTTCCGGGAGTCCGGCGCGGCGCTCGCGTTTGCCTTCCTGCTGGCGCTCGTGTTCATCTACCTCATGCTCTCGGCGCAGTTCGAGAGCTTCGTCTCGCCCTTCATCATCATGCTCACGGTGCCGCTCGCGGCGCTGGGGGGGCTGCTCGCGCTCAAGCTCTCCGGAGGGACGCTGAACGTCTATTCCAAGGTGGGGCTGGTGATGTTGATCGGCCTCATCACCAAGCACGGCATCCTGATCGTGGAGTTCGCCAATCAGTTGCGTGAACGGGGCCGGGCCAAGCTGGAGGCGGTGATCGAGGCTGCCGCACTGCGCCTGCGGCCGATCCTGATGACCACCGGCGCCATGGTGCTGGGCAGCCTGCCGCTCGCCCTGGCCACCGGCGCCGGGTCGGAGGTCCGCCAGCCGATCGGCTGGGTGATCGTGGGCGGCCTGACGCTGGGCACCTTCTTCACCCTGTTCGTGGTGCCGGCGGCCTACGTGCTGCTGGTGCGCGAGCGCGAGGACCCGATTCCGGAGGCCCAGCCTGCTGCTGCCGAATGATGCCGCGCTGGTGACCGGCAGCACCGGAGTGGTGGATGGCGGCATTGCACCGTACCACTGGCTCGAAGCGGAGGAATAACGGATGAAATCGAAGTATCTGGTGCGCCAGTCCGAGGTGAGGCCGTATTCCCCGGCCAACCACACCGGGACGCGGAATTTCCGCCTCATCGGCCCGGAGACCGTGGGTGCAAAGCAGCTCGAAGTGCTGATCGGCGAAGTGGAGCGCGGCAAGGGCGCCTTGCCGCACGCCCACCCCGGCATCGAGCAGGCGTGCTACCTGCTGGAAGGCGAGGCGCAGGTGGAGATCGGCGACGAGAAGTTCGAGATGAAGCCGGGCGAGGCCTGTTTTTTTCCGGCCAACACCATGCACTTGCTGCGGGTGACCAGCGAGCGAGCGAAGGTGATGGTGATCTACGCGCCGCCCTACGGCGAGAATCCGAAGAACGTGGTCCGGCCCTGAGGCGGCAGCGATGAACTTCGCCTTTACGCCCGAGCAGGAGCAGATCCGCGCAGCCATCGCGAAGATCTGCGCGCGGTTCGACGATGCCTACTGGCTGAAGAAGGACAAGGAAGGCGGCTTTCCGCAGGAATTGCACCAGGGGCTGGCGCAGGACGGGTGGCTGGGCA
>Ga0194128_10011239_pt1 | contig 10424 bp, 7 predicted proteins | sample TA2KigCa65mmetaG_FD_148650 | JGI IMG/M metagenome (GOLD analysis project Ga0194128, IMG submission 148650) | Freshwater microbial communities from Lake Tanganyika, Tanzania - TA2015037 Kigoma Deep Cast 65m | ecosystem: Environmental > Aquatic > Freshwater > Lake | place: Tanzania: Lake...
TCGACGGCGAGGCAGACGGCTAGGCCCGGTAAATGCCCCACCCCCTCGTGCCGAACATAAGCATAGCTCTTGCCCGCCATTCCGAAGTTTACGAATAGCACGCGACGACGAGGAAACACATCTTCGTCTGATGAGGCCTCGGGCGCAAAAGCACATGCAAACGGAACAGCAACAGGCATCAGAAGGCGATATTCGCAGCAAATGGTGAACTCTCGCTTGAGCTGCGGCAGTGCCTTAAGTGCATCTGGAACGAAAGGCTCGCCTGAGAATGTCAGCACACGGTTTGAATCGCTTAATTGAGCCAAACCGAGACCCGCCGCGAATTTCTCAAATTGCCTGAGCCGCTTGCCCGAAATCTGAGCCGCGCTCTGAACAGGCTCGGAACCGCCGGTTGAGCGAGAACGCTTCGTCGGCTTCTCCGTGCGCTTGGCTGATTCAATGCGAGAACGATCGGTCTTCTTCGACGTCGCTCGCGCGGACGGTGTATGTGTCTTTTGTTTTTTCTGACGCTTTGTCATAGTCGGATACCACTCATTGTAACGTCAAATATATCTACAGGCTCTACACTGCGTTCTTCGAACGTCACGTCATTCAATCAAAGGTTTCTATTTCTTCTTCGCTTTCTCCGCTGTTTGTAGCGAGCATTCTCCGCAACATTTTAACAGCAAGTGTTGGTTCACCATGAATTGCCCGATCGATTACTGTTTCCACTTGATCGTCAGACACTTTCGCTTCCGATTGTAAAAGTGCGATACACTCCAATACATCATCCACGCGAACCAAATCAGGAAGCACATGATTGGTGAGTAACTCGTCCACCAATTGGCAGGACATCGCAGACCACGCGTCACCATACTTTTCTTTCCATCGTGTTGGTCCCCGGAGGCCATTAAACGATACCTTGCCCTCGTGCTTAGTTAGTGTCGCCCTCGCCTTGTCCGAAAGGACAAGGACGCCATTCAGGTCGAGGTCGCCAACGTGCTGGGCAAGCGATTCTGCGACTGGGACGGGTAAGGCGGTCAACCCGTTGAGTCTCAGGCCGCACTCGGCGGAGGCAAAAGCTCTTGCACTTTCGGGAGACAGTACAGTGAGCCCGTTCAGCGATAGGTTGTGCCACGCAAATGTTCCGCCGTGATTCGCCTTTCCCGTGATTGCCGCTGCAACCGCCGCAGGCAAGTCGCTTAAGCCATCCAGGGAAAGCCAATCGTCGCTCATCCATCCGCCATGATTTGCCAACGCGGCAGCAGCCGTTTCCGAAAGCGCACTGACTCCATCTAAAAGGAGCTCACCCACATGTTCAGAAAGTGCAACCGCCAAGTCGTCCGATAGAGTTGCCAAGCCAGCAAGCGAGAGACTTGCGATATTCGACGAACTATCAGTGTCATGCCATGCAAGAACTCTTGCGGTGTCGATCGACAACGATGTGAGCTTGTTGAATGAAAGGTGATGCCAGAAAAAATCCGGAGGGGCACTTCTTCTACCGGTTAATGCTGCTGCGACCTCCGGAGGCAGTTCTTCAAGACCGTCGAGGAGCAAGACCCACTCTTCGATATCAATGCCTTCGTCGATCGCGACAAGTGCCTGTGCGGCGGCCTCGGAAAGCGTGTTGAGACCATTCAAAGACAATTTCACCCACGAGGGAGAAGACCAGTTCCAGGCTTCCGCAATTGCTTTGGCAAGCTCGACTGACAGGTCGGATAATCCGTCCAGTACAATGTGCTGCAAGTTACCACCAAAGAGTGTCTGTGCTACTCCGGGGTCGAGCTGAATCACCTCGCTTAAGTCGACCGTCAATTCTTCCAATTCCGCCAAGTACAGCGCCGCGTTGCCGTCAAGAGTCTCGTATGGCCACCACACTCGGTAAACAAAGTTCCCGTGGAAGTCCGCGTATGGCTCTCCTTTGCTAAAATCGCCATTCGCCCAACGCCTCGCAAGGGCGATTTGGTGAATTTGGTGGTTCATCTCTTCCACAGTACGCGGATCGAGAGATTCCAACGCTTGCTGCCCAAGTTCGAATTCACATTCCGGAAACCCACACAGTACTCGATAGCCTTCGTCAGAGATGTGAATCACACTCCCTAATTCTAGCCGTCCGGTATGCCGATTGGCAAAATGGTATGCCGCCTCGGTCGTAAGACCAATCAAGCCGTTGAGAAGCAAGTCGCCGACGAGTGCGGCCAACTCTCGAGCCGACGAGTCAGAGAGTAGTTTCAAGCCATTGAGCGAGAGAACACGCGGCGGGTTAGTAAATGACGGATTGACATTACGCATCACTTCGACGTTGTCTGCATCGACTAGCGCTCTCGCCAGCTCAACGGGCAGTTCTTTGAGCCCGTCGAGGTAGAGGCGTTCACTGCGGCTGAGGCTCTGCGCTGCGGCGCACGACAGTTCTGTTAGTCCATTGAGCGAGAGTCCACTGTTATATTCTCGGAAGCTTTTTGCGGCCGCATCCGACAGGCTCGTCAGTCCGTCAAGATCGAGGTCGAGGTCTCCCCGGTATTTACTGAGAATTTCCGCCGCTGCGGTTTCAATCGCCGTACATCCAGGAAGATCGACCGCGTGTTCGTCTTCCAAGAACCGTTCGGCAATCTCTCGCGTTAATAGTTTCCCGTCATGCATGAGTTACGTCTCACTCGTTTCCCGTTGAGTGCGTTGTTACCATTGCTCCAGAATTGCAATCTAAACCACAGTGCCCGCAGTCTTACACGAACTTACTTAAAACCCAATATCGCTGCCATCGGCGGAGGTCATCGAGTTGCTTCGAGAAAACGTTCGCCCCCAGGCACCTAAAAGGCGTTTCGCCTTACGTGCCGCAGTATTCACGCTGTTGTAGGGGCCGTAGGCCTGCGTGACTCGTCCCTGCGGGTTAACCTCGATCGAAGCCATTTCGTCGCCATGATCATAATGAAACAGGTAGGACTGTCCGGTGTAGGCGCGATCGACGTAACCGGCAATGCAATGGCCCATCAAGAGGCCCTCATTACGCACCGCGCCCGCGGTGTCGAGAAACCGAAGTCCCGTTTGTGACGGGAGTGGCACGGGTGGAACAGCCAGCGGTTGGTCATCAGTATCGAGGGTTGCAGAGCGATGTCGCTGAGTAGCCAACAGGCGGTGATATCGAACGGAGCGATTTGCTAGGCCGACAATGTTGCCTGAGTGCCCTTCGGGGTAATCGCACAAATATTGAACAAACGTCCCCAAGTCGACCGTTCGTCGGGAGGAAAGCTCTCGCCGCAACGCATGGCCGACCCGAGCCATAGCCGTCAGTATCTCTGGGCGAGAGGCGAACTGAAAGACCCGATGGTGTTGATGCGGTTGACGTTCCAAACTGAGCAGCAGGACACTCAGTTCGAGACGGTCGAGCATCGGTCGTGCCAAGTGCGTCTTTGACAATTGCTCAGCGACGAGCTTTGGTGAAATGCCACCGGGGAGTTTGTCCAAAGTCACGTTCAGGGCCGAGTAGGTGCGGCCCGTGTCGGAAAACAACGTTCGCCACGATTCCAGCCGCTGGCAGGCTCGGAACATGGCGATCGAACTACTGCCGTCCGCCGAATTATTGTCGGACGATGCTGCGAAGGCCCCACCGTAACGACACCACAGATTTTCCCCAAATACACTCACGGCGATCGCCGCCGCACGATACCGCTGGATGTCGGCGAGCAGGTGTCGATCGGCGAAGACGAAGAAATCGGGATCTTGTACGATTTTAGCGGTGTGGCTGCAGGCGGCAAACACCGCCCGCTGCGTTTGCAGGACTAAGGGGTCTACATGCGTCGCAAGCAGACGCTGTCGTTCCTTTCCCACGACCCATGCGATCGATCGTCGAGCCTGAGCTTTCACCCACGCCTTCAGACGCCAATGCGGTGGGGTTGGCGAACGAGGCGCCCAGCGGACCAGGCTGAGATGCGTGACCCAGCCAATCAGCCGAAACAGTTCAAACAGGCCAAAACAACTCACGGAATCGACGGTGTCTGGATCCTCGGGGACGACTTGCCAGCATGTATCCAGCAGATTGACCCGCACTCGTTGGCGATCAGCACCTCCATCCAGCACAAATCCCCTTGCCGTGGGCTCGGCTCGGTAGCGAGGTTCCGACAAGTTGTCTTTCGTTGCGTCCATCTAACTGCTCCACGATTGCCCAGTCCAACGCATTGAGAACACCTTCACCGCCGGGTCGACCTCGACGCCAGCCGGGAAGTGAACTCGCATCGCACTTCTGCCGGCTTTTCTCGCCCGCTTTCGCTACGACAGCGGTTCTGCCTTGACGAATAGGGTCGTGGGAGCAGAAGCAAAGTAATGGAACAATGCTGGGCAAAGCCAACCCTCGGCCTCTGGTTGCTCCGTCCGATACCAATTTCCACCCATCTCTTCCCGAACCCACGTCAATTTCCGTTCGAAACCTGGGAATGGATCGACAGAGAACAAAAGCCGAAATCCACGACGGGCATGCGGAATAGCCTGCACCAGATCGTCAATCATTGCGGGCACGCCGTTCACAAAGGGCTCTTGCACCAATCCGGTCCGTTCGTCGTCAAAGACCCAAGTTCCGGCATGCCAATACGGGTCGATGATTTGAATCTGATTCTGGGCACTGGGCGGCGAGAGTCTCGCTGAAGCCGGTTCGTCACCGTCAAGATCGAGCGCCTCCATCAATCGCTGTTCGGTCTGCACTCCAACCATGCGGGCGATTTCGTCACCGTTTCGAAAGACAACAAAGGCGGGAATGGAGTCGATGTGAAGCCGAGCCGCCAGTTGCGGGGTGGCATCCACGTCCAGTTTCACGACCACGGCCCTGTGATCGATTTTCTCTGCCAAGGCTTCAACGAGCGGGGTAATTCGCCGGCAAGGCGGGCACCAATCCGCATAAGCCTTCACGAGGACCGGCAACTGGCTGCTCAACACGACATTCTCGAAGTTCGATTCGTTGACCGACAACATACGTCTTGCTCCTGTGACCGCTGACATGAATGAAGAAGATCCCGAGGCCATTGCAACGCTGCGCTGGCCTCACGAAATAGAAGTGGTTGGTCTCAATACGCTGGCATTCGATTTTCCCTCACTTTTTCTCGAGAGAGATGGCGGACTCCAGCGATCAAAGCACAAGTCAAACTCTTAAAAGAATGCTGGTGATCGCCGTTCCCGTCAGCCAGAAGTCCCTTCTGCTGCCTTGCACATTCGTTTGCCTCAATTCCGCGTTCTTTCCCTTCTTAAATAAATACCCGAAGTCACCCGGCACTTTCACTTTGTTTTTGCTGGCTGGATGGCTACCTGGTACACCATACACCGCAACAAAAAGTTAATAGGGGCGGGTGCTGATGAAGCTCGCAGGCCTGGCGGTGAAAGCAAAAAGCCGGAGCCAATCCACTAGTTAGCTTGCCGTTGACGGTCTGCCACCTACAGTTTTCCTGTGACATTCGACGTCTCACGACGCAAACGGAGGAAGCACGACCGCAGGAAGCGACGGCTTCCACCTCGAGCCATCGTCTCCAAGTAGCTCAAATCGATGCTTGCAGAATTCAAAGCTTTTCTCCTGATCGCAACATTTTGAGGTTACTTACTGTGTCGCCGCTTACACATTAATTACGGATTGCGACGAAATAATTTCAGTTATTTTTCTGAGGCCACGTCAAACTGCGGCAACTCCAAAGTGCCACGATACTTCGCCAGTGCGTTCGACGCCTGGTGGGAAAGAAACCGCAAGCCTTCCAGCCCTAGGATTTTGCCCCGATGTCGGCTGAGGACCTTGGCCACGTCTTCCGACAGGTACACGAGTCCGTCAAGGACAAGTTCGCCGGAGTGGAGAGTCAGAGCTTTGGCCACATCAACGTCAAGAGTCTGGACGCCGTTGAGCGAGAGCAGGTTAGGGAAGCGGGCGAGAATCTTCGCAACCTCGGCGGAGATCGTCTCGAGCCGATCCAAGTTCAGGCACGATCCACGAAACCGACTCAAGACCCCAGCGGTGGCCGAGGAGAGTCGCACTATACCGAGGCTGAGAAATGAGACATTGGACTCGCACAAAATGCGGATTGCCTCCGGCGAAAAGTGTCTCACGGTATCGAGAAACAGTATGTCTTGCCCGCTATCGGAGATCACTCGTGCCGCATCGGGTGTGATCATTTCGAATTTCCACAGGGAGAACCCCGCGAAGCCCAACACGGGGTACTTGCGAAAAAAGGTGAGCAATTCCTCGGCGGTCTCGACATCCAGCACGCTTGAAGGTGTCGGAAACTGCATAGGATTCGACCTCTCTTCTCCGTCACAGTCCTATTGAAGCGACCGACTACGCATCAGTGTCGCACCGGCCATCTCAGCTGCGGCCCCATTGAATCACCAACAACACCTACGCGAACGGGGCGATTATTTTCATTTATTCTCTCCGCGGCATCTCAGCCGCCGCCCCATTGAAGCACTTGCAGTCGCAGAATGTGCAACGAGTAACGCGACGTACACGAAATCCACCGGAAACTCTTTGACACAGTACGGCAGGAATAAACCCCATAAACTCATCTACAGGGAAGGAGAGGGGATCAAGGTTGATGAGTTGAAGGGTTCCAGGGAACTGGCGCAAAAAGAAAGCGTGGTTGTCATCCGGCTTGGCATGATTTCAGCCGGCCCATAAGTGGATAAAGTTTGTAATGAATCGAAGCAAAACAACTTAGGAGACAATGTGGGAGTAGTTGGCGAAGTCCCATACGGGATGTGAAGATTCTCGAAAAAAAGTGAGAGTTCGAGTCAATTGGCCGTATTATGTGTACAGAGCCTTCTTGAGCATCGGACTGGCAGCCACGGAGCCGTGCGTGTTTCGGGGTGTCATTGTTTTGGAAAACCGACTTATTTTGTGGGAGTAGCTCGCCTATCACCGTATTAAAAGAGGGATCCGAGTGGGTGGATCCAGAGCACGAAAAAAGCCGGGGCTTTTAGATCCGGCTTTTTGCTTTCACCGCCAGGCCTGCGAGCTTCATCAGCACCCGCCCCTATCAACTTTTTGTTGCTGTGTATGGTGTACCAGGTAGCCATCCAGCCAGCAAAAACAAAGTGAAAGTGCCGGGTGACTTCGGGTATTGTAGGCAGGCGAAAGAACGAAGTTGCCGTACTTATTTGTGGCGACTTCCGGTGTGGGTGGGGCCAGAGATGGCCGGGCCGGATTCGGGAAGCTGGGCTACGATCGACGGAGCCGCTGGCGATGACTCCCCCACACCATCGGAAAACGGGATTGGAAAACCGACTTATTTTTTGGGAGTAGCTCCCCGATCACCGAATTATTAGAGGGGGCCGAGTGGGTGGAGCCAGAGCACTTAGCGATAATCAGCAGCGATCAGCAAAATTTTAAATCGTTGGGAGTAAACGGGAATCGACAGTCATCAGCACCATCGGCAATAATTTTTTTCAGAATTTTTGGAAGTTTCAGCGTTTCGACAGTATTACCTGTGGCGAGACGTTCGCCACCGGCCGCGGCTGAGATGCCGCGGAGAGAATAAATGAAAATAATCGCCCCGTTCACGTAGGTGTTATTGTTGGCGATTCAATGGGGCCGCAGTTGATCAGCCGCGGAAGGTGCAGCTTCGTGTGGCTCAACCCGCCATTCGACGATGCTTCAATGGCGCCGCGGCTGAGATGGCCGGTGCGCCACTGATGCGTAGTCGGTCGCTTTAATGCGGTTTGGCCCGTCGCTGACCTGCCGGCCTGAGGCCGAAAGGAGGTTTTCGATCGAAGTTCCAAAAGAGGGCGGCTCGGAAGTTCAAAAACCGACCTCACTCAAAAGTGTGGACTGTGTGGTCCGCACGTTCTAACTCCCGTTTCAAACAGAATGGCCCGCACTTATGAACGATCGGCGACCCGAACTGGCAGACTTCGATGTCTCAAATCGCAGTGACGAGGACTTGTTGAACGGTTTTTACGCAGGCGACGACGAAGCTTATCGAGAACTCCATAACCGATACCGTCCGAGTTTGGTGCGTACAGCGCACTATCGTCTTTCCACAGCCCAAGCTGGTCGCCAAGAATTGGCAGAAGATTTTGCTGACGAAGCGCTATACAGCATTGTGCGAAGCAAGCAGAGCCTAAACATTCGCTGCAACACTCAGAGAGGGCGAGTGGCTCCTTGGTTGTTTAGAATTTTGCACAACCGAGTGAATTCCTATTTGCGTTCTCCCAGAAGTCGGCAACGAGTGACTTCAGACTTTGGGATCACCGAGCACGACCTGACCATGAATACTTTTGGACGGCTGGCGACCAACAAGTCAACTCCTAAAGTGCAGGCATCGGACAATGACGAGTTGCTGTCAAATCTTCGGAGCTTGGTCAATCACCTTCCCGATGAATTGCAAGCGGCCGTCCAATGCAAGTATTGGGACTGTCTGTCCAACGAGGAGATAGCTGCCAGACTCGGAGTTTCCCCAGTAACGGTCTGGCGTCGCTTGACCACGGCCCACAACTTCCTCCGGGACGGACTCGGCGAGAGCGTGCTTTCGGCGTAAAGCCCAACCGAGATACCGTCCTCTCGCTTGACGACACCGGTCGGCAGATGCGGGCAAAGGCGGCCGATTGAACTGTGCGAACCTCGTCCATAGGCTGAAGTAGTCATACGCGACACTTCACGCTTCCATTGACGAGGACTGCTATGCCGACGTCGCTGTTTTCTGCTGTGAATCCTGCGAACGCCGATGTCTTGGCGATCAAACTTGCGGTGGACTGTGAAACTCCCGACTTCATGGCGCGCACGCGGTTCGTCACCATGCAACTGCTGCTTCTGATCGGTGGTAGAGTGGTTCAGCGATAGATGAATGCGGTCAACTTCGAGCAGATTGAGTGTGTTGCCAAGCGAAATAAAGATAAAGTCCACCAGTCCCTGAAACGAGGCTGCGTTTTCGGCGTAGGAAACCATCGATAATGATCGACGTGCCGCGAATGACGGATCTTGTGAGTCAACGACGTTCGACGGTCTTCCTCGCAGAAGGTCCACAGCGGCGGATTATCGCAAGAACCAGTCGTGCCGCAGCTAGCGTCGGCATCTGGTGGTGCGGCGGTGGCCGGATCGTTGCGGTGATTCAACGGCTTGAGGATTTCTCGACAGATCAATTGAGTGTGGATTCTGATTTGGGACATGTTCACGAATGGGCCGCCGTCGCGAAGCCGCTTGGCGAGTGCTGAGTATTTCGATGTGCGGCGCGGTCGTGTCTTGTATGAAAGGTAGCAGGAAACCGGACTGATCTATCACGGCAACCAAACGAAGACGGGTGAGCTGCGGCGGATCGCTCGGCTGTTTGGATTGCGTCGATGGCAGGCACGGCTCGACGACCTTTACCTTGTTAGCAATGCGGCGGACGAACTGTTCGAGGACGAGTAGTGATCTGGTATCCGCCAACCAAAAGACAAAAAGCGTCGGAAAGTGCCGAAATATCGTGAAACGGAAAAGGTGTTCGAACGTATTGAGAGAATCCGAACTCAGTCGTCAATCACACGATCATCAACCCTCGACTTCGAGAAATGCAGTTCGATGAAACTCCTTCACACGGCTGACTGGCAACTTGGTAAACCGTTTGCCGGGGTGGCTGACCTTCAAAAGCGTTCCATGATTCAGCAAGAGCGGATCAATGTTCTGCGCACAATTGCGGAGAAAGCCAGAGTCCACCAGGCGGAACTGATTGTCGTGGCGGGTGACTTGTTCGATTCGCCGAGCGTCACCAAGGCGACGGTTTCGGCGGCGTGTGGGGCGATTGGCGAAATCGACGTCCCGGTGTTCGTGATCCCCGGCAATCACGATCACGGCGGGCCAGGAAGCTTATGGGAGCAACCGTTTTTCAGACGTGAACGCGAGCAACTCGCCCCGAATCTCACGGTGCTGCTGACGCCGGAGCCTGTGGAATTGGACAAGGTCGTGTTGTTTCCGTGTCCGTTGATGCGTCGACATGAGTCTATTGATCCGACGTCTTGGCTGCGTTCGAACGCGGGCGATCTGAGCCGATTTGGAAACAAGCCGCGTGTGGCATTAATTCATGGCAGTGTCCAAGGTTTTGGTTCGCAGGATGACGATGATGGCGTTGACAGCGGCCAACCCAATCTGGTCGATCTGTCTCGACTGCCGGAACAAGATTTTGATTACTTCGCGTTGGGAGACTGGCATGGGACTAAGCTAGTCGGAGCCAAAGCGTGGTATGCCGGCACTCCGGAGTTGGATCGCTTCCCTAAAGGGGAGTCGAACGACCCAGGGCATGTGTTGATGGTCGATGTTCAGCGAAATGCCGCTCCGCAGGTCACGCCGATTCCAACGGCGCGGTTTGGATGGCACGAGCTGGCGTTTGAATTTCTGGACGATGCCGGGCTGGAGCAGTTGGAGCAGCGCGTCAACGAACGGATCGGCGGTCGTGCCGGTACGGACCTGCTGCGGTTGGAACTGCGCGGTTCGTTGGGGATCAAAGCGATGA
>Ga0194128_10011249_pt1 | contig 10419 bp, 9 predicted proteins | sample TA2KigCa65mmetaG_FD_148650 | JGI IMG/M metagenome (GOLD analysis project Ga0194128, IMG submission 148650) | Freshwater microbial communities from Lake Tanganyika, Tanzania - TA2015037 Kigoma Deep Cast 65m | ecosystem: Environmental > Aquatic > Freshwater > Lake | place: Tanzania: Lake...
GCCGAGACGGCGACCCGCGGCCGCGCGCATCCGCTCGATCGCCGGCGCGAGGTCCGCCCCGAGGAACGCCTGGAGCGCGGGGGCGTCGGGCACGTCGCGGAGGCGCTTCATGCGCCGCTCGATGTCGTCGACGACGCCCGTCACGGTGAGGCCCGCTTCGGCGGCGGCGGGCAGCTCGTCGGCGCCGCGCGCCTTCCGCAGCTCGCGCAGCGACGCGAGGAACTCGACGGCCGCGAGGATGTCCGCGTCACCGACCTCGGAGATCCGGACCGGCGCGCCGTCGACGAAGTCGTACGCGGCCCAGCCGAGCTCCTCGTCGCGCGCCACGGGCCGCGGCACCGCGGCGATCCCGTGGCCGTGCAGAAACGAGAGCGCGGTGAACTCGGTCGCGAGCGAGTCGCGCCGGCCGGGCTGGCGGACGTACACCTTGACCGCCCACGCGCGTCCGCCGGCGTCGAGCGCGCGATAGATCCGGCTGTTGCGGCCGCCGGGCAGCCGTTCGAGCGAGGCGATCTGCGTCCGCAGCGCGCGGCCCAGGCTGGCGCCGAGGACGGCGGGGGTGAGCTCCGGAAGGCTCACGCGAACACCCGCCGGGTGATCTCCGGCCACGACCGGCACACGGCCACGCCGGGCAGCGCGATCCCCGCGCCGTCCGGCGCGAACAGGATCCGCTCGACCGACGCCGGGAACCCGGCGTCCGCGAACGTCTCCTCGAGGTCGTCGATGAAGTGCGTGCAGCCGAGCGCCGCCACCCGCGCGACCTTCGCCGCCCGCGTGGACTCGAAGAAGACGTCCTCCTCGCGGAGCCCGAAGCCGTCGGGCGAGAAGAATCCCTGGTCCACCATCCACCGCGCGGCGGCGGCGCGGAGGTCGATGGCCGGATCGACGCTCGACCGCGCGGTCTTGTGGCTGACGACGCAGGCACGCACGCGCGCGGCGCGCGCGGCGGCGAAGAAGGCGGGGACACCGTCCATGAGGCGCGCGTCCTTGATGCGCGGGCCGTACGCGGCGGCCTGCACGTGCTGCCAGTCGAGGTCGCCGTCGGGCCGGCGCCGGATGTGGTCGCGGATCGCGCGCTTGGTGGGCGGCACGTCGTCGGCGACGAAGCCGCGCGCCCGCGCGATGTCCCACATCAGCTCGTCGTAGCCGACGAGCGTGTTGTCGAAATCGACGCCGACGATCACTTGAGCTGCACGGCCTGCATGGTGCGGATGTTGTAGTACCGCGGGTCGGTCATGGCGCCGGGCACCCGCGCGCCGCGGAAGGCGGCGAGCAGGTCGTCGATCGCGTTCTCCACCGTGCGCTTCGCGACGAAGCCGAGCTCGCGCCGGATCTTGTCCGACGAGATGTGGTACGAGCGGTGGTCGTCGGTGGGCGTGGTGACGATCTCGACGTGCGGGCCCGCGGAGGCGCGCACGGCCTCGGCGATCTCGACGATCTTGCGATTGTCGTAGCCCGCGTTGAAGACGCCGCCGTCGATCGCGGCATCCGGCCACGAGAGGCTCTGGACGTAGAGGTCGGTCACGTCGTCGATGTGGATGTTCGGACGCATCTGCTGGCCGCCGAACACCGTGATCTTGCGATTGTTCACCGCGTGGTTCGTGAGGATGTTCACCGTGAGGTCCAGCCGCAGTCGCGGCGCGTATCCGCACACCGTCGCCGGACGGAGGATCAGCGTGGTGAACCCGGGCTCGCGCTCCTTGAGGAGGACCTCCTCGCACAGCGCCTTGTACTTGGAGTAATCGGTCAGCGGCTCGAGCGCCAGCTCCTCGGTGACGTTCTGCTCCTGCTTGACGCCGTACACGCTCGACGACGAGGCGTAGACGAACCGGCGGACGCCCGCTTCCTTCGCGTAGGTGACGAGCGGGAGGAACGCGTCGTAGTTGATCGACTTCCCGAGGTCGGGGTTGAGCTCGAAGCTCGGGTCGTTCGAGATGCACGCGAGGTGGATCACCGCGTCGCAGCCCTTGAGCGCGCGGCGCAGCAGCGCCTGGTCGCGGAGATCGCCCTTGATCTCTTCGAGGTCGGGATGCCCCGTCACCGCCGCGAGCACGGCGTCGCCGTAGAGGTAGAGGTCGAGCACCTTCACGCGGTACCCCGCGGCCAGCAGCTTGGGGACCAGGGCGCTGCCGACGTAGCCCGCGCCGCCCGTCACGAGGACCGTCCGAATCACGCGATGCTCCTCCTCTACTTCAGCAGCGAGATGAGATGTTTGGCGAGCGGCGCCCGGCTGATCGAGAGCCGGTTGCCCAGCTCCGCCACCATGTGCGCGCCGGCCAGATTGCCGATGAGGCCCACGACCTCCCACGGCGCGCCCTGGGCGACCAGCAGCGACGTCACCGCGAGCACGGCGTCGCCGGCGCCGACGCGGTCGGTGATCCGCGTCGCGAGCGCCGGCACCTCCGTGAACCCCGACTCGGGGTCGTAGTGGAGGCTGCCGTTCTTGCCCTGCGTCACCGTGAAGCGGGGGCACGTGATCTTCTTCGTGACCTCGAGGATCAGGTCGCGCGCTTCCGCGTGGCGCATGCGGGTCTCGAGCTGGACTTCGTGGTTCGCGAGGCACACGTAGTCCGCGCGCGGGTACTTCGAGATCGTGTTGAAGCCGCGGTTGCCCGCGTTCGCCTGGGTGTTCACGGCGAGGAAGCGCGCCTTGTCGCACAGGAGGGAGATCGCGGCCGGCGAGAGCATGCCGTGGCCGTAGTCGGTGACGATGACGACGTCGTACCGCCCGATCTGCTCCTCCAGGGTGCGGACGAGGTTCGCCTCGTCCGGCGGGGTCATCGCGCCGTCGTCCATCACGTAGAGCTCGAGCAGGCGCGCGTTGGTGTACGCGTCGATGAATCGGCGCTTGTGGATCGTGGGCGCGCCGGAGCGCACGAGAAAGTGCGGCCGCACGCGCTCGTGCAGCGCCTTGCGGATGAAGTCCTCCCGCGGCCGCGCCTCGCCGAGCTGGGTCACGATCCCGACGTCGTCGCAGAAGCCCGCGAGGTGGTTCGCCACCGCGAGGCTGCCGCCCGCGTAGCTCTCGGTCGTGCCGTATCTGAACGCGAGGATCGGGTCCTTGCTCGACTTGCCGAGCGCGTCGCAGAAGACGTACTCGTCGACGATGGCTTCACCGATGACGAGCGCGCGCAGGGTGCGCGTCGACTCGAGCCGCGCGAGGAGGTCGTCGGCCGCCCACCGCGCGCGAAAGCGCCGCAGCCACTCCTCGGTCTCGGGCGGGAAGATCTCGAAGTGCTGATTGATGAGCTGCGAGGAGCTGAACGTGATGTCGTAGGTGAAGTGGATGCGGCCGCCCGCCGCCACCACCGCCTGCTCCTCCTCGTAGATCTTGCCGGTGACGTCGTCCTCGCGCGTGGCGTAGTCGCTGCCCTTCACGTACACGTCGGGCTTCAGCAGCCGGATGGTCTCGACCGCCGTCGGCCACGCGTTCACGGCGACGTAGTCCACGCACTCCATCGCGGCGATGAGCTCCGCGCGAAACTGCTGCGTGAACGCGGGCCGCCCGGGGCCCTTGTTCACGAAGTGGTCGGGCGTCAGGGTGACGATCAGCACGTCCCCTTCGCGGCGCGCGGCCTGCAGGTGGCGGATGTGTCCCGGATGGATGAGGTCGAAGACCCCGTGACAGTGCACTACGCGGCGGCCCGCGGCCTTGTGCGCGGCGACGAGCGGCGCCAGCTCCGGGAGCGCCTTGACCTTGTCGGCGACGGCGCGCTCAGCCACGGGGGCCCAGGTGCTGGAACCACTCGCGGGTGGCGTCCGCGATGGTCGCGGGCGTCCACACCGGCGCGGTCCGCCAGTAGTCGATGTGCTTCAACATCTCCTTCACGCCCTCCTCGAAGCTCACGGTCGGCTTCCAGCCGAGCAGCCGCTGGATCTTGCCGATGTCCGCGAGGGTGCAGTCCGGCTCGCCCGGCCGCTTCGGCAGGTGCACGACGTCGCCGCCGAGCAGCTCGACCAGGCGGTTCACGCTGTACGTCCCGCCGCTCCCGACGTTGAACACCTCGCCGGTCACGTCGGACGCGGCGGCCGCGAGCATCGCGTCCACGACGTCGGTGACGAACGTGAAGTCGCGCGTCTGCGTCCCATCCCCCACCACCGTGAAGGGACGCCCCGCGAGCTTCTGGGCGAGGAAGACGCCGAAGACCGCACCGTACGTCCCGGACGTCCGCGACCGCGGGCCGAACACGTTGAAGAAGCGCACCGACACGACGGGCAGCTGGTACACCCGCCCCCAGTGGAGCGCGATCTGCTCGCCGAGGTATTTCGTCAGCGCGTACGGGTACTGGGGACGGATCTCGGCGGTTTCCGGGGTCGGATAGACATCGGGGATCCCGTAGCAGGACGACGATGCCGCGTAGACGAAGCGCTGGACGCCCGTCTGGCGCGCGGCTTCGGCCACGGACACCGTCCCGTCGACGTTCGCGCGATGGTACGCGAGCGGGTTCTGGATCGAGGGAACGATGTCGGCGAGCGCCGCCACGTGGAAGACGTGCTGCGCGCCGCGGAAGAGCGGGGCGATCGTCGCGAAGTCGGCGGCGTCGGCCTCGTGCACGGTGAGGCCCGCGTGGCCCGCGAGGTGCGCGAGGTTCTCACGCCGCCCCGTCGAGAAATTGTCGATCACCGTCACCGCGTAGCCGTCGGAGAGCAGACGCTCGGTCAGATGGCTGCCGATGAACCCCGCCCCCCCGGTGACGACCGCGCGCTCAGACGATGTCGGCAAACGTCCGCTCCATGCGCCGGAAGTAGTAGAGGCCGCTCACGAGCAGCACGACGACCACCGCGACCGAGACGGCGAGCATCGCCTGGGACGGGGCCGCCATGCCGAGCACGCTCCAGCGGAAGCCCTCCACCACCCCGGCCATCGGATTGAGGCCGAGGAGCGGACGCCACTGCGCGGGCACGAGCGAGGCGGGATACGCGACCGGCGTCGCGAGCATCCAGAACTGGACGATGAACGGGAGCGTGTAGCGCACGTCCCGGTACTGGACGTTCAGCGCCGAGAGCCACAGCCCCACGGCGAGCGCGGCCCCGAGCGCGAGCAGGAGAAAGAGCGGCGCCACGAGGATCATCGCCGTCGGCGCCACCGCGTAGTACGCCATCATCGCGATCAGGATCATGAAGGCCACGCCGAAGTCGACGAGGCCGCCGATCACCGCGGCCATCGGGATCACCAGCCGCGGGAAGTACACCTTGGTGATCAACCGCTCGTTGGCGACGAGGCTGTTCGCCGACTCACCGAGGGCGTGCGCGAAGAACTGCCACGGCAGGAGGGCGCAGTAGACGAAGACGGGGTACGGCAGGCCGTCGGAGGGGATGCCGGCGAGGCGCCCGAAGAAGAGGCTGAACACCAGCATCGTGAAAAACGGCTGGATGACCGCCCATCCGACCCCGAGCGCCGTCTGCTTGTACCGGACCTTCACGTCCCGCCAGACCAGGAAGTAGAGCAGCTCGCGGTATCGCCACACCTCGGCGAGCCGCAGAGCCACCCACCGGGGGGATGGCTTGATGACGAGGACGGGGGGCGCCCCAAGAGTCATCGGGGAGCCTGAGGGAGCCTGAACAACCGACGTACTCGCCTCCTACCTATGGGGTGGCTGGGGGTTCGGGGGCCAACGCACAGGGCTTCGCCCTCTCAGTCACATCGCGGCACATCCCCCGAGGGCAGGGACCGGAGCATTATAAGAACGTGACATGGTGAGTCAAAGCTTTAACCACCGGGTGAGCGGCGATGGATTTTCACAGCGGAGGCAACCACTTAGACCGCGCTCGACGGTCCTCGTAGCGAGGCGGCTCGGAGGCCCGCCCGTCCGTCAGAGGCGCCAGTACGACGCGCCGTACGCCTGCACGGCCTCGCCCCGCAACATGCCCTGGACGTCCACGATCACGCCGGGCCCGTGGTCGGCTCGAAGGAGACCGACGAAGTTCATCACGTCCCGGGCGCGAAACTCGTCGTGGGCGACGCTGATGATCACGGCGTCGTAGGTCTCACGCGAGCTGAAGGGGTCGGCGACCATCTGCAGGCCGATCTCGCGGGCGACTTCGGACGCGTTCGCACGGGGGTCGTAGACGTCGACCTTGACCTCGTACGAGCGGAGCTCGTTGATCAGGTCGGCGACGCGCGTGTTGCGGATGTCGGGGACGTTCTCCTTGAACGTGAGGCCCAGCACCAGGACCCGCGCGTTCTGCACCACCTTGCCCGCCCGGATCATCAGCTTGACGGCCTGCTCGGCGACGTAGACGCCCATCTGGTCGTTGATGCGGCGGCCGGAGAGGATGACCTGCGGGTGATAGCCGAGCTCCTCGGCCTTGAACGTCAGGTAGTACGGATCGACGCCGATGCAGTGACCGCCGACGAGGCCGGGCCGGAACGCCAGGAAGTTCCACTTCGTTCCGGCGGCCGCGAGGACCGCGTTGGTGTCGATGCCCATCCGGTGGAAGATCATCGCCAGCTCGTTCACGAGCGCGATGTTCAGGTCACGCTGCGTGTTCTCGATGACCTTGGCCGCCTCGGCGGTGCGAATCGTCGGCGCCCGGTGCACGCCCGCTTTGACCACGAGGCCGTACACGGTCGCCAGGCGCTCGGTGATGTCGGGCGTCTGCCCCGCGACGACCTTCACCACGCGCTCGAGCGAGTGCTCCGGGTCTCCGGGATTGATCCGCTCGGGCGAGTACCCGAGGAAGAAGTCGGCGCCGGCGCGCATCCCGGATTCCTGCTCGAGGATCGGCTGGCACACCTCTTCGGTGGCGCCGGGATACACGGTGGACTCGAAGACCACGACCGCGCCGCGCGCCATGTGACGCCCCACGGTGCGGCTCGCGGCGCGCAGCGGGCCGAGGTCCGGCGTGCGGTGCTCGTCGACGGGCGTCGGCACCGCGACGATGATGATGTCGGCGGCGCCGAGCGTGGCGGGCTCGGTGGTGAGCTCGAGGCCCTGCGCCTCGAGGTCCTGCGGCTTCATCTCACCCGTGCGGTCGTAGCCGGCCTGGAGCTCGGCGACGCGCTCGGTCGAGATGTCGAACCCGATGCAGCGTCGCCACTGGCCGAACGCGCAGGCCAGCGGAAGTCCCACGTAGCCGAGGCCGATGACGGCAATCGTTTCCGCCTTCTGCGTGCTCACTGAAAATGCCTCCCGCCCCGATCCGGTATTTCGGCGACAAACGCTCACGGAAACGCGAAGTTACGCCCGCATCCGATGCAGCGGGGGCCAGTATAGCCGCATGCGGCGCCGGACGCGCAGGGTAAAAGCGGTCAGCGGAGGATCAGGCTGCGCGGCGCCGCGGACGGATAGCCCTGCACGACGCCGCCGTTGCCGATGTGGCAGGGGTCGTCGATCGGCTGCACGGACGCGATCGCGTGACAGAGCTCGTGGATGTCGACGTCGAACGACAGGCGTGAGGGCAGCGACTCGGCGTAGCGCACGATCTTCACCGCGCGGGCGACACGCCCGTGGCCGGCCTGGACGACGCGCGAGGTCTGGCAGCCGAGGACCGCGCCCGCGAACGACGGCGGGCACTCGCGCCGCACGACCGCGGGATCATCGGTCACGACCAGCGTGACGAGGTGCGCGTCGGGTCCCAGCGGCCCGAGCTGCCCCGTCCGCATGCCGGTGGCGCAGCCGACGAGGGCGACGGCCGGCGCGAGCAGGATGAGCGCACGAGCGAGTCGGACGACGCGGCGCACATCCCCCTGCCAGCGCAAGCGGTATGCCACCGCCACGTCCCCGATTCCCGCGTCCCGGGGCCCTTCACAGCGATCGTGCGCGGCGACGGGCCTGCACAACGCTGCAACACCGTGCAGGTCCTCGGGACGCTGGTGCAGTTGCTCAGACGAGCAGCGCGACCTTCACGGCGGCGGGATCGCGGTGCGCGGTGAACGCGGCCGCGATGTCGGCGAGCGGGAAACGATGGGTCACCAGCGGCGTCGTGCGCACCTGCCCCGCCGCGACCAGCCGGAGCGCCTCGGGGAACTCGTCCTGGTAGATCATCGAGCCCAGGATCGTGACCTCGCGCCGCACGACCGAGAAGAACGCGACCGGCGTCGGATCGTGCGGCAGCCCGGTGAGCACGACGCGCCCGCCGGGGCGCACCAGCTCGAGCGCCGCGTTGACGGCTTCCGGCGTGCCCGCGGTCTCCACCACGAGGTCCACGCCTTCGCGCCCGGAGAAGCGCCGGGCCGCGGCCTCCAGCGGGCCGTCGGCCGCGAGGTGCGTCGCGTCCGCGCCCAGATCGACCGCCATCGGCAAGCGCGTCGGCGTGCGCGCGACGACCAGCGCGCGCGCGCCGCGTGCCCGCAGCACCTGGAGCGCGAGCAGTCCAAGGCTTCCCGCGCCGACGACCGCGGCGGTCGTCCCCGCGCGCGGCTCGCCGCGCCCGACCGCGCGCACGACCACCGCGAGCGGCTCGGTCAGCATCGCCGTGAGGTCGTCCACGCCGTCGGGAATCTTCCAGCAGCAGCGCGCGGGCACGGTCACCGCTTCCGCGAACCCGCCATCCACGTCGATCCCGATCGCGATGCGCGCCGCGCAGAGGTTGCGGTTGCCTTCGCGACAAAGCGGGCAGACGCCGCAGGAGTAGTTCGGCTCGACCACGATCCGATCGCCGACCGCGAGGTCCGCGACGCCGGCGCCGACGGCCGCCACCCGCCCTACGAACTCGTGGCCCATCACGCGCGGGTACTCCACCGGGCGCTCGCCCGTCCAGATCCGGTAGTCGGTGCCGCAGAGGCCGGCGGCGCTCACGCGCACGGTGACAGCGGCGTCGCCCGCCGCCGGCGACGCCGTGGGCTCGACCGCGAGCGTGCGAGGCGCGTGGAGGAGGGCGGCCTGCATCATCGCCCGCATCCTCTCACGCCGCCGAGTGGCCGCCGTCGAGGAACAGGGTCTGGCCCGTCATGAAGTCCGAGCCGGAGGACGCGAGGTACACGGCGAGCGGACCGATCTCGTCGACCCGCCCCGTGCGGCGCGCCGGGATGTCGCGCGTGAGACGATCCGCGATCCGCGGGTTCGCGAACGCGGCTTCGTTCATCTCGGTCACGAACCAGCCGGGCGCGATGGCGTTCACCTGCACGTTGTGGCGCGCCCATTCGACGGCGAGCGTGCGGGTGAGCGCGCTCACGCCGCCCTTGCTCGCGGCATACACGGTGTAGCCCGGCAGCCCGGCGTGGCCGAGCACCGAGGACAGGTTGATGACCTTGCCGCTCCCCTGCCCGAGCAGATACGGAGCGGCCGCGCGACAGCCGTGGAAGACGCCCGTGAGGTTCACGCCGATGACCGCCTGCCAGTCCTCGGGCGCCGTCTCCGCGAGCGGCTTCGGGTTCGCGATCCCGGAGTTGTTGACGACGATGTCCAGGCGGCCGAGCGTGTCGACGGTCGCCTGCATCAAGGCCTCGACCGAGGGATAGCTCGCGACGTCGGTCGCTGCCACGAGCGCCCGCGCGCCGGCGGCCTCCACGAGCCGCGCGGTGTCCTCCAGATCCGGCTTCGAGCGCGCGGCGAGCGCGACGTGCGCGCCCGCCTCGGCCAGCGCGACGGCGATGGCCCGGCCGAGGCCCCGGCTCGCGCCGGTGACCACCGCGACCTTGCCGTCGAGCCGGGCGGGGCGGCCGGTCAGCGGTAGAGCTCCTCGATCGCCTGCTCGTACTTCTGCCAGACGACCTTGCGCTTGACCTTCAGCGTGGGCGTCAGCTCGCCGCCCTCCTGCGTGAAGTCCACCGGGAGCACCGCGAACTTCTTGATCTTCGCGTAGGACTGGAGCTGCGAGTTCTTCTCCTCGACGATCCGCGCCACGCGATCCACCACCTTCGGATGCTTGGTGACGACGCCGGGGTCGGTGGTGAGGATGCCTTCCTCGCGGGCGAACTTCGTGAGCTCGTCGGGGTTGACCGTGATCAGCGCGATCGGGTACGGCCGGCGGTCGCCGTACACCATCACCTGGCTCACGAACGGATCCGCCTTGAGCAGGTTCTCGATGTTCTGCGGCGCGATGTTCATGCCGCCCGCGGTGACGATGAGGTCCTTCTTGCGGTCGGTGATGAAGATGAAGCCGTCCTCGTCGATGCGCCCGATGTCGCCCGTGTGGAACCAGCCCGACGGCTCGAACACCTCGCTCGTGGCCTGCGGCTGCTTGTAGTAGCCCTTCGTCGCCACGTTCGGCCCGCGCGCGAGGATCTCACCGTCGTCCGCGATGCGGACCTCGACGTTCGGCAGCGCACGCCCGACCGAGCCGAACTTGAACTTGCCCGGGCTGTTGAACGTCAGCACCGGACAGGTCTCGGTGAGGCCGTAGCCCTCGAGCAGCAGGATGCCCGCCGCGTGGAAGAACTCGGCGATGTCGCGCGAGAGCGGTGCGCCGCCGGACACGGCCCACTTGAGCCGCCCGCCGAGCGCAGCATGGAGCTTCGAGAAGACGAGCTTGTGC
>Ga0194128_10011260_pt1 | contig 10411 bp, 9 predicted proteins | sample TA2KigCa65mmetaG_FD_148650 | JGI IMG/M metagenome (GOLD analysis project Ga0194128, IMG submission 148650) | Freshwater microbial communities from Lake Tanganyika, Tanzania - TA2015037 Kigoma Deep Cast 65m | ecosystem: Environmental > Aquatic > Freshwater > Lake | place: Tanzania: Lake...
TGTCGCGGCAGCGCCTGTCGAGAAGCTGGCGCGAGCGATTCACTATGCCCATCAACACGGCATCATTCATCGTGACCTCAAGCCCGCTAACGTGTTGCTGAGCAGCGAAATCCCGAGCGCGAGCGAAACCACCACGACCGATGCCTTCGACACTTGCGCCTTGGCCACAGCCACGCCAAAAATCGCTGACTTCGGATTGGCCAAGCGGCTGCAGGCCGATTCCGGCCAAACGCAAACCGGCGCCATCCTCGGCACTCCCAGCTACATGGCTCCAGAGCAAGCGGCAGGGCAAAAAGGCGTCGGCGCTCCGGTCGACATCTACGCCCTCGGCGCTATTCTTGTATGAAATGCTCACGGGTCGACCTCCCTTTCGCGGCGCCAGTGCCTTCGAGACGATCAATCAAGTGCTGCATTCCGATCCCGTGACGCCATCTACGCTGCAGCCCAATTTGCCGCGGGACCTGGAAACGATCTGCCTGAAGTGTCTGGAGAAAGACCCGGCGAAACGGTACGCGAGCGCCGAGGAAATGGCGGACGATCTGGCGAGATTTCTGCGGGATGAGCCGATCGTTGCTCGCCCCGTCAGTTTGCCGGAGCGCCTTTGGCGCTGGTCGCGCCGAAATCCCCGTGTGGCGTTTCTAGCTGGCTTCGTGATTCTCCTCTTGGTCACAGGCCTGCCGACGTTGACCGGTCTGTGGATTCTAGCGGACAGCCGTCGCATTCGAGCCGAGGGGGCCGAAAGGAAACTCGAAAGCGAACGCGATATCGCCAACGAAACGTCGCGGCAAGCGCGCCGCGCCATTCGCGAGAACTTCATCCTCGCCACGGAGAATCCCGAATTTCAGAGGGACGGCATGCAGCAGGCGCGGGGGCTCTTGCTGGACAAGGCCCTGATCTACTTTCAGCAATTCACGAACCAACGCAGAGACGATCCGGAACTACGCGACGACCTCGCGGACGCGCATGAACGTGTCGCACATATTTTCAACGAACGCGGTGACTCCGTACGTGCGCTTGCTGAGTATCAGAACGCCGCCGATCTGCTTCAAAAGCTAAACTCGGCCCACCCTGGTGAGGGAATGTACGAACACCGGCGGGCAAATATTCTCGACGCTATCGGTGACCTGGAGTACGCGCGCGGCCGAGTATCAGTTGCAACCGACGCGGATCGGCGTGCCTTCGATATTCATCAGCGGTTGGCGGAGATGTACCCTCAGAACGCCGTTTTTCAGTCCGGTTTTGGGCGTGCTTTGTTCCAGATCGGCACACGGCAGCTTTCGTCCGGGAATCTCGCGGACGCGCTACGCAGCTATGCACGCGCTCGCGACATTTTTGACGACCTCCAAAAGCACAATGCTGCGGACGATGCTCTGCAAGCAAAGCTATGTGATTGCTTGGTGAGCCTGGGCTTGATCGAGAATGAACTCGGCAGGCCCATTGACGCTGGTAAGAACTTCGAGCGAGCATCCGAGATTCGAACGAAACTGTATGTTCGTTTCCCAACCCCCGGGCGCCGGAGCGAGCTGGCGCGCGTGCAAGCGTCTCTGGCAAATGCCATCAGCAAGCAAGATCGGGACGACGATGCCGTGAAGATATCACAAAATGCACTCGACCTGCGTGAAGAGCAGGTGAAGCGGAATCCCGCAGTCCCGAAATACCGTTCCGAACTGGCGACAAGTCTTTTCGATCATGCCAGCATTCTCCTCAGTGTCGCCCCTGGAACCAGCCCGCGATTTGAATCCGTGTATACCCTTCGGAAACGCGGCCATGACATTATGTTTGAACTGGTCAAAGCGCATGGCGACGACGTGAATTATCAAAATCGTCTCGCAATTACGAAAACCCTCCTGGCCTATTGTTACCGCGTTCATCGCAACGATCTCGCCAGGGGCGAGGCGCTCTTGACGGAAGCTCTACAAATATGGGAAGGCCTTGTGGCCCGAAAGGTCGCGACGCCGAAGCATCGGCATGATCATGCTTATGGTTGCGCTCAGATGGCTTTACTGGAGATTCAACGAAGGAAAATCCTGCAAGCCGCCAATCTGCTGCAGAAAGCGAATTCGATCCTCGATGAGCTTCTTGCCATGCAGTTCGCCGCCTCGTCGGTCAGGCGGGATTTGTCGACCAATTTGGCGAATCTCACCTACACCTATCAGGAAACCCGCCAGTGGCAGAAGGCGTTGACCAACCAAATGCGGCTTATCGAATTGCGAGACCAGATCGCGCGCGATCATCCGCAGATGCCCAGCTATCGCACACTCGCAGAAAGAGCCCGTAAGAGCATGTCGGAACTTGCGCACGGATTCGTTCTGACAACCGTTCCGCCGGAAGACAAGACGGCCGCCGATGGCCGCATAGCGTATCAACTCCGTTGCAAGAAGGCATGGATGGAACTTGCACGTGAGTTTCCCAGCGTGATCGACTTCCGCAGGCAAGTCGCGACCTGGAGCGTGTTTGTCGGCGACGCGTACGCCGATGCGAACAAAGAGCCTGAAGCTCTTGCCGCCTATGAGGAAGCCCGCAAAGTTTCAGAGCAGTTACTACTGTCGCCAAACACGGCCGCGGCGGATGAAAACGACCTGGGCTGGATTCACCACTGTATCGGGCAACATTATTATCGCACGAAGCAACTCGCGCGAGCGCTTTCCGCTTATGACGAAGCATCGGCACTTCTTGAGAAGGCCATACAGAAAAAACCGGAATACCATCTTGCTCGAAGCAACCTTGGTCGTGTGCTCGACTCGCGAGGCCGGGCTCTCGCTGACCTCAATGACTTCAAGGCGGCAGAGAAGGCGATTCGGCGTGCGATCGACGAACAGGCCATAGCCGTCAACGCGGAGCCTAAGGGCGCCCAGCATCGGCAGCGTCTCGACTCGCATTATGCTGAGTTGAATTATCTCTACCGGCGCACGAATCGGCCGAAGGAAGCCAACGAGATCGCGTTCATTCGCCGCGATATTGCAGGCGCTGACCCGGAGAGACTTTCCCTGGTTGCATCGGATTTCGCCCAGGCCTCGCGGTTGTTCACGGGCGACCCGTTAACTCCGGAGCAGCAGACGCAACGCAACGAATGTATCACGCAAGCGATCGCGACACTGCAACAAGCCAGCAAGTGCGGCTTCGCGGATACGAAACGTGCCCAAGGCGATCCGAACTTCGCACACTTTTGTCGCGGCCGGAGTTTCAAAGTTGGTTGAAGAGCATTGCGAAGAAGCCGCCAGGTTAGATGCTTGGCCATGAGGTACGTTCTCAACATGCCCTGCGTTCGGAACACTTTGAAGGCGTGCTTCACAGCAGATTATCGCACAATCTAATAGTCTTTCGACCGGCAATTGTCTGGATTGTCGTACCGTACTGTTCGCCCTGAGCATCAAGATCACATTTCCGCCGACTCCATCTCGATCCGGGCAAGCTCCAACTCGGTTCCTCGCTGAACTTCTGTTTGCCATGCGCCACACGAATGGCATGCCGACGGAAACTCGAATGGCTCGAAGTCACGATCACACGCCCGGCAATGAAGGAGCGCCGGTACCCGTTCGATTTCGAGTTCGGCACGCTCCGCCGGGGTGTTCGGTTTCATCGCCTCGAACGCAAAGCAGAGCGCTTCCGGAATGACGCCCGCCAGGTCGCCGGCGCGAAGTCGCAAGCGGACGATGCACGAACCGGGATGCCGTGACTGGTGCTCGAACGCCAGGTCAAACACTTGCTGCATTATGCTCGCTTCATGCATCAGGTCATTTCATCCATCGGGTTAGATCGGGAAAAACCGTGCTTGCGCCGCCTGCCTCCAGCATGGACAGACACCGGCGTTACGGTGTCTCGAACCAATGGGTTTTTGCGACGTTGTAGGTACTGGTCAACCATGGCTCGGATGTCGATCGTCCCTGCAGGCTGGAAGCCACACCTAGGCAATGCCGTACGATTCCTTGAATGACTTGTTCCGTTGGCCCCATAAACCGCCAGCACGAATCGCCGTAAGGCGTCGCGAAAGGAGTAGTGCCGCTCACGGACGGGAGCATGTCTGGATCCGGCGAGCTTGTGCTGAAGATGGTACCGGCTGCAGGATGTCCACCAAAACTCCAACGGGCGGCCTGATCCGACCACGGGCCTTGCCAATGGAATCGGTCCCGATAGACGAGCTGGCCTTGTCGACGCACTTGCATGTCCTGAATGATGCTGGCGAACTGAAATCTCTCCGATTCGTCTCCGCGGGAATAGCGGCCAGAAAACCAGATGTCGCCCCAGATCAAATGCGCAGTTTTCGCGAGTTCAATGCGGACTCGCTGGTAATATCGGCTGCCCACGTAGGGAATAGCGGGACCGGGCAAGACGACGGCAATAGCGCTTTCGCCAATGGTCAGGTTCCATTGCTGAGTGCTGAATCTGCTTGAGCACGGATGAATTCGCGTTGCCGATTGACCGGTAATGACGGAACGTGTGTTGGGCCCAATTTCGACGTTGATTCCGTGGGCATCGCCGTCCATCAGGCCCGCTGTCGGATTGAGCAGATATATGAGCGAGGGTTCGGGTACGCCAAGCGTAAGAGCTAGGACGCGGATCGGCACTTGCTCATAGACCTGTGCTAATTCCGAAAGGCCGTCGTGCTCAGCAATGGTGAACCGAGCGCCGCCGATTCGACCGGATCCTTCGCTCGCCAGTTTCCATCCGGCGAATTCCGGCGGCGTCACGAAATCTTCGGCAACGATGCGAGCTGGGAATTCACCCATTGCATGAGCTCCTCGATTCCGTTGCCGTGACGCAGACTGATGAGAAGGAATGGGCGGTCGCCGCGCATCTTTTTACTGTCTCGTCGCATGACGTCGAGATCGGCGCCAACATATTGCGCAAGGTCGATCTTGTTGATAACCAGCAAATCGCTGCGTGTGATCCCGGGTCCCCCTTTGCGCGGGATCTTGTCGCCTTCGGCGACATCGATGACGTAGATGGTGCGGTCTGCAAGTTCGGGCGAAAAAGTCGCCGCAAGGTTATCGCCGCCCGATTCGACGATAACGAGTTGGAGTCCAGGAAACCTCGTTTCCAAGTCGCCGATTGCAGCGAGATTGATGCTCGCATCTTCGCGAATGGCGCTATGCGGGCAGCCGCCTGTCTCGACGCCAACGATGCGATCGAGGGGGATGACCTGCTTGCGAGCGAGAAATTCGGCATCTTCCTTCGTATAGATGTCGTTGGTAACCACGGCGAGATTGATCTTGGGCCACAACTCGCGGCACAGCCGTTCGACCAGCGCCGTCTTGCCCGACCCGACGGGGCCGCCGACGCCGATTGTGAAAACGCCGCGCTTGGGGCCGTGGTACTGGCCGTGTTCGTGTTCATGCGGCATGCCGTCGCCGCGATGGAAAACTCGCCAGCGTTCCTTCCCGCGCAAGCGTGTTCCTGAAAGGACGCCCAAATCAGGACCGAAATATTCGTGTATAGAGTCGACTCTGTTCATAGCACAAGATCTCGTAGGCGGTACAGTTGCTACCAGCGGTCTCCAGGGGTTTGTCGTGATATTGGTCGGCAAGTTCGCCGATGTCGTCGTGAAGCCGGGCGAGCACCTGTTGGCCATGCGTGTGCCCGATGGGCACGCCGCGGACTCCTGCGCTTACGACGCCGAGCGCGGCCTGATGCAGATAAATCGCGATGGATTCCCGCGGGGTCGCCCCCGCGCCGGCCGTTAGACAGGCAAACACGACCGCGTGGTGCCACTGCTTTTGGGTTTCGCGCGGGAGCGAATCGACCGCCCATTTCCAGGACGACGCGAGCGCTCGCAGTTGCTCGCCCATGTCGCGGCTGGCATTACGCAATGTCGGCGGCATGATGCTTGCCCACATCAGTTCATTCGCTTCCTCGGCAAGGGTAGGGCAGTCGGCTACCGCACCCACGATTACGCCTTCCAGCGGCGCTAGCGTCCAACACAAGTATGCTCGCGTCCATTCCTCCAAGCTTGTCGCGTCGCGCACCAGTTGACGGTCGATCGCGGCTTCCAGGCCCCACGAATGGCTATAGCCCCCGATGGGTAACGCGGAGTCGCCGAGCTGAAGGAGGCGCAGATTCATGTCGCGCGTTCGCTAAAACAGGAAATACCGTTGAGCCATTGGCAGTTCCTTCATCGGCTCGCATGTGAGCAGCTCACCGTCGGCCCACACACGGTACGTGTCCGCATCCACTTTGATTTCGGGCGTTGCATCGTTTAGCGGCAGGTCTTTTTTCGTGATGTCGCGGCAATTTTCGACCGCGACCAACGGGCGTTCCAGATGATATTTCTTGGCAATATTGTCATTCAGGGAAGCGGCCGACACGAACGAGAAGCTTGATTCAATCATCGCGCGGCCAAAGCTTCCAAACATCGGTCGTGGCAATACCGGTTGTGGCGTCGGAATCGATGCGTTCGCGTCCCCCATCTGTGCATGCGCGATCATGCCACCCTTCAGGACCAACTCAGGCTTAACGCCAAAGAACGCAGGCCTCCATAGGACGATGTCAGCCCATTTGTCGGGCTGGATACTGCCGACTTCGCGCGAAATACCATGCGTGATCGCGGGACAGATCGTGTACTTCGCCACGTAGCGGCGGGCGCGGAAATTGTCGTTTCGGGATGAGTCCTGCCGCAACGCGCCGAACTGCACTTTCATCTTGTGTGCGGTCTGCCAGGTGCGGATGATGACTTCGCCGATGCGTCCCATGGCCTGCGAATCGCTGCTGATCATGCTGATGACGCCGCGATCGTGCAGAATGTCCTCGGCCGCGATCGTCTCGGCACGGATGCGGCTTTCGGCGAAGGCGACATCTTCAGGGACATTCTTCGACAGGTGGTGGCAGACCATGAGCATGTCAAGATGCTCGTCGATGGTGTTGATCGTAAACGGCCGAGTTGGATTGGTGCTTGACGGCAAGACATTCAGGAGGCCAGCGATCTTGAGGATGTCGGGGGCATGTCCGCCCCCGGCGCCTTCGGTGTGGTAAGTGTGGATCGTGCGTTCGGCAATCGCAGAAATCGTGTCCTCGACGAATCCGGATTCGTTGAGCGTGTCGGTGTGGATGGCGACCTGCACGTCCAACTTGTCGGCGACACGCAGGCAACAATCGATGGCGGCCGGCGTGGTGCCCCAATCTTCGTGGAGTTTGAGGCCACATGCGCCGGCACGGATTTGGTCCTCGAGTGGTTTCGGAAGGCTGCTGTTACCTTTGCCGGTGAACCCGAGATTGATCGGGAACCCCTCGGCTGCCTGAAGCATGCGCTGTAGGTACCACGCTCCTGATGTACACGTAGTGGCGTTGGTGCCAGTGGCCGGTCCGGTGCCGCCGCCGATGAGCGTCGTGAGACCGGCTGCGATGGCGGTCTCGCAAAGCTGCGGGCAGATGAAGTGGACGTGGGTGTCGATGCCACCCGCGGTGGCAATCAGGTTTTCGCCGGCGATGACCTCGGTGCCTGGGCCGATAACGAGCTTCGGATCGACGCCTGGCTGAATCAGCGGATTGCCCGCTTTGCCGACGCCGACAATTCGGCCGTTGCGAATGCCAATGTCCCCTTTGACGATGCCCCAATAATCGAGAATGACCGCGTTCGTGATAACGAGGTCTAGCGGCGGATGTTTCGATTTGCCCGGCAGCGGCGATTGCCCTTGGGCATCGCGAATGACCTTGCCGCCGCCGAACTGAACCTCCTCGCCGTAGACGGCGTGGTCCTTTTCGATCTCGATGAACAGTTCAGTGTCCGCGAGGCGAATGCGGTCTCCGGTAGTTGGACCGTAGTGGCTGGAGTAATTAGCGCGCGAAAGGCGATTTGGCATCGAGCAACTCCCACACAACTATTTCTTCGATTTCTTACCTTTGGGCTTCTTCTTCAGATCGGCGACGCAGGGTAGGTCGCCTGCCAGGAACGGCTCCAGGTACGCAAGACTTGCGGCGCGAGTTTTCTTGTTATCAAGCGCGCCGTTGACGAGACCGCTGCCACCGTAAACCTCTCGAGTGCCCGAGAGTGGAATCAAGGCGACGGTCTTGACATCTCCAGGTTCAAAGCGAACTGCTGTTCCGGCCGGTATGTCGAGCCGCATCCCATACGCCGTCTTGCGATCGAAGGCGAGCGCCCGATTGACCTCGAAGAAATGAAAATGCGACCCGACTTGAATAGGGCGATCGCCGGTGTTGTTGACTTCGATCGATATGCTCGTGCGCTCGGCGTTTAATTCAACGGGAGGACCATCGAGGATGTACTCACCCGGTATCATCAGTTTTTTCCTTGTGGTTCAAGCGATCGGACGATGGACGGTGACAAGTTTGGTGCCGTCCGGGAAGGTGGCTTCGACCTGAATTTCGTGGATCATTTCAGGGATACCGTCCATGACGTCGGTGCGTGAGAGAATGGTCCGCCCGGCAGCCATAAGTTCGGCGACGCTCTTGCCGTCGCGGGCCCATTCGAGAAGTTGGCTCGTAATCAGGGCAACCGCTTCAGGATAATTGAGCTTAAGGCCTCGTGCTTTTCGTTTTTGTGCCAGCTCCCCCGCAAGGAAAATGAGTAGTTTGTCGCGCTCTTGCGGGGTCAAGTGCATGCCAACGTCCTGCCCAGGCCTTTCATTTGAACGATTATTGTAAACCGAAATTGACCCAGCGGCAAGCGGCCATACTCGCCGCTAAGAACGGCGCGACGATACGTACGCGAAGTTGGGCTAATTGCAATGACTGGGAGACTCTGCTAATTGAGGCGGCGAGCCGCGGCTTTAGAAATTGCCGGAATTTGAGAAAGTTCCAATATTTACTTGACGATGAATCTCCAGCAAAGCCACGGGAATGGCAATCTCGTTGCGCAAGTGACTTGAACGCCCGGATTCGCGCTAGCGGGCTGTTGAAATACTTCGGAAGGTGATTTTGACAGCGAAAACCCGACGCCGTAATTGCGTCGAGGTTAAGCCCGAGTTCGATTGCGAGCAACCTGAAGCGCACTACGGCTTCGGGCAAACCGCCGCCAAACGTTAACATCCCGCCAGGAGTGCATTTCCCCAATACAAGGAGGTTTTCACGTGTTGCTAAGAAAAAAATGGATCAGTTTGGCTCTCGCGGCGTTCATGAGCGTCGCTACCAGCGCCTGGTCGCAGACCTCGCGACTGAATCTGTCCGGCAGTGCTGCGCCACAACTGGTGGAACTGCCATCGTCAACGAGCAGGACAAAACCAAACCAGCCGACGCCCCAAAGGCGACGCTCGGCCCGGCCATTGAATCAGCGGCAACTCGAGGACCGTGCTGCGCCGACCGTTGCAACGGGTGGGGTCCCACCATGCCAGAAAACGTCAAGTTTTTCGGCGAATTCATGCCGAACTGCTGCGGTCACGCCAATGGCATCCACGTCTATGGGTGGGCCGACATGGGGTATACCTACTCCAGCACCGGCGGCGGTCTCCTCGCAGTCCAACCACGCGAACACCGCTTTGGCAATGAATTTCTTGTGAGTCAACTTGCGGTCGTTCTAGAGAAAAAGCTCAGGCAGGACGACACCTTCAACCTCGGCTTCAATGCTACGTTCTTTGCGGGCGCCGACGCCGCCCTCCTTCGACCTCTGGGCGGCTTCACGACCACGAACGACCGCTTTGGCGCGGATTTCCGGCAGCTGTACGTCTCGGCCCATTTGCCGATCCTGACTCAAGGCGGCATGGATGTGCATGTTGGCCGCATGGGCTCGCCAATCGGTTACAACTCCGCGATGGCGCCTTATCGGCCGTTTTACTCAAGCGACTACCAGTGGTTCTACGCAGAAGATGGCGCCTGGACGGGCATACTAACAAACCTGCATGTCAATAAGCAACTCGATGTCATCAACGCCATTACCATGGGGGCGAATACGTTCTTCACTTACCGTGGCAACGGCCCAACGTACCTCGGACAAATCAATTACTGGACCACCGAGGCCAAGACGACGCAACTAAGTACGTCGTTGCAGCTTGGCAATCAGGCGATTTTTGCCGCCGGCCCGAAATTCATCGGATCAAATGACGTGGCGCTGACGCTCATGGTGGTCCACAACTGGAATAAATGCTTGACCCAGATAGTCCAGAGCAGTATGGTCTGGGGCACGGAAGTCCCGAGCATCGGTACGTCTGAGTTTTACAGCTTGTATACGATCTTGCAGCACCATACGACGCAGAAGGTTGATACCAATATCCGTTTCGAATGGGTCCGTGACGTCCAGGGCAGCCGAACGGGCGTGGCCGCTCACTTCGGCGAAGTGACCTTTGGATTCGACTATCATCCGACCAAAGCGCTGCGTATCCGCCCGGAAATTCGCGGCGATTTCGCCAGCCAGCCCGCATTCGGTCCGGGCGGCACCCGGCAAGGCCAATTGACACTTGGCATCGACGCCATTCTTTCCTACTAATCGCTGACTGGAACAATGAGCCACAAGTGCAGCTGCATTTGT
>Ga0194128_10011264_pt1 | contig 10408 bp, 6 predicted proteins | sample TA2KigCa65mmetaG_FD_148650 | JGI IMG/M metagenome (GOLD analysis project Ga0194128, IMG submission 148650) | Freshwater microbial communities from Lake Tanganyika, Tanzania - TA2015037 Kigoma Deep Cast 65m | ecosystem: Environmental > Aquatic > Freshwater > Lake | place: Tanzania: Lake...
AGAAGTAGTCCTTGGTCTTGATGGCGCGCCATTTCAGTTCCTTGGGGCCGACCTTGACTGCGTCACCGGCCTTGGGTTTGAGCGCGGCCTCGTTGGGCACCTGTGGCTTGTCGATTTCGTCAGCTCCGGCGTTCTCCGAGGCCAACTGGATGGGCGCGAGCAGCAGCCAGTCGCGGATGAAGCCCTTGTCATCGGGCTTGAGCGGCGCGTCCGCCGACAACGCGACGAGAGCGGCGCAACACGCCGCGGGGAAGGTCAGCCGGAAAACGAATCGGTCGCACACAGTTTTCATGGCGCTACAGTGATGAGCCGGCGTACCGCGGTCAATTCCCAAGCGCGACCGCGTCAGACGCGCTCGCCGCGCCCGCCCCGCCGCTGCGGTGCCCACCCCTCGCACTGCTGAGTTGGAACGCCCGTGGGGGAAGAATCCGACTGACCCGCAGCCTCGGGTTGCCTACTTTACCTCCATGCCCAATTCACCGCAGCGGCGCCGGGTCCAGTTGAATTCCAAATCGCGCCCCCCGTGCGAATCACACGGCGCGAATTGAATGAACAGGCCGTCGCGCCTCGTCGTTAGCCCGGTCATTCTCCACCCCAATCGTCATCCCGTGCGCCGCATCGTCACGCTCACCGCATTGTTGATGGTGGCTTCCATCGCGGAAGCGCAGCCCGAGATGCCGCGCCTGCGCAGCGCGCTCGTCGGATTCAACGGACAGTTTCGCAACCGCCACTGGACGCCGCTCACCGTGGATGTCGAAAACCCCGGCCCGGCTTGCACGGCGCTCATCACGGTCGAAAGCCCCGGCGCGGGCGCGGGCCAGCGCGTGCAATTCACGCGGCCGGCTTTTCTCCCGGCGGAATCCAACCGCCGGTTCGAGTTCCCGATTCTTCCCGACATCCGCCCGTCGCCGACGGCGGGACGCGTCCAGCTCGGCCGCGTCGTTTCGGTGAAGCTCACGGACGGCGCGCTCCGCACGTGGGGCCAAAACGAGGCGCTCGGAAACCCGGTGCCGGAAGAAGCCTTTTTCCTCCTCGTCGTGGACTCCGACTTCGACGGCTACCGCGGCTTGCGCGACCTGTTCATCGGCACCGAGCGGCGCCCGTTCGCGCGCGCGCTGACACCGCCCCGCGCCATGCCTCGCCGGCCGCTCGAATTGCGAGGCTTCGACGCCATGGTGCTCGGCGGGCTGGCGGAGACAGAACTGACGCCGCTGCAATTGCGCGCAATTCGCGACTACGTCGAGAGTGGCGGCCACCTGCTGGTGTTGCCCTCCGCGATGCCGGGCATCAGTCCGGCGCTCGCCGAACTCTTGCCCGGCACGTTCGTCTCGACGCAGCGGGTGGAGACACTGCCGCCGGTCGCGGGCGGCTTCATCTTCACGAACGGCCTCACGATCGCGAGGCTCGCGCCCGGCGAGTGCGAGGTGCTTGTCGGCACGCGAGACCGTCCGTGGATCCTCTCGCGGCGCGAGGGCGTGGGCCGGGTGACGATGATCGGCTTCGAGGCGGGCCGCGAGGAGTTCAGCGTGTGGCCGGGTTCCGTGAGTTTCTGGCGCGACCTGCTCGGCGGCCCGCCGCAATTCCTTCATCACTCCGATCGGTTGCTCGCGCGGTCGCCGGATGTCGAGCGCGTGCTGGCGAGCCTCGCGGGATTCAAGGTGATGTCGCGACGCGGCGTGTTGTTGTATTTGTGCGCGGCCGCGGGCGGACTGTTGCTGGTGCTGGCGCTCTTCCGATTCACGTCGCGGCCGGAATGGGGCTGGCCGGTGGCGGTGATGCTCGCGATCGCGGCAGGCGTCGGCGCCATCTCCGCAACGGCCAGATGGAAGTCCGCGCCACAACCGTTGCTCAACGAAGTCTTCGTGACGACCTCCACAAGCGGCGGCGACTCGGGCCGCGTTCAAGCGATGCTCGGCTTGTTCTCGCCCGTGGAACGCCGCTATTCGATTCACACGGGCTCCGACGGCGCTTCATTGACACCGGGACGCAGCGCGACCACGCCGCCCGAATTGTTCGCGCTCGGTTACGAGGAGCGATTGTCCGTCAGCAATCTCGCCGTGCGCGCGGACGACTTGCGCGCCATCGCCGGCAGCGGGCCGGCGACGGGCACGCGCTCACCCAACGTGCGCGCCCGCGTGTCTGCCGACGGCCTCACGTTGTCGGTCTCGAACCGCGCCGGCGCGCCGCTCTCCGGCGCGTTTGTGAAATTCAACCGGTTTGTCGTGCCCCTCGGTGACGTGCAGCCACACGCGCAGGTCGACCGCGCCGGCTTGCGCGGGAACCCGCGCGCCACCACCACCGGCTTGCTGCGCTCGGCGCGTGACGCGCAGCGCGAGCGGTTGCGCGGCGTGCTTTTCCCCGCGCCCGAATACGCGGCGGAAGTGTTGATCAAGGCCGACGAGCGGCGGTTCCAACGGCTGCTGCGCGGACGCGAGCCGCTGCCGGTGCTGTTCAGTTGGAGCGACGAGCCTGCGTTCCCCATCGCGTCGATCGATCCGCCCATCCCGCGTCGGGCAGTGGGACTGCTCGCGGTGGATGGCACGGTGGACTACGATGGTCCGGTGCTGCATCTGCCGGCAGGGTTGATGCCGGTGCAACTGCGCAACACGCGGGCGCAGCCGTTCGAGCGCGGCGCGGGCTGCTTCGCCGGAGGTCGTGCCGCGCACCTCGCGGTCGAGTTCACCCTTCCGGCCGGATGTCCCGCGCTCCATGCGCAGGAGTTGACGGTTCACTTTGAGTTTCGCGGCGCGGCGTTCGAGCCGGATGTGTTCGTCGCGCCGGGCGATTTCAAGCTGCCCGAGGACGTCGAGCACGCCGTCTCGCGGATGGAGCGCGTCGGCACTTCGTCGCCGCTGCGTGTGCCAGACCCGGCGCGGTTTCTCCACGCGGGCGTGCGCAGCGTGTTCGTCGTCGTGCGAGTCGCATACTCCGCGGAAGGCCGGAAGCTCGACTTGCAGATCAACCCGAACATCCACACCTGGCAGTTGCGCGAACTGGACCTCGAAGTCAAAGGTCTTGTCCCATGATCGTCACGAAAGCACTCACGAAGAGATACGCGGACGTCCTCGCGCTGGATGCGCTGGACCTCGTCATCGAGGAGGGCGAGATCTTCGGCTACATCGGCCCGAACGGCGCGGGCAAGAGCACGACCATCCGCATCCTTTCCGGGCTGCTCCGCCCGACGAGCGGGAGCGCGTCCGTCGCAGACGTGGACGTGGTGCGCCACCCGCAGCAGGCCAAGCGCGTGGTCGGCTACATGCCGGACACCTTCGGCGTGTATCAGGGGATGCGCGTCTGGGAGTATCTCGATTTCTTCGGTGCGGCCTACCGGCTCCCGCGCGCCACACGGCGCGGCCGCATCGACGAGGTGCTCGGCGTCACCGGCACGGACGCGATGCGCGACTACTTCGTGGACTCGCTGTCGCGCGGGATGCAGCAGCGGGTCGGCATCGCGCGCGCGCTCATTCACGACCCCAAGGTGCTGTTCCTCGACGAGCCCACGTCCGGCCTCGACCCGCGCGCCCGCATCGAGATGCGGCAGTTGCTCAAGCGGCTCAAGGAACGCGGCAAGACCATCCTCGTCTCGTCGCACATCCTGCCGGAACTGGCTTCGGTCTGCGACCGCATCGGCATTCTCGAACAGGCGCGTCTGCTTCTGTGCGACCGCATGGAGGCCGTGATGCGGCAGGTCGAGCAACGCCGCGTGATCGAGGTGGAAGTGCTGGGCGACCCGGCGGCAGCGGCCGCTGTGCTGGTCGCGCAGTTTGCCGCGCCAAAGCTTGAAGTGACGGAAACCGTCGGCCGCCTGCTGCGACTGTCGTTCGAGGGTCAGGACGAGGAAATCTCCGGCCTGCTCGCCTGTCTGCTTCAGCAAGGCGTCGGCGTGCTGTGGTTCCGCGAGGTGCCGCTCGACCTCGAGCACATCTACATGAAAGTCACCGCCGAGGCGAAGGCCGGCAAACGGAGGACGAACGATGGTGGGTAACCCCGTCCTCGGCCGCGAACTGAAGAGCGCGCTGCGCTCGCCGCTCGCGCTGGCGTTGGCCGCGCTTTACCTGCTCGCGCTCGCCTCGCTCGTGTGGTGGATGTGGCCGCAGGAAGGCGTCTTCTCCGTCACCGCGCGCGCGTCCCGATCCATCCTGCTCGTTTGCGGTGTCGCGCAACTGCTGCTCGTCATCCTCTACGCGCCGGCCTTCGCCTCGACTGCGATCACGTCCGAGAAAGAACGCAACACCTACGACCTGCTCTTCGCCACGATGCTGCGGCCGTGGGACATCGTGCTGGGCAAGCTCGTGTCGTCCATCGGCGTGCTTCTGCTCTTCGTGGTGCTGTCGCTGCCGGTGTTCGCGGCGTGCTTCTTCCTCGGTGCGGTCTCGGTGCGCGAGGCGGCCGCGATCTACCTCGTCACGGCGGCGAGCAGCGTTCTGTTCGGCCTGCTCGGCCTCGCCGTGAGCGCCGTCGTGCGCAGCTCGCACCTCGCGCTGGTCCTGACCTACGTGCTGATCCTTGCCTGCACCGCCGGGCCGTGGGTTCCGTTTTTCGTCCTGGAGCAGAAAGCCTGGGCTTCGGAGTTCATCCACTACTCGCGGGCCTTTAGTCCGGTCGGGGCGATGGCGTCCGTGATCCTGCCGGCCTTCGAGCCCGCGGGCGCGTGGCGCCACTACCTCATCGGGAGCGGCGCGATCTCGGCGTTGCTCGCGCTGTTCATCCTCGGCCGCGTGCATTGGGCGGGGCAACGATCCACGCGCGCCCACGGCCGCACGGTCGAGGGAGGGCGCGAGCTGACGCGCCGCAAGCTGCGCTTCCCGTTCTACCTCATTGATCCGATGCGCCGGCGCGCGTGCATCCCGGACTGGCTGAACCCGATGTTCGCGAAGGAGCTGCGCAGCCAGGCGTTCGGCGGCGGGCTGTGGACGTTCCGCATCGCGGTCGCCTGCTTCGGCCTCTCGATGCTCATGATGATCGGCGTGGTCGGCAACCTCGTCGGCCCGACGCCCAACATGATTCGCGCCGTGTCACTCGTCTTTCAACTCGGCCTGGTTGTGCTGATCGTGCCCTCGCTCACGGCGGGCGCGATCACGCAGGAGCGCGAGCGCGGAAGCCTCGAGCTGCTGCGAATGTCCCGGCTCGGTCCGGTGTCGTTCCTGATCGGCAAGCTCGGCGTGGCGCTGCTCTTCGTCGCGTTCCTTGTGCTCGGCGCGCTTCCAGGCTGGTATGCGATCCACTATCTCGAAATCAATACGACCCGCGAAATCCTCGACGCGTGGACGGTGATCGGCACGACCATCCTGTTCGCGCTGGCGGCGGGGTTGTTCTCATCCGCCATCGCGCCGCGCACGGCGGTGGCGACGGCGCTGGCGTATGCGATCACGTTTCTCGCCGCCGTCGTCACACTGTTCCCGCTGCTGGCCGCGGACCAACTCTCGTTGAAGCTTCGCGAATCGATTCTTGTGTTGAACCCGTTTGCGTCGTCGCTGCAGGTGCTCACGCGCGGCGTGTTCGACGAACTCGGAGTCTTGTGGCGCCGTCACGCGGAGCTGTCGCTGTGCGTCTCGGGCGTGTTCCTCGTGCTGGCCTTCCTGCGATTGCGCTGGCTGCTGCTGCCTCAGAAATGAACCGCCTGATCCCATGGGTTCGCAGCCTGCTGCGCCACGCGCGCGCCGCGGGCGCCTGCGCGGCGTGGGTGCCGCTGGTGATGCATCCGCTCAAGGACGCGCCGACGCACGAGATGTTGCGCGCCGCGCTGAAGGAACCCGACCCCGTCGTGCGCGAGCGCGCGCTCGAAGCGCTGGCGTTCATCCGCGACCCCGCGGATGCCGGCGCCGTGCGCTCGATGTGGACCGCCGACCTCGAAGCCACGCGCCAGCAGGCAGCCAAGACGGCTGCGGTCCTCGGCCTTCCTGCATCACCCGCCCAACGGGCCGCGGAGTTGCGTGTGAAGCCGGTCGTGTCCGCACCGCCCGCGAGTGCGGTCGCCACGCTGCGGAGCACGAATCTGGTCACGTGGCTTCGAGGCCTGCGCGCGCTCGATGACGCCGCCGCGCGGCAGCACGCCGCCGCGGTGCTGGCGTCATTGGCCCGACCCGAGGTCGCAGTTCAGGAGGAAGCTGTCCGCGCTGTGCAGCGGGGGAAGATCGCCGCCGCGATTCCCGAGTTGTTGAAGCGACTGGATGATCCTGACGAAGGATTGCGCCTCGCGTCCGCCGACGCTCTCGCGGCGATGTTCGAGGATGCGCCGCGCGCGGACCTCACCGCCGCGATGGTCCGCCGGCTGGAGCTCGATCCAAGCGGGCAAGTCCGGCGGATGGCGGGGCTGACCCTCGTGGCCATTCACGATGCGCCGTCGCAGGGCGCGTTGATGCGGTTGCTGCGGCACGAACGCGGGATGACTCGCGCCTCAGCAGCGCTCGCCACCGGCGCGTGGGGAGATGCGAAGCTGGCTTCGGAATTGCATGCGTTGCTCGAGGACCGCGAGGACCTGGTGGCCCGCAGCGCGGCCTCGGCACTCGGACAGTTGCGAAACCCGGACTCGCGGGCGCCCGTGCTCGCGGCGTTCGAATCGCGTGGTCCCGTGGTGCAGGAACAGGCCGCGTGGGCGCTTGGCGAGTTGAAGCATACGAACGCCACCACGGTCATGACCGCGAAGCTGACGACACCCCACGAGACTCTGAAGACCGCGATCGTGCTCGCGCTCGGGAAAGCCGGCGACAAGCGCGCGCTGCCTTCGATCCGGCAGGTGCTGGTGCAGATTACGTTCGACATCAACCTGCCGCGCGCGCGGGAAGCCGCGTTCACGGTGCTGACCGACGCGGGCGACAAGCTGGCGATCCCGCGCGCGATTCAAATCGTGACGCTCCCCGTCATTCCGCCGCCGCCGGGAGGCGGGCCGAGTTTTGACGAGCCGTTCGTCCGCATCGCGGCGCTGCGGTATCTTGCCGCTGTCGGGGATCGCGCCACGGGGAACGCGCTGGTCGCGGCGGTGAAAGTGCCGCTCCCGTCGGAAATCCGTCCGGCGGTCGCCGAGACGCTGGGCAAGCTGCTCGGCGGGAGTTTTCAGCCGGTGCCGGACGAGACGTTCCGAAGTTACTTCGTGGAGAGCGTGGCGCCCCGCGAGCACAAGCCAGCGCCGCCCCTGGGCGTGGTGGCGGTGCCGTGAAGTTCGAGGGCGGGCCGCGCGGTTGAAGCCGGATTCGACAGCCCTACTTGGGCTCGGGAGGCATCGCGGGTTTGTCGGGCATCGCGGCGAGTTCGGCCTTCGCTTCGGGATCGCCCTGTTTGGCCGCCTCCTCGTGATCCTGTTTCGCGCCCTTGCCGTAGAGATACATCTGCGCGAGTTCGAGCTGCGCCTGCGCGTCCCCCTTGAGCGCCTTCTCTCTCGCGGCTGAAAGTTCGGACGAAGTGCACGCAGCGAACAGCGCCCACGTCGCGGCGAGCGACCCCAACAGCGCGAAGCGATCTTCCCGACGCTTGGCAACGTGAACATCTTTCGCTGTCCGCTCGTGCCGCGACGGCGCAACAAGCGGCGAGCAGCAGTAATGCGCGCCTCATGCGAGTTCGAGCCCTTTCATGCGGCCCCGGCCGCTGGCGAAGTTGTCCGTCTCGATGCCGAGGCGTTGGAGCATGGCGACGAAAATCTGGCCGGCGGGCGTGTTGTTCCTTTGATCGCCCGCGAGGTGCTGTCCGTGCTTGAACCCGCCGCCGGCGAGCAGCAAGGGCATGTTGCGCGTGTCGTGGCTCGACGCGTTGCCGAGGTTTGAGCCGTAGAGCACCATTGTGTTCTCGAGCAGGTCGGCGACGGATTCCTTGGATGACTTGAGCTTCGCGAGGAACGCCGCCAGCAGCTTCATCTGCTCCAGTTCGATGACGCGGAGTTGCGCGAGCTTTTCCGGGTCCTTCCCGTGGTGCGACAGGTTGTGCCAGTCGATCGTGATGCCCTGAACGGGCGGCACGCTGTTGTGGCCCTGGATCATCAGCGTGATGACGCGAGTGGAGTCGGTCTGCAAGGCGAGGTGCGCGAGGTCGAACATCAGGCGCGTGCGGGCGACGAAGTCCGCGGCGTTCTGCACGTCCGTCGGCGGCGGCGTGCTCACCTGCGGTTTCGGCTTCTTCGCCCAGTCTTCGGCGAGCTTGAGCCGTTGCTCGACCTCGCGGACGGTCGTGAAATACTCGTCGAGCTTCTCGCGGTCGCGCGCGGTCACGCGGGATTGGAGCCGCTTCGCGTCGCCGGCCACGGTGTCCATGATGCTCCGGCCGTCGCGCAGCCGGTCGCCCTGCTGCGCGACCTCGCGGGGCGTGCCGTTGACGAAGAGCTTCTTGAAGACCTCGCTCGGCCGCCAGTCCGCCGGCACCTTCACGCCGCTGCGCGAGACGGAAAGGCCGGTGCCGCCGTTGCCGGTGTTGAGCACGAGGCTCCCGAAGCGCGTCGCGGGCGGAAGCTTCTCAAGCACGAACTGGTCGAGGGAAATGGTGTTGCGAAAGCTGCTCGCGCCCGGATGCGGCGCGGCCGTCAGGAAGCTCGCCTCGCTCGAATGCCCGCCGTCCACCTCCGGATGCGACACGCCGCTGAACAAGGTGAAGCCGCGGCGAAACTCCTTGAGCGGCTCCAGATAGGGCGTCAGCTCGAAGTCGCGCCCGGTTGTCGCGGGGAACAGGTTCTCCGCGTGAATGCCGAGCGTCGCGCAGCAGCAGACCATGCGGCGGATGGGTCCGGCGGCGGCGGCGCGGGCGAACGGCGCAGACGAGTCGAGCGCGGGCAGCGCGAGCGAGACACCCGCGGCGCGGAGAAACTGTCGGCGGCTGATGAAGCTCATGAGTGCTGAGTTTCGACTGCGGGACGTTGGACTGGCTTCAAGGTGGTGTCACGGCACGATTTCCACGATGCAATCGAACAACTCGCCGTGGCGCCTGCCGGCCCGGGTGATGTCGAAGGCCACGATGCGCACGCCGGGCGTGGCGTCCGCGTCGGCGGCGAGCTTCAGCATGAAGTGCGTGACGGTCTGCGCGGCGACGCCGTGACCCCAACCCTTCGGCTCAGCCACGAGGCCAGGCGGCGCGTGCGGAGTGATCTCGAACGCGACGGGCTTCGACTCGAAGTTGCGCACGTTCACCTTCACCTCGGCGGAGCCGCCGCGCTTGACCTGCACGCGGTGCGGTTCGGCGCGCACCCAGAACGGGTCGAACCACCAGCGATACTCCGGCTCGCTGCTCACGGTCTTGAACGCGTCGCGCATGTCGTAGGCCCATTTGCGGTAGCGCTCGATGAACTTCGCAGGCTGGTCCATCACGTAGCTGTGGCCGCCGAGCAGGATGTCGGGCCTGAGCTTCGACAGGTATTCCGCGCCGACGATGTAGCCTTCATCGAGGATGCCGCTGGTGCGCGCGCACATCGCCTCGTGGCCGTTCTGCTGCGGGTCCGCAGGGTTGCCGAAGATGTTGTCGCCGGTGAACGCGACCTTGCGCCCGTCAATCACGCCCGTCATGCACAACGCGAATTCGGTCTGGCCCGGCATCCAGTCGATCGTGAAACGAAAGCCCTCCCACGCGAACTGTTCGCCGGACTTGAAGAGCCGGTCGAACTTCAGCCGGTCCACGCCGATGCCATAGGCTTGGATCGGCGCGGCGTAGTCGAACGCCTCGGGCCGCGCGCACACGTCGGCCATTCGGTCGAGGCCCCAAAACTGCGCGCCCCACTTCTGCTTCAGATGCGGCGCCTGCAGGAAGTGGTCGCCGTGCATGTGCGTCACAACCATCGCATCAATCGCCTTGAGCCCGTAGTGCCGCTGCATCCCGGCGAGCGCGGTGTCGAGGAAGTTCGTCTGCAACAAGCCGCAGTCCACCACCAGCGCGCGCCCGCTGTCGGCGAGGATCATGTAGAAGTTCGGGAAGAAGCCCGGCCCGCGGAACTTGAACACGTGCGGCGACACCTGCCACACGTTCGGGACCTTCGACGGCTTCGACGTCTTGTCCTGCATCGCCCCCGCAAACGTGGTCACCGGGTAACCGCGCACGAGCAGCCGCTCGAGGTGGAAGAGCTTCTGCTGGAATTCCTCGAGCTGCTTCTTCGCGTTCGCGATGGGCGGCCCGTGTGACGGCAGCATCCACGCGGGATCGAAGGCGACGACCTGCCCGGCGGCGTTTGCGGCGGCCCACACGCCCGCGGCGAAGCCGTAGTCCCACTCGCTGTCGAACCACGTGTGCATCTTCGCGCCGTCGAGCATCACGTCCCCGGTGAACGCGAGCCAGCGGCCGCCGTCGTTCAGGAAGTAGCTCATGTGGCCGGGGCTGTTGCCGCGCGTGTCGATGCAGCGGAACTCGCGCCCACGCCACGTGAACGTGTCCATCTTCCCAAACGTCTGGTCGAGCTTGATGGCTTCGACCGGCGGGCGCACGAAGCTTGACCCATGCACGG
>Ga0194128_10011265_pt1 | contig 10408 bp, 9 predicted proteins | sample TA2KigCa65mmetaG_FD_148650 | JGI IMG/M metagenome (GOLD analysis project Ga0194128, IMG submission 148650) | Freshwater microbial communities from Lake Tanganyika, Tanzania - TA2015037 Kigoma Deep Cast 65m | ecosystem: Environmental > Aquatic > Freshwater > Lake | place: Tanzania: Lake...
AGATCGGCGACCTCTACGACCTTGTGGCCCTGGAGCGGCTGAGGACTGATACCTCCATTCGCGAGCCTGCGGCCAAGAAAGGCGTATTCGTCGATCCTTTCCTCGACGACGATCTGCGCGACCAGGGCATCGCCCAGACCGCAGCGATCGTCGACGGCATCCTGACGCTTCCCATCGCCGCCGTGGTAGCCGACACCTCCGCGCTCAACGGTGGCCGGCCCTGGACGCTGGACTACACTGTCGTGCCCTTGATCGAGCAGACGCTTCGATCGGGAACGATGCTAATCAATCCCTACCAGGCCTTCGAGCCCTTGCCGGCACGAGTTAGGCTGAACCCGGCAATCGACCAGTGGACGGTCCTTAACGTCCTCTGGGCCTCGGCGGTGACCCGGCGCTTCGTCAGCGTCAGCGGTGGCGGGCACATCCTGCGCAGCTCGACTAGCCAGCAGATCGAGCTCATGAGCCGGACCGAGACCTCGGACCAGTTCCTGCGCCAGCGCACGGTCGATTTCGAAGTGCGCGGCATGGATGGGGGCGAGGCGGTCCAACAGGTCAGCTTCGACGGTATTCCCGTCGCAACGACTCCGGCCTCGATCGCGGCCAGCGCAGAGGGAGTGGCCACGGGGCAATTCACTGTTCCCCCGAACCTTCCCGCCGGGTCCAAGCAGGTGCGCGTGCTCGGTGCCCAGGGCAGCATGGGCACATCAGGCTATGTCGGCCGCGGCATCATCACCACTGAGGAACGGCGCCTCGTCACCGTGCAGGTCGACGAATGGTACGACCCTCTGGCCCAGACTTTCACGCTGGCAGAGGGCCGGCATATCGCCGGGGTCGACTTCCAATTCGCGGCCAAGGGCGGGAATGCGCCGGTCGTGGTGCAGCTACGCGCGACGTTGACAGGCTTTCCCACCCGCGAGGTGCTGGCCGAGGCCTTCGTCGAAGCCGGTCAGATCGTCACCACGGGCTGGGTGCGCGCGACCTTCGACCCGGTCTGGCTCGCTGCAGACCGGGAATTTGCCATCGTCATCCTGACCGATGATGCCGAGCATGCCGTGCGCATCGCCGAACTCGGCAAATTCGATGCGGAGTCCAACCGCTGGATCGCGGCCCAGCCCTATCAGGTCGGCGTGCTGCTGTCCTCCTCGAACGCGAGCACCTGGACCGCGCACCAGAACCGGGATCTCACCTTCCGGCTGCTGGCCGCCCAATTCACCGGGGCCAGCCGGACCGTAAGCCTGGGCTCGATCACCATGTCCGATGTGTCCGACCTGATCGCGCTCGCCGGGGTCGAACGATCCGGACCTGACACCGAGGTCGAGCTGGTGTTCACGGTTTCGGGCGAGGCGATCCGAGTGGTGGACGGGCAAGTGGTGTCGCTCGATGCCCGCAAGACCGGAACGGCGACGGTGCAGGCCGTCCTCAAGGGCAGTGCGCTCCGCAGCCCTGTGCTGTTCCCCGGCGTACAGGCGATCCTTGGTAGTCTGAGTGAGACAGCCACCTATGTCTCTCGCCAGGTCACAGCGGGCACTGCCTCGACCGTCACCGTCGTGCTCGAGGCGAAGCTGCCCGGCGCTGCCGCCGTGGCGGTCGCTGCCGAGACGACAGTAGGCACCTATGTCCCTGTGCCGTTGGATCATACCGGCGGCGCCGATGACGGGTTCAGCGAGATGACCTTCAAGCTCGCCGGCTTCTCCCATGCCGCGACCCGCATCCGGCTCACCCTATCCGGCACGGTGCTCGACCGGCCCGAGGTGCGACGGCTGCGCGTCGTGGTGACGTGAGAATCAGATGCCAGGTGTCAGATGACAGATGTCAGAAGAATCGATCGTTGGGCTTCGCCTCTACAATCCGACATCGGTTTCCCATCGTCTGTCATCCGGCATCTGACATCTGACATCTGACATCTGACCTCCGATGCCCGATCCGACCAATAGCCCGAACCTGGGCTATCCCCTGCCGCATCCGGACAACATCGCGGCCGAGGATGCCACCCGTCTGCGCCAGGCGATCCTTGCCGTCGATGGCGATTTGCAAGTCCTGATCGACGGCCTCGCCGCGGTCGAGACGGTTCAGTCCGCTACGGCTGTTGGCCTTGCCGCCGTTCAAGCCAGGCAAGCCCGGATCGAAACCGCCATTCTGCTCGGCTTCGACTTCACCTGAGGTGATCCATGTCCGCCAACCTCCAGCCCGCGATCCAGGCGCTCGCCGATCGGATCGCGGCGATGGCCCCCAATGCGGCCGACGCCGACGCCGCCGTCCGCCTGGGCAAGGCGCTCGAAGGCCTGATCAACGCCGATGCCGTCGGCGCTGTTGAAGCCGTTCGTGACGGCGCCGTTCTGGCGGTCGATGCCGGCAAGGTGGCGGCGTTGGCCGATCTTCTCGCCGCCCGTGACGCGGCGCTCGCCGCCATCGCGGCGGCCACGGCGATCGACCTGCAAATGACCTATTCGATCCTACTGCGTTGACCACTAGGAGACCGGGACATGCCGCTGCTGCGCAAGACCTACGAGTTGCCCACCGCCGAGGGCGCGGTCCACACCGTGCCCTCGGGCCAAGCCGACACGGTTCATGGCGTCGTCGTGCAGAACACCACCAATGCCAACCGGCAGGTCACGGTCAAGCTGCGCGATGGCGAGGCCGGCGCCGACATCGTGTTGCTCAACGCGCTCACCGTCACCGCCAATACCAGGGTCGTCTGCCTGCTGGAATACGAGCGCTACAACCTCTTGGCCGGCGACACCGTTCGCGGGTTGGCCGATGCCGCCGGCGTCAAGCTCCGGCTCGACGCCATCCGCAACGCCCAGGCCTGAGATCCCCCATGACCGTCTCCATGTTCCGCGCCACCGGCGCCGGCGCCTTTACCATGGCCGAGATCAACGCCCGGTTAGCTGCCGGCACCTGGCCGCGCAACGCCGGCGACGAGACCAGCTTCCGCGCCCGGCATTTCACCTATCGCCTGCCCATGAACATGCGTTCGCCCTATGGCGGCCCGGGCTGGGCGACCTGCCGTGGTGCCGTCGTGCCGTTCCGCCGGCCCGGCACCAACGAGATTTGGCTGTTCGTCTACGATCTCTCCCACGTCACCAACGGCTCCACGACCGGCGGCGGCGCTGCTCAGCTTTCTCTGCTGAAGACCTCCTACGATGCGGCGACGGATGCCTGGACGGTGGTGCGCCGGAGCCTCACCGATTTCCTCTACTCCGCCTCCGTTATCATGCGCGACTTCTATCGCGGCCGGGCCTTCGACGTCGGGTCGGGCGTCGTGGTGGTGTTCACGGCCTATGCATATAGCTGGACCACCGGCGCCGGCATGGATGTCGCCAGCCATAGCTTCTACATCGCCTACAACGATACCAGCTACGCATTGCACCTGCCTGGCCCGACCAGCGGCGGCCATCGCCGGGGCTGGCTCTACCAGACCCGTGAGAACCAGTTCCTCGATCGCGGCATGGATGGTACGGCAACCTATCCCGGCACGGATTTCCGCTGGACTGCCTATAAGGACAGCGATGCCGGCAACACGGTCACCGTCCGCTCCAACATCTACGACAGCGACTATCTCTGGAGCGTGGCCAACGGCAAGGCCTGGGATCCCACCGGGTATAGCTTCGGTTCGGTGCATTCCAGCAATGGCGTGCCCGCTTGCTTCACGCTCAGCCACCAGGTCACCGGGTCCAAGGACCGGCATCTCTGGTTCTACGTCGACACCTCGGGCAACCTGCGCTGCACCCTCTTCGTCTGGAACATCGCGAACACCAGCACGAATACCACCAACTCCTGGACCCAGCGCTTCGACACGGTGATCGACAGCCTGGGCGGCGGAGCCGGCGCCTATGACCTACGCGGCATCATGCGGGTGTCCGACGATTATTACGTGTTCAACTACCGCGGCCATATCGGCTACGCGAAGCTCAACCTGACTTGGGGCGCGGAGTCCGTGCTCAATTCCGGCCGGCTCAGCCCGACGACCGGCGGCGCCAACGACAAATGCGTGTTCTGGGACACGCCTGTCATGCCGATCGACGCATCCCGGTTCTGGTACATGACCCAGATCTCGGGCACCTGGCAGCTCCGGCGGATGATCCTGGCGTCGGGCGCGCTCGCCGATGACGGCGTCGGCTACGACAGCACCATTGGCTCCGTCGCTGACTACCGGCCGCAGTTCGGCAGTACTTACGGCGATCACGTGCTCTGGTATGGCTGGACCGATCCATCCAATGCCAAGGGCATCCGCTTTTCCCTTGGCAATGCGCTCGACGGCTCCGGCTTGCTCTTGCGGCATGCGTCGCTGGTCAATGGCGTGATCGGCTGGGACAGTCAGGATCATCTGCTCGCCATCGACTCCGGCTTCGATGGGACCCAGCAGGTCAACGCCGTCACCAGCTATCAGCTGCTTCACGCGCTCCAATTCGGCAGCCTCAAGGCCTTCATGGCCATCCATGGCTGCAACATCACCTGCGTCAGCCTCTATCCCCCGGCGAACTGAAGGGACCTGAAATGAAAATCATCTGCCAAGACGGGCTCGCCCGCGTCATTGCCCCCGACGACGCCGTGCTCCAGTGGGGGCCCGATCGACTGCGCATCGGGCCGGTCGACTACATGAATTTCACCGAGGGCAACTGCACCGTGTTCGAAGGTGTGGAGGACGTGCCCAGCGATTTCGCTGCCAATCTCTATTTCTTCGACGGCGCGACCTGGACGCCCAATCCAGACGAGCCCAGGGCCGGATGACAGAGGTCAGATGTCGGATGTCAGATGCCGGATGTCAGATGTCGGATGTCAGAGTTTTGCGACCTCTTTCGGCTCTGAACTGTCGTCTGCATCCCGGATTCTGACTTCTGTCATCTGTCATCTGTCCTCTGACCTCTGACCTCCGGAGTCCGTCATGCCCGAACAATTCCTTCACGGTGTCGAGATCGTCGAGATCGACAGCGGTCCGCGACCTATTCGGACCGTCCGGTCCAGCGTCATCGGCCTGGTCGGCACGGCGCCGAAAGGACCGGTCAACACGCCCGTGCTGATTGCGGGCTCCCGCAGGGAAGCGGCGCTGGCCTTCGGCACGGGGCTCGGCACCATCCCCTGGGCGCTCGATGCCATCTTCGACCAGGCCGGCGCCCTTGTGGTGGTCATCAACGTGCTCGACACGGCCGTTCATAAGGTCGCGGTCGCCGCTACGTCCTTCGCTTTCGACGGGGCCGGCGCGATCGTCCTGCCGCATCGCTACGTGCGTAACGTCGTGGTCGCCGGGCCGGTGATCGCAAGCATGGCCTTCTCGGCCGCCGGCACCATCGCATTGCCCTCGGGCGCGACATCGATCCAGGTCCAGAGCGCCGACGGCGCCACTACTTACACCAGTCCGGACGATTTCACGCTCGCGGGCGCCCTCGTGACTCGGGTCGAGGGCGGCGATATCGCGGCCGAAGCCACGGTGCGCGTCAGCTATGCGTACGCGCTGGCTGCCGGCACGGATTACACGGTGGATTTTGATGCCGGCCGACTGGTGCTCGTTGCCGGTGGCGGGATCGTCGCGGGCGCCACGGTCAGTGTTGCCTACGACCGCCCGGATCCCGATGCCGTCGATCTCGCCGACATCGTCGGCGGCGTCGATCCGGCGACCGGTGCCTATCGTGGCGTCCAGGCTCTGTTGGCCGCCCAGAGCGTGGTCAAGGTGACACCGCGCATTCTTCTGGCCCCAGGCTTCACCCACCGGAAGCCGGAGGGATTTGCCAATCCCGTGGTAGCCGAGATGCTCGGCATTGCCGGGCGGCTGCGCGCCGTGATCGTCGCCGATGGTCCCAATGCCAGCGATGCCGCCGCCATCGGTTATCGCGAGGATTGGGGCAGCCCGCGGGTCTATGTCATCGACCCCTGGGTCCGGGTGCTCGATGCCTCGGGCGCGCTCGCCGACCAGCCCGCCAGTCCGCGCGTTGCCGGCCTCATCGCCGGCTCCGACAACGATCGCGGCTTCTGGTGGTCGCCGTCCAACCAGACTATCAACGGTATCGTCGGCACCAGCCGGCCCATCGACTTCGTGCTCGGCGACGCCAATGCGCGCGCCAACCTGCTCAACGAGAACGAGGTCGCGACCATCGTCCACCAGGATGGCTACCGGCTCTGGGGCAACCGCACCTGTTCGAGCGATCCCAAATGGGCGTTCCTCTCCGTGCGCCGCACCGCCGACATGATCAACGAGTCGCTCCAGCAAGCCCATCTCTGGGCGGTCGACCGCAACATCACGCGCACCTACCTGGAGGACGTGACCGAGGGCGTGTCGGCCTATCTGCGCCGGCTCCAGGCCCAGGGCGCCATCCTCGGCGGCAGGTGCTGGCCCGATCCCGATCTGAACACACCGGAGAGCATCGCGGATGGGCAGGTCTATTTCGACTTCGACTTCACACCGCCCTATCCGGCCGAGCACATCACCTTCCGCTCGCACCTCGTCAATGACTACATCACCGAAATCCTGAAGTGAGGCTGCCATGGCCATTCCCAAAATCGTCCGCAGCTTCTCGCTCTTCGTCGATGGTCGCGGCTATGCCGGCCGCGTCGAGGAATGCGCCCTGCCGAAGCTCTCGGTCAAGACCGAGGAGTGGCGCGGCGGTGGCATGGACGCGCCTGTTGAGATCGATGTCGGCATGGAGAAGCTGGAATGCGAGCTGACGATCGCCGAGCACGATCCCGAACTCTACCGGCGCTTCGGCCTCATCGACGGCAACGCCGTGCAGGCGACCCTGCGCGGCGCGCTCCAGGCCGACACCGGCGACGCCCAGCCCATGGTGGTGATCTTGCGCGGCATGATCCGGGAACTCGATGGCGGCAGCTTCAAGGCGGGCGAGAGGGGGAGCCTCAAGCTGTCGCTGGCATTGCGCTACTACAAGCTCGCGATCGGCGGCCAGGACCTGATCGAAATCGATGTCGACAATATGAAGCGCATCATTGCCGGCACCGATCGCATGCAATCCATCCGAACCGCGATCGGGATGTGAGGGCCCGGCGGCGGATGACAGAACCGACTTCCCAGGGAGATTGTGAATGAACGAAACCATCAACCTCGTCCATCCCGTGATGAGTGCCGGCGTCGAGCTGTGCTCGCTCTCCATGCGCCGGCCCAAGGTCCGCGATCAGCTCGCGGTGGAACGGGATAAGCGCTCGGAGGCCGAGAAGGAGGTGCGTCTCTTCGCCAACCTCTGCGAGGTGGCACCCGAGACCATCGAGGACCTCGACATGGCTGATTACGCCAAACTCCAGGAGACCTACCGGGGTTTTATCGGCTCGGGCCGGGTGAGTTGAGACGCGCCGTCCTGGCGTTGGCCGCGGTCACGGGCTGGGGGCTGGGCGAACTCCTTGACCTCGAGGCCGAGGAACTCGCGGCCTGGCTCGATGCCCTGATCTCGATGAGGGACCGCGGCACCATGCATGACACGGACTGATCCATGGCCGGCACCGTCTCCGCATCCGTCCAGGTCCTGATCGGGGCGGCACTCGCGGCATCCTTCGGCACCACCGTCGGCGCGGCGCAGTCGCGGCTGGCTCGGGTCGGCGCGGCGATCGCGGACCTTCAGGCCAGGTCGGACCGCATCGCGGCCTTCCGTGGCGCGTCGGCCGACCTCGATCGCGCGTTCGTTGCCTGGCGCGCGGCACGACAGCGGGTCGGCGAGCTGCAGCGCCAGATCGAGATTGCGGCTGAGCCCTCCCGGGCCTTGCAGACCGAGTTCCGGCGCGCCCAGCGCGACGCCGACCGGGCGCGCGAGGCCTTCCTCGCCAAGGGCCGCGCGGTCCGGCGGCTGGGCGCGGACCTCCGGTCGGCCGGCGTCAACACGCGCGCTCTCGCGGCCGAACAACAACGGCTGGGCTCGGCACTGGCCGAGGTTCAGCGCCGGCAAGAGCGGCTCCGGCTCGCCGAGGTGGCCCGCGAGAGGCGCGGCCAGTTGCTCGGCCAGGCGGCGCGCGAGGCCGCCAAGGCTGTGGCCCTCGGCGCCGCGCTGAAACCGGCCATATCCCAGGCCGCCCAGTTCGAACACGCGCTTGCTCGTTTCGGCACTGTCGCCAATATCTCCGGCGACGCTTTGGAGACCGTGGGCCGGCAGGTGATCGGCCTGTCCTCCATTACCAATCAGGCCGCCGGCGATCTCTTGCGCGGGCTCGAGTTCCTGGTCGGCAAGGGGTTGGATCCGGCCAAGGCGTCGGCCGCCATCGGCACAATCGGCCGGGCCGCGACCGCGACCGGAGCTTCGATCGAGGATCTGGCTGCCGCCTCCTTCGCGCTGATCGACAATCTGGAGGTCGCACCGGAGGCGCTGCCCAAAGCGCTGGATATGCTGGCCCAAGCCGGCAAGGAAGGCGGGTTCGAACTCCGCGACATGGCGCGCGAGTTCCCGCGCCTGACCGCCGGCGCCGCCATGCTCGGCCTCAAGGGCTCCGAAGCCGTGGCCTCGCTCTCGGCCGCGCTCCAGGTGGCGCTCAAGGGTGCGGCCGACCCGGCCGAGGCCGCCAACAATTTCGCCAACTTCATCGCCAAGGTGACTTCGCCCGAGACGGTCCAGCGGTTCCGCAAGTTCGGCATCGACATCGAGCAAGAGATCAACGCCGCGCTGGTCGGCGGGGTCAACCCGATCGAGCGTATGATCGGACTGATCCAGGAAGCCAGCGACGGCGACCAGTTCAAGATGGGCGAGCTGTTCGGCGACATGCAGGTGTTGAACTTCCTCAAGCCCATGATCCGGAACATGGCCGAGTTCCGCCGGATCAAGGAGGCGACGGGCAAAGCCGGAGGCGTGGTCGACGCCGACTTCGCCACCATGATGGCGACGGCCACCGAGCAGGCAAGGGGCTTCGGTATCGCGATCGCCAATCTCGGCCGCGCGCTCGGCACCGCGCTGCTGCCCATGATCGCGCCGGTAATTGGCGCGTTTCGCGGGATCGCCGAAGTAGCGACCGGGGCAATCGAGGCCTTCCCCGGCGTCGCCCGTGTCGCGATCGGCGTGGCCTTCGCGTTCATGGCCCTGCGCACCGCGCTGATCGGCCTTGCCATCGTCCAAACCATTGGACCGGCATTCGCTGCTTTCGGCGGTGGGCTCGGCATCGTCGGGTCGGTCGCCGCCATCGCTGGCCGCGTGCTGCCGCTGCTCGCCGCTGGAATCCACGCTGTCGGCATCGCCGTGGTCGCTAACCCCGTCGGTTTGATAGTCGCCGGCATAGCCGCGGCCGTGGTCGGCGCCGCCCTCCTGATCTGGAAGTACTGGGAGCCCATCGGCGCGTTCTTCGCCGGGCTCGGGCGCGGAATTGTTGGCGGCCTGGGGCCGGTCGGCGCGGCCTTGGCCACCATCGGCGACAGCCTGTCCGCAACCTTCGGCCCTGCGATTGCCGCGCTGAGCGGCGCGTTCTCGTTCCTTGCGCCAGCGATCGACGCGGTCGGCAGCGCGCTCTCCGATCTTGCCCGATGGTTCGGCCGGCTGTTCGAGCCGATCCACCTCGCAGCGGACGAGTTGGCCGCGGTTGGTTCGGCCGGGGAGGCCGTGGGTCGTGTAATCGGTGGCACCTTGGCGGCCGCCTTCCAGGCCGTGGTCAAGCCGATCGAGCTGGCCGGTACCGCCGTCGATTGGGTCGCTGGCAAGCTCGGCGGGATCGCCGGCTCCGTTGGCAAGCTGCTGGGCCTTCTTGGCCGAGCATGGGGCGATGCCGCCATGACCGTGCCCGGCGAGATGGGCGGGTTTGCCTTGCCGGGGCGTGGTGGCACCTTTCGTGGCGTCAACGACAACCGTCCGCCCCGTCCGGGTGCGGCAATCGGCGACATTGATCATGGATTCGCGCCCGCGCGCCCCGGGACCGCCGTTGCCGCGCCACCGATGGCCCTATCTCCCGTGCTCGCGGCCACCGGTACCGATGGAATCATGTCGCTCCGCCCGCCAACCCAACTGGCGTCTGCGCGCAACGAAACCGTCGTCACCGTGAATGCCGCCGCGTCCGATTTGGGCGAGGCCATCGCGCGCGCCGTGCGCGTCGAGTTGGAGCGCATCGACCGCGACCGCGCGCATGCCCGCCGCGCGTCGTTGTTCGACCTGGTCGAATGAGGCGCCTTGCTCGCGGGCCACACCATCGCAACCGAGCCTTGAGACCAGACCGACATGCCCGAGATTCTTCTGGCCCTCGGCGAGTTTCGATTCTCCGTCGATACCGCCGCGCACCAATCGCTCGCGCGCACGGCCGAGTACCGCTGGCCCCAGCAAGACCGGCTGGCGCGCGCGCCGGCTCTGCAGTTCGTTGGACCCGGCACCGAAACCGTCACGCTCCAGGGCGTCATCCATCCGCATGCCCGTGGCGGCCTCGGCCAGCTCGACCGCATGCGCGCCATGGCCGGGGCGGGCGTGCCTTTGCTGCTCGCCGACGGCCTCGGTCGGATCCTGGGGAA
>Ga0194128_10011279_pt1 | contig 10394 bp, 8 predicted proteins | sample TA2KigCa65mmetaG_FD_148650 | JGI IMG/M metagenome (GOLD analysis project Ga0194128, IMG submission 148650) | Freshwater microbial communities from Lake Tanganyika, Tanzania - TA2015037 Kigoma Deep Cast 65m | ecosystem: Environmental > Aquatic > Freshwater > Lake | place: Tanzania: Lake...
GTCCTTGAGCACGACCGCGCCCGCGCCGATCACGCAATGCCGGCCGATGCGCACGCCTTGGATGACGACGGCGCCGGTGCCCACATGGCTGCCTTCCCCAACCACCACGCCGCCCGAAAGCGTGGCGCCCGGCGCCACGTGGACGTGATCGCCGATGCGGCATTCTTGATCGAGGCTCGCCCGCGTGTTGACGAGGGCGTCTCGTCCCAGGAATGCGCCGCTCTGCACCACGGCGCCGGCCATGACCTGGACGCCCTCGGCCAATTCGACGTCGCGCGCGAGGGTGGCGGCCGGGTGAATCACGTGTGCGAAGCGGAACCCGAGGGCGCGGAAATGCTCGAAGCGCGCACGCCGGCGTTCGGTGCTTTGCACCGAACCGATGCCGCTCGCGAGCAGGACCGACGATGGATCGCGGCCGTCGAGCGCCTCATCGCCGCCCAGCACGCGCACGCCCAAGGCGCCTTCCGCGCTCGCGACCAGGGCGGGGTCGACAAGTCCTTCGATGACCGCACCTCGTGCAAGGAGGGCGTCGATGACGACGCGCGCGTGACCGCCGCCGCCCAGAATGATGATGGGCGCGCTCATGTTTCGATCGGGTCGTCGGTGGCGTAGTCGCGCGCGGCCGGCGTGCCGAGCAATTCCCAGTGGCGCATGGGCGAGAGACTGGTGCCGGGCCGCTTCGCGTCGAGCATCTCCGGCGCAAATCGCTCGCCCTTCCTGATCGGCCGTGCGGCCACCAGGCTCCGCCGCGCCACCGCCATATTGGCGCGTTCGGAGGGTTGCGGGGCTTTGATCTCCTCGCCGAGCGCGGCCTCGATCACCCGGATGGCGCGCACCATGTCCTTGAGTTCGCCCGGCTCGAGCGAGGCGGCGTGATCGGGCCCGGGCAGGGCGCGGTCCATGGTGAAGTGCTTCTCGACGGCGACGGCCCCGAGCGCCGCGGCGGCGATGGGCACCGCGAGGCCGGGCGTGTGGTCGGAATAGCCGACCGGGACGCCAAAGCGCCGGCGCATGGCGTCCATGGCGCGCAAATGCACCTCGCCATAGGGGGCGGGGTACTCGGTCGTGCAGTGGAGAAGCGTCACGCGCCCCGCCAGCACGCCGCGCCAGTGCGCGTAGGCGTGCGCGAAGGCAGGCCGGCCGGGCAGCTCGCGCGTGCCCGAGAGCCCGTAGGCGATGACGCCCAAGGCGTCCTCGATTTCCTCCATCGTCGACATGCCGGTCGAGACGATGAGAGGCAGTCCGGCGCGCGCCGCCGCCAAAAGGAACGGCCCGTTCGTGATCTCACCCGACGGAATTTTGAGGCGTTTGAGCCCCGTCTCTCGCACGAGGAAATCGAGGCTGCCCAGATCAAAGGGCGTGGACATGAACTCGATGCCGGCCGCACGGCAATCGGCGGCGAGGGTGCGGAACGCCGCGTCGGGCAGCTCGAGCTTGCGGATCATGTCGAGCTGGCTCTCGCCCGCGCCCGTCGTCTCCATCTGATAGGCGGCCTTGGGGGCGGCGGCGGCGGCGACCTTCTCGGCCTTGAAGGTCTGGAACTTGACGGCGTCGGCGCCCGCGTCCGCCGCCGCGCGCACGAGTGCGCGGGCGCGTTCGAGCGAGCCGTTGTGATTGACGCCCGCCTCGGCGATGACGAACACAGAATCCTTTCGCGGCGCGCTCATGGCAGGTCGTGGAATCGCTTCTTAAGGAGCGATCGCGGATCGCCCACCGTCTTGAGCACGCGCAAGATACGTTCGGCCGCGCGGCCATCGCCATAGGGATTCTCGACCCCTCGCCAGTCCTTGCCCCAGCACGCCTCGATCGCCGCCGCGATCGCAGCGTGGGTGGGCGCGCATGAGGCCACCGAGGCCGCGCGCAGCCGGCCGTCCTGCCGTCCGCCGATATTGATGCTGGGCTTGCCAAGAGAAGGCGCCTCCAGAAGGCCCGAGGAGGAATTGCCGATCACGGCATCGCACTGCGCCATGGCGGCAAGATAGAGCTTATGCCCGAGCGAAGTGCGGGCGACCGCATTCGCACGTCCCGCGACGAAGGTGTCGAGCCGTTCGATGAGCGTGCGGCCCTCGGGGTCCGCGTTGGGCTTGGTGAAGATGAGGCCCACGTCCTGAGGCAAGTCGGCCAGTGCCGCCAGGAGTTCCTCGAATTGCGCGGTGGACGGAACGGCGTCGAGCGTCGCGGGATGGAAGGTGACGAGAAGGTTGCGCGGGCGAAGTTTGAAATCGAGCTTGGCCTCCACCTCGGTGCGCGTCATGCGGGCCATGGTGCGCAGGCGGTCGAGGCCGGGATCGCCGACTTGGTGGATGCGCGCTGGGTCTTCGCCCAACTGCCGGACGCGACGGGCGGCGTCGGCCGAGGCGACGAAGTGCAGGTGCGACATCTTCGTGATCGAGTGCCGCATGGCCTCGTCGAAGGCGCCCTCGGTCACATCCCCGCCCGAAAGATGCGCGACGGGAATGCGCGCGATCAGCGCCGCCGTCGCGGCGGAGAGCGCCTCGAAGCGGTCGCCCAGCATCATGACCATGTCGGGCGAAAGCCGCGCGAAGGCGTCGGCGAAACCGATGAGGCCAAGGCCGGCCGACTTGGCCGCCCCCGTTGCCGTATCGCTGGAGAGAAGCATCTCGACCTTGGCGTCGATGGCGTGGCCGTCCGCTTCGATCTCGCGGTAGGTCAGGCCGAATTCGGGCGAGAGGTGCATGCCGGTCGCGGCGATCTGAACCGCGAAGGCCGGATCGGCCTTGAGCGCCTCCACCACCGGCGAAAGCAGCCCGTAATCGGCACGTGTGCCGGTGACGAAGCAAATCCTGAGGGTCATGGCGCCGCCATCCTGGACGGCGCGGTCGCCTCTGTCGCGCCTTGGTATACCCAGCAGCGTTGCTCACGCGGCGCCAGATCGGGCAGCGGCATGGCGAAGGGGCGGGGAGGGCGGGTCTCGTCGAGCGCGAACCCCGCCGCCTCGAAGGCAAGGGCGCCCGCTCTGTTCTCCGGGAAAATCCACGCCGTGATCGGCCGCTCGTTCCGCTCGTTCCTGAGCATCCGAAGAACCTCCACCACGATGGCGCTGCCCAGGCCTTTCCCGCCCTCGCCGGAGGCACGCCCGATGGTCACGACCAACTCATTGTCGTCATCGTCAAGGTAGACATATCCGACACTCCGGCCATCGCATGTCGCGATGAAGATACGCCGCCGCGTCGTGCCGGAAACATGGCGCTGGAACCAAGACGACATCGTGATCCAATCCGGTGGCGAATCGGATCCGGACCAGACGATGTTGTCGACGTCGCACTTGATCCGGAAGAAAATCGGAAAATCGGTCGCCCTTGCGGGGTCAAGATGGACCTGCGCCGTCGAAAGATCTGGGATCGGTGGAAACCGGTAGCTGAGAAAGCGGTCCGTGCGGCCCTTCGTCATCCGGTCGTATGCGGCCCGATCGTAAACGAGCCCGCCCGTGTAGAAGGGGATGCAGCGGTTCGAGAACCGGGTCTTGAACCGAAGCAAGTCGTCGTCCGGCGCCCGCGTTCGCCCGCCGCCCAAGTGCATCCATTGGCATCCGTCGCGCCGGAACGTCTCGATGGCACCTTCGAGCAGCAAGTATTGGGCGAAACCCTCGCGCGCCCGATCGCCGCCGCCGGACAGGTGGTAGTGTGCGATGGGGCCAGACCGTAGGAAGCACGCGACGGCCAGGGCCTCGCCCCCCTTGTCGGCGACCCATGCGTGCGTCCACGGGGCCGCCAAGAGGCGATCATAGTAGTCTCCCGCGAAATAGTATGCGCGGTCCGCATTGTTTCGAGCCAGACCCTGTTCATAGAGGTCGCGGAAAAGGCGGCCGTCCGTGGGCGCCAAGCGGCGCACCGTCAGGATATTTTTGGCGCGCGAGATCGAGTAGCGCGTGCCCTTGGAATACCGGGCGCGCCGTTCCGCGCTCGATTCCTGCAGATCGACAAGGACCGTAAGTCGGTCGAAGCGGATATCGTCGAGAAAGCCGCGCAAGGCGAGCGGATTGAGAAACGGGTGCAGCCGAACGAACTCCGCGACCCGTCCGAGATCGCGCTGTCTTTGGCGCCAGAGCCCGATCCCCTCCCAAAAGGCCGATGGGGTCGCGCCGATCGGGCCGCCATAGCCCCAGGGCGTCTCCATGTCCTCGCCGTGCTCGCCCTTGATGGGGCGAACGGCCGACGCGTGGCGAAAGCCGGGCAGCTCCAGCAGGTCGATGTCGTCCGGCGCGGCATGCAGTCGCACGAAGGCCGGGTCGAAATAGACGTCCGACATGAGGGCGGCGGCGGTCACGCCATACAAGGTGCTGCCGGTCGTCATCGTGACGGGCAAGGCCTTGCGGCGCGACATCGCGACGAAATCACGCGCGCGCGCGCGTGATTCCCATCGGGACCGCCCGCCTTTCGCCTGTTCCGTTCGAACGTCAATGCCCTGCAGCCAGTCGTCGAAAGAAACTCGGGTCGATGCCGTCCCGTGAACGGAGAACGGCGTCCTTGAGAGCCGCCTCGTCCACCTGCATGCGCCCGCGCTCGTCGTATCGCACGGGAACGATCCGGCACCGTTTCGACACCTCGTCCGCCGCGAACGACTTGACCGGATAGTGCCCTCGATCGATCAAGACCACGATCTTCCGCGTGCAGAGCGTTTCGAGAAATGTCGTGGATGTCGGGGCGTCGAACACGAAGACGTCCGCGTCGTCCAGATGCTCCTCGAAGGGCCTGCGGCTCACCGGCGCGATTTTTTCCAACGGATTGGCCATCCCCCGGAACGCACCCTCGGGATGGGGTTTGCACAGAAGCTGTATCTTGAATCCCAGAAGCGTCTCGACGAGGCGCGACTGGAAGTCCCAATAGATCGAATCCGGCACCGTCGCGATGGCCGGCGAGCGAAGCCCCCGATAGGGATGCCCGACATAGATGACTCGCCTCGGGTCCGGCGCGGCCGACTCGTCGCGGCAGGCGCGGCGAAAGATCGGATCGCCGGCACCGCCCCGAACCTCGAGACGCCGTGTCCTCGCGATCTTGCGCGTCGTCTCCTGAATGAGATCGACCCATAGCGGCGTCGGCACGACGAACCGATCCGTCGTGGCCAGGTCGATGATCCCGGTCAGGTCGGGCATCTGGGCGATTTGGCCGCCGTGATCATAGTTTTCCACGTCGCCGCCGCGACGCTGGACTTCCAGGCAGACGATGCGCATCGCGAGCGCGCCGTGCGTGCCGCTCACCACGCGCATGGGCACGTCCGTCGCGCGGAGTGCGGCAAAGGTGGACCGCAACTTGCCCACCAGCGGCTCCATTCGCCCCCGCAGCGCCACCAGCGCGCGCGCGCGATATTCGGGCTCAAGCGGCGTGGGAACGCCGTCGAACAAACGTTCGATGTCGCCGAGCAGGGTCAATGTCAGGTCGTCCGACACCGCGGGATGCGACCAGGCGCTCGCCACATAATGTCCCGACCGTGCCAGGCGCACCGCACGGCCCGTGCGGCGCAGCTCGCCCATCATCAGGGAGTTGTAGCTCAAGGCGAGCGCGTCCGGTCGGACCAGGGCCTTGGGCAGTCGGCTTGGCCGCGTCCAGCTCGCGGTTCGCGCCGAACACCGCAGGAGTTCCGAAAGGCCGGACGGTTCGTTGGGCAGAGCCCGCATGGCCGGATGCGACCGAAGCAGCGAGCGGTCCCCCGTCCGGATGAATTCGATGTCGTCGGGCCCGTCCACAACCGGGTGGCCGGCATCGGCCGCTGACTGCGCGGCCCAGGCCGCTTCCGTCAGCGCCATGAAATTGTTGAGCGCCACGCCGACGCAGCCGCGTGCGAGCTGGCCGTAGTCCGAATCCGCATGGCCGAGCGACCAATCGAGTGCGGCGCCGGCGGCGCACTCTCCGATGCGGCGCAACGCCTCCACCGGAATGGGCCACGAAACGGACCGACGCCAATCCCGCGTATCGGCTGCCGGAAAACTGAATCCGACGGTCAACATGGAGCGTAGGGCTCGTCCTACCGGGCCGCGGTCACGTTGACGGCATCGAGAATGCTTCGGACGTCCCAGGCGGTCGCGAGTTGTTCTTCCGACAGCTTCACGCCCAGATCCTCCTCCACCGACATCAGGATCTGGACGTGCTTCACGGAATCCCAACCGGGCAGGCTGTCCGGTGACGATGTGTCGGACACCGCGTCCGGATCCAAGCGCAGCGTCTTCGCCACGATCTCCCGGATTCTGTCCAAGGTCTTGGTCGTCATCATTTCACCTGCCGATTGTCCGATTGCACCGCAAGGAATGCCGCGGCGGCTCGCGGCGCTTCGCCCACGGCCGTTCGCCACGAACGGGGGCCGGCTTCGCCGGCGGGCGGATCCGCGACAAATCCCTGCCCGGCATAGAAGTCCGCCACCTGCTGGTTCTTCTTCGACGGCACATAGTGACCGATGGCCGTGCTCGCGCCGACCTTGCGGGCCCGATCGAGAATATCGTTCACGACGGCACCCTCGACGCCGCGCCCCAAGGCCCGGCACGACAAGAGAAGAGTCTCGATGTCCGCGACGGCCGCGTCGTAACGCACCACGGAAAGCCCGATCGTTCCGTAGGAACCGAACCGGTCGGTGAGGGACACGGCCAAGACCTCCGCGCGCTCGTTCGCCGCGAGCGCCGCGATATCCGCCTCGGTATAGCGGCGCGTGGTCAGGTTGAATTGGTTCGTGCGTTGCGACAATTGGCTGAGGCGGGCATGTTCCGCCTGGGCGGCCTTCCTGATTTCGACGACCATGCCCAAGGAGTGAAGATACTCCTCGATCGTCGCGGCCGATTGCTGCAGGTCCTTTCGATTTCTCTCCGCGAGGTACGAACGCGACCGCTCGCGGTCCTGGCGGGTTACGGACAGCGTGTCGAAATGGCCGCTCCGAACGAGGGTGCGCCGGAATGTCTCGGGTCGCTCTCCATCGAGTTGGATGCACGCGACCATCGGCATCGTCTCGGTCACCAATCCGATCTCGAACTTGGAATCGTCCGCGAAGACGAGGCTGTCCAGGCCGACGTTCAACTCCTCGGCGATCGAACGCAGATTCGACGCCTTGTCCTGCCAATTGATCCGCGTCGCGACGAAGTGGCCCTTCGTCAGGCGCATGGACCTGTGATTGGCAAAGACCTCCCAGACATCGGACGGATTGTTCTTGCTCGCCAGCGCCAGGAGCACGCCGCGGGCGTGAAGATTGGCGATCTCCTCCTGAAAGTCCGCGTACCACCGACCGCGCCCTTCGTCGGACAGCGCGATGCCGTCCACGCCTGCTTCCCCGACGATGCCGCCCCACAGCGTTCCGTCGCAGTCCAGAACGAGGCATTTCCGCTGTTTTCCTCGAACGGAACGAACGACACTGATGATGTCGGCCGCCAGCGCCCGCAACGTGTCCCGGCTGTACGGCAGGCGCATGGACGACCAGAACCGCCAATCGAAATATCGCTCGGCGCCCAGCCGGACCTGCATCGCCTCCGTGTCTAGGACGAAAACATTGGCCTCCCGGCCGGCGATCTCCAGGAGCGAATCGTTGAGCCGTCGAACGGCGCCGCGCTGTCCGGTCCGTTGCGAGAAGTCGCCCGCGCCGAGCGCCGGATCGGTCGGCATTTCGAACGCGTTCCACAGAATCGCGGCCTTCGTGCGGCGCCGAATGCCGGACACCACCATTCCGATGAACTCCTCGACGCGCGCCATTTCCTGGCGCCGCTCGTCGTCGCCAAGCGTGGCGAATCGCCGGGCCAAAGACGGCGAGATCTGGTCGAGGAAACACAGGACGACGACGATGTCGGTATCGGTATGCACGGGGCCGTCATCGGCCAGAACGTCCTGCGCGATGTTGTCGAACTCGCCAAAGCGCAGATCGAGATCGAAGCCCGACGTCATCGCCTCGTACCGAAGGAACGGCTCGATGGGCTCGGCTGCGATGTTGCGCAGAACCACCAGCGAGAGCGGATCCGCGTCGGCGGGCGGGCGCGCGAGCCGGTCGGCGACTTCGGACAGTGTCGGGCGATCGATTCGATCGGTCATCGCGTGGATGAGGCGCGCCAGTCCGCCCGGTCGAGGCCGTACCAGATCAGCGCCACCCGCCGGTCGTCGAAGCGAACATGATTTGGGAAGAATCCCTCCCGGCGCATGCCGAGTTTTCGGAGATTCCACACCGCGGCAAGGTTGGTCGATCGCGTCTTGCTGAAAATCTTCTCGACGCCAAGGGTGCCGAAGGCAAAGTCGTAGAGTCCGGTATAGGCCTCGAATGTGACGTTTTGGCCCCAGAAGGCCTTCTCGCCGATGACGACGCCGGGCTCGGCCAGTCCGTTCACGCGATCGAGAAACAAGGTGCAATTGCCGACCGGCTTCAGTCCGTCCTTGGCGATGACGCGCCAGATGAAGCGATCCACGTTGTCGAACGAACGGACGAAAGCCCGAATGCTCACAAAACTTTGCGGCTTGTAGCGCGAATCGAGAAAGCGGATCACCTCGGGATCGCGCATCCAGTCGAGATAGGTTCGATCGACCATCGATTCCGTGAGGGGCGTCAGGACGAACCGTTCGAGATTCAAACGATAGGGCGTGCCGGGTGCCCAGGCATCCCGGCCCAGAACGCCGCCCACGACCTCCAATGTCCGCGGTTCCACCGTCATCGCGGTGCGCTCGCGAGGTCCCGGATGTGGCCGAGCATGACGGGGGCCGCCTCCGCCTCGCGGCGGGGCGTCAGCGCCTGGGTCTGATCGGTCGCAAGGCGCGGCAATCGGGGAATGATCGCCACCTTCTTGGCGTTCGACGCGAAATGCCTGACCATTTCCTCGCCCGCCGCCTTGGCGATGCAGTATTCCCGGAATTCCCGCTGATGCGTGTCGAGGAAGACCGTCGACGGATAGAAGCAGTGCGTCATCGTGCGCGACAGCGCCGACATGAGGCGGAACGGAGCGAACACGTAGAAGTCCATGTACGTCCGCAGCTGGTCGGGATCGATGCCGGGGCCCGAGGGCTGAATCGGAGGGGTGGCGAAATAGTACAGGGCATTGTGGTCGCCCGGATCGGCCGTCATCGAGCCCTCGAGGATATCGAGGCGGCGCACGGCCACGCGCGCGCCGCCGCTCACGCATTCCTGCCGAACACGGTCGGCATCAGCGCCGCCGCTGGAATAGGTGAGCGTCACGTCCGCCCCGCCGGCGGCGAGGATCTTGGCCGTCAGCTCGCCTAAGCCCCGGGATCCGCCCACGACCAATGCTCGTTGATTCGAGAACTCGTCTGGCTGGCAGAGGGCCCGGACGGCTTCGAAAGCGGGCTGGCGCGCGGGCGGCGGTCGTCGAAAGGTCTGCACGGTTCCCGCGAGATCGCCGGCGCTGACCGCCATTTCGAGAAAGCTCAACCGCGCGTCCCATCGCTGCACCTGGTACGTGAGCTCCGTCGTCCGCGGCCCTTCCGATCCGCGATCCAGGCGAAGCGAGGAGAAGATGGAGTGCAGACCCGGGCACTTCATTCCGACAACGCGGGTGAGTCCGAGCAATGTGGCGGTGTCGCGAATCGAAAGAACCCGACCCAGCGACGGAAACAAGCGCGCTCCAGCCGACGCATCAAGGTGTAGCGCGATGGAGCCGCGGCGATCCGATAGGGCATCCGGTTCGGGATTGCCCGGCGTCTCTCTCGGTGGCGATACGGGCGCCACGCCAGCGACGGCGTTCTCGGTTGCGTCCTCCAAGGCGAGCGTGATTTCGGTCGTGGTCGCACCGGCGGATGTGACGCGACCGACATAGGAACCCGAGTCGTCCTGCTGCCACGCGAATGTGACGTCGCGGTGAAGGGTCACGGGCTTCCTGAACGCCGCGTCGAGCACCCGCAGCGATCGAAAGCCCGATCCGAAGCCTTCGCCCAGCCGATCGAGCGCCCACAGCAGGACATGCATGCCGTGCACGACCTGGTTGCCGAAAATCGTGCGCCGCGCGGCGATCGCATCGACGTGCAGCGGATTATGGTCGCCCGACAGGGCGGCGAAGCCGTCTTGATCCTCCTGCGTGAACCGCCTTGCCATGCGGCCTGCAGCGTGCTCGGGAATCATCGGCACGCCCCACCGTGCAAGTGCGCGCCGGCTCGCGCTTCGCACAGCGGCGCGGGGCGGCTCAGGCCGATCGGCACGCGATCACAATGTCCGCCACGCTCCGCATGTCCGCGGGTGCGTAGCGCTGGTCCACGGGGAGAGCCAAAAGCATCCGTGCCATGCGGGCCGCGCCCGGGTGACGGGCGGGGTCGAGGCGCGTGTTCGGCCACAGCGCGGTCGGGAACAGGCGTCGCGCGTGCAGGCGGGCAAGGATGGTGTCGCGGTCTTCGACGAGGATCGGAACGTGATACGGCACGCCACCGGGGCCCAGCACATGTTCGACGCCGGCACCCAAGGCATGGATCAGG
>Ga0194128_10011281_pt1 | contig 10394 bp, 10 predicted proteins | sample TA2KigCa65mmetaG_FD_148650 | JGI IMG/M metagenome (GOLD analysis project Ga0194128, IMG submission 148650) | Freshwater microbial communities from Lake Tanganyika, Tanzania - TA2015037 Kigoma Deep Cast 65m | ecosystem: Environmental > Aquatic > Freshwater > Lake | place: Tanzania: Lake...
TCGCCGAAAATGGCCGAGCGGGCGCGAGAATGGACCGACCAAATCGTCTTTGAAGGCTTTGCGCCATAGAGAGCCTCGAGGACGCGACTCGTCGCCTCCCGCGCCTTCGCCGTAAAAGGCGAAGGCGCTATTGGGCGAGCGCCAATCCGTTGACCGGCTCAAGCCCGCGCATCTCCTTAAGTTCGACGCGAATGTTGTAATCGCTCGCGGCTTTTATGAAATCATGGATCGTTTCCATGATGTCCTGGTCGATAAAGCCGGCGCGCGTGCCGTCAATAACCAGATAGCTGTTCTCGTCGACGTCCTCGAGCAAGCTGCGCAGCTGCGCCTTGTTGAGGAAGGACACGTCCTTCTGCAGTCGCAGAAGGTAATTGCGGCCGTCGCGCGTCAGCGTGAACGCCGAGTGGTAATTGGCGCGCAACACGAAGAAGAGGCCCACGGCCATGCCGATGCCCATCCCCTTAAGGAGATCCGTCAAAAGAATTGCGGCGATCGTCACTGCGAAGGGGACAAACTGATTGAAGCCCTTTTCATATTGCTGAATGAAGAGCTTCGGCTTCGCGAGTTTGTAGCCCGTCAAAATCAGCACCGCGGCCAGGCAGGCGAGCGGAATCAAATTGAGCACGCTCGACAGGAACATTGCGCTGAGCAATAGCAGCAGGCCATGAACGAAGGACGCCACCTTGGTGTGTGCGCCGGCATCGATGCTGGCGGAACTGCGCACGATCACCGCAGTGATCGGCAGCCCCCCCAACATTCCGCTCACGAAATTGCCGATTCCCTGCGCCTTGAGCTCCTGATTGGTCGGCGCGACGCGCTTGAGCGGATCGAGCTTATCGACCGCCTCGAGGCTGAGCAGGGTTTCAAGACTGCCGACCAGCGCCAAAGTGGCGGCAGTCAGGTAGATATGAACGTCGATCAGCCGGGAATAATCCGGAAAGCTGAGCTCCCGCGCAAAATCTATCGGTCCGAAGATCGCCGGAACGTTGACGAGATGCTGCGGAGCGATCGCCAAGGAGGGAAACAGCGTCTGCGCCACGGCATTGTAGCCGACGCCAAACAGCACGGCGACCAGCGGACCTGGCGCCAGCGAAAGGAAACGGTGCTTCTTGATGTGCGGCGTGTCCCAAAGAAGCATGATCGCCACGGAGACAATGGCGACGATGACCGCTCCCGTCGAAAAGGAATGAAAGGCGTCCCAGAGAAAGGACAGACGGGTGTGGCTGTCGTCCTCGAGGAAGGAGAGATCGGACTCAGCATCGGCGTCGTAGCCGACGGCGTGCGGCAGCTGCTTCATGATCAGGATCAGACCGATCGCCGCAAGCATGCCTTTGATGACGGCGGACGGAAAAAATGCGCCGATGACGCCCGCCCGCAGAAAGCCCATCGCCAATTGAATCAGACCCGCCAGGGCCACGGCGAGCAGCATGGCGTCGAAGCCGAGCTTATCGACCGCGTTCAAGACAATGACGGTAAGGCCTGCAGCTGGACCCGAAACGCTCAACTGGGAGCCGCTGAGAGTCGAGACGATGAGGCCGCCGACGATCCCCGCGATAATTCCGGAGAACGGCGGCGCGCCGGAAGCGACCGCGATGCCGAGGCATAGCGGCACCGCGACGAGGAAAACCACGACGCCTGCGGGAATGTCGTGATCGAGGTAGCGGTAGTAGTAGTCGAAATGCCTCCTGAACACGCCTGGATTCTCCTGTTGGCGGCTTCACGCCTAAGCGGCGGATCAGAAATCCTCGCCGCCGTATTGCTGATAGATGGCGTCGACATCGCTGCCCGGCGGCAAGGTGACGAGCTGATGCAGAATGCCGTCGTCGAGCCCGAACACCCAGCCGTGCAGCATCGGTCGCTGATCCTCTTTCCAGGCGGTCTGGACAATGGAGAACTGCGACAGACGCATGACCTGCTCGATGACGTTGATTTCGACCAGTCGATTGGCGCGCTCGGTCTGAGAGTTGAGCGCATCGATCTCATCTCTATGGATCCGATAAGTGTCTTTAATGTGCATCAGCCATTTGTTGAGGAGCGTCAGGTCGGGACGCTGCCGGTCGAGGGCGGCGCGAACGCCGCCGCAGTTATAATGGCCGCAGACGATGATGTGCGGAACTTTGAGGACCTGAACGGCATATTGAATGACGCTCAGACAATTGAAGTCGGTGGCGATCACCTGATTGGCGATGTTGCGATGCGCGAAAATTGCTCCCGGTCGCGCGTTAACGATAATGTCGGCGGGAACGCGGCTGTCGGAACAGCCTATCCACAGAAATTCCGGTTTCTGGTCGGCCGCCAGCCGATCGAAATAGCCGGGATCGCGATCCCGAACCTCTTCGGCCCAGGCTTTGTTCTCGAGCAGCAGTTTTTCGAAGGCTTTCATCCGGGGCCCGGTGGTTTCTTAAGCCGCCGCGATGAGAAGCGTTGCGGCTGCGACAGCAATATGACAGCGACGCAAGCCGCCTGGAACTGGAGCGCGAACCAAGAGGCATTCCCGGCGCTAAGAGGCGCATCGCTCAAGCACGACTGACTCTACGAAGCTCCGATCGTCGCGACAAGTCCGCCGGATTACATTTGAATGGGGCCACGCTGGCGATGGCCGCGCCGAAAGGCGCATCGCTTTGGCCGGTTACTTCGGCTGAACGGCGCACAGCTCGCGCCATACTTGGGGCAAGGCGGCGATGATGTCGTCGGCGATCAGACCGGGACCAAAAATTTCGGCCGCGCGCGCATGCATCCAGGCTGCGCAGGACGCGGCGAGAAAGCCGTCCATACGCTGCGCCAGCAAGCCGGAAATGATCCCCGTCAAGACGTCGCCCGAACCCGCGGTGGCGAGCCAGGGCGTCGCATAGGGAAGGATCGCGGCGCGCCCGTCGGGCGCGGCCACGACCGTGTCCGCGCCTTTGAACAGCACAACCGCGCCGCTCGCCTTCGCCGCCGCGCGCGCCTTGTCGAGCTTCGAGCGACAGGCGCCGTTGCTTTCGCACGCAGCGAAAAGCCGGGCGAATTCGCCGGCGTGCGGCGTCACCACCACCGGGCCGGGGGCCGCGCGCGTCGCTCGCCACAGTCGCTCCGGATCGCCGGCGAAGCTCGAGAGCGCATCCGCATCAAGGACGGCGGCGCGGCGATAGGCCTGCGGCGCAAGCGCGGTTTCGACCTGCGCGCAGCTTTCCTCGCTCACCCCCAACCCCGGCCCGATGGCGACAGCGTTTTTTCGCTCGTCGGCCAAGACCCTGGCGAGTCCTATTGGGCCGTCGGACGGCCGAACCATCACCGACGTTAGCGCGCTGGCGTTGACCGCGAGCGCATCCGTCGGACTCGCGAGCGTGACCAGGCCGGCGCCGGCGCGCAGGGCTGCAGCAGCCGAAAGCCGCGCGGCGCCGGTGAAGGAGGCGCCGCCGGAGACGACCAATGCGTGGCCGCGCGAATATTTGTGGCCTTCAATCTGCGGCAGCGGCAGCGCGGCGCGCCAGAGCTGAGGCGAATTGACGAATGTCGTAGCGCGGATTGACTCAAGCACGGAAGACCGAATGCCAATGTGCGCGCAGATGAGCTGGCCGCAATGCAGACGCCCAGGCAGCAGCAGATGTCCGGTCTTCACTCGGAAGAAGGTGACGGTCGTGTCGGCCTCAACCGCCGCGCCGCGCACCGCTCCGGTGGTTCCGTCAACGCCGCTTGGAATGTCCACGGCGAGCACATTCTGCCCGCTTTCGCGACGCCAGCGGTTGAGGCGGCGGACCAGATTGCACGCGTTAGGGTCCAGGTCGCGCGCGAGACCGGTACCGAACAGCGCGTCAATGACGAGATCGACCCCGTCGAAGCTGCACTCAAGCGCGGGAGCGACCGCACAGGGCCATGTGGTGGCGGCCCGCGCCGCGTCGCCGCGCAATTGATCGAGCGGGGTGAGGGAGGCGACGCGAACCTTGTAGCGCTGCGCGCGAAGCAGCCCTGCCGCGACAAAGCCGTCGCCGCCATTATTGCCGGGACCGCAAAGGACCAACACCCGCCTTCCGCTGGTGCGCTGAAGAATTTGGCTGGTCGCCCGCGCGATCGCCGCAGCGGCGCTCTCCATCAGCGTCATCCCCGGCACGCCGCTTTCGATCGTCAATCGATCGGCGCGCGCCATTTGATCGGTCGTCAGGATTTCGAGCGGGAGAGCGGAGGGCATGGCGCGATGGTGACCGAAGGGCGTCGCCTGCGCAATGGGCGCCGCCCCTAAGTTGGACGCAGCGCATGTTAATGCGGCGCCGCATTTCGCCGCGCGCGCCTTTCCGCTATGTCAGCAAGATGCTGAGCGCTGTTTTGATCGCTTTCGACACCCCGCGAGCGCCGCTGCGCCGCGAGACTGTGGCGCGCAGCCTCGGTTCGCTTATCGACTCATGCGTGCAGGGCCTCGTCGCCGACGCCATCATCGTCGCAGAATCGAAGCGAGACTTCGAAGGAATCGCGGATGAAGCCGGTTGCGCGCTGATCGAAGCGCCGCACGCCGACGGCTTCGCACAAGCGCTGAAGGCGGCGCGGCGCGACCATATCTTCCTACTCCTCGCAGGATATGCGGTGGAGCGGGGGTTCGCCGAGGAAGCGCAGGATTTTTTCGCCAATGGCGATCGAGCCCGCTCTAGAACCCTTCGTATGGCGCCGGAATCCTTGGTGACTCGCCTTGCGCCCAGTCTGGCGCGACCGGTCGGTCTGATTGCCGCAAAAAGTGCGCTCGCCTCGGCCGATAGCGCGGATTTCCACCGACTCGCGCGCAAAATGCGCGGCGCGGACCTTTCGACCCGCGCCCGTAGAGTCTCATAGACTCAGTTGGCGAAGGTGTTGCAGGCGTCGACGCTGCCCGTGCGCAAGCCTTTCAGCAGCCACTGGGTGCGTTGCGCGGCGGAGCCATGAGTGAAACTGTCCGGCACGACATAGCCGCGCGTCGCTCTTTGCATGCGATCGTCGCCGATCGCCTGCGCCGAAGCGACCGCCTGTTCGATATCGCCCTCCTCGAGAATCGGCTTCTGCTTGTTTGCGTTATTGGCCCAAACGCCGGCGAGGCAATCCGCCATCAGCTCCGCTCGCACGGAAAGCGCGTTGGCTTCCGACCGGCTTCCGGCCATTTGCTGCGCACGCTGGATCTTCGGCAGAATGCCGAGAAGGTTCTGAATGTGATGCCCCATCTCATGAGAGATCACATAGGCGTAGGCGAAATCGCCGCCGCCGCCGAACCGGCTCTGCATGTCGCGGAAGAAGGAAGTGTCGAGATAGATGCGCTGGTCGAGCGGACAATAGAACGGCCCCTCGCCGACTGCGCCGTACCGCAACGCGACTGCGTATAGCCGCTATAGAGAACGAGCCGCGGCGACTGGAAGCGCACGCCCTTCTGTTCGGGAAGCACCTGCGACCAGACCTGCTCGTTGGAGCCCACCACCTTCGCGACGAAACCGCCCAATTCATCTGTCGGCGGCGCGCTTTGCCGGGGCGTCTCCTGGCGGGGCAGAGCCACTTCGCGGTCCTGGCGCATATTGTTGATCATCTGCGCGCCGCCGATGAGAATCGCGGGATTGATGCCGAGCGCCCAGCCGATCAGTCCGAGAACCACCATCGTGCCAAGGCCGATGCCGCCCGCGCCGATGCGACGCCCCCCGGCGACCATCGGGCCATCGCCCCGGCGATCCTCGATATTTTCGGACGACTGGAGATCTTCCCATTTCATGACGTCTCGCTCCGACCGGCGCCCTGGGGCGCTGCGATTGCTATTTAAGCGAGCTTACAGGCTCTGGGTAGAGCGCGATACTCAAGGCGCGCCCCACTCCTTTGGCCACTCCTCTCGGAGCCGGCCGCCGAGCCGCACCGGCGCAATCATGGCCGCGAGACCGTCGGGGCCAATCTCGGCCGCGACGCCGCAAAAGGTCGCCTCGCCATTTGCGGGCTCGTAGCGCGCGCCGGGCGTCTTGCGCAGGAAGCGGCGCAGCGGCTCCTCCTTGTCCATGCCGACGACGGAATCATAATCGCCGGTCATGCCGGCGTCGGTCTGATATCCCGTGCCGCCCGGCAGGATCTGCGCGTCGGCGGTCGGCGCGTGGGTGTGTGAGCCGATGACGACCGAAGCGCGGCCGTCGACGAAATGCGCCATCGCCATTTTCTCGCTCGACGCCTCGGCGTGCATATCGATGATGATCGCGTCGCATCCGACGCCAAGCGGACAGGCGCCGAGTTCGCGCTCGATCGCCGCGAAAGGATCGTCGAGCGCTTCCATGAACACGCGGCCCATCGGGTTGACGACGAGCACCTGCCGTCCGCCCGCCGCCGAGAAGAGTCCGGCGCCGCGTCCCGGCGTCCCTGGCGGATAATTGATCGGGCGCAGAAGCCGCGGCTGACGCTCGATGAAGACCAGCGCCTCACGCTGATCGAAGGCGTGATTGCCGAGCGTGACGCAATCCACGCCAAGGCCGAGCATCTCGTCGCAGATCGCTTCGGTGATGCCGAAGCCTCCGGCGGCGTTCTCGCCGTTGACGACGATGAAGTCGAGCGCCCATTTTTCGCGCAGCCTTGGGACAAAGCGCGACAACGCCGCCCGGCCCGAACGGCCCAGCACGTCGCCAATGAAAAGAAAGCGGAGCGGCGCGGATTTCGACATGGGCCGTCATAGCCCGCGCGCGCAGCGAGAGCAAAGCCCAGCGGCGGTTGCGCGGCGACGCGGCGTTTCATAACTGGGGCGGGCTGATGTAACATCCCCTCCATTGAAAGCGCCGCCAAAAATGCAAGACGCCGCCGAACGCCCCGCCGTCCTGACGCAAAGCGACGCGCCGACGCGGCCTTACGTCGTTTTCGAGGACGGCCGCAGCGGCGGACAGGCGCTGTTGTTCGATGCGCCGAAGGAGATCATCGTCGCACGCACCGCGAATGACGTTGCGGCCGCCTTCGAACGGATGGAAGCGGCGACGAGGCGCGGGCTCTATCTCGCCGGCTACGCCGGCTATGAACTTGGCTACGCCTTGGAGCCGAAATTTGCGACGCAGGCGACGCCGACGGCGCGCACGCCGCTGCTCCTTTTCGGCGCATTCGCCGCGCCGCGCCCCTGGTCGCTGCCGCCCGCAGAGAGCGCCGCGCCGAATATTCCGCTTTCGCCCGTCTGGACCGAGGAAGATTACGCGAAACGATTCAACAAATGCCGGGACTATATTTTCGCGGGCGACGTCTACCAGATCAATCTCACCTTCCCACTTTACGGGCGCTTTGACGGCGATCCGCTTGCCCTTTACCGCGGCCTGCGCAAACGCCAGCCGGTCGCTTATGGCGGCGTCGTGGCGCTGGGCGCCGAAACCGTCGTCTCGCTGTCGCCGGAAGTATTCTTCGAGGCGCAGGGCCGCGCCATCCGCGCGCGTCCGATGAAAGGCACGGCGCAACGCGGCATATTGCCCACCGAAGACATGGCGCGGGCGCAATATCTCGTCGAAGACGAAAAGTCGCGCGCCGAAAATCTAATGATCGTCGATCTCTTAAGGAACGATCTCTCTCGCCTCGCCGTCGTCGGCACGGTGAAAGTCACCGATCTCTTCACCATACAGACCTATCCGACGCTGCATCAGATGACGTCGGGAATCGAGGCGCGGCTGCGCGACGACGTGGCGCTGAAAGACCTCTTCACCGGGCTTTTTCCCTGCGGCTCGGTGACTGGCGCCCCGAAGATTCGGGCGATGGAGATCATTCGCGATCTCGAATACGCGGCGCGCGGCGTCTATTGCGGATCTCTCGGCGTGATCGCGCCGGACGGCGACATTCGCTTCAATGTGGCGATCCGCACGCTGACGATTTTTCCCGATGGCGAACTCGTCTGCAACGTCGGCTCCGCCGTCGTCGCCGATTCCCGCGCGCGCGAAGAGTATGAGGAATGTCTGATCAAGGCGCGCTTTCTGATGGGCGCGAGAACGACTTCGGCCTGATCGAAACGCTGCTGTGGACGCGGGGCGAGGGCTTTCATCTGCTCGCTGAGCATGTCTCGCGCCTCGCCGCGTCGAGCGCGGCGCTCGGCTTCGCGTGTGACGAAGCGCGAATCCGTGAAGCGTTGAACGCCGCTGCGGCGAATGGCGAGAGCGCGCGCCTTCGCGTGCGGCTGGTTCTTTCGCGCGGCGGCGCAATTGAGACGAGCGTCGCGCCGATCGAACCGATCACGGTCGATACCGTCTGGCGCGTCGCGATCGCCGAGCGGCGTTTCTCCTCCGCCGATCCTCTCCTGCGCCACAAGACGACGCGGCGCGCGCTTTATGAAGACGCGCTCGCCGAGGCGGCGCAGCGTTGCGGGGCCGATGAAGTTCTCTTTCAAAACGAGGGCGGCGAGCTTTGCGAAGCGGCGCGCTGCAACCTCTTCGTTCCGCAAGGCGAAATTTTGCTGACCCCGCCGCTTTCCTGCGGCCTGCTCCCCGGAACGCTGCGCGCCGCGCTGATTGCGCAGGGGGGCGCACGCGAGTCTCTCTTGCGCCTCCAAGATATTTCGAACTCGGAATTTTTTCTCGGCAATTCGGTGCGCGGTCTTATCCGCGCGCGGCTTGTCGAGTGAGTTTTGACGTCGACGGCGCCCTCGTTTGTGAGGCGCAGGCGAAGCAGGGCGATCGTGTGAAAAATTTTTCTCACCCTCGTCCTTCGAGACGGCCTCTTCGAGGCCTCCTCAGGATGAGGAATCCCTTAGCCTGATTGACCCGGCAGGTGACGACTGACCACCTGGTCTAAGTCTGCCCCGGCTTCAGCCGATAGAAAATATGGCGACCGATCACGTCCATTTTTCTGAGCGCGCGCGCCCAGCGCGGATGAACGTAATTGGCGTGATAATGCGTCGAACGGCCGACGTCGGAAATATAGGTTCGACCGACCATCACTTCCTTGGCGACGCGCACGGCCTGTTCCCAGGCGTCGCCTTCGGTGATGCGCAGCGACCTGCCCTCGCAGGCGAAGGAGAACTGGCACCCGCGATAGCGATGGCGGTTCTGATAGACGACGCCGCAGACGCTTGCCGGATAGAGCCCGCTCTGGACGCGATTGAGCACGACCTGCGCCACGGCGGCCTGCCCCGCCTCGGGCTCGCTGCGCGCTTCGAAATAGACCGCTTCGGCCAGGCAACGGGTCTCGCGCCCGAGCTTTTCCGGATCGATCGAAGCGGCATAGTCCGGCCGCGACCCGCGCTCGTCCTTGCCGGGGGTCGACAGCGCCAGCGTCGCGCCGGGGAAGGACGACACTTCGATCGGCACGGCGTCCGGCTGCGCCGGCGTCGACGACCCCAGCGCGACGGCGCGCGGCGTCTGAGGGGTCGCGCCATGCAACGCGCGCTCGGTCAGCGCCTCTCGGCCGGCCTCGCGCGGGAGGTCGGCGGCGGGCGGCGTCGAGATTGACGAGCTTTGCGCCGGCGAGGCGACGGCCGTCGACTTTTGCGTCGTCGCCGGCTCCGCCGGAATGTCGGCGTCCGCCTCGTCGAGCGCTTCGTCGCCGGGCGTCTTGCCGCGCGGCGGGAGCGGCGTCGCCGTCGGCCGCGTCGATTTGCCCTCGATGCCGAAGGAAAGCGGCGGCGAGCCGCTCAGTCCCAAATTCGCTGGCTTCTGCCGGCGCGTCTCGAAACCGGGCCGCATGGCGACCACCGGATCGCCCTTATGCCGTCGATCGACCTGGGGAAAATTCTTCACGTCGGGCTTGAGATCGACATGCGGCTCGCGCTCGTCGGGAATCGGGCGATTCTCCTCCGGCCGGCCGACGTTCAAACGCGCCTCCTGAATTTTGGCGCGCGTCTCGCCGTAGAAGCCGTAATCGCCGCTCGCCGCCTCGCTGAACCCGACCGTCAGCGCGCCGGGCGCGCGCGCCGCGAGCGGAGAAACCTTCCAGTCGATCGCCGGGTCCTGGCCGGCGGCTGCCGTGAAAGACACCAGCATGCCGACCCCGAGCGCCCAGGGCGCCGTTACGCTAATGATCCAGGGCGTCACTCCTTTTCGTGCAAAACGCGCTTTCGACTGGCGACGCATAGACCGGCTCATGTGCGACGACGCCTCTCGCAAGGCGCCGCGATTCGCGTCGCCCCGGATGCGATCTTTCGCAAATCTTATCTCTCATTAGGCTTGCGGAAGCGTTGCTGACGGCCCGGCGGCGGCGTGCCAGAATGGCGCAACTAAAGGCTATTCGCCGATGAGATGGACCGCGATTTCGCGCCGATGCGGGCGTCGGCGGTGCTCGAAAAGAAAGACGCCCTGCCAGGTTCCAAGCGCCAAAGCGCCGCCGATCAGCGGAATCGAGAGCTGCGTCTGGGTGAGCGCGGCGCGGATATGCGCCGGCATGTCGTCGGGGCCTTCGGTATCATGGGCGTATTCCGCCGCTTCCGGCGCAAGCCGCGCGAAGACGGCTTCGAGATCGCGCAATACGGTCGGGTCGGC
>Ga0194128_10011283_pt1 | contig 10392 bp, 9 predicted proteins | sample TA2KigCa65mmetaG_FD_148650 | JGI IMG/M metagenome (GOLD analysis project Ga0194128, IMG submission 148650) | Freshwater microbial communities from Lake Tanganyika, Tanzania - TA2015037 Kigoma Deep Cast 65m | ecosystem: Environmental > Aquatic > Freshwater > Lake | place: Tanzania: Lake...
CCTGGTTGCCGTCGCTCATGACCTGCAGCGACAGGTGATGTCCCTCCAGTCGCATCCCCCACGGCGGCGCCATCGGATCACCGAAGACGAGCACGTCGTACCAAAGCGGGTTGTACCGATCGGGCTGCCCGGCACCCAGCATGCCTTCGAGCGCGAAGATGCCGCGTACGACCTTCCAGCCATGGTCGCTGAGCGCACGGCGTGCCATCGCCAGCGCGCGCTCGCGCTGTTCCGGCTGCAAGGCGTCGAGCCTGATGCCAGGGCGGTCTCCAGGGACGAACGACCAGGCCGTGCGAGCGGGCGCATCGATCGCCACGGCTGCCGCTGCGCGTTGCACCGGATCAAGCGCATCGAGGAACGCCTTCGCATCCTGTGCAAGAAGCTCGGCAGGCGTGGGCTCGAGCATGCGTGCAGCTCCCAAGGCCAGCAGGATCGACGCGGCAAAGGCAATGCGCATGGTGGCGTGATACCGCGCGCCCCTACCATCCGTCCATGCCCGTCATCGGAATCACCGCAGACCTCGTCGATGATGGCGGCCGGCTCCGCCACCGTCTCAGCGACACCTATGTGCAGGCCGTGCTTCGTGCCGGCGGCACACCGATCGTCCTGCCCTGCATCGCCGGAGAACGGGCGCGCATGCTCGAGGCCGTCGACGGCGTCATGATCACTGGCGGCGACGACATCGACACCCGACCCCTGGGCATCGCCCTCCATGCCAAGGCGCAGTGCATGCTCCCAGAGCGCCAAGAGGCCGAATTTGCCACGCTCCGCTGGCTTGATGAGCACCCCGACATGCCGGTGCTTGGCATCTGCCTTGGCATGCAGCTCATGGGCGTGCATCGCGGCTGCCGCCTGATCCAGCACCTGCACGACGAGATCGCCGATGGCGAGCGCCACCGCAACGACCGCATCCATGAGGTGACCAGCGAGCTCGGCAACGGACCGGTCACGAGCTGGCACCACCAGGCCTTGGGCGACGCGGGGCCGTACCAACTCATCGGCCGAAGCGACGACGGCGTGATCGAGGCGATCCGTGACCCGAGCCGAGCGTTCGTGGTCGGCGTGCAGTGGCACCCTGAGCGAACGCCGGACCGATTGATGGGCGATGGCATCGTGCAACGGCTCGTCGAGGCGAGTCGATGACGGCCACGCTGGGCTACTGCACCAATGTGCACGCGGGGGCCACGCTCGCCGAGGCCAAGGAGCAGCTCGATCGGCATGCCACGGCGGTGCGTCGGGAGCTGGGCGTCGATTGGCTCGACATCGGCCTGTGGCTGAGTGCCCGTTCGCTCTTCGAGCTGAAGGAGCAGGATGCCGGAGCCAAGCGGCTTCGCGCGTGGCTCGATGAGCGCGGCTTGCGCGTCTTCACGATCAACGGATTCCCGTACGGCGATTTCCATGCCAAGCGCGTGAAGCAATCGGTCTACGAACCCAACTGGGCGAATGCGCGGCGGTTGCTCTTCTCGATCGACTTGGCGGATCTGCTGGTCGAGCTCATCCATGATGATCGCCACGAAGCCGGCATCAGCACGCTGCCCTTGGGATGGCGCCTCTCGTTCTCGCTCGAAGGCTGCGGGAGCAGTGTCGGCCTGGCGAGTGCGCAGCTCGAGCAGTTCGCGCGCCACGCGGCGCGGCTTGAGGAACGCACGGGCCGGTGCATCCACCTCGATCTTGAGCCGGAACCCGGCTGCATGCTCGACACCGCGCGCGATGTGACGGGGTTCTTCGACCAGGTGCTGCGCCAGCGCGCCGGCGAACCCGACCTGCGTCGGTACATCCGTGTCTGCCACGACACCTGCCACGCAGCCGTGATGTTCGAGGACCAGGCGAGCGTGCTGCAGGTCTACCGTGATGCCGGCGTGCGCATCGGCAAGGTGCAGCTCTCAAGCGCCATCGAGTGCCCATCGAGCGACCGGGCGTTCCGCGCGCTGCGGCACTTCGATGAGCCGGTCTACCTCCACCAGACCTGCGTGCTCGATGGTGCGGGCGAACGGCACCTGTTCACCGACCTCGACCGTGCCTTCGATCATGCTCCGGATGGACTGTGGCGGACGCACTTCCATGTGCCGCTCTTCGCCGAGCGCCTGGGCCAGGGTGGCGTGCTTGGCACGACGCAGGCGGACCTTGTGTCGTGCCTCGCGGCGATCCGACCCGAAGATGGGATCACGGATTTTGAGGCCGAGACCTATGCCTGGGGCGCCTTGCCGTTGGATCACCGCATGGCTTCGCTGGCCGATGGCATCGCGCAGGAACTCCGCTGGGCACGCGAACGCATGACCGAATGCGGGCTCGTGGTCTGACACGGCAGTCACCCCGAAGTCCGGGCGAACCACGGGGAATCCCCGCGTGCGCGGTAGGCTCCCGGCATGGCGAACGGAGATCGCACTCGACGCAAGCAGGAAGGTGAGCAGCCTGGCCTCTTCGACCACATCGTGGCGGCCGACTTTGAAGGCATCGATCCACCTTCGATGGACAGCGTGCCTGAGCTGCAGGTGCACGAACCCACCGTACCGCAGCCCGGCCAAACGCTCGCGGCATGGGGTGATGAGGATCCGTCCCTGACGGCGCCACGAGCGGTCGAGACCATCGACCCATGGGAGTCGGTCGAGCGCAAGCCCGAGGCGATCGGCCACACCGATATCGCGCCGCCGACGGAAGACGCTGCGATGGCACCCTTGGCGATCGATCGCGCCGAGGATCATGAGGACGCCAGCGATTCGACGCTTGAATCAAACGAGGCATCGATGATGGGCGAGCCGTCGCCTGTCTCCCAAAGCGGCACCAGCGAACATGTCGTGGAGGATCCCACTCACGGTGCGATCGGTGCCGTGGATGGCGAAACCGTGGGCACTGGCGATCCGACCAGCATCGACGCCGCCACCGAGGAGTCCATCGAGCCCACCCGCCCGCCCATGGACGACGCTGATCCGATGCAAGCCATTGGATCAACCGAGGTTGACGAGCAGGCCGATGCTGACGACCCGATGCCGAGTCCTGAAACGCCGGGGATAGCCGACACGACTGAGTCCATCGGGTCGGTGCAGATGGACCATCGACGCGATCGCGTCGAGGTCGTGGTCGAGGCTGCGGAGCTGCCGGATCCGACCGATTCGACGCCAGACAGTGACCGCATGGAGGTCACTGAGACTGCTCTGCCCACCGCGGTTTCCGAGACCGCGTCGAGCCCTGAAGCAATCCTTTTCCGTCGCGTGGAACCGAGCGATACGAGCGGCCGCGCGCCGGTGATCGCCCTGCACGGCATGCCGAGCTGGCGCAGCGAAGTGGCGTCCGACGAACCCATCTTGAGCGAGCCATCCAGTCATGCGGTCGCCGAGGAACCTTCACTCGTGGCTGCGCCGCTGCCGCAACACGGCATCTGGGCCTGGCTCGAACTCACACGCATCTCCAATGTGCTGACCGTGGCAACCAACGCGATGGTCGGGCTCTGGGTCGCGCACCTGCTTGCCGGACAGGCGACCATGGAGCAGTTCATCGCATGGATGCCTCGACACATCGGCGTCGTGGCAGGCCTCTGCCTGCTCTACCTCTTCGGCATGGTGCTCAACGATCTCCTGGATCGTGACATCGATGCTCACGAGCGCCCCGCTCGTCCACTTCCCAGCGGCCGCGTTGCCATGCGACCGGCGATCCTGTTGGCTGCCACGCTCGTCGCGACCGGTGTCTGGCTCGTCGGTGGCGGATCGTTCCCGGTCCCGGGGCTCGCTGCAATCGCCATCGGTCTTGCCTTCGGCAGCTTTGCCAAGGGCCAGCGCAATGCGATCCAATGGCTGGGCGAGGCGTGGGCCGTGGTCGGCGTAGGTGCGATCCTCTGGAACTGGCTGGATCACTGGCGTCATGTGGAACTGCGCACGCCCTGGGGCTTCGAGGCCGTGCTCCTGCTCGTCGCAGCCATCGTGGCCTACTCGCTGCTGCATCGGACCTGGCGCGGCAGCGTCGTGCTGATGGGGCTCTGCCGCGCACTGGCCTATTGGTGCGCCACCCTGTCGGTGATGAGCGTTTCCGGCATGCAGTACAACGGTTCGTCCGTCAGTGCGTGGGGGCTCGTGCTCTTCCCGGGGCTGATTGCCTTCGCATCCACGGTCGCCGTATCGCTCTTGGCGCGTGATGAAGCAGCACCGACCGACGACGCAGCCATCGCTGCACCACAACCCACACGAATCTGGGTGCGGGTCCTGCTCGTTGCCGCCATCCTCGTGCCGTGGGCCTTCAGCCCCGTCGTGGCCGGTGGCGCGCGTGGCATGCTGCAGGTGATGACGATCGTCGCCCTGCCGATGGCCCTCTTCTGCGGCGGGATCTTCCTGGTGAAGAGCATGCATGCCGAGCGCGCCATGCGAAGCCACCCCACGCGCATCACTGGCGGCGTGGCCGCATGGATCGCCGCGATCTGCCTGCTCGATGCCAGCACGCTCAGCGTGCTCGGTGCACCGGGCCTGTCCATCGTCGCGCTCGGTTGCTGGTGGATCACGCGCACCGCGCAGCGCCGCGTTGCGGGGTCCTGATGCGGCGCGTTGCGGTCCTCAATGTCGTCGGGCTCTCGCCCGCGCTGCTCGGATCGAGCGCACCCAAGCTTCGCGACTTCGCCAGGAGCGTGGGCGGCGTGCGCACCATGGTCGCGCCGCTGCCGGCCGTCACCTGCTCGGCCCAGGCCACGATGCTCACAGGCGTCGATCCTTCCGTACACGGGATCGTGGGCAATGGCTGGTTCGACCGATCCCTGAACGAGGTCCACTTCTGGAAGCAGTCGGCTGCCCTTGTGCAGGCACCGCGCGTCTGGGACGAGGCGCGGGCTCGCGACGGCGGCTTCACGAGCGCCAATTCGTTCTGGTGGTATGCGATGCACGGCTCGACCGATGTGACGGTCACGCCACGCCCGCAGTACCCGGCCGATGGCCGGAAGATCCCTGATGTCTGGACCGATCCCGCCGGCCTTCGCGACACGCTGCAAGGCGAACTCGGAAGGTTTCCCCTCTTCAGCTTCTGGGGCCCCAAGGCCGGTATCCAGAGCACCGACTGGATCGCACGCGCTGCGATGCAGGTCGAGGAGCGCTTCGCACCGACGCTGCAGACCATCTATCTGCCGCATCTGGACTACGCCCTGCAGAAGCATGGTCCTGGCACGCGCGAAGCGCAGCAGGAACTCCGTGAGATCGACCGCGTCGTCGATGTGCTCAACGGATTCTTCGCAGCACGCGGCGTGCGGGTCATGGTGGTCAGCGAGTACGGCATTGCCCCTGTCAGCCGGGCGATCTGCCTCAATCGCGAACTCCGTGCGGCCGATCTCCTGTCACTTCGCGATGAGCAAGGCACCGAACTGCTCGATGCAGGCCAGAGCGATGCCTTTGCGGTCTGCGACCACCAGATCGCCCATGTGTATGTGCGGAAGGAACAGGATCTCGGACGGGTGGCCCATCTGCTCGAGCGTGTGCAGGGTGTGGAGTCCGTGCTCGACCGCGCGGCGCAGGATGCGCTTGGGATCGGTCACGCGCGCAGCGGCGATCTCGTGTGCATCGCCGAGGCTGATGCATGGTTCGCGTATCCGTGGTGGATCGACGATGCACTCGCACCTGACTTCGCGCGCACCGTCGACATCCACCGCAAGCCGGGCTACGACCCATGCGAACTGTTCATGGATCCCACGCGGCCGCTCCTTGGACTTCGCACCGCGGGCAAGCTCGCGCTGCGCAAGCTCGGCATGCGCAACCTGCTCGATGTGGTTCCGCTGGATCCTTCGATCGTGCGCGGTTCACATGGCCGCAGCAGCGTCGCACGAGGTCTTGAACCGATCCTGCTCTGCGACGATGACCGGCTCGATGCACAGGTCCCGATGCGCAGCGTGAAGGATGCGATCCTGCGCCAGGTCTTCGGTCCATGAGGATCCTCTGGTCGGTGCTGGTTCTGCTGTTCCTCGCGACGATCTGGTCGTTGTGGGGTCCCGGAGCGCCGGCACCGGAATCATGCGACGCTCCGCCTTGGGAGCTGCTCGACCAAGCCCGATCGGACGGCGTGCGAGCGAGCGAACCAGCACCCCGTCGGACTGATGGTGCAACCGAGGGGCCGCCTGGGACTGCTCAAGGCACCATGGCTGAAACTGCAGCAGCCGTGCCCGCAACACGATCGGATGCGACCACCACTGCCGCTGCAACCCTTGCCGCCGACGCATCTGGTGCAACCATGCCGCCCGGTGCGGGGACAGAGCGGCAACCGTTCCGTGTCTCGTGGGAACTGCTCGGCCAAGCAAGCGGGCATGTGCGCAGCGACGGCACGACTGATGGCATGCCTCGCACACTCGAACTGCTCGGCGAAACGTGGATCGAATTGAGCGGTTACTACGCACCAGCCATCATCGCACCATCGACCGACGAAGTGGTGTTCATGTTGAATCGCTGGGATGGCTGCTGCATCGGCTTGCCGCCAACGCCATACGACTCCGCACTGGTGAAGACGCGGTTGCCAATCGATTTTTCACTGCAGCACCAGATCCGGTTCGGCACCATGCGTGGGAGGCTGGTGCTCGAGCCCTTCGCCTTGGGGGGTCTGGTCCTTGGGCTCTACCGCATCGAGGATGCGGAATTGCTGCGATAGCGCAGTCGTCGACACCGAACTCCTTCGGTTGCTGGTGATCGAGCGAGGTCCACCACCATCATCTGGTGCTCCATGCATCCGTGCTGCACCGTGCAGTGCGGCGTGGGCAGCGTGCTGCCTCCATTCAATCCATTAGTTTGTTCTGCTTCGTGCACCGAACTTCCTGCGGCAATCCGGGAAGTGCCGTGATCAGGTCGTAGGTTGGTGCGCATCGTGCAGCTCCTGTCGCTGCATGCTTCGCACATCGATCTCTGGGGATCCGTCATGTCCAACCTGCTTCCATCTCTACCCTCGTCGTTCATGCTCCTCACGCGCATCGCCGCGTGCACTCTTGCGTTCGCTCCCGCCATGTGCGTCCGTGCCGCGCTTGCAGCCGAGGACAACGGCATCATCTGCCTCAACGAGATCCGCATCGATCAGCCCGGTGCCGACAACGATGAGTATGTCGAGCTCAAGGGTCCCCCGGGTGCATCGCTCGATGGTCTTTGGTTTGTCGTGATCGGCGATGGCACCGCCGCCCAGGGCAGCGGTGTGATCGAGGTCTTCGTCAACCTCGCCGGCAAGACCATCCCATCGGATGGTTACCTCCTGATCGGCGAGTCGAGCATGACTGCTGCCACACCGGACATCGTCACGAGCCTCAACTTCGAAAATGGCGACAACGTCACGCACATGCTGCTGCGTCAGCTGACCGCCGGCAACGGCGCGGATCTCGATGCCAACGACGACTGCATACTCGATCAGGGTGCCTTCATTGAGGTCGTCGATGCGGTCACGATCGGGACGAGTGTCGCTCCGCCGGTCGCGGGCGCCGAGTGCGGCTATGCCATGGTCGTCGGCCCTGAGAAGGATGCCCAAGCCATGCACATCCTGCGCTGCCGGAGCGGTGGGTGGATTCGTGGCAGCGATGCCATCGTGGGCGGGGATGACACGCCCGGCTCAGTGAACGGGTGCGATGCGTCCACTTCAGCCTGTCAGGGTGACCTCAACGGCGATCAGGTCATCGACAACTCCGACCTTGGCATCCTGCTGGTGAAGTGGGAGTTCCCTGACCCCTCAGCCGACCTTGATGGGTCGGGTGTCGTCGATGGGCCGGATCTAGGGATCATTTTGTCGCGGTGGGGTCGCTGCCCGGCCTGATGGACGCTGCAGCGATCTTGGATTTCAGCCCTATGCAGGTCCTGTTGGTGTTATTGAGGCTATCTATCATCAGTCCATGCACGGCCGCATCACTGATCGACGGCGCTATCCCGTACCAGCATGTCGCTTTGACCCAGATCTGACCCTCTGGTCAGTCCCAGCCTTGGGTGCATCGTGCCGCGAGTTGGTCGATGCGGCCTGCGCACTCGGGCGTTGCAGCAACGCCGCCCATCGCGCACCCGATGTGGACGTCGCTCGGCTCGAGCATGCTGCGGCGTGGTCGCTGGGGATCGGCACCGCCATCCCCTGCGCTGATTCACTCAAGGAGTTGTCGGCACGATTGACCCTTTGGCACCCTTCCGCGCCTGTCATGACTCTGGGGCGACCCAATATGGGCGGACTGGTCCAGGCCCACCGCGCACTCTGGGCAGGCCAGCGGCAGGCGGGCAAACCTCGATCCACGGAACTACCGAGCGCTGCGCTCCCACGCGATGCCGACGGCACGCCGTGCCTCGCACCGTCGCCGCGCGACGTGCTCAGGCTTGGTGCCTCGATTGACCGCACTGTGTCGAATGTGCCCGGTTCGCTCGATCACGCAATGGTGGGTGCTGCATGGTTCATCTGGGCCATCGAATCCACGGCACCACTTCCTGACGGCAACAGCGAGCTCGCGTGGTGTGCCGCAGCCGCATGGCTCTGTGGCGGCGCAGACATGCCATCCAACATCCTTGATCTGTACGGCTTGGTCGATGCCGAGACCCACCGCCAGTGTCGCCACGATCTCGCGGCCGGCGGCTCGGTGTCGGCGTGGTCGGCGCATGTTTGGCGCACGGTTGCGCGGGCATGCGACCGTGCCATGCAGCAATTCGCGGCCCTTGAACACACGAGAACCGACTTGCTTGAGCGTGCTGATGCCATGCGGGCACCACGCCACCCCCGGGAACTGGTCCTGCATCTGATGGGTTCCCCGATCACCGATGTCCGTGAGGTCGAGCGAACCCTTGGCATCACGTTCGCAGCAGCCAACGACCTTGTCGAACGATGCATCGGCGCTGGCATCCTGCGTGAAGTCACGGGTCGTCGCCGGGGGCGCATCTACTGCTGCGAGGGCAGCGCAAACGCTCTTGGCCACGTCACCGGAACGCTTCAGCCAAGTCCGAAAAGCTTGCGAACCATGCCCACCACGCCGGCATCGGGCGCGTCAGTTTGCTGACCCTGCACACCGTCGGCCATCGTCGTGTTGGGGCTTGCCGCCAAGTGCCGCTCGGCTCGCGGCTCGCTCGGCACCGCCGGTACCGCGTCTGCGGAGGCCCTAGTTGCCACGCGGCCCTCGTCATGAGCCGCATCTGATGCACCAGCTCCCGAAGCCGTCACATCACGCCGCTCGGGGCGTTCCTCCCACATCCATGCCGCCATGCACGCCGGCAGCCAATCCCGCATGCCACGCGTCCAGACCAAGGTAGTCCTGGTGCAGGCGCCTTGGCCGATCAGCTCATGCATCTCCGGCGTGCTGAGTGGGCCGATCGCCTGACCATCCTTCGCATAGAACCACTTGTTCATGATCCGTACCTCGTGTCCTTTCCTCGATGTGTCTTCGACATAGCCAGGATGGCGATCATCGCCCAGCCCTGCGGGGCACCAAGCCTAGCATCGGACCCCGGCCACCGTGAACATCGCTCTCCTGGATACCGAAACCACTGGCGCCGCGCGTCACGATGAAGTCATCGAACTCGCGCTCGCTGTCATCACGATCAATCCAGAGTCCGGTCGCTTCACTGGCTTGCATGGGCACTACCGGGGCTTGCGGGAACCGCGCGTCCCGATCAGCGCGGGCGCGCTGGCAGTGCACGGCATCAGCATGCACTCGGTGCGTGGTCACGCACTGGATGAGCCAGCCTGTCGGGCGCTGCTCGAACCGTGCGCAGCCATCGTCGCCCACAACATCACCTTCGATCGCGCCATGATGGGTCGGCTCTGGCCGTGGACCCTGCATCTGCCGTGGCGCTGCAGCTGCTGGGGCTTCGATTGGCGCTCGATCGGTGCACCGAATCGTCGCCTGCAGTCACTGCTGGCACACTTCGGCATCGACCCCGGCAGCGCCCACCGTGCCGGCAGCGACGTCAAGGCCATGCACACGCTGCTTCAGCAGGACCACCCAACATCAGGGCGAACCTTCCTCTGGCATGTGCTCAACCGGACATCACGCGCTCGTGTGCCGCTCCAAGCGTGCTGAGCAGTGCGAGCACCATGGTCGCACCCTGGTCTGTCACTGACCATCACGCTGCTTGGCATCACCGGCGGGAGCTGGCGTCGGACTGTCGCGCACCTGCTGGAACATGAAGGCGATCGCTGCATCGGGCAGATAGGCCGGCACCCACGCTTCGTGGCCACCGTCCTTGACCTCGCGGTAGTCGACCTTCGCGCCTGCATCCTTCAACGCCTTGACCATGTCGCGACTGCGCGCCACCGGCACCGAACTGTCAAGGCTGCCGTGCCATACTTGGATGGGCAGATCCTTCAGCAGTTCGGCCTTCGATGGATCGCCACCTCCACAGATGGGAACGACCGCAGCGAACATGTCTGGCCTGCGCATCGCCAGATCCCAGGCGCCGTATCCGCCCAGCGAAAGCCCGGTCAGGTAGATGCGTT
>Ga0194128_10011294_pt1 | contig 10387 bp, 9 predicted proteins | sample TA2KigCa65mmetaG_FD_148650 | JGI IMG/M metagenome (GOLD analysis project Ga0194128, IMG submission 148650) | Freshwater microbial communities from Lake Tanganyika, Tanzania - TA2015037 Kigoma Deep Cast 65m | ecosystem: Environmental > Aquatic > Freshwater > Lake | place: Tanzania: Lake...
AAATCGTGGCCAAAAGTCGGATTCCGGTCACCAACGCGGTGGTCTCGACGAATGTCGGCTTGTTCATTTGGATGAACCTCGCCGGCTTCGACCGCACCTCGATCAACTTCGTGATCTCGCGCCAATTCTTGGACCAGGGCGAGTGGTACAGGTTGATCAGTTGCGGCTTCGTGCACTTCGGCGTCGTTCATGTGGCGATGAATATGCTGTTGGCGTTTCAACTCGGGCAGATGCTCGAACTGCAGTCGGGTTCGGTGCGATTGTTTTTTCTTTATCTCTTCTCGCTTCTGGGCGGATCATTCGGCGCCGTGCTCGTCAGCCCCGAGGCGATCACCGGCGGTGCCTCGGGTGCGGTGTTTGGTTTGATGGCCGCCGCAGTCGTCGGTCTTGGTCGGCACGGTGTCAACCCGATGCGAAGCGCAATCGGTGCGACGTTCGTGATCAATCTTTTGTTGACCCTGGCGATACCCGGCATCTCCATCGGCGGACACTTTGGCGGTGCCATCGTCGGCGCGTTGGGTGGTTTGCTGTTGTATCGCGCAACACCCTCGTCTTAGATTTCTCGGCAACTTCAAAGAAAAGGTCTGATGCTCTCAACACTCGCACCTATCGTCGACATACCCCGGGCCGGGGTCGACCCGATCAACACGACCACAGAAAAACTCGGCATCTTCGCCTTGGCGCTTCGTCGCCCGTTGCGCGACGAGACGATCGCCCTGTGTCTAGACCAGCACCGCCACGGGGTCGGCCTGTTCGCCTTCGCCTCGGGCAAACCTCTGACCGAGGTCATCGACCGAGTCATCGGGGCGGCGATAAACATCGAGGCGACGGCGGCAATCTCGTTGCTCAGTTCGCGCAGTGGTCGGGGCCGAGATCATCGCGATGCGTCGCAATTCTTAATGGCCAAAAACCGTTGCGCCGACGCCGGCTTGTGGCTCGACGATTGGCTGTTGGTCGCCGAGGGCGACGTGTTCAAACTCGGCTAACTATGACAGCCGCAACCCGAACCGCATCCGCCCATTTTTGGCAGCGACGCGGGCGCCGAAGCCGTCGGCGTCGAACCTCCGCCCACCGAGGCGAACACCGAAAGCAGGCGAACGGCGTTGTGGTGGCCCTGCGGGCAAACTGCCGGCTCGTTGGCGTCGGCCATTGATCGACGCTCTTCAAAAACTTGATCGCACTCGCGGCATCGAAACTCGTAGGTTGGCACGACTGCATTCTATATAGTCGTCGCCAACTATAAAGTTGAGTGTGCTTTCGGCGCCAACTTTTTCGATCGAGACGATGCCGAGCACTACTTCGCTCGAGCAAACCGAGCGCGACACCCACACGGGCAAACCACTGGTGGCCCACATCGTAAAGACCGAGAAAAACGAGTCGGCGTCGGCCAAGGTTCTCGAGGCGCGCATCAACGGCACGCCGCTCGAGGCGCTCTGCGGCCACAGGTGGGTGCCTTCTCGCGACCCGCAGAAACTGCCGCTCTGCCAGGCGTGCAAAGAAATCTACGAAATGTATCGAGGGTTCAACGACGAACTCAACGAACTTCCGGGCGAATAAGTTTCGATGCCCGAACTCTCCGCGCTCTGGTCGTTCACAGCCGCCTCGTTGGCGTTGCTCGTGATTCCCGGCCCGGCGGTGATCTTCATTCTCAACCGCAGCGTCGCCGACGGCCGAGCCATCGGTTTGAGCGCGGTGGGCGGTCTCGAGTTGGGCACGCTGATGCATGTCTTGGCCGCCACCGTGGGCCTTTCGGCGGTGCTGGCGGCCTCCGAAGGCGCATTCAACATCGTCAAATATCTGGGCGCGATCTATCTCATCTTCGTCGGGTTGCGCACGTTGTCGCGTCGCCCCGCGGCGATCGATATGGCATCTGGATCGCCAGATCATGCCGCGACAAGCGCGCACGGCGGAGCGATCACCAATGTTCGCGCGTTCAGGCAGGGCTTCATCATCAACACGCTCAATCCGAAGATCGCACTTTTCTTTTTGTCGTACTTGCCCCAGTTCATCGACCCCGAAAAATCTTCGAGCGCCCTGCAATCTTTGGTGCTTGGTTTGATTTTTGTGGCCTGCGGTTTTCTCACCGACGGCATCTACGCGCTGGTGGCGAGTTCGTTGCGAGACTCGCTGGTCAAGGGCAAGGCGCTGCCTTTCGTTCAACGGTTCGTGGCCGGCGCCGTGTTCGTGTTGCTGGGTGTTTTGGCCGCTTCAGCGAAAGTTTCTTGAACCCACCCCGCGCGAATCTATTTTTAGTTCGCTCAGATGTTCGGCGATGATGTTGATCACGCCCTGGGATGACTCGACTTTTCCGCGCACGACCAGAGCCGAGGCGTTGATCGCCGCATGCCTGAACCGCCTGAAACAACCCCGTGAAACGACGATGTTGATCAGACCAGTTTCGTCTTCAAGGTTGAAAAATGTGACGCCCTTCGAGGTCGACGGGCGTTGACGATGGGTGATCAAACCCCCGACGAACACGCGCGAACTATTTTCTATTTTTGGCAACTCGGCGGCTGTGACCACGCCCAACTCGCTGAGTTGGGCGCGAACGAATTGAGTCGGATGCCCGTCGATCGAGATGCCCGTCGACCAAAGATCGCAGATTGATTCTTCGATCGGCTGCATGCCGGGCAATTGTGGCGAGTCGCCGCCGGTGGTGACACCAGCCAAACGATCTGGGCGACTTTGAATCACCGCGCCCGCCGACCACAACGCGTCTCGACGAGACACCTCGAAGCATTGCGAATAGGCCCCCGCCGTGGCCAATATCTCGATCTGCGCCAAACTGAGTTGCGGCACCCGACGAACCAGGTCTTCCATGCTCGAAAACGGTCGGGCTGCTTCGATCGCCTTGGCCAGATCGTCGCCGATGCCCCGCACGCCCGAGATGCCAAGGCGCACCGCCAGACCCCCCGTCGACTCGGTGCATGGCTGCAAAGTTGCCGAGGCTTTCGAAGAGTTCAGATCTGGGCCCAACACGACCACGCCGTGTCGACGCGCGTCTTGCACCAACGAGTGCGGCGACCAAAAACCCATCGGCTGAGAATTCAAAAGCGCCGCGTAGAACGCCGCGGGCTCGTGGTATTTGATCCATGAGGAGGCGTAGACGAGATACGCGAAAGAAACCGAATGGCTTTCGGGAAAACCGTAGTTGGCGAAGGCGCGCATTTTTTCGAAAATTTCGTCGGCCACCGCGCCGACGATTTGATTTCGGGCCATGCCGTCATAGAGCCGTTGGCGCAACCGTTGCATGCGCAACTGCGAGCGCTTCGAGCCCATGGCTTGACGCAGTTCGTCGGCCTGGTTGGCGGTGAAACCCGCCAGATCGATCGCCATTTGCATCAGTTGCTCTTGAAACAACGGCACGCCGAGGGTTTTGCCCAGGCTGTTTTCAAGCAACGGATGCAGATAGGTGACGGGTTCTTGCCCGTTGCGTCGACGAATATACGGGTGCACCGAACCGCCCTGAATCGGCCCGGGTCGAATCAGGGCGACTTCGACCACGAGGTCGTAGAACCTTCGGGGCTTGAGTCGCGGCAGGGTCGCCATTTGTGCGCGCGACTCGATTTGAAAAATGCCGACGGTATCGGCGCGACACAACATCGCATAGACCTCGTCTTGCTGCGGAATGGTGGCCAGATCTATTTGTTTGCCGCGAAACTCGGCGATCAAATCGACCGCGTTGTGCAGGGCCGAGAGCATGCCGAGCCCCAGAAGATCGAACTTGACCAGGCCAATGGCGGCGCAATCGTCTTTGTCCCATTGAAGAACGCTGCGATCTTTCATGCGACCCCACTCGATCGGGCAGACTTCGCTGACCGGACGATCGCAAATCACCATGCCGCCCGAATGAATGCCCAGGTGCCGAGGGGCGTCGAGAACTTGTCGGGCCAGATCGACGACCTGGTCGGGTATCTCGTGCTGTGTGTTCTCGGGGTTCGACAGCGAACCGTGCATTTCGACTTGCTTGCTCCAGGCGTCTTGCTGGCCGGGGGCAAAACCCAGGGCCCGGGCCATATCGCGCACCGCCGAACGCGAACGATACGTGATCACATTTGCCACCTGGGCGGCGTGATGCCGGTCGTAGCGATTGAAAACATATTGGATGACTTCTTCGCGTCGACCGCTTTCGATGTCGATGTCGATGTCGGGCGGCCCGTCGCGCTCTGCCGACAAAAATCGCTCGAACAGCAGGCCCAAAGAAACGGCGTCGGCTTTGGTGATATCTAGCGCGAAGCACACGGCGCTGTTGGCCGCGCTTCCCCGCCCCTGGCAAAAAATGTTCGAGCGTTGGCAAAACTGGACGATGTCAAAGACGACCAAGAAGTAGCCGGCAAAACCAAGTTGCTCGATGATCTCGAGTTCGCGGTCGATCGTCTTCCATGCTCGGGAGCGCAACGAAAGATCTTCGAGATTGTCGGCGGGTCGTGCGCCGTATCTGCGCGCGGCGCCTTGCTCGACCAGCCGACGCAGATATGAAATCTCGTCGAGACCATCGGGGCAATCGAACGGCGGAAGGTTCGGCGCCACGAGCGACAAGTCGAAGGCCGAAGATTCGGCGATCTCGACGGTCAACTCGACCGCGCCCGGATAGCGGGCGAACCGGCGAAGTTGTTCTTTGCCGCTGCGAATGTATGCGCCCGGCGCGGGCGGCAACTGCGGATCGATTTCGTCGAGGCTGGCGCGCTGCCTGACGGCGGCCAACGCGACGGCGAGTCGATATTCTCGCAACGACGCGTAACTCACGTCGTTGGTGGCGACGCATCGCAGATCGTGGCGCATCGCCAACTGCACGAGCGCGTCGTTGCGCGTCGAGTCGAGCGGGTCGCCGTGGTCGCAAAGTTCGACCAAGACGCGATCGCGACCGAACTCGGCGACCAGTTTGCCCAACCTGCGCGACGCGGCATCGGGCCCGTCTCGCTCGAGGGCCCGATTGACGATGCCCGTGCTCGCGCCCGTCAGAACCCAACAGGTGTCGCCCACCGTTTCGGCGACTTTCGCCGTTTCGAAAACGGGCGCCGACTTCGCGCCGGCCAACTGACCGAGCGTGATCGCTCGCGCCAGCCGCGAATAGCCGGCGGGGCCGGCGGCGATCAGAACGATTCGATCGTCATCGTCGCCATCACCCGGCGCGCCGCCAACCGAACCGGTGTTGAGCGAATTTGCGCAACTCAGTTCGACGCCGAACAAGGTCGGCAGGTTCAACGATCGGGCCGCCTGGGCGAATTTGACGACGCCGTAAAAGCCGTTGCGATCGGTGATCGCCAACGCGCTCAGATTGTTGCGTACGGCAGATTCGACCAATTGCTCGGGGTGCGAAGCCCCGTAGAGAAAAGAGAAATTCGAGCGGCAGTGCAGTTCGGCATAGTCACCCATCTCGCTTATCGTAGCGAACATATGTTCGCCCAAGACTTTGGGCGACGCGAATCGCGCCGCGAGCGCCGTCTTCTGACACGCGCAATGCATCCTCGAAACTGAACCATTTGACCTGCTGGCTTTCGTCGGCCGCCGGGGCGAAAATTTCGTTCTCGGCCCACAACAAAAACCGAACGTCCAAATGGGTGTGGCCGCGCGGGCCGGGATGCACATCTAGATGGATGAATTTCGCCCCGCTCGGCGCCGAGTCGTCGCGACCGAAATGAACCAGCTTCAGACCCGTCTCTTCTTTGGCTTCGCGCATCGCCGCGTCGTGAATCGTTTCACCTGGGTCGATGTGGCCGCCGGGTTGCAACCACATGTTCAGGCGTTTGTGCAGATGCAAAACGACGCCAGGCTCGCCGATGACGATCGCCGAGGCCGTGACGTGGGTCGAATCGGCGTGTTCGTCGAACGGTGCGCGCAGTTTCGGCGCGAGTTCGCGAAACATTTTTATCGACTCGCGCTCGCGGTCGTCGATCGGTTCGTGTTCGGCGAGTTCGACGCAAAACTTTCGCACAAATTCAAGACCAAAGTCGCCGACCACGAGGCAACGATAGTTGTCGGGCTAGCCGTAGATCGCGACGATGCTCCATTGACCGTGTTCAAGTGCGACCAACATCGCCCGAACTTCAGACGACTCGGCGACTGGACCAACTGAACCAGCAGAACCGACTGAACCAGCAGGATCGACTAAACCAGCAGAACCGACAGAGTTGCCGCCAGCGCCGACGCTCGGTGTCGCATTTTTTTCGACGACCAGTTGCAAGCGCACCAAGCGCCTCGATCGGGCGATGTCCCACCATTTTTCTTCGACCGGCCACGGCCCGGCCCAAGAAACAATTTTGTGCCTGGCTTCACCCTTCAACAGATATGCCGGCTCGGCGCTCAGTTCGTGGCGGGCGCTGACCCGCAACAAATTCTGGTTTTTGTCGACAACTTGCACTTCTGGCGGGTCGGCAAACACGACGCTGGGCGACGGTGTGGGCAATGAGCCGCGCCAAAATTTTGGTTGCGGCGGCGATTGCACGGAAAGTTTTTTTGCTTGCGTCGTGATTTGCTCTGAATGCGCCACCTGAGAATGCAGAACCGAAACAAATTGATAGGCGTCTTGCAGATCGCGACCACCCTGCCACTTGGCGACCTGAACCGAGTTCGAACCCAGCAACTCGGTCAGGCGCCCGACCGCCTGGGCGGCGGTCTCGTCAGACTGTGTCGCCCCGCCCCACAACTTGAGTTGGCGCGCAGTGTCGGTGCGCACTTCGTCGGCGATCAGTTGCAGACCCGATATCGGGGCTTTGATCTGCCAACTTTCAATCTGCCATTTTGCGCTTTCGACGATCGAAGCCGCCGTCAAACCATGGGGTCGATACCACAGGCGCTCACAACGCTCGCCTGTTTCGCTGACAAACACGAGAATCAGTCGCACGCAGATCGCGCCTTGCTCGGCGAAATAACGACCCAGTTCGTCGGCCATCGTTTGCACGTTGTTCAACAAAGTTTGTCGGTCGACGATCGGCTCTTCGAACGCCCTCGAACAAAGTTGTTCGGGAGGCGGGGCGACGACGGCCAGAGGATGCTGCTCGTCGCCACGGGCCAACCGATGCAACTCGACACCCAACTCGCCAAATCTGCCGGCCAAGACCGACTCGCCGAGTTTGCAGACATCTTGAAGCAGGTTCAAACCAAGTCGCTCGAGCAGTGAAATGATCTCGCGATCGATGCCGGCAAATTCACTCAAAACCCTGACAGACTGCCCGGCCAGCCACGGTTTTGTTTTCTCGGGCTCGACCAAAAAAGGCGTCTGTGTCTGGGCGCTGATGTGGGCCGAAATGTGGGCGGCCAAACGACCGTCGGCGATGCCCACGCCAAACTGCGAATCGGCCATTATCGACGCGCGCAAAGCCCGCATCAATTTTTCGGCCATCGGCGCGTCGCCGCCAAAATATCTCGACGGGCCGCGCGCGGCAAAAACAATGACGCCTGGTTCGCTGACCTCAATCAACGGAACAATTTCGCCGACCGCCCGAACGACCGTGTTGAACGCGCGCCGATCACGGTCGGGCTGAAAACTCGAGATCTCAATGTCGGGACAAAGCGCCTGGGCTTGACGGCGTCGCATGCCCACCTCGACGCCGAACTTTTTGGCCTGCACCGAACGCGAGACGACCCGCTGTGAATGCACGACGGCGCACGCGCTGTGGTTTGTTTTCGCCGCCACGACCGCCGGCCAGTCGAGGCAGCGCAAAACCGCCAGGCGTTTTGGTGCGAGCAACTCAGTGGCTGCAGGTGAGCAGGTGCCGTTGTTCGCGCGCGACTCGGCGACCGCTGACCTTGATCTCGACCTGACGGTGTTGCAGAAACCCGGCGCCGTTGTTGATGCCGCTCCAGTTTTTGGTTTTGGTGTCTAGAAGCAGATCGGCGTGAAACGGATGCGAGTTGCTGGTGAAACTGTTTTGCGACAACACCGCCGTGTCGACGATGATCATCACCGATCGACGCGACACGAGACGGGCCTGCACCCGCCTGGCGTCGGCGATTGAAAGTCGTTCTGGCACGGCGACGATCAACAGATCGAAACCATCGATCGCCGCGGCGACGGTGGTCGACCAGTCGCGCGAGGCTTCGGGCGGATGCACGAACACCACGCGCTCGAGGGCGATGCCATGCTCGACCGCGCACGAGATGCCGAGATGATCGACACCAACCACCCCCAACCATGAGCCTTGTTGCGACGCCCGCGCGCAAAGTGAAAGCGCCAGCGAAATCGCGGCGTCGCCGCAACAGCGCACGATGCGACCGCGAACGAGGCCCGATTCGGGCAGAACCGAGCGAACTGATTCAGATACGGCGAAGTTCTCGAGAACCTGTTTTTCGAAAACCGAATGCTTGATGGCGAGGGCTTTGGGCACCAATAACTTCATGCCTGCACTGTAGCGAACATATGTTCGCTACAGCCAAAGTGTTATTTGGACTCAGCCTTTTTGCGCGCGGCTATTACAACTGAGCCTTGCTCCGCGCGGCTATTACAACTGAGCCTTGCTCCGCGCGGCTCTGCTTCTCTCCAACAAATGGGCCGGAACTCGTTTCGCGGCGGCGCTGAGTTCTGTCGCCCCGTCACCTGCGGTCGCCGCAGCATCTGTCGCCGGCGCCGCGGCGGCGACCTGGGCCATCAACTCTTCGGCCGTCGGCGGTTTCATCCCCGGCTTCCAATATTGGTGCAGATCGGTGACTATTTTGGCGAGATCACCGTCGCGCGAACCCGGCACGAGATCGATCGTGACGATGTTGGCGAACACGTGCACACCCAGCACCGCCCCGCTGTCGAACAATCGACGCGCCAATTCGGCCGCAGGTCGGGGCCCCACGGCCTGACTGGCGCTGGTGAACTTTTCGTGACCCTGACCGGTGAGCGTGCGGTTCAGTTCGAAACGAATTCGTCCCGCCACCCCGGCTTGACTTTGCTTGACATCTACGGGCTGACCCACCCGAGGCAGGCTAGTCAAAACTCGGCCGACCCGCACGTTTTTGGATACCGTTGACCGTCATGGCTAGCGACACCAAAATCACGATCGAACAATTCACGTCCGAGGCCCACGAATTCTTGGCGGCCAACGCCGAACCGCGCGAGGCGAAAAAAGCATTCGTCTGGGGCGAGGGCTCCGACAATGTTTCGATGTTCGAGGAGCGATCAAAAGAGGCCGAGCATGAAGTGGTGAGCCGCGCCAAACAGTGGCGTCAGCAAAAGTTCGATGCAGGCTTCGGGTGGATTTCGGGGCCCGAACAATATGGCGGCCGCGGTTTGTCCAATGAATATGAAAAGGCCTACGGTCGCGCCGAGGCGCAATACAAAACCGCCAACCAATCGATTTTCCAGATCGGTTTGGGCATGGTCGCCCCGACGATTCTGGCCCATGCCAGCGACGCGGCGCGCGAAAAGTTTTTGCGGGCGATGTGGCGCGCCGACATCGTGGCGTGCCAGCTGTTTTCAGAGCCTGGTGCGGGCAGCGATCTCGCCTCGCTTCAAACCAAAGCCGAGCGCGACGGCGGCGAGTGGGTAATCACGGGCCAAAAGGTCTGGACATCGGGCGCGCAATTCAGCGACATCGGCGAGATTATTTGCCGCACCGACCCGAGTCTGCCGAAGCACAAAGGCCTCACCGGTTTCATCGTCGACATGCACGCGCCCGGCGTCGAGATTCGTCCGTTGCGTCAGATGACCGGTGGCGCGAGTTTCAACGAGGTGTTCTTCAACGAGGTGCGAGTGCCCGACAGTTATCGGCTCGGCGAGGTCAACAACGGTTGGGGCGTCGCGCTGACGACCCTCATGAACGAACGCGCGGCGATCGGCACGATGGGTGGCGGCGAAACCTCGATGTTCACCAGAATGCAGGCGATGGTGCAGCACTTCGGGTTGACCGACGACCCGATCGTGCGCGAAAAAATGGCCGACCTGTTTATTCGCACAAAAGTCGCGGGCTACAACAACCAACGCGCGATGGACAAAATTCGCGCCGGTCAAACCCCCGGCCCCGAGATGTCGATCGCCAAGATGGCGCTCGTCGACAACCAAAAACGTATGAACGATTTTCTGTGCCTCGTGCTCGGCAGCAAACTTCAGGCCGACACCGGCGAGTGGGGCACGTTTGCCTGGAGCCAGTTGTTGCTCGGCGCGCCCGGCATGCGAATCGCCGGTGGTTCAGACGAAGTGATGCGCAACATCGTCGGTGAGCGCGTGCTCGGCCTGCCCAAAGATGTCGGCATCGACTCAAAGTCGCCGTTTCGCGACCTCAAGGTCGGCACCCAAAAAGACTGATCGTTGATATGTGTTGCGGCCGCACGGGTCGCGCATCTCGCACGGGTTGTATCGCCCGCACAGTTCGCGTCGCGCACAGTTCTCGCCGACAACGGTTTCTAAAATAACGCCCCTGCTAGCGTTTTAATTCTGTGAAGTTGTCCGGCGAGTTCGTTC
>Ga0194128_10011302_pt1 | contig 10382 bp, 7 predicted proteins | sample TA2KigCa65mmetaG_FD_148650 | JGI IMG/M metagenome (GOLD analysis project Ga0194128, IMG submission 148650) | Freshwater microbial communities from Lake Tanganyika, Tanzania - TA2015037 Kigoma Deep Cast 65m | ecosystem: Environmental > Aquatic > Freshwater > Lake | place: Tanzania: Lake...
TCAGCACCGAAATACTCTCAATATCTTCAGGATTCAACTGTGAGAGGAGATTTCCAAAGTCTACATTATTCTTATTAGTGATATCGGACCTGCCAAGAGGGATACCGTCAATGATATACAAGGGCTGGCTCTTTGAAGTGGAGGCCGGGAGATTAAGACTGGTAGCTCCCCGAATGGTAATGAATACAGAGCCCGCTGGGTCAGTACTCGCCTGAGTAAAGTTCACGCCACTCATTCTGCCGTCAAGAGATCTTACTAGGTTGGCGCTTCCATTATTTGCTATATCCGCACCTTTTATATCTGCCATGGCATAGCCGAGCGATCGTTTCTTTCTCGTCAATCCCAGGGCAGTCACCACCACATCGCTAAGGATTGTCGCATCAGGTTTTAGGCTAATGCGTACGCGCTCTGCCCCATTGAGGGGTACTGTCTGGGTTAAAAAGCCGACCGAGGAGATTTCCAGGGTTGTCCGCAGGCTTGGGACTGAAATGATAAATTCCCCTTTTACGTTACTCACAGCTGTCGTGTTGGCTCCAACAACACGTATAGTGGCACCGTCCACAGAACCACCCCTGTCATCCGCAATAGTGCCCCGGATGGTAGTGTCCGCATCATGAGGCCGTATTCTGGTATACCCAACCGTTTCGTGACGCCCCGCTAGGAGCGAATCAGGATAAATGAAAAATATAGTCACCAGCGCTACCAGTAATCTGATAAAATGACTAACCGCAGTTGTTGACTTTAGCTTTTTCCTCATGATTAAGAGGTTTTATTCTAATGATGAATGTAGAAAATTTTTTTAACATAATCAACTACAATCTATTATACCGAATATATGGAAATAGAGTACAGCTACAATCCATTTGAAATGGGTGATTGATGCATGCTATTTTTAATTAACATATATTCGGAAGATAATAAGCAAGCCAGAACCATTAATGGATAATTTACGAACCATCCATCATCCTTAAATACATCATATGCAAGCCAGCTTTCTCTCTGTTGTCCTGCTGCCCGTGGCGCTTGCCGTCATCATGATGGGACTGGGCCTGTCCCTGGTCATTGACGACTTTAAAAGGGTCGTGGTATATCCCACGGCCGTCGCCGTGGGATTGGCCTGCCAGATCATCCTCCTCCCGCTGGCCTGCTTCTGGCTGGTCAGCCTCTGGGGCCTGGAGCCAGTACTCGCCGTCGGCATGATGTTACTGGCTGCCTCGCCAGGCGGTCCCACTGCCAATCTCTACAGCCATATCGCCAAAGGCGACGTCGCACTCAACGTCACGCTCACCGCCGTGAACAGCGTCGTCTCGATCTTCACCCTCCCACTGATCGTGAACCTGTCGATGGCCAGCCTGCTGGCATCTGACCAGGCCATCCCCCTCCAGTTTCGGAAGATCTTCGAAGTCTGCGTGATGATCCTAATACCCGTGGCGATCGGTATGTTGGTACGCAATAAGGCCCCCAAGCTGGCCGCGCGGCTTGACAAGCCGGTCAAGATCACCTCCGCCCTCTTCCTGGTAGGGGTGATCGTACTGTCTATCCTCAAAGAGAAAAGTCATATCGCAGAAGCCTTCCGACAGGTAGGACTGGCAGCCCTCGCCTTCAACCTCCTCAGCCTTGCCACCGGCTACTTCATACCCAAGCTATTCCGCATCAGCGAGAAGCAGTCAATCGCCATAGGCATGGAGATCGGCATCCACAACGGGACGCTGGCGATCTTCATAGCCCTCAGCGTCATCGGCAACAGCGACATGAGCATACCGCCGGTCATATACAGTCTGATCATGTTCTTCACGGCCGCCCTCTTCGGATACTGGGTAAACCGAAATCGAAAAGCAGAGACCTGACCGGAGGATGGCTATCTAACAAACCGCTGCCTTAGAGCCAGATCAGCGGGTGCCGAACCGGCAGGTTGCGAATCACCTCCTCCACTTCCGGGAAATGCGGGAGCCGACGCCAGGTCTCCATCCAGTCCATCACACCAAACCGCTGACAGGCAAACAGCAGGAAAGGATGTGCCACCGGCCATTCGTCCCAGTACATCACATCGGGCTTGTAGGGCCAGCGCGACTTGTCGGCCACAAAGGGATGCATCCATTCGACGGCACTGCGCATGTTGCGTCCGCCGGGCAGCCGGAAGGCCCATAGGTCTTCAGAAGGCGTCGACAGGACATGGCAGAGCGTGGCCATGGCGTCGAGATTGAACAGGGCGTAGCCGTAGGGTTTGGTACGTGCGAGCTCACGCGGAAAACGGCCGAGACTATCGAGCTGCCCCGGCAGCAGCTGTTCGCGGAAGCGGCGCCGGCAACTGTCGAGCCATGGTGCATCGCCGGTGAAGCGGGCGAAGACAGCCACCTGCATCACCCAGCAGGTACCGTGGTTGTTGAGGGCCTTCGACTCCTGCACACCGTAGGGATGGGTACTCACCCAGTCGATATATGCACGAAACCAGTCGCGCGACGGACGCAAGACGGCCGTGTCAGCATACTTGGATCTTGACATGACATGCAGGGTCTGCGCGACCTCCATCATCTGGATCATATCGATCACCCCGACGGCGCGGCCCGTGAAGCGGCCTTTCACCGCCTGAGCATAGTTCAGCGACGGGTTCATGCGCGTGGCCGTATCGCGGAACCAGGCCGATGCGTGGCGCATCGCCTGACGCACGTACCGCGCGTCGCCCGTGAGCAGCCAGCCCGAGCCCAGGGCGCCCATGATGCGACTGAACCGCACCATCGCGTGCCGGTGCGCGACGAAGTTGCTGGGGTTGGTCATCCCGTCGCGCTGGATATAGGGGCTGTCGGGATGCACGGGGTTCGGCCACCAGTAGTCGCCCTCCGAGAAGAAGTCGTGCAGCCCGCCGGCGGAACGTATGCTTCGGGTAGCCGTGACCGTGATAGGTACTTCCTGCAATGCCTGCCGGGCCTGAGCAATTGTTTCAGCCCGAAGGATGGCATCCATGCCGGGCAGGCTGTCGGCGGTGACCGGAGAAAAGCTGAGCAGGATGGGCAGGAGGCAAGTCATAGGCTGGTTCTTATTTGTCTGAGGCCTGCGTCACTGTCCATCGGGATAGGGCAAGGGCATACCCGTCGCCCGGACGCGCGGCATGGGCGAGCCCATCTCACGGAGGCGATCGCTGAGGGCGGCAGCCAACTCCTGTACTTTGTCGGGCCGGACGGCAGCGAGGTCATGCGCTTCCCGGAGGTCGTCGCGGAGGTGGTAGAGTTCTTTCTTGCCGGTGCGGAGGGAGACGACCAGCTTCCAGTCGCCGCGGCGTATGGCACTGTGAAAGTTGATCCCGGGACCGTCGCTGTCAATCCATTTGACAGGATAATGCCAGTAGAAGATGCGTTCCCCGAGGTCTCGGCGACGGCCGTTGAGCAGGGGAACGATGCTCTGTCCGTCGACCGTCTGCAAGGGCCTGGCATCGGTGATGCGTGCCATGTCGAGCAGGGTGGGAAACAGATCGTCGACATGGATGGGTACGTGGATCGATGTGCCTGGCTGGGTGACGCCTGGCCAGCGGATGAGGATGGGGTCGCGGATGCCGCCCTCATAGACGGAGCCCTTGCCGGCACGCAGCGGCAGATTCTGGGTATGGGGCTGGCCGCCGCGGGGTGGTGCGAGGCTGAGGCCGCCATTATCGCTCAGGAAGACGATCACAGTGTTTTCTTCTACCTTCCGGTCGCGGAGGTAGTCGAGCAGGTCGCCCAGGCTTTTGTCCATTCCTTCGACGAGTGTGGCATAGGCGGCTTCGACGGAGTCTAGGCCCTGCCGCAGGTACCGCTGCAGATATTGGGGGTCGGCCATGATGGGCGTGTGCACGGCGTAGTGCGAGAGATGTAGAAAGAAAGGCTGGCCGTTGCGTACCGGGGCGTCAAGGGCGCGTAAGGCCTCGCGAGTAAGGGCCTCGGTGAGGAAGATGCCAGTGCCATGGTACTCCTGCAAGTCGCTCACGGCGTTGATGGTCGGCTTCTGCGGGACATTGCCGTAGTTCTCTTCGGAGAGATAGCTCTGCGGGTGTCCCGTCGACTTGCCGGCGATGTTGACCTGGAAGCCCAATGCCAGCGGGTTGGAGCCGGGCGTGCCGCTCGAGCCCCAGTGGGCCTTGCCGACATGGATGGTGTAATAGCCGGCCTGGCTGAGGATCCATGGGAGGGGGGTGGCATGGATGGTGGAAGGGATGCCAGCCACCGGGCTTAGACCGTTGTGGTTCCATACGACAGACTGTAGTTCACGGTCAGGGTTATCCGTATTCTGGTCTCTGAACGGTGAGGTCCAGTTGACCACATGGTGGCGGGTGACGTTCATCCCTGTGATCATACTCACCCGGCTAGGCGTGCATACGGGAGAAGTGTAAGCACTGGTCATCTTCACACCGGATGCGGCGAGGCGCTCCATGGCCGGCGTGCGGAAGCGTTGGTTCAGTAGGGTGCGCTGACGGTCGAAGGGAACGGAACAGTCCTGCCAGCCCATGTCATCGACAAGGAATACGACGATGTTCGGCCTCCGCATGGCTTGGGCCTGGGAAGAAACAGGAGCAAAAGGATAAGCAATGACCCCAGCGAGCCATAGAAAAAACCCTCTGAATGTCTGCATGCAGTCGGATTGAAATGAGTTAGAAAGGATCCAAGAATGATCAAGTTAGCCTAAAAAGAAAAATAAGGCTGGGTTAATGCTACGCTGGGCTTTGTGTATGACCTTAATTTTATTTGACTTCCGCGATGCCTTCCTTCCCGTCGCCAGTGCCAGGCGACTCTGTTAGGATGACCATCTCTCAGTCATGCGCAGACGGGAAAGGCTAGGATGCTCTGCCGAGGCCGAAAAGCCCTTTGTTGAGTCGCTGCAAGGTCTCTTGCTTCGCTGCACCCGGAATAAGAATGGAGATGTTATTATCGCTTCCGCCATAGCTCACCATGCGCACTGGCACTTGGGTGAGGGAGCTGAAGACTTTGGCGAGGACGTCCGGTGTCTGTGCAATCTGATTGCCGACGATGGCTATAATGCTCTGCTCGCGGCAGATCTCGACATCTCCAAAAGGCTCCAGCTCCCGGACGATGGCGTCGAGGTGTACGGCACTATCGATGGTAAGGGAGACGGCCACCTCAGAAGTGGTGATCATATCGATGGGTGTCCGATATTTTTCAAACACTTCAAATACTTTCCGCAGGAAGCCATAGGCCAGAAGCATCCGGCTGCTCTTGACGCGTACTTCGATGATGCCATCTTTGGCAGCGATGGCCTTTACACCCTGCGAACCGGCTTCTTCGACGATGGATGTTCCCTTTGCGTCGGGCTGCATGGTGTTGAGGAGGCGCACAGGCACTTTATAGTGTTGGGCCGGCCAGATGGAGGCGGGGTGCAGGATCTTGGCGCCGAAGTAGGCCAGTTCTGCGGCTTCGTCGAAGCTGAGCTGGTCGATGGGATAGGTCTGATCGACGATGCGGGGGTCGTTGTTGTGCATGCCGTCGATGTCTGTCCAAATTTCACAAAGGGAGGCGTTTGCCGCAGCGGCAATCAAAGAGGCTGAATAATCGCTGCCGCCGCGCTTTAGGTTGTCGACCTCCCCGCGGGCATTGCGGCAGATATATCCTTGGGTTATGAAGAGTCCGACGCCGGGGTGCTTGGCAAGGATCTGCTCTAGTCTCTGCTGGATTTCCGGGACGTGAGGCTCTTCGTACGCATCAATAGACATAAACTCAAGGGCCGGTAGTAGCTCGTGGCGAATGCCTTTCTCTTCGAGGTAGATCGAAAAGAGTTTGGTACTCATCAACTCTCCCTGGGCGAGGATGTCTTTGCTGAGGGCGTCGTTGAAAGAGATGCGCAGGATGATGCGTAGGAATTCAAAATGCTCGCGGATGATGGCGGTAGCCTTGGCGCGGGATGCATCTTCTGCCAGCAGGCTGGTGATGAAGCCGGCATAATGCGCTTCGAGCCGGTCGATGACTTCACGGGCAGTGTCGCGATCGCCTTTGGCAAGGGCTTCACCGATGGCTACGAGGGTGTTGGTGGTGCCACTCAGCGCGCTGAGCACGACGATCTTGGTTTCTGTATCGCGGGTGACGAGGTCGGCCACCTGGTGCATCCGCTCCGGCTTACCGACGGATGTGCCGCCAAACTTCATGATTTTCATACCTGCAGGTTGAAGGTTTCTCGCATGAGTGCCATTCGGACCGCACATGCTCGGAGAAGCCATGTTTCGAAAGTCGCGAAGGTACTGACGAAGATGTAATTTTACGAAAGGGATGGGAAGGAGTACTCATTTGTACGATGGTGAGATAGACTGGGCTTCTGTCGAAATGGCCTATCTTGTCAGTAAACAAGAAAGTGCTGCCATGCAATGGTTCTTTGTGGGGCGGCCGCTGTCGACCACCCCGCAAGTGCAACCGCTGGATCCCGAGGGCTATCACCAACTGTGCAGTGGACTAGCCCACTCATCATCCTCCATTTCACGTGAGCCAATAATCCTGGCACTATGAAAACGTATCTCCTGCCAAGCCTGACTTTGTTTTCGATGCTTGCCGGATGGACCTCGATCCAAGCGCCGGAGGTTTCAACCGACAGAAAAGATTTCATCGAAGCCCACAAGATTAGGCTTAAGGCAAAGGATGATACAGTCATTCATATGGGTATGCGGCGGGAGTTATTCGTCGATCATTACATGATCGACCAGCTCGACCAGGTTCGACTGGTAATGCATCCGCCGATTGACAGGGGCCCCATCCTGGCATTCAATAATCCACGATGGGAGGAGAAGCACTGCACCTACGCGACCGTATTACAATCAGAGAAAGGTTTTCAACTCTACTATCGGGCTGGACTCGGAAGCAAGACTGACCGGGGCTTTCAGGTTACTGCCTATGCCGAGTCAAAGGATGGCGTGAGATGGCAAAAGCCAGCCCTGGGGCTCTTCGAGATTGATGGGTCCCATGCAAATAATGTGATCCTGACGAATGCCAGCGGAGATTTTGCCGTGCACAACTTCAGCCCTTTCATTGACACCCGCCCTGGGACTCCTCGCGAAGAACGGTATAAGGCACTCGGGGGGATAAAAGGGGGGCTGTATGCCTATATCTCGGCTGATGGCATCCACTGGAGGCGACTCTGCGATACCGCTGTTTACCGAGAAGGTGTCTTCGACTCACAGAATGTCTCTTTCTGGTCTGAGCACGAACAACGGTATGTATGTTATTTCAGGACATGGACAGATGGAGAATTCAAAGGTTTTCGCACCATAAGCAGGGCCAGCTCAAGTGATTTCCGACAGTGGAAGAGCGAGGGAGCCATCGATTTTGGAAAGTCGTCGATTGAACATCTATATATCAACCAGACAGCCCCTTTCCCAGACGCCCCTCACATTTATGTATCGACCGCTGCCAGGTTGGTGACGGGCCGGGAGGTGCTGACGGCTGCACAGGCAGAAACTTTGTCGCTAGACCCCAAATATCGCGAGGAGACCCGCCGGGAGGCTTCCGACGTGGTACTGCTCAGTTCCAGGGGTGGGACAAAGATGGACCGAACCTTTCTTACTTCGCTGGTCAAGCCAGGCATGGGATATGCCAACTGGATATCTCGGTCAAACTTCCCTGCCCTCAACCTGGTAAGGACTGGCCCGGAGGAGATGTCGATGTATGTCGTGCAGAACTATGCTCAGGAAGATGTGCATCTCCGCCGCTATACATTCCGTCCTGACGGACTGGCATCTGCCCAGGCAGATCATCGAGGTGGCTCGCTGCTGACCCGGCCTTTCACCTTTTCTGGAAGTCAGCTATTGATTAATTACTCAACTTCGGCAGCCGGTTCTGTACGTGTAGAGCTCACCGATGTGGATGGGCGAGCCCTCCCAGGGTTTTCAGCTTCCGACTGCACCGACATGGTGGGCAATGAACTGCAGCGAACAGTCAAGTGGGCTGGGCAGAAAAAACTTAGTGAATGGTCTGGAAAGATTGTTCGGCTGCGTTTCTTCCTGACAGATGCCGATCTGTTCGCCTTTCAGTTTGTAGCAAGGCGATAGTCAACAGAGCTGATTGCAACCTGTCACACCCTTCCGTTGGCATGCTCACGCCCATTCAATGCCGAAGGCAGCTCCTGTGCGCTGGAGATCTTCGATGATGGATGAAGCTAGGGGGATGCCGTTGACTAGCCGGATGGCTTCCATTTCCCGTTCCGGATCTCCGGGTATCAAAACTTTTTCTTGCCCCTCGACGGTCTGGGCGGAGCGGAAGCGTCGGATCCACCGGTCCATATCTGCCCGAAAGGCCTCCTCGCTGCGGAAGGCGTCCACCCGCATGGCCCCCAGGAAATGTCCCAGGCCTTTGCCCGGCTGTCCCTCAGGCATGGGCACATAGGCGGGGAAGGGGGGCACCCAGGGTCCGAAATTTGCTCCTGCGAGGACCCCGGACCAGATGTCGACGATGGCCCCGAGGGCATAGCCTTTATGACTGCCATGCGCGCAGTCGCCTCCCAGGGGCAGGAGGGCTCCACCGGCCTTCAGCGCATCGGGGTCTGTGGTAGAATGGCCTGCCGCATCCTGGATCCAACCGGTGGGCGTGGGGATGCCTTTGCGGGAATGGATTTCAAGTTTTCCGTTGGCGGCGGTGGTGGTCGCCATGTCGGCTACGAAAGGTGGCTCCTCTCCGGCCGGGATGGCCACGCAGATGGGGTTTGTGCCGAGCAGCCGTTCGCGGGAGAAGGTGGGTGCCACCAGTGCGCTGGCGTTGGTCATGACCATTCCGATCATCCCATGGCCGAGGGCCTGCATGGCATGGTGGGCGGCGATGCCGAAGTGGTTGCTGTGACGGACGGCCACCCAGCCCGTACCTGCGGTCTGGGCTTTTCGGATGGCGACCTGCATGGCCCAGGGGGCCACCACAAGCCCCAGGCCAGCATCGCCATCGACAACGGCAGTGGATGGCGATTCATGCACCACCTGGATGTTTGGCCGGGCATTGACGCGGCCGGCTTCCCAGAGGCGCACATACCCGGAAAGTCGGGCCACTCCATGCGAGTCGATCCCCCGCAGGTCCGCCGCCAGCAAGGAGGCAGTGGCCGTCTCGGCATCGGCCGACGGACAACCCATTGCTAAAAAGACACTTCGTACAAACGCCTGCAACGTAGGATAGGACAGTTTTTGATCCATATGGGCAAAAATAGCTGAAGCCTGCCAACAGAGGGAGCAGAATCCTTGTCATACCGTAAGTTTAGGGCATGAGGTGGATTTTCATGCTCTTGATCGTTTGGACATGTCCATGGTCTTTGCTCGCACAAACAGCCTCCCCTAGCCTCCAACCTTTGTTTGCAGACATCGCCTTGCAGTCGGAACGCGACAAACTGCGGCAGCACCTGCGTGACCGTACCCTGGGGGAGACCCTCGCCCTACCCTTAAACCCCGAGAACGAATACCGGTATCAGTCGGCCTGCTGGGCAATCAGCCAGTTTATGCCCGCAGACCCACGGATCGAAACCCTCTTGCGTCGGTGCCTGCAGCACTACCGCCTGTTGGAGACGGAGACGAGGCGGGCCTTTCTGGAGGCACTCTATACGGTTCATCCAGCTGGCTTTGAGAGCGGGCTGCTGGCCCTGCTCGAAGCAGAGGCACACCCTAAGCTGTTTGCGATGATCTGTCTGTACCTACAGCGCAGCGACCCTGCCAACCGCAGTGCCCTGCTGGCCAGGATGCGAAGCCGGTGGCCGCAGGCGGATGCGCATCCTATCCTATCCTCGCTGCAGTCCTTTCTCCATGCTGCGGATCAGAAAGAGAAGGCTCCGCCGCCAGATGTCGGAGACATATTCCGCTATCAGCATTCCTTTGGCATCAAGACCGTCTATTCCTTCCAGCGTTGGGACCGCGACCAGCCGGGGCTGGCAGCCGTGCAGGGCAGTGACGGTCGGTTTGTACGCGACTCCGCCGGGAGGCTTCTGCTCTTCCGACAACTGGCGCGCTCCGGCTCCAACCTCCCCTATTTCATCACCAACGGCAATACGCCCCAGGGAATCTTCAGCATACAGGGCATCGGGCAGTCGACAAACCGCTTCATCGGCCCGACGCCAAACCTGCAGCTGACGATGCCCTTTGAAGACGGATGGAAGGGTTATTTCCAGATGCCAGCCGACACGTCGGAACCAAAAGCCTCCTATGCATACCTCCTGCCGGAGGGCTGGAGGGCCTATGCCCCTGCCTGGGAGGCCTATGCCGCCGGGCAGGCAGGACGTACTGAGATCATTGCCCACGGCACGACCATCGACCCATCCTTTTTTTGGGGGCAACCCTTTCACCCAATCTCGCCGACGCTCGGATGCCTCTGTGCGCCGGAAGACTGGGACCCCCAAACAGGCTTACTCCGTGACAGCGAACAACTCAGGCTGACAGAGGCCTTCCGGAA
>Ga0194128_10011303_pt1 | contig 10382 bp, 9 predicted proteins | sample TA2KigCa65mmetaG_FD_148650 | JGI IMG/M metagenome (GOLD analysis project Ga0194128, IMG submission 148650) | Freshwater microbial communities from Lake Tanganyika, Tanzania - TA2015037 Kigoma Deep Cast 65m | ecosystem: Environmental > Aquatic > Freshwater > Lake | place: Tanzania: Lake...
CTCACCATGGCGAACCAGTACGTCGCGCAGCTCCTCATCGGAGAGCGCAGTACGAAGCTCCGTGATGCGGTGTTCGGCAACGTCGGTTCCCTCGTCAGCTTTCAGGTAGGCTCCGAAGATGCGGAGCTCCTCAGTCTTCAGTTTGAGGAGGCTGTGACGCCGAAGGACATTCTCAGCTTGCCGAAGTACCACGCGTACATGCGACTCATGATCGACGGTATTCCGAGCAAGCCGTTCTCCGTATCCACACTTGCGCCGCCGGAGTTCGTGCAGGACAAGGGAAGGGCCGGCATCATCCGCGATCTCTCCCGGGAGCGGTACAGTGAGCGCAGGGAGATTGTCGAAGAGAAGATCAACAAGTGGGCTGCTTCCGCTGCGGAAGGAAAGTCGAAGGCCAAGCAGGCGGAGAAGTCGAAGGAGAAGGAGGAAGAGGAGATTTCCAAGGCGAAGAAGAAGGGGATGAGCCTGACGGACTACCGTGCGTGGCGCGACCGTGAAATGTGGACGAACGACTTCAACATGATCCGCAAGCGCTCACTCCTTGGAGAGGCGCTGACGGAGGATGAGAAGAAGACGATGGCTGATCTGGAGAAGAAGCTGCAGGCAAGCGGGGGAGTGCCTCCTGTCAGCAAAGCGCTCCAGCAGGAGCTGGAGAAGAAGAAAAAGCCTCAGTAGCTGCTGCTCGGTTCTCCGTAATCGCAGACTGTCGGCCGTGTTCTGCGTGCCGTGTCGCGGCGGTAGTCATTGAACTGACAGCCGCTGTAGTTCTGGTTGTCGCCGAAGGAGGTGACGGTGCGGTACAGGTGTCCGCGTGCGTACTCACTGTCGTAGGCGGGGACGTACGTGTACACCACGCAGTCACCCCAGGCATTCCGGGCTTTGCAGTCGTAGCCGGGGTACCGGGAAGCGTCCGCACCTCTGTATGGGTTCTCGAAGGAGAAGACTTTCGGCACCCAGTCCCAGCCTGCGGCCGAGACGGCAGTGGGTGCGGAAATTGCCAGAGAAAACGCCAATAGCGTAAGGATTTTTCGCATGATGGTAGCGCGAAATGCTATGGGCGGCGGGCGGGGGAGTCAATAATTTCCCGATGGTTTTTTGGCCTATTCAAGCGGATTTCTTGCATTGCAAAAGGGTGCGTGCAAGACTCGCGTATCCGATTTATGAAGGAAAACACAGACACTGGCAAAGGCATCCCTTCGGGCGAAGAGCAGCTTGCACGCCGCATCAATAAGATCGATGACCGATTGGCAATGAAGGGTGTCGGAGGCAAGGAACTTGCGACGCTCAAGGACGAGAGAACCAGACTGAACAGGAGACTTCGGAAGATTCTCCGCAACAAGAAAGCGGAGGCCGAAGAGCGTAACGCGCTGCAGGATTCGCAACTGAAAGATCCCATCACGTTGCTTTCCGGACTACCCGCGGCAACCATGAGGATTCTCACGGACATCGGATACCGTTCCATCACCCAACTCCGCGATGAGGAACGGTTAGAGCGCGACTATTCGGCGTTCCTATCCATCGCAAACAAGAGCAACTATCCCCCAGCTGGCTTGATGCTCATGTGGCTCCGCGGCGAGATTCAAAAGTACGACGACTCCAGAAGAATGGCGCACCAAAAAAAGCCGTTAGCCTAGGCTGACGGCTTCGAAGTTCAAGATAAAGAGTTTACCGGGAGCAGTTCCAGCCTGTGCATGTGATGCTGGTGTGCTCGTAGTTGTAGGAGCCTCCGTTGCCGTGGCTGCCGTACCAGTATCCGTCGTCTTTCCAGTCATTGCCGTACTGCATTCTGTAGGTTCTGTAGCGGAAGTCGTCCTGGTCGTAGTAGCGGCGGATCATATAATCATCGTCGTCGAAGTAGTCATTGTCGTCGTACGGATCCTCAAACCGCTTGTAGTACGACGGGAAGTTGTAGTCGTTGCTCGTGCGGTTGTCCCACGGACTCTGGCGAACATTCCAGGCATTCACCATGCCGTTAAACGGGTAGGTGAGGGAAGTGCGGTTTCCGTAAGGGCGCGGTGCCTTCAGCGGGTACACGTACTGGGTGCTGCCCTGGTAGCTCATGCAGTGACCGCTGATGTCGCGGTAGTAGCATGTGTACGTCGGTTCGTAGCTCATGGCGTGTGCCTGTGAGAGCGGCAGCAGCGCTGCAACCGTCAGGGCGGCCGTGAACAGGAGTGCGGGGAGCTTTTTCATGGAATTGAGGGAAAAAGGGGTCAAGCGTACTAAGGTTGCTGCCCTGTGCAATGACGATTGAGTACAGAAAGGAGTCAGACGATGAGGACTCAGAGGATCCAGAGGATTCAGAGGAAAAAGAGGACTCAGAGGATCCAGAGGACTCAAAGGAACCGTCTTGTCGGCCGTAGTCAGCCTAGGCTGACGAAGGCTGAAGGTTTCCTCTCATAAGGACAAAGAGGGGGATGACCGCACACGCGAACCTTGCGTATGCCCCGGATGAGGGGGCCGCAAGCGATCACGTTGCCTGTCCACGCTGTCCAAAGATGGAAAGTTGTTCGGGAGGAACGTGCGCCTGCTTGGGCGATCATCTCGCTCTCTGCGGTTTCTCACTCTGCAAGCTGTCGGCTTGTCCTGAGTGAACCCCGTAGGGGCGAATCGAAGGGGGTGAAGGAGCGGGGAGAAGACGAGCATCGGGACTCCTGCGTGTGTGTTTGTGTGTTTCTGTATGTGTGGAGTCCCGATGCGGAGAGGAGGGCGATCCGTCACTCTTGCGAGTGCCGAGAAAGGCTGATGGGCTTAGGACCTCTCTGAGCGACTTGCTGTGTGCAAATCACATCATCGTACCGTTGCTGAAAAATCTTGCAACTTTCTCCTGTGGCACGGTTGGATTTCAGTGTTTTGGATACAAAATTTATACAAAAGTTAACATCGCACTTCTTCTCTTAATCAACTCAAAAATTCGTCCATTGTTCAAAAAATGTCCGATGATGAGAACCGTGACAATTTTACTTATCCTTCGATCCCCAGCATGACGCGCATGATGATTTCCGCCATCTCTCCGCGCGTCACAAACTGATTCGGATCACTGAACGTCGTCGGCAGAGCGCTGATGCGCGACAATGCGTAGACGTACGGTCTCCACCACACACCCTCGGCATCTTTGGGGTCGATTGCGAGTGAGAAAGCGTTGACGACGATTTTGCTCGCTTCAGCGAAGTTCACGTTCTGTGCCGGCTTGAACGTGCCATCCGGATACCCGGCGATGATGTTCTCTTTCTTGGCGAGACAGACGAAAGGTGCAAACCAATCACCTGCAGAGACATCGGAGAAGAGCGATGTGAGCTCGCAGGCCTCGATGTTTTCGGGACCGAAGGTCGCTCCGATGATGATCTTGGTGAATTCTGCGCGGTTGATGCGTGCATCAGGCTTGAAGCTGCCGTCGGAGTAGCCCTTCACGATGCCCTCCTCTCTGACGAAGCTGATGGCGGATGCATTCGGGTGTGTCGGAGGAACGTCGGAGAATACGCCTGCAGACGAGCTTTGCTGCTGTCCGGAGGATGATGATCCGTTCCCGGTGACTTCACCGCCGCTGAACTCGCAGGGAGCAACGAAGTAGTTGATGGGATGTCCGTCCTCGGTGCAGGCGGGATGCACGACACCGTTTTTGCAGACATACGGGACGCAGGAAGGAGCGCTGAGTGATGTGGAAGCTGCAGAGGATGATTCACCGTCGTAGGCGTTGAGCCAGGCGATCAGTGCGTCTGCCCCCTCGGTCACCACTGTTCCGCTGCAGAGGTTGGACGTCATTGTGCCGGCATCATCGCGCGATGCGAACACCACGTAGGAACCGGACTTCCGGAAGTCCAGGCCGCACATGGCGCTGTTCGCGTTGGTCGAGATCTGCGTAAATGCTTCGGGACGTCCTTTCCATGCTTTCTCCACGCTGAAGACGGCGCTCGAACGGCCACTCTGACTTTCGGCAACCGTAAGCTCCGCAACGCTTCCCATGAAGACCATATCCGCATGTGCGAAGTGTACCGCGTACCCTTCCTCCGGATTCTCATACCCCACGCAGGAGCAGGCGAGTGCTGTTGCGGGAACGAGGAGCAAAACGACCGAGCTGATTGCTGTGGCGATTGGCTTCATAGGTATGTAAAAAGACCGCAAAAGTATAGCGGAATTCCGCCCCGTCAACAGGGATGAAATGGATTTAAGACTGCAATTTTCTCAGTTCGGCAAGCATCAGTGCATCATGGGTTTCGGGATGCATGCGCTCACCCCCAGAACGGCGGCATTGGCGCTCGTGAAATCAGCCAAGCGGTCACGGAAGCCGCGGGACATCGCAGAGTTCTTGGCTGCTCTGTTCTTGGGTTCTTGAATGCATTGTACAAAATCAGAGCAAACGCGCATCGAACAACAATGGACAACCTCATAGCAGGAGCTACGGTTCTACGAGCAGCGGTAAGCTTCACCAGCGCGACGGATCGATGCCCGGACAGGGGAAGTCCTTGCAGCATTCCTTCACTTCTCCTGCAATCTTGGCGAGAGCCGCATCGTCGGATGCTGCGATGATCGCCCTGTTCATCCAGTCGCCGAGCTTCTTCATTTCCGGTTCCTTCATGCCGCGGGACGTGACTGACGGCGTACCGATGCGGACACCGGACGGTTTGAACGGGGGATTCGGATCGAAGGGGACGGTGTTGCAGTTGACCACGATGCCGGCCTTGTCGAGCGCTTTCGCTGCTTCGCGGCCGCCGATGCCTTTGCTCTTCTGCGTCTCGAAGAGGATGAGGTGGTTGTCGGTTCCCCCCGAGACGAGGCGGAAGCCGTGACCGTTGAGTGATTCTGCGAGCGCCTTAGCGTTCTTCACGATCTGCTGTGCATAGGTCTTGAATTCCGGCTGTGCCGCTTCGTGCAACGCAACGGCGATGGCGGCGGTCGTCGCATTGTGCGGGCCGCCCTGCAGTCCCGGCATGATGGCTTTGTCGACTTTCTCTGCGTACTGCTCCTTGCAGAGGATCATGGCGCCACGTGGGCCGCGGAGTGTCTTGTGGGAGGTGGTGATACCGGTGTCGGCCATCGGGTACGGACTCGGGTGTACGCCGCCGACGATGAGGCCGGTGATGTGGGAGGTGTCTGCGTGGAAGAGCGCGCCGACGTCATCACAGATTTCCCGGAACTTCACGAAATCGATAATGCGCGGGTACGCTGTGTATCCGGCGATGATCATTTTAGGCTTCACTTCGCGTGCCTGCTTGAGGATCTTGTCGTAGTTGAGGAGCTCCGTCTCCTGGTCGAGTTCGTAGGGAGACGAATGGTACGTGAGCCCCGAGAAGTTTACCTTCCAGCCGTGCGTCAGGTGGCCGCCGTGCGGGAGCGCCAGACCCATGATGGTGTCGCCGTGCGAGAGGACGGCGTGGTAGACGGCCATATTCGCCGGACTTCCGGAGTAGGGTTGCACGTTGGCGTGCGGCATGCCGAAGAGCTTCTTCGCTCGTTCGATGGCGAGGCTCTCCACCTGGTCGATGATCTGCTGCCCCTCGTAGTACCGCTTTCCGGGGTACCCTTCGCTGTAGATATTGGTCAGCACGCTTCCCGTCGCTTCGAAGACCGCCTTCGATGCGTAGTTTTCCGAAGGGATCAGGCGCATCTTGTCCCACTCGCGCTTTTCTTCCGCGATGATCAGGTTGCGGACTTCTGGATCAGTTTTTTCGAGACAGGGGAGGTAGGTCATGAGTGAGTTTGAAGAGAGGGGACAGGAGTATGAATGAAAAGTTCTTCGTTGTTAAGTTGTTGTGTTCCTTAAAACTGCCAAACAATGTAGCAACCCAAGAGCTCACAGCTCAACAGCTCGTCACCCCCCGTGCCGTGATCACCTCATCCATCTTCACGTCGTGTGCTTCCACCGGCACTTCCGGCACCAATTGGCACTCCAGGCACACGCCCCAGAATTGCGTCGAGGGATGCGCTGCTTTGTATTTCTCCAGCCACCGGTCGTATCCGCCTGCACCGCGGCCGAGGCGGTTTCCCGTGGTGTCGAATGCGCGGCCGGGAACAAGGATGATATCGACCGACTGGTTCTCCAGCTTCTCTGCATCCTTGGGTGGTTCGGGAATCGTGAATTCTCCGGGTGTCAGCGTCGTGAGGTTGGTCGTTCTCTTGTACACGAGGCGTTTATTCTCGTACACGGGGAGATAGAGGGTATCACCGCGTTCCAGCAGCTTCTCGAGTAACAGCCGGATGTCGACTTCGGTCTTCAGCGGAAAAAATGCGCAGACGGTGGACCCTTTCGGTATCTCTTCGAGCAGAACGCGCGACAGCGTTCGCCCTTCTGCGTGGCGCGCGTTGTCGGACATGCGATCGATGCGATCTCGTATATCCAGCCGGAGTTTTGATTTTGCTTCAGATGGGTGCATATGAAGAGACTATGAGCGGTGAGCTTTGGGCTATGAGTAACTTAGAGCTTACAGCTCATAGCTCAAAGCTTTCAAAACAATTCCGCGGCCGCCTCCGCTACGTTGACCAGCTCGTCGGAACGCGCGTCGCCGGGGATTGCTGCGTCATCGATGGTGCAGTGTAGCTTGAGGTTCTTCTTGAAGATCCGCTGTAGCAACTCCTCTATTCCCCGACTCGCATTCGTCTCCTTCACGCGGTCCCTGTGGAACGCTGATGAGAATTGCACGGTGACCGAATCACCGCCAATCCCTGTCACGCGTCCGTTTTTCAGGGACATCTTCACCGAAGCCGGGGCGACATCTTTGAGCAGTGACGGCCATGCATCCAATAGGTTTTCCAATGAGAGTTCCGGAGCTTCCACAGTGCCAGCGGATTTTGCAACGGGCGCATCCTTCACGGTGCGGGCTTCCGCAGGCTCCGTTTTTTTTGCAGGTTCCTTCTTCACGACGGGGGGTTCTGCCGCTTTCACCGCAATGCGCGGAGGAGCCGGTACATCACGATCCTGCGCGAGGCTCAGGAGAGCTGCCTCGAGCACGAGACCCGGAACGGGGGAGCTGCGCATGTCGCGGATGGCTCCGAGCAGTGTATCCAGAATGGCGACGTGCGGCGCTGAAGATTCGTGTGCCTCTACCGCCGCATGCATATCCTCGCGCAGTGCTGTGAGGATTTGCCGTGCGAACACTTCGGGAGCGATGCCGGACTCTTCTATCGACCGTACAGTTTCGATGATCTCAGGAGCACTCTGCTCGGCAACCGCCTTCAGAACGGTCTGCACGGCCTCGCTGCCGGTTGTGCCCAAACGCAGTCCCACTTCATCCAGCGTGATCTTCGGCAGTGAGCGCATCTGGTCCAGAAGGGAGATTGCGTCACGCATTCCGCCTTCGCAGGCGTGTGCGATCAAGCGCAACGCTTCCCTGTCTATGACGATACGCTCCGAGTCCGCGATGAACTGGAGGCGCCGGATGATGTCCTCTTCGCGGATTCTGCGGAAGGGGAAGCACTGGCACCGCGAACGTATGGTGGCGGGAATCTTATTGAGTTCCGTCGTTGCGAGAATGAAGTACGCGTACGCGGGTGGTTCCTCAAGCGTCTTCAGCAAAGCGTTGAATGCACCCTTCGAGAGCATGTGCACCTCGTCGATGATGTAGACCTTCGCAGCGGCTGCGACGGGTGAGAATTGTATTTTCTCAATGAGGTCGCGGATGTTGTCCACGCCGGTGTTGCTGGCGGCATCGATCTCCAACAGGTCCACGATGGACCCCTCCTCGATTCCTTTTTCGATCTGCTTGCATACAGCCTTATCAGCGATGCCCTGTGTCATGATGGTTTTGGCGAGGATGCGCGCGACGGAGGTTTTCCCGGTTCCTCTGCTGCCGGAAAAAAGGTATGCGTGGACGAGCGTCCCGTTCTCCGTTGCGTTCTCCAGTGTCGTCACGACATGTTCCTGGCCGTAGACGTCAGCAAACTTTGCCGGGCGGTACTTACGATATAAAGACATCGGAAGGGTATTCTAGCAGAAACCACACCGTGCATTTGTTTTTCGTTTATAGTTTCTTGAGGAGCAACGCAAAACTCTTTGTTTGCCCGATCAAGAAGCCAAAAACAAGAAACCGTTTTCCTCTTACAACGGCATCGACGTCCCCTTGATCGCTTTTTCGATTGCTGCACCGAGGGTATCGAAACCGGTGTCCACCTTCTCGCCGTTCACGAAGAACGTCGGTGTCCCGCCAACGTCGCGGTCGCGCCCTTCTTTGTAGTCTGAGAGGACGATGTCCCGCTTGCTGTGTGACTTCCAGCAGCGTTCGGCCTTCACGGCATCGATACCGATCGCTTCAGCCCACTCCACGAGGGATTCGAAGCTGAGCTTGTTCTGCAATTCGTAATTTTTGTCGACGAATTCCCAGAACTTCCCCTGATCGGCGGCGCATTCGCTCATCTCCGCGGCGTCCAATGCGAAGCGATGGATGGATCGGAGAGGGAAGTGCTTGTATTCGAAGCGGATGTCCTTGCCGTATTTCTCGAGAAGCGGCTTGGAGACGGTAGAGTGTGCGCTGGCGCATGCAGGGCACTGCAGGTCGGCGAACTCTTCGACCAGGACCTGCGCTGAGGGGTTTCCCCGCGGAGGACGGTTGCTTGTTTCCGTGCTCTGCTTGCATGCGACGAGCAGGAGAGACAGCGTGAGACCGAGGAGCAGTGAGCGTTTCATAGTGTTGGAAGGATAACGCGCCCGGGCGTGATTGCAAAGAAGTATTACTGCGGGCTCAGTTGCGCGAAGCCGTAGATTTTTTCCAGTGTCGTGTCCCATAGAACCACTGAACGGAAGAGCAGGGCCTCGCCGGCATCTGCAGGCAGTTCAATACTCTGAGTCCCGTATGGGGATGGAAGAACACCGAGGTCAGCAGCGGAGGGATCCGGAAATTTCACATCCCGTGGATCGACGGCGGGTGTGAGATAGAGATGCAGGGACGGTCCGGGAACACTGACGAACTGAGGGCTGAGGTGGACCGTTCGACCGGAGAGCAGAACTTCCCCTTCGATGAATGCATGCACCGGGACGAAGCCTCCCAGGAGTCCTTCACGCTGGTCTTTGCGTGCATTGCGTGCAGTGTCGAGCCACTGATTCTTGAGCCCCAGCACCTCCTTCTTTTTGCTTTCGTTCTGAAGGAGCACATCCTGATTTATCTCCAGTTCCGTGAGAGTATCCACCATCTGTTCCGAGTACTGTTCGGCGAAGAGCGGGTTCCGGAGCAGCGACTCCAGAGTATTGCCTTGTACAGACTGACTGCATCCGGCGAGAATCATGGAGACGGTGGTGATGCCAATCAGAGGAAAAGTTTTACGCATGGAAAGGCGGGGGAATTGCCGGGCTATTCTACGGTTACGCAGGGCATCCTCAAGTAAATTCCTCTTCAGTTCAGGGGGCGGTTATGCGGCCTCGGAAGCACCGGAGGCGTGGAGTGACCGAAATGCCTTCAGTTCCATGGTGCCGTACTTGAAACCGTGCGCTTCCAACGTGCGGGCCGCCCGCTTGAGACGCCAGTGAATTTGCGTTGAAGCGAAGTGATACTGCCCGCGTGAGACGTCGGGAACGATGAGGTTGCTCCAGTAGCGGAACGTGAAGTCGTCCTTGTGCTCGCTTGCTTTCTGCGCGACGGTTTGCGACTCATCCTTCGTTGCGAACATGTTCTGCGGTCCGAACCCGTCGTCACGGATGGAAGGACTGTTGAAGCCTGTCACCAGGTTGTTCTCCAGGCCATTCTTGTGTCCATCGCCCGCAGCCGAGAGCCGGTGTTCTGTTTCGCGGAGCGCGCGGTGGCGCAGTATGTTGGGTTCATCGGGAAGGTAATTTCTGTCCTGGCACCATTTCACGTTGTAGATGATCTGGCACATGCTGGCTGTCGCTTCTCCTCCGTACAACAGGCATTTCTCATAGAACGGCTTCAGCCCGTCCGGAGCGGACGCGAGCAGTCCGTCGATGTCGCTTGCCGCGCGCAGTACTTCGGTCTTCGGATCTTTTTTCTCCTGCTTCTTCTCTTTCTTTCCGAAGGATTTCAGATAGTTCTCCATCGACTGTAATTCACGGATGTCTTCTTCGCTGTTGTTTCCCTTCCATGCTTCCTGCAGATACTGGCGCGCCTCATCCCAGTCTTCCGTATCCAGCGCATGACGGATTTTCCCTTTGAGGACAGTAAAATTCGTATGGGGTACGTGGCTTCCTTCGGCGTGCAGTCTCCGTTCCGCTTCTTCGACGTAACTTCTGCGCTGCTCGTAACTCAGACCGAGGAATTTTTCCTCGGTGAGTCTGTTGAAACCACGGGGGACGGTACCTTTGTTCATTGCGCGCTCGGTTCTGTCGAATCCGTAGCGCACCTTTGCCCAGTCGCCGATGAAGCGCTTGAGTTCAGCGAGTGTTCTCTTCCCGCTCATGACGTGCTCAAGCCACGGGCCGATTTTATTCCTCGAAACGTATC
>Ga0194128_10011305_pt1 | contig 10380 bp, 10 predicted proteins | sample TA2KigCa65mmetaG_FD_148650 | JGI IMG/M metagenome (GOLD analysis project Ga0194128, IMG submission 148650) | Freshwater microbial communities from Lake Tanganyika, Tanzania - TA2015037 Kigoma Deep Cast 65m | ecosystem: Environmental > Aquatic > Freshwater > Lake | place: Tanzania: Lake...
CCAGGCGGCGCTGTCGATGGGCAAGATAGCGTTATCGTGCGGCGTATCGTCGTCGACCGTGTCGGACACGTTGAACAGGTTTAGGAGGAGCGGGCTCCCGTGGCCGGTTCCGGCCGAGCTTTATCCCGGCTCTCACATAGTCGCCGTGGCACGCTCAACATCCGTGGCCGCTGGTCGAGTCGGTTTCCCCGAAAAATGAATCAGGGACTGTTGTTACACAGCCCCTGATCGGGTAGATTCGTTGAATCTCTACAAACCCCGAAGCTACCCACCACTCGATTCTGTGTGCGTACCGCGCGTACCTACGACGGACGAGGGGCAAGAGGTGGCCGGTGGGGCGTGCGCCGTGCTGTCCAAGGTGCGGCGGGCGGTCAGTGGGATGGGGCTGGACGACGCGAAGACTCTGTGTACCGCTGCCGGACGGTGAACAGGTCGAGATCGTGAGACTTCGGATCAAACGATTTCGCTGTCGTGCATGCTTGCGAACGTGGCGCTTCTTGCCGCCGTTGTTGCTGTGCTGGAAGCGCTATGCCGCTGCGATAGTCCAGAGCTGTTGGGAGAGCTGGGCGCAAGGCGCCAGCTACGAGTCGACGGCGGTGACCTGGTGGCTTCGCAGCGTTCGCACCGTGCAGCGGTGGCTCCAGCCGCTTGCGTCGGGAGTTGAGAGGTTGCGGGGCGAGCTGCGCCGTCTTCTGATCGGGGAGGGATCGGTGGACAGCGGCGTCGCCCCTGCAAGAACTCGACCTGCCGTGAGCGGCCTGCTCGACCTGACCCGAACGCTCATGCACCAGGCCCCACTTGGCTCCCAAGATCGTCTCCGCGTCCCGTATCACTTCGTCATGCTCGCTATCGCAAAGGCATAGCCTTTTTGCGGCGGGCTTCGCCATTTTGTTGGTGCGATCTCGCCAGCTCCCATGCCGTTCGCGGCGTTGACACCAACACGAATCGACGTTTCTGGCCATACGGCTGTGCTGATAGGATGGGCCCACTCAAGACGAGAGAGAGGAGCCCCATCTGATGCAGCATCCCCCAGGCCTGGTGGAGGTGGCTTTCCGCTACAGCCTGATCGCCCCGCTGTTGGACCCGCAGTTGTCGAGAGCCGAGAAGGAACTCTATCGCAGGAGCGTTCTCCGTCGCGGCCATGAGCATCCGACGCGTGGTCCGTTACGGATCTCAGCCCGCACTCTTCGCCGTTGGCTTCACGAGTTCCGCAAGCAAGGCACCGACGGCCTGCACCCCAGAGTCCGCAAGGATCAAGGGCCACGTGTCCTGGAGTCGCGCCACCTCGAACATGCAATTTTTTTGCTGCGGGAGAATCCACGTCGAGACTCCGAGTTTCTTATCGCGGAATTGGAGCGGGAGTTTCCCGACTTGAAGGGTCGGGTGGGGCGTTCCACGCTCAACCGGCATTTGCATGCGCAAGGCGTGAACCGCCGAGCGATTCCCGATGAACAGGCGGATGGTCCGCCTTATCACGCATTCCAGGCCAGCGAGCCGAACGCGCTCTGGCACAGCGACTTTCACCACGGCCCCTCGGCCATCGTCGACGGCAGAGTGGTCGCCACGCGCATCTTCGCGTGGATCGATGACTTCTCTCGCGCGTGCTGCCACTGCCAGGCGTACCCCGACGAGTCGTTGCCCTGTCTCGAGGACTGCATGAAGCAGGCACTGCAGAAGTTTGGCGTGCCGCGCCGCGTGTACACCGATTTGGGCAGCATCTACTCCGGCGTCCAGTTCGGCCTCATCTGCGCCGACCTGAGCATCGCTCACGTCGACGCGCGACCATACTCACCGTGGACGCACGGCAAAATCGAGCGCCTCTGGGGCGTCCAGGAGGACGACCTGTGGAGCGAAATTCGCCTGCTGCCGCCGATACCCATCGCTCAACTCAATCGCTACTTGCAGGCGTGGGTGGAGGCCGATTATCACAAGCGGCTCCACAGCAAGACGAACGAGGCACCGCTGGCACGCTGGCATGCCCACCGCCCCGCCATTCGCTATCCGACGCCCGAGCAGATTCAGCGGCTGTTCTGGCTGTGGGAGCGTCGCAAGGTGTCCTCGACGGGCGTCGTGCAGCTCTGCCGCAACAGTTACTTCGTGGATCCCGCACTGGCCGGCCGCACTGTGATCGTTCGTTACGATCCGTTCGACCTTCAGCGCATCCAGGTCTGGTCGATGGATCGCAAGCCCTCTCTGCTCTGCGAGGGCACCGCCAGCCCGCTGCTGGTGCGACGACGCTTGCAGCCTCCACCCCCGCGCGACACCGCCAAACCATCCGCCGCGGCCCGCCGCCACCTCGATCAACTCGAGCAGCGTTATCAGCAGCATCTTGCCGAGAGCCTTCACTTGATCCGCTACGACACGCCAAATGAGGAGGAACGCTAAATGCCCTACCGCACTGCCTTCAATCTGTTGCGCGCGCCGTTCTCGCCCGAGATCGAACCGCACGCACTCTTTGCCTTCGACGCATTCAAGCAGTCTCAGGCACGCCTGGACTATCTTCGGCGCGAGCGCGGTCTCGCGGTCATCACGGGGGAGGTTGGCAGCGGAAAAACGACGTCACTGCGTGCCTTCCTGCGGCAGTTGGCGCCGTCCCACTACCACGTCCTTTACGGGGCGGTTCCTAACGTCGGCGCGCCGCTGCGACCCGTCATCGAAGGATGGCTGGAGGAACTGGGGGAGAAGATCCCCTTCAACAACCTGGCGCGCTGCCTGAGCTTGCTGCATCAGGCTCTCGCCGCCATGCACGAGAAAGGGCGTCTGCCTTTCATCGTCCTTGACGAGGCGCACCAGCTCGATGAGCGCAGCCTGCTGCAGCTCAAGCCGCTGCTCAACTACGACATGGACTCGCGGCTTCCACTGGCAATGGTGCTGGCCGGCGGGCCCATGCTGGCTCGTCGCCTGACCTTCAAAGGACTCCAGGAGCTTCGCCAACGGCTGCTCTTCGTCTATCCCATCCAGGGCCTCACTCGAGACGAGATGCAGCCGTATTTGGAAGCAAGGCTGAAATTCGCGGGGTGTGACCGTCCGCTCTTCCCGCCCGAGGTCGTCGACGAGATTTATCGGCACACTCAAGGCGTGCCGCGCCCCGTCAACCAGTTGGCAGCACTCTCCCTGGTTGCGGCGGCAACCACGCGGGCCCACCAGGTCGATTCGTCCTGTTTGATGCAGGCGCTCGCCGAGATGGGGCTCGCCGACGAGACGCGGCGCGAGCGTCTCGGCTTCACTATTGGAAATTGAGGAGGCAGATCATGACCATCCAACAGGGAACACTCTGGGGAATTGACCCTATTTTGGCGATCGACGTGAACCCCTACGGTTCGCGCGCGACGCTTGTCCACGACGGCATCCGTCTTGACGACGCCACCGAGGCCAAGCGTGGGCAGGAACATCGCATTGCTCGTTTCGTGCAGAAGCACAGGCGGGAATGGCCATACCTGGAAGTGGTGGGCTCGTCGTGCGATCCGTGGTCGGACGAGCTGAAGCAAAAACTCCAGGAGGGCGGCACCACGCGCTGGCTGGCCCCCGGTATCGTCACTCCTCTCCAGTGGCATTGGGGGCCATGGCAGGCCAAGCGACGCCTTCTCCGCGCGCGGCTTCTCGCATACCTCGCACATCGCATACCGTCTGCCAGGACCCACTTCCCGTGCACCGGATTGATCCTCCAGTGGGAGTACCTGATGGCTCAAGAAGCTATCGCAGAAATCCAGGCCGCTGCCGACGCCCAAGACCCGCTCTTGCTCACCGACTACAGCCGCTATTAGAACCAAACACTCCCTCGATCACGAAGCGCCTCTGGTTTTTACTGGAGGCGCTTTTTATCCGTGTGCCAGCATGTGGTCACGTACATCGAGCCGAGGGCGGCCAGCCACCGTGAGCCTCAACACGCAGTCCCTTTACCTCGGTCGGGGCTTAGAGACACGCGCGGGTCTTCAGCCAACTCCACGAGACGCGCACGCAGGCGTCTCTCGGTTGGAGAATCGACTCGGTCAAGTACCTTCGAGGCGCCCTTGCTCGTTGCGACCTTGAAAGTCACGCGCCGCGAATCCGCTTGTACTCATCCAGCGTCACATATTCGCCACGCTTGATCTCCTTCGCGGACGGCTGCCAGGTCCTCGGTCGTTAGTGGTTCCTCGTCGGGTTCCTCGATGTCGGGCTGGACGCCGACGGCCTGGTCAACGAAGTCCGCCAGGTCCCGCTCGCGGACGCGCCATTCATTGCCTCCCAGGTTGAAGCCCTTAATGTAGCCGGTCTTGAGCCACTCACGGACCGTCTTGGGAGTAACCTGCAGGTGCTCCGCGACCTGCTCAGGGGGCAGCACTTTCTGCATGCTCTTTGCCCTCCTCGTATTCGACAATAGAGTCAGCCCGCCGCAGCCTCCGCCGTCGGCGTTCTGGCGAGTCGCGGACGCGGTGCCAGCGGTCCTCTCGAATGCACCTGATGACGCTGCGTGGGCAGCCGTTCCGCGTCGCCAGCTCGTCGTCGGTCGTCCCCTGAGCATGGCGAATCCGGAGACAGGCCACCGGATCGTAGAGGATGCGGCGGGCAGCCTTCCTGCGAGTCTTCCACCGTTTGACCACCGTCCAATAGCGCTCAACCCAACGGCGATATCCGGCCAGCTCAGCTTGCAGCCTGGCGTTTTCCCTTTGCAACTCTTTGACGATGCTGGACCGCTTCGGACGGCGAAGGCCCTCTTCAGGCGTTGAAGGGCCTTCAACCTCCTGGTGCCGACTTGGCGCCGATTCTCGGCCGGATTGGAGTGTGGGACGCTCCTGAGACTGACCTGCGGACCTCCGCAGCAGCGTAAAATGGCCTCGCTACAGGCTTTCTTGGCGGAGAGCGAGGGATTCGAACCCCCGGAAGCATTGCTGCTTCAACGGTTTTCAAGACCGCCGCATTCAACCACTCTGCCAGCTCTCCGTGTGGTCTTGTGAATCTTAGCCGTCGGGACCCTCGGTGTCAATCGGCCCTGAGGCCCGCGATCTGCCCGCGCCGGGAGTGAGTCGTGTTCACCGCTGGGCCCGACGCCCGCGTCCCTGGCGAACAGCCCGCGTCCCTGGCGAACAACAATCACGCGCGGGCGGAATCTACCCTCCCGGTCCCCCGGTCCCGCGCGCACGGGAACAAGTGCCGTGGGGAGCGCGCCAGGGAGAGGAAAGCGCATCCCCGCGGGGAAACCCATCGCTTCGGTCTTGAGAGGAACCCTGGTGAACATCGCACGCAACAGCTCTTTCCAGGACGCGCGGCGGAGTGCGCGTTTCTTTGTCCTTGTGGGGATCGCCCTGTGGGCCATGGCCGCCGCATGTCTGGCCGCGCCGCCGCTGCCCAACCTTCCGCCGGTCAAGGTCCCCAAGGCCAAAAGCCCAGCGCAGCCCGCCGCCCCCGAGCAAAAGCCCGACGCCAAGTCCAAAGCCGCCAAAGTCCAGGACTACAACGTCAAGATGACCGCCGACGTCCTCAAGTACGACGACAAGAAGAAAATCCTCACCCTCGACGGCAACGTGACCTTCATCCACGAGGACACCACGCTTACCTCGCCCCACGCCGTGTTCGAGACCGAGAAGCAGGTCGGGCACTTCACTGGCGGCGTCAAGATGACCCAGCCCGGCACCACCGTCACCGGCGACGTCCTCGACGCCTACTACGCCGAGCGCCGCGCCGAATTGACCGGCAGCGTGCAGATGGTCACCGAGAAGGCCGCCGGCAAAGGTCCCGCTCCCAAGCCGGCCGCCAGGGGCCCCGCCAAGACCTCGCCCACCATCGTGATGACCGACAAGATCGTGTACTACTGGGACCGCGACGAGGCCGACGCCATCGGCAACGTGAAGGTCCGCCAGGAGGACCGCCGCGCGTTCAGCGACCGCGCCCACTACACCGGCGCCATCCACCAGATACGCCTGTTCTCCAACGTCCGCTTCGAGCGCGACCCCGACGACGTAATGGTGGCTGAGGAAGCCATCATCGACACCCAGGCCGAGACCTTCACCGCCCAGGGCGACGTCGACGCCACCGTGTGGATCGAGCGGACGCCCAGCGCGCCCAAGCCGCTCAAGACGCCGGACGGGGACCGCGTGATGAAGCCAGCGCCCCCCGTCGTGGAAGACAAGCCCGCCCCCAACGGCCTGCCCGGGGATCTCATCGAGTCCCCCGGGACGAAGTGAGGGCAGGCAAGGGCATCCAGGCGGCCCTTCTCCTCATCGTCCTGCTCGCACTGCCCGCGCACGCCCGTCCCCGGGCCGACAAGACCGAGGCGCCCGGCCTGGTGAATTTTGCCTACCTGGAGAGCCTGCGCGTGGAGGTCCCCTTCCCCGGCAAAGGGACGCTCACCACCTGGCGCGTCACACCGGCGTCCATCGCGCTGCGCGCCGCCAGCCACGAGGTCGGCCTGCCGCCGGAAAAGCTCAGCGCGCGCCGTGATCTGGTGTGCACCGAGGACATCGCCTGGGTGGCCCTCGCCTACCTGAAGGCCCACGAAATCCAGAAGCGCCCCGGCGCCCGCGAGGAAGCCCGCAAGGCCATCCGCACGCTGGTGGCGCTGCAGCGCTCGGACGGCACCTTCCCCGCCTACGTGGCGCCCGGCGCGCCCGTCCCCGTCATCCAGGAACAGGATTGGAGCGCCACCGCCCGCGGCGTGCAGGCCATCGGCGCCGGGCTGCGCGTCCTGGGTCCGGACAAAGAATCGAAGGCCGCGCTCAATCTTCTCCTCACCCGGCTGCGGGCGCTCTGGGCCCAGCCCGATCGCGCGGTGGGCGCCACCGTGTCCATCGACGGAAAGAACCTGCCCGCCTGGCTGCCCGGCAACCGCTCGGACGTGGCCGCGGGGATGGCGCTCGGGTTGCTCGACTGGCTCGGGCAGGAGAACAGCGTCAACGTGCGCGAGGTGGTGCGCGGCCTCTGCGAGGGGATCATGGCGACCCAGCACGGCTCGCGCGCGCAGTTCCCCTGGCTGGCGTTCTTGCCGCGCGCCGACCAGCCCGCGCTCTGGTACCCGGACGGCGCCTTCCAGGCCACCGCGCTGGCCAGGGCGGGCGTGGCGCTCAACAAGCCGGGCTGGGTGAGCGCGGCCCAGGCGGAAGTCGACTCGGTGTGCAGCCTGCTGCTTGCCAACGGCGGGCCCCTCCACCAGTTCTCCCCGCGTCCCCACGCCTTCCCGCAATTGCCCGGCGGCGCCGCCGCGCTTGCCTCCAACGCGCTGGCCGTGGAGACCGCCACGCATCGCGAGCGTCACGCCGTGATGGCCGGCCTGCTGGCCGCCTGGTTCACCGGCGGAAACGGGACCGCCGCGCCGTACAATCCCGCGACCGGTCGCTGCGCCGATCAGCTCACCGCGGATGGTGTCAGTGGCGAAGCTTCTCCCGGCGCCACCGCGCGCGCCCTCTGGACGCTCCTGCAGATCGGCGCGTCCCCCGGCGCGCAGTGGTTGAGCGCGCGTCCCACCAGCCACGGCGTCGAGCCGCTCGTGCTGCAGGCCGTGGAAGGGCGTCCGGTCGAGGAGTCCTTTCTGGTGCAGGAGATGGACCTGCCCGGCGGCCGCCGTCGCGTGGCGCGGATGGGCCCCAACCAGCCGTTCTGGCTGCGCTTCGAGGTCCGCGTGCCAGCCTGTTATCGCGTCGACATGGTGTACTTAAAGGACGGTGTCGCCGGCCGCGCCGTGGACGTGCGCCTCGACGGCGAAGCCATCCTCGAAGTCCCGCTGGAAGCCGGGGACGCCGTCTTGAAGCGGCTGCGCGCCGTCCCTGACACCGATCTGGAGACCGGCCTGCACACCCTGGGCGTTCGCTCCGGCGGACTGTGGCAGACCGGGGAGGTTGTCCTTGACGCCTTCGTGATCCAGCCGGTCGTCGAGTGGCGCCTGTGGGAATCCCAACCCGGCCGTCATATGCTGTTCTTCCGAAGCCTTTCCGACACGGATCAGGCCATCACGCTGCCCGCCGCCCTCGGCCTGGGGCAACCCCGCCACGTCTCCGCCTGGGACGCCAACAACCAGAGCGTCACCATTTCCGAGCGCCGCCTGCCGAGCGGAGACTTCACGCTGACCGCCCCGGCCCAGGGGTTCGGCGCTCTCGAATGGTGACAACCCGAACCCCTTAGTGGTCCGCGGCGCACGTCTGATCATGAATTGGAGCCCCGGGCGCGGACCACTAAGCCCCAAATCGGTTTGATCGTGTCGCGCGACACGCCAGGGTCAGTTGATGTCCCGTAAGGCGACGCTACTTGTGTCGCGCGCCACTTAGTGGTTCGCGGCGCAAGTCTGACGCCAGGGTCAGTTGATGTCCCGTAAGGCGACGCTACTTGTGTCGCGCGCCACTTCTTAGTAGCCTCGCCGTTCGGATGGAAATCGGCGCCATCCGGGTGCTACAATCAGCACGACAACGTGGGAGGCCCGGCATGAACGAGAGACCCGCGATTTTCATGAATCGCATCATGCTCGATCTCGTGATGAACCCCTGGTACGATCGCATTCTATCGTTTGCGTTCGTGCTCCTGACCGCCGGCGTTTTCATCATCTGGGTGTACAAGCGGCTCAACGACAGCCCGATCTACGGCATGCTGGGCTACCTGCTGGCCGGCAACGGCCTGTTCATGGCACTTTTCCTGCGCGACCCCTACCCGAACGCGCTGTGGATGATCGTGGAGACGGTCCTCGCCTACTACACGCTGATCTACCTGAGCGCGCTCATCACCACCCTGGGGCTGCGCCTCCTGCCGGAATGGGGCCTGCCAGAGCGGCTGCTGTTCGACGCAGACGACCACAGCATCAAGCCCTACGTGGTGCCGGTGGTCTCCGTCACGCTCTTTGTCCTGCTGTACATCTTCCTGTACGGCGGCTGGGTCGTGCTCTGGCGCATCGTCGGTGGCGACGATCTCTTCGCCATCTTCGTGGCGCTGATCTCGATCCCGCTGGTTGCCCTGGTGGCTCGCGAGCAGATCCCCTACGTGCAGACCCGCGAGACCGCGTTTCTGGGCGAGTCGGCCCCCCCCTGCGAGCTGGCCAACCTCCTGGAGATCACCGGCGAGGCCTCTTCGGGGGAGAAGATCGCGGTGCCCATCGTGTGCTTCGCCGCGGGCGCCATGCTCACGTTCCTGGTGGCGGAGAAGACGCGGGATTCCGGCCAGCACTTCACCGGACTCGTCGTGCTCATCTTGATCGCGGTGAGCATCGCGCGCACCGAGATCAACCGCGCAAAGCGCGCCGCGCCCAGGGTGGACGCGCCCAAGAAGGAAGCGGCGGGGGCTTGAGCCCGAGCCCGTCTCAGGGACGGGCGGCAAAGCGCTGGGAACAGGCCGCGACTAAACTTCCCCCAGCACTTCCTCGTCGATGGTGACCTTGGCGCGCAGCAGCAGTTCGACGCCGTTTCGCGCGTTCTCCAGCGCGCGCTCGGCCACCGTGTCATCGCGCGAGTCGAGATAGGCGGTCAATTCTCCGATCGCCACCCGAAAGAGCCGCAGGCCCTCCAGCACGTCGGTGGCTTCTGGAGGCGGATCCCCGGCGGGCGCAAGGGCGTTTGCCCGCTCCGTCCACGCGCCGATGTCCCGCTCCAGGCCGAGCAGGTGCTCGCGCACCGCGGCGTCGTCGGTGTGTCCGGCCCGCATCCACTGCACGAGCTCCGCGATCTGGTGGTAGGGCGTCATGTCGGACATAACCCCGAGAATTTTTCGGCGCGGCCTTGTAAACCCTTCAAACCAGCAAGAGCGCCAGGACCAGCGCGAGGATGAGCGCCGCCGCGCCGCCGCATCCGCTCTTGCCCTCGGGCGGCGCGGGTGGGGGCGGGGGCGTGCTGCGCTCGGCAAGCTGGCGGCGGGCGTCCTCAAGCTGCTGGGAAACCAGGGCCTCCTCGCCGGCCGCGTCCAGCTCCGCCTTGCAGGCCGGGTGGAGGATGCGCCGCGCGAAGGTCACGTACTCCTGATCCACGGGGATGCGCTCGTTGCAGTGGGAGCAGCGGATCTTTTCCCGGTTCAGCTTCCACTCGCACTCCGAGCAGAACTCCTGCTGGCCCGCGAGCTGGAAGAACACCGCATCTCCTTGTGGCACCAGGCGCACGGCTTGATGACCGACTTCCCCTTGCAGAACGGGCACTGCGCCACAGTCAGGTAGAGCATCTCCCCACAGTCGGCGCAAGGGAGCCGCACTTCAGGTTTGGGACGGACGCTGCGGACGAAATCGTCGAGGGACGGGTCCTTCTCCATACCGGCCATCATACCCGCGCCCTCGAATCCCCGTCAAGAAAGCGCGCCGCTGCGGCTTTTTCTCGCTTGACGCGGAAACGGGCCCTGCGCTATCATGTCCTGTGCATGCAACTGGACCGGTTCCCCGGGCAATCTTCGCTTTCAGACATGTTGCTGCGAAACGCCCGACCTTCGGAGTATGAGGAAGACGTA
>Ga0194128_10011306_pt1 | contig 10380 bp, 9 predicted proteins | sample TA2KigCa65mmetaG_FD_148650 | JGI IMG/M metagenome (GOLD analysis project Ga0194128, IMG submission 148650) | Freshwater microbial communities from Lake Tanganyika, Tanzania - TA2015037 Kigoma Deep Cast 65m | ecosystem: Environmental > Aquatic > Freshwater > Lake | place: Tanzania: Lake...
CGTCGAGCAGCTGACCGGCGACGCGCGGTTCTTCTATGCCGCGCTCGAGGGCGCCTCCGAGAGCGCCGCCGAGCAGGCCATCCTTCCGCTGCCGTCGCTGCAGGTCGATCCCTATCGCGGGATGGCGCCGCACTTCCGGGTCGCGGCCGCGCGCGCCCGGGCGCTCCACGGCGCTGCCACCGGCACCGCGCGCCTCATCGTCGCCTCCGCGGCCGCCGCGCTGCCGCGCGTCAGTTCGCCGGAGCGGCTGCTGCGGGCGTCGATCGCGCTCGCGTCGGGCGCCGAGATCGATCCCCAGGCCCTCGCCGACCTGCTCGTTGACGCGGGATTCACGCGCGAGGATCCCGTCGACGAGCACGGGGCCTTTACCGTGCGCGGCGGCATCGTCGATCTGTTTCCGGCGGCCGATGCCGAACCGGTCCGGATCGAGTTCGTCGGCGACATGGTGGAGTCGCTGCGGCGCTTCGATCCGGCGACGCAGCGGTCCACGGCTGCGACCGATCAGGTGCTCGTGGTGCCGCTCCGGGAGCGGTTCGAGGACGACCCGACACCGGTGTCGGCGTTCGATTTTCTCGGCGCGTACGGCGCGCGGCTGGTCGTCTCCGAGTACGAGCAGGTCGGCGATCAGGCCCGCAAGGTGCGCGGACAGCTCGACACCAGCTACCGCGACACCGCCGCCAGGGGCCACGTGGCGGTCGCGCCTCCACAGGACGCCTTCATCGCGCTGGAGGAGGTGGAGGCGCGTTTGGCGGGGGCACCGCGGCTCGAGGAGCTCGCCGTCGAGGAGGGGGCGCGACACGTGTCGTGTCAGCCGGCCCTCGAGTTCCGCGGCCGCGTGTCCGACTGGGTCGCCGACATCCGCGAGGCCCGGGCGCGCGGCGACGCCGTGCTGTTCGTTGCCGACAGCCATGGCCGCGCCGAGCGGGCCGTCGAGATCCTCCAGGAGTACGAGATCGTCGCCGTCCCGGTCGAGCGCGCGGAGAGCGCGCTGACCGCCTCCGTGCTCGTCGCCGTCGGGTCGCTCTCGCGCGGCTTCCGGCTCGCGGGCGCCGCGCTCCAGATCTACGTGGAGACCGACGTCTTCGAGGAGGAGCGGCGTGCGGCCGAGAGGCGCCCCGGGGTCGCCCGCGCATTCCTGTCCGACCTCCGCGATCTCAAGGTCGGCGACCTCGTCGTCCATGTCGACCACGGCATCGGCGAGTTCGTGGGCCTCAAGCAGCTCGGGGTGCGCGGGACGGCCGGCGACATCCAGGAGTTCCTGGAGCTCCGCTACGCCGGCGACGACAAGCTCTTCGTTCCCGTCGAACGGCTCGATCTGATCCAGAAGTACACGGGCGGGGCGCGGCCTGCCCTCGATCGGCTTGGCGGCACGTCGTGGGAAAAGGCGAAGACGCGCGTCAAGAAGGCGATGCGCGACATGGCCGAGGAGCTGCTCAAGCTCTACGCCCAGCGCAAGGCCGTGACCGGCCACGCGTTCTCGTCCGACACGCACTGGCAGGAAGAGTTCGAGGCCGCGTTCCCGTACGAGCTGACGCCCGACCAGGCGACCGCCATCGCCGACATCAAGCAGGACATGGAAGCGCCGACCCCGATGGACCGCCTGCTCTGCGGCGACGTCGGCTACGGCAAGACCGAGGTGGCGATGCGCGCCGCCTTCAAGGCCGTCATGGACGGCAAGCAGGTGGCGCTGCTGGCGCCGACGACGGTGCTGGCGTTTCAGCACCTGAAGACGCTGCGCGACCGCTTCGTGGGGTTTCCGGTGGCCATCGAGATGGTCAGCCGCTTCCGGACGAAGCCGGAGATCATGGAGATCCTCTCCGGCGTCGGGTCGGGCAAGGTCGACATCATCGTCGGCACGCACCGCCTGCTCTCGAAGGACGTCGGGTTCAAGGATCTCGGCCTGCTCATCGTCGACGAGGAGCAGCGGTTCGGCGTGGCCCACAAGGAGCGCATCAAGCAGCTGCGCCGGAAAGTCGACGTGCTGACGATGACCGCGACCCCCATACCGCGGACGCTGAACATGTCGCTCGTCGGCATCCGCGACATGTCGATCATCGAGACGCCGCCGAAGGATCGCCTGTCCATCCAGACCAACGTCGTCAAGTTCGACGCGCCGGTCATCGAGCGCGCCATCCGCAACGAGATGGCCAGGGGCGGACAGGTGTATTTCGTGCACAACCGCGTCGAGTCGATCTACTCGATCGGCCACCTGCTTCACCGCCTCGTCCCCGAGGCGAGGGTCGTGGTCGGCCACGGCCAGATGGGCGAGGACGAGCTCGAGCGCGCGATGCTCGGCTTCGTGGAGCGGAAATACGACGTGCTGCTTGCCACGACGATCGTCGAGAACGGGCTCGACATTCCCAACGCCAACACGCTCATCGTCAACCGCGCCGACCGGTACGGCCTGTCGCAGCTCTACCAGCTGCGCGGCCGCGTGGGGCGGTCGGATCGGCCGGCCTACGCGTATCTCCTGATTCCGCCGCAGGAGTCGCTCTCCCCCGTGGCGCGCAAGCGGCTGGCCGCGATCAAGGAGTTCAGCGACCTCGGCAGCGGGTTCCGGGTGGCGGCGCTCGACCTCGAGATCCGCGGCGCCGGCAACCTGCTCGGAGGCGAACAGAGCGGCCACATCGATGCGGTCGGCTTCGAGATGTACATGAAGCTGCTCGAGCAGGCGGTCCGCGAGCTGAAGGGCGAGGAGATCGAGGAAGAGGTCCGCGCCACCGTGAACCTGCGCGTCGACCTGAAGATCGCCGACGGCTACATTCCGGAGATGAACCAGCGCCTGACCGTGTACCGTCGGGTGGCCGCCGCCCGCAGCGAGAAGGAGCTGGCCGCGGTGCTCGAGGAGGTGCGGGATCGGTACGGCCCGCCGCCCGATGCGCTGCTCAACCTCGCCGAATACGGCCGCATCCGCATCATGGCCGACCGCCTCGGGATCGAGACGATCGATCGCGAGGGTCGGCTCGTCGTCGTCAAGTTCCGGCCGCAGGCCCCGATCGACCCGACGCGGCTCATCACGGTCGTCCAGGGGCATCCCGGCGTCACGCTGGTGCCGCCGGGGTCGTTGAAGCTCGATCTCGAAGCGGAGTCAGGCGGGCCGGCGGCCCCGCCGCTCCGGGCGCGTCCCGCGGACGTGCGGGCCTCCCGCGGACGCAGGGGCGGGTCGCTGGATCGGGAGACGAGCTGGTGGACTGCCCGGGCCACCGCGGGCGCCGTGACGGCCGGCTTCACCAAGGACGAAATCCTGAAGAAGCCCGAGGGCGATCCGCGGGCCGCAGGGGGCATGTTCCCCCGGCTGGGGGCGCTGTTGGAGCGATTGGGTTAAAATACTGATTTTGCAGGGATTGTCGATGCTGAAGCGATGCGCTGTCGTTCTGGTCCTGTTGGCCGCCGCCACCCCGCTCGGAGCAGAAATCATCGAGCAGGTGCTCGTCAACGTCAACGGCGACATTCTCACCAAGACCGAGTTCGAGGAGCGGCAGGTGGCGGTGCTCCGCACGCGACCCGAGCTGGCGAACGTCACGCCCGACAGCCCCGTGCTGCGCAAGGCCGTGGCCGAGGTGACGCCGCAGCTCATTCTCGAGGCGGTCGACGAGCTGCTCCTGATCCAGCGGGGGCGCGAGCTCGGCCTCGTGCTCGGCGATGAGCAGTTCAACAGCATCGTCGAGAACATCCGGAAGTCGAACAACATCGAGAGCGACGAGCAGTTTCAGATGGCGCTCAAGCAGGAAGGCATGACGATGACCGACCTGCGGCGCGCGCTGGAGCGCCAGATGCTCGCCTCCGAGGCGCAGCGACGCGACGTGGTCGACAAGATCAGCGTCACCGAAGCGGAAGCGCGCACGTACTACGAGGCGCACCGGGAGGAGTTCACCACGCCCTCCGAGATCACGCTGCGCGAGATCCTCATCGAGGTGCCGGTCAGCGAGAAGGGCGTCAACGTGGCGCAGGACGACGCCGCGAAGGCCGAGGCCGACGAGGTGCGGAAGCGCCTGCTGGCCGGCGAGCCGTTCCCGCGGCTGGCGGCGGAGTTCTCCGACGCGCCCTCCCGGGCCAACGGCGGCCTGATCGGCCCGATCCGCCAGAACGAGCTCGCCGACGCCCTGCAGCAGCAGCTCACGAAGCTGCAGGTCGGCGACCTCACCGAGGTGCTCCGCACGGCCCGCGGCTATCAGCTGCTCAAGCTCGAGTCGCGGACCGAGACGCGCATCCGGTCGTTCGACGACGCGCGGGCCGACATCAGCAACAAGGTGGGCAACGACAAGATGACGCTCGAGCGGCTCAAGTACCTCGAGCGGCTGCGCGGTCAGGCGACGATCACGTGGCGCAACGAGGAGCTGCGCAAGGCATACGAGCAGGCGCTCGCGGAACGGCGGAAAGCGCTGGCCGGATGACGACCGACGCCTGGTACGCGCTCTGGACCCGGTCGCGGCACGAGCAGGTCGTCCGCCAGCAGCTGACGCACAAGCAGATCGAGACGTTCCTGCCGACCGTCACCCGCTGGAGCCGCTGGAAGGACCGCAAGAAGAAGATCGACTGGCCGCTCTTCCCCGGGTACTGCTTCGCGCGCTTCGACCCGCGCGAGCGGCTCCCCATTCTGAAGTGCACCGGCGTCGTGAACATCGTGTCGTTCGAAGGCGAGCCGGCGCCGATCCCGGAGCACGAGATCCAGGGGATCCGGCAGCTCGTCGAGAGCGATCTCGCCTACGACCCCTGCCCGATGATCCGCGAGGGGATGATGGTCGAAGTGGCGCACGGTCCGCTCAAGGGCGTCATCGGCCGCCTCGTGCGCAAGGGCGCGCGGGCGCGCCTCGTGCTCTCGGTCGACCTGATCGGCCAGGCGGTGAGCGTCGAGGTCGATGCGGCCGACGTCAGGCCCTACTGAGACTCCCGGCCGCCCGACGCCCAACGCCCACAGATGACTGGAGAGCCGGGAGTCGGGGGAGTGGAAGGTTCATGAGAATCGGCACCGTCAATCTCCCGAGCCCGTTCGTGGTCGCCCCCATGGCGGGCATGACCGACAGCGCCTTCCGCCGGCTCGTGAAGCGGCACGGCGGCTGCGGCCTCGTCGTCACGGAGATGGTGTCGTCCGAAGGCCTCGTCCGCGGCATCGACCGCACGCTCGAGTACGCCGAGTACACCGAGGAGGAGCGGCCCATCGCGATTCAGATTTTCGGCGGCGATCCCGAGAAGATGGCCGCCGCCGCCCGGATCGTCGAAGGGATGGGCGCCGACATCGTCGACGTCAACATGGGATGCCCGGTGCCGAAGATCGCCAAGCACAGCGCCGGGTGCAGCCTGATGAAGGAGCCGGAGCATGCGGCGACGATCGTCCGGGCGATGACGCGCGCGGTGCAGATTCCGGTCACGGTGAAAATGCGCGCCGGCTGGAACGATCGCGCCCGGAACGCGCCCGACGTCGCCAGGCGGGTCGAGGACGCGGGAGCGGCGGCGATCACGATTCATGGCCGGACGGCGGAGCAGTCGTATACCGGCTTTGCCGACTGGGATCTCGTGTCGTCGGTCGCCGAGCGCCTGACGATCCCCGTGTTCGGCAGCGGTGACTGCGTCGAGCCGGAGCAGGTGGTCCATCGGCTTGCCGCCGGCGTCAGCGGCGTGCTCGTCGGCCGCGGCGTGCTGCGCAACCCCTGGATTCTGGCCCAGGCGGCCGACCTCCGCGTCGGGCGGCCGGCGCGTCCGGTCACACTGGCCGAACGCGGCCGCTTCCTTCACGAGTACATCGACCTGCTGCTCAACGAACGCGTGAACGAGCGGGAGGGATTCCGGCACGTCGCCCCCGGAACACAGGGCCGCCCGGGGCCTGGGGCCTCGGGTCTGGAGCCTTCGTCGGCTGACCGCGTCGCGCGAGGCCACGACCGCTGGGTGATCAACAAGATCCGCGCCCTGTGCAGCTGGTACTCGAAGGGGCTCGACGGGGGGTCGCACCTGCGGGTCCGCGTGAACAGCGCCAGCTCGCTCGCCGAGCTGCGCGCCAGCGTCGACGACTTCTTCTTCGCGGCAGCCGGCGCTACACCGCAAAGCTCAACTGCGGCAGCCACAGCGCTCGTCTGATGAGCCGCCGCAGCCCGCGGGCGCGCTGGCGGTGAATAGACCAGGTCTTCATCGCTCGCCGGACGTTCCAAGCGGCGTGCCACCGAGCGACGCCAGCCCGGCCGCACCCTCGGTCAGCTCGAAATCGTAGATCAGCGCCTCCTCGAACGCGACGTAGAAGCGTGCCGCCAGCTGCTCGTGCGCAGGATGCTCGAGGTAGGCGGCAAGCGCCGCGCGGTCGTCGAACTCCAGGATGGCGACATACGGGTAGTCGGTCCGCATCAGCGCGTCGTACGGGCGGTCGAGCCGCAGACGCCGGCCGACGCGGGCACGCCGAATCAGCGTGATGTCGGTGAGCGCCGTCTGGAAGGCGGCAACGAGCGCCTGGCGCGACTCAGCCGGCAAATCGCGGCGCGGCCGGAAGAGGACGACATGCGCGACCATCAGCGGCGCCCGCTGCCCGGCGGCTTCCCTTTCTGACTCTTGGCGCGCCGTTCGAACCGCTGGCGGCGCTGCTTCAGGTTGCGCGCCTTCTTGGCGTCCGTGAAGCGCTGCCGCGCGTCGCGGTGGTCGCCGCCGGGACGCCATTCTCGCCCGCGTGGCGCCGGCGGCCGTCGGCGCGCCGCCTCGGCGGCCTGCCGCGCTTCCTCGGGCGAGGTCCAGAGCCGCCCGCGCGCGAAGTACTTCAATTCCGCATCCGGGTGCTTCTCCTTGATGCGCTTGAAGGTCGGCAGCAGCTCCGCCTGCACGGCCGCGCGGAACGCCGTCGGCAGTCCCCCTGCGATGATGGTCCAGTAGGCAAATCGTGGCGGCATGGGACAGGTCAGGAGTCAGGCGCTCGTCGCATCCGCTTCAGCTTCTCGACCAGCGTCGTCCGCTTGATCCGCAGCAGGTCGGCGGCCCTGTTGCGGTTGCCGCGCGTGCGATCGAGCGCCCGCTCGATGAGGTCGTGCTCGATCGCGGCGAGGTACCGCCCCAGATCCAGCCCCTCGTCCGGAAAGTCTACATGCGGCGGTGTCGACGCGTCGGGCGCCTGCTGCACCTCCGGCGGGAGGTCCCCGACGTCGATCTCGGGGCGGCCCGTGCAGAGCGCGACGGCGCGCTCCACCGCGTTCTCCAGCTGCCGCACGTTGCCCGGCCAGTCGTACGCCATCAGCGCGCGCATGGCACTCTGCGACGCGTGGAGGGGCGACCCCGGCGCGAACTTTCCGAGGAAGTGCTTGACCAGCAGCGGAATGTCGTCGCGGCGGCTGCGCAGCGCGGGCAGCTCGATGGAGATCACGTTGAGCCGATAGTAGAGATCCTGCCGGAACGAGCCTGCCGCGACCAGCTGCGCCAGGTCCGAGTTGGTGGCCGCAATCACGCGCACGTCCACCTTGATCGTCTGGTTGTCGCCGACGCGCTCGAACTCGCGCTCCTGCAGCGCCCGCAGCAGCTTCACCTGCAGCGCCGCGCTCATCGTGCCGACTTCGTCGAGGAAGAGCGTCCCCTTGTGCGCCTGCTCGAGGCGACCCTGCCGCGTGCCGACCGCCCCGGTGAACGCGCCGCGCACGTGCCCGAAGAGCTCGGCTTCGAGCAGCGTTTCGGGGATGGCGCTGCAGTTGAGCGCGACGAAGCGGTTCGCCCGGCGCGGGCTGTTGTGATGGATCGCGCGCGCCACCACCTCCTTGCCCGTTCCGGTCTCCCCAACGATGAGGATCGTGCTGCTCGAGGGGGCCACGGTTTCGAGCAGATGAAAGAGATCCTGCATCGGCCGGCTGCGGCCGAGAATGCCGCCGAACTGGTAACGCTCCTGGAGCTGCGAGCGGAGGTAGGCATTCTCCGACGCGAGGCGCCGTTGCTCGAGCGCCTTGTGGAGGACGTGCATCAGCTCGTCGAACTGGAAGGGCTTGGCGATGAAATCCGACGCCCCGCGCTTGATCGCCTCCACGGCGTCCTTGATCGTGCCGTAGCCGGTGATCACGATGGCGACGATGCCCGGATACCGCCCAACCGCCGACTCGATGACGAGGCCGCCGTCGATGCCCGGCATCCGGAGATCGGAGATGACGACGTCGAACGCGAACTGCTCGAGCAGGTCGAGCGCCTTTTCCCCGTTCTCGGCCTCGACCACCTCATAGCCCCTGTCCCGGAGCCGCTCGGCCATCACGCCGCGGAGCGCTGGTTCGTCATCGACGAACAGGATGTGGGGCGTGGCGTCGGGCATTGGAGGCGCCAATATTTTGACACAGCCGCCGTGTGCCCGGTTCTGCAACCGGAGGCGGGCCAAGGCTAAGGGTTTACAGTCCTCGACCGATAGTGCTGGCTGAGCACGAACCGGGGCCCGAAACCTGACAACGGCCCGAGAGCAGAGAGTCATGGATCGTCAAACTCTTTCGATCATGAAGGCCTGCGAGGCTGTCGGCGTCAGCCGCCGCACCATCTACAACTGGATCTCCGCCGGCAAGGTCGAATATGTCCGCACCGCGGGCGGGTCGATTCGGATTTTTGCCGACACGCTCTGGCGGGACCCCACGCGTCCGGCCCGCGCCGTCGAGGTCACCAGCACCGGACGCCACGTGTGAACGGTGACCTGCGCGAGCTCTTTCATCAGCTGAACAACCAGCTCGGGATTGTCCTGGCCCACGCGGAGCTGCTGGAGGCGCGCGTCGGCGACGAGTCGGGCCGCGCGCGCGCGGCGCAGGTCGTCGCCAGCGTGCTCGAGGCCATGGGCACCGCGCGCGCGATCAGACAAAGGTCATTGACCGAAAAAGGCTGAGCGCCCCACCAGGCTGCCCCGTCACATATCCGAGCACAGCCAGCCACGTCTGTTCGAACCAGACACAGGCCACGATTTTGTAATTGCGATCGTCAATCTGTTGGCGAGTCGAAGGGTCTAAATAGCCAAAATATTGACGATCTTCACGGTTTGACCCGTCCTGTCTCTGGCCATTTCGGGCATGTGCGATTTTGGATAACGCTCTGCATTACGAAGGACTTACAGTCTGGATCCCCGCTTCGGTCAGACAGCCGCGCTTCGAGGCTCGGCCGTCTGGTACCGCGGTTGCCTTGCTGGGGCACCGGAGGTCCAATGTATGCGCCCCCCACACGGCAAGCCCGATCCGCGCGTCGTCGCCGCGCTCCCCTTCGTCGAGCAGCTCGCGCGGCGGGTCGCCGCGACGATGCCACATTCAATCGACATCGGGGACCTCGTCCAGGACGGCGTGATCGGCCTGATTGACGCGGCGCGCCGCTTCGACGACGCCCGGGGCATCAAGTTCGAGACATTTGCGGAGCGGCGCGTCCGGGGCGCGATGATCGACGCGCTGCGCAAGGATGCGTGGCCGCGCGGCGTGCGCCGGCAGCGCCGGGAGCTGGAAGCCGCGCGCGAACAGCTCCGACGCGAGCTCGGCTGCGAACCGTCGCTGGCGGACCTGGCCAAGCGCGTGGGCTCCGACGAAAAGCGGCTCGGCCGCACGATCGTGCGCATCAACGCGATCGAATCGACCTCGCCGCTGGCCAACAACGAGCACCTGAGCGAAGCCTCGCTGCCGGCGGCGCTGGTGCCCGCCGAGCCCGAGCAGCCCGATCGCGCCTACGAGCGCGAGGAAACCAAGGCGCGGGTGCGCGCCGCGATCGCGTCGCTCCCGCCGCGCGAGCAGAAGGTGATCGGCCTCTACTACTACGGCGAAGCGACGATGAAGCAGATCGGCGCCGAGATTGGCGTCAACGAGTCGCGCGTGTCGCAGCTGCATGCGCGTGCGATCCGGCGGCTGCGCGATGCCCTCGGCTCCGCGGTGCCGGCGGCCGAAGCCGCGGCGATTCTGCGCAATGCCATCCTGGCCTTCCAGCAGAAGCCGAAGATGGCCAAGGCGTCGCTGGCGAGCCGCGGCTGGACGGCGGGCGGCGGGCACACCGCCAAGGGCGCGCCGGCCGTCGTGGTCGCCTACGCGAGCGCTTCCCGGACGGCCCGCAGCAGGTCGGCCAGCCGGAACGGCTTGGCGAGCCAGCGGCAGCCGCTCTCCTCGAGAAAGCGCTCCGCATCGGTGCCGGCGACGTCGCCGGTCACGAAGATGACGCGCCGTGCGAGCGCGGGGGTGGCCGCCGCGATCGCCCGATAGAGCGTCATTCCGTCGACGCGCGGCATCTTCAGATCGCACACAATCGCGTCGTACGTCTTCTGGCGGATGCGCGCGAGCGCTTCTTCGCCGTCCAAGGCGTGGTCGACCGCCAACCCGGCATCCGCCAGCGCCTCGCTGACGGCGGCCGCCAGCGCCCGCTCGTCCTCGACGAGCAGCACCGAGGCGCCGCGCACGGCCTCCATCGACGGCGCCGCCGCGCGGGACGGCC